>Ga0307515_10002003_pt1 | contig 45113 bp, 48 predicted proteins | sample 17_EM_MG_FD_194513 | JGI IMG/M metagenome (GOLD analysis project Ga0307515, IMG submission 194513) | Populus trichocarpa ectomycorrhiza microbial communities from riparian zone in the Pacific Northwest, United States - 17_EM | ecosystem: Host-associated > Plants > Roots > Unclassified | place... | reverse complement strand
TGGGAATGTAGAGAATTGAGTACAACATGGTCTGCTGAGAGATGAGAGACTGGCTGGGAGCGGGAGACAGTCGATCTTGGGATGATGCAGTACGCAGTGGATGCAGCACGCGGTGTATGCAGTACGCAGTGTATGCTGTACTCGGTGTATGCTGTACTCAGTGCAAGCTGTTCTTGGTGTTAACTCTTGATCATGGCATGGAGAGATTGAGAGCGATGACTTAACTTCGTGTTCTTAGGTGATGGTAGACCTGAGGACGAGAAAGAGAGAGATGAGAGGAGATGGGGGAAATCATCATGAGAAACTGGGACTTAGAGAATTTCGTGTGCGAGTCAATTTACCATCCCCAATACGGTAGGTACGATTCCCGATCCGCCGTGTAAATACACCAATACGAGGTCTTCTCAACCCAATCAGGCAAGTCGTAACCCTGATTTCTCATATCCGCTCGTATCCTCCACAACATTCTCATCTTCATCCCCCATCTCTCTCTTTCTCATCCACAACTCCAGCATCATCGCAGAACACAAAGTTAAGTCATCCCTCTCTATCTCTCCATGCCATGATCATGAGTTGACAATGAGTACAGCATACACCGGGTACAGCATACACCGAGTTCAGCATCCACCCAAGATTGTTTGTGTTCCCTTCATTCTCATGATTAGGAGTTGACCCCTGAATGTAGCTTCAGCTTCCGGCGTACCTCCCTACACGATCGACCACCATTGGCCAGCTCTCCTTGAGAGATCAAAGGTAAAGTCACATTGTCACATTCCCACGTTTGCCAGGTAACTAACTGATGAATAGAGTCTCATCACTCGGCGCACCATCCATCGACCGCCTCCAAGTACTCATCCAATCTCGCTCGATAACAGCCTCCAAGTGCATCTCCAAACTCGCTCAATCACGGCCTCCAAGTGTATTATCAAACTCGCTCCATTACGGCCTCCAAGTGCATCTCTCAAGTACACTCGATCTCGGCCTCCAAGTGAATGTCCAAACTCGCTAGATCACGGCCTCCGAGTGCATCTCCAAACTCGCTCCATTACGGCCTCCCAGTTCGCACTATCATGACATCCAAGTGCATCTCCTAACTCGCTCAATTACGGCCTCTAAGTGCATCATCAAACTTGCTCGCGTAGGATCTCGGAGTGCATCTCTATGTTCACTCGATCATGGTCTCAAAGTGTATCTTCCAATACGCTCAGTTACCGCCTCCAAGTCCATCTCCAAAGTCGCTCGATGACGGCCTCGGAGTGTATCTCCCAGTTCACTCAATCGTCATTTTCAGGCGCTCCTCGAATGCTCTCAAGCACTGCCTGCAGCCAGTCCAGATATACCGTGTGTAAAGGGGTAGCTATATAGATATATAGATGAGAATACAAACTGAATAGATGAGTTTAACAAATCGTTGAATGATGAGTAGTCGCTATGATTTCCATGCGCACCTGCAGTGTTCCCAAAGAAGATGTTTTTCCCAGACTGCTCTACTGTGATTCGAGGTGCTATCAGAGTTGTTGCCGGCGCTCCGAGGCTTGTCATCGGTGCTCCCAGAGTTGTTGCCGGCGCTCCGAGGCTTGTCATCGGTGCACCGAGACTTGTCACCGGCGCTCCCAGACTTGTCGCAGGCACTCCCAGGTGCACCCAAAGTTCTCTCCGGCGCTCCGAGATGTTCCCAAACCTATCACAATCACTCCCATGGTACTCCTGTAGCAGTCATCTGTGATCCCAGTTACTCTGAGGGCCGGCAGGAATGCCATCCTAGGGTCTGATACTCTCCTGAAATTGACGCATCTAAGATTACACTCCACATCCTCTCAGACACTCCTGGAGTCTTCCAGTGACTAAAATACATTCTGCTGATGTTGGTTTCCGTTTTGCCAGATCGAAACACGGCCCTTTGGCACAGCCGGGCCCAGTAATATCCTTGCAATGGTTGCTCTCATTCTATAAACATTTATATTTCTTGCCAAATGATTCATTTTACCTGCTATGGTTCTGTATATTAACTGATATTCACATGCGACTGCTCAATAGTCTCCCATAATATTTCTCGACATGAAATTCTCAGACAAACAACATACAGAACCTGGTGAAAATACATTGACGCATTCTGTCCAACTTTTTTCTGTTGTCGATATTCCTCCCCATCTCCATTGTATTGACTGTCATCGACACCTTTCCGGGCTTTATCTTTGACCTCAGTGTTGGCGCAATCAATCCATGATTATTCGGACCAGCACACACAACCCGCTGCTCAGGGGTTTCCGGATCGTCGATGCTGATGACTGCTCAATCTCAGATTCCTTGTCTTTTTCCCAGTCGTCTTCACTGTCATTTGGATTATCGAAGTCGCCATTGCAGTCAAGCCAATTTTCGGTGTCCAAAATGCTTTCAGGTGCACTATCTTCATCACTTTCCTCTGGATGGCAGTCAATTCTTTTGAATGAGTGCACGTTCAATACTTGAGTTCATCCTCTGGGGAGGTCTGTTGCAGACCCAGCTGGTGGCAGAGGTGATCTTTCTGACAATATGAATGCAGCCACTACAACATGTTGAAAGTTTGACCAAGATGCCTTCACGATCTGTTTAATATCTGAAATGTATTGTACTGGTGTCATTTCGTGATTTCGAGTGCGAGATTCCTTCTGTGAGTCACCTAGGTTTTGGCTGCTCTGCCACCTCTCCAGAACCTCATGGAAATTGGCCATTCTGTGCAACTTCCTGTCCTCTGCATCTGTCTTCATTTCCAAGCAATTTTCAGTCTTCGTTGTATCCAATGCTGGGTCATTGGCTCCAGCAAACTGCCTTAGGACAGCTATTTCGCAAAGTGTATCACCGGTGGTTTTTGACTGCCTCCAGCAGATAACATCTCGCCCAAGGGAAGAGCTGGCCTCAAGTCCGAGTATCCGACACCATTTGGTATGATAGAGCATTCATCGAGTGCCACATTGGAGAGATTACCATGGTTTGAGTGCATTTCCTCTTGTTGACGCCACCAGTCGGTGATATGTGGTAACAGAACAGTACAGTGAATCTGCTTAGGGTTGGAGTGGTAATCATCAAGATTCGGATTAATTTGCCCCCAGTTCGGTGGTAATTCAAGGGGTGAGATGAAATAGAGCCTTGCATCTGTCGATGCGCATGGTGCACGATGGGTTTGTCCGGGCGTTGTTTCAGACACAGTTTCAGGCATTTAGTATTCTTCATGATTGCAGGAAAAGTTATATCCATCAGAAGGAAATTGACCTGATCTAGAAGCCATTCCGGTAGAGAAGAGGTTGTTGCTCGGTATGATTCCAGGTTTAATGACGTCCAAATGTCTATGATTGGCCCAGGATTCATTCTCCACATACTTTAGAAAAGCCTCCTGGTATTGGGTAGTATAGGAAGTGTCATCGGCACGATGAATAAGCATTCCCTTATCCCACTTCCCAAACAATCCAAACTTCTGGAAATGATCAAGGATATGTGCCGAAATGAGAAGTATACCCATCATTGAAGTAAATTCAGGATAGTATGTGGACAGCTTCTGTCGTGCCAACTTCATGGCGAAGTGTAAATCTTCATTCCAATGAGTCTTGTTCTGAGCTAAAGCTCGCATAATGCCATCCATATGATTGAACACGTCATTGCACGCAGTAATAAGGTGAGTGAGAGTAACCGTATGCCATTTCGACATGCATTGGGTCTAGGCCTGGACTAGCCTCAAAATCTCTATGACGTACTTCACGATGGTCCATTCATGCTGAGTTGTTAACGGTGAGTGGTAATCACTGTATTTTGGAATCTTGAGCCACTTCTGGGTGAATTGTCGTAATCAGTGGGCTCACTCCAGCAACTCCAGTGTTGAATTACACTCTGTCTTCATATCCGAAATAGCTAGTGTTGCGATTTCTACTTCGGCTTTTGGACAGTGAATGAACTCATTACAATGATCGGGTGTTAGAGTTGGAGTTACCAACGGTACCAGACTGTCGCTTCGGGTCCAGTTCCAGGTCAGAACTGAACCATTGCCCGATTGGCAGTCAATTAGGTCAATACACCCGAACGGTCAATCTTGGTAGGGTGCAATGGATATCTCCCAAGCCATCTGAATTGGGCGGGTTGTCAGCGGGTTGCACAGCGGGTCCATCTATAGATTCGGATAAGGCTCTTGTTTTTGCAGTGTGTTAATATTATCTGATCAAAATCGCGTGTTCAAAAACTAATAATATGTTTTTGCATGGTTTGCAGTTTGCGATATCGATTAATTTGGAATCCGTGTTGTTCCTTTAACAGATTGTATTTTTGCCTATCAAGGTGGTCACTAATACTGTTAAGGGCACAAAGATCTGCGCGATGCCATGAATACCAAATATGCAAGACCTAAAACTGTTGGCGCTCTGTTGACGTTCATTTTCAGAATGCGGCAGGGAGCGTGTCACTGCTGTTTTTGTGCCTCAGGGCTGCAAACATCTCTCGAATGGATGTCTGCAACCAATCGGAAGATTAATAACTCAAGATGCAAAGCTAAAAATCATTGACGCTCCATTGATACTCATTCTCAGAATAGGGAGGTGACCGTGTTGCTGCCTCTGATGCCCACAAAAGCTGCCAATACGCCAGTTATACATAACAGCAACCAAAACACTGTTGAATTACCGTACTTACAGAACCACAAATCTTTGACGCTCCCTTGACTCTCATTATAATGTATTGTCCATTCAACATCTGCTGCCATCGTCAATCATCTTCATAATGATTTGAACTTATTGGTTGTGTTTCTGGCAGATAGTGACTCAGCCATGTGGCAAAGCTGAGTGCAGTAATATTCTTGCACTGTTCGCTCTCAAACTGCTAATATTTATATATCTTGCCACAAGATTCATTGCACCTGCTATACATCTGTTTATGAACCGATATTCACAAGCTACTGCTTACCATCCGCCCATAATATATCTCTAACTGAGACTCTTGGTGAAGCTACACAAGGAAGCTGGTGAAACATTGACGCATTCTGTCCTACATTGTCTTGATTCCCTTATTCCTCCTCGTTTCCAGCGTATTGGGGTCACCAACACCTTTTTAGCCTGTCTCTTTGACTCCCATGTTGCCCGAATCAATCTGGGAACATTCGGTGCGGCACTCACATCCTGCTGATCTGGGCATTCCAGATCCTCGATGCCATAGTCATACGCTGTATCAGATTCAACATCGGCTGTGCAATCGTCTTCGCTGTCATTTGGATTATGCAAGTCACCAATGCAGTCAAGCTAATTTTCGTTGTCCGAAATGCTGTGAGGTGCGCTATCCTCATCCCTTTCGACTAGATGACGGTTGATCCGTCTGAATCTGAGGACATTTAACATTTGAGTTCGTCCTCTAGGGAGGTCCTTTGCACACACAGCTGGTGGCAAAGGTGATCTTTTGACAATTTAAATGCAGCCGCACCATGATGTTGAAAGAGTGACCAGGATGCTTTGACAATCTCTTCCCTCTCCGAAGAGTATCCTACAGCTGTCATCTGCAAGTCTGCAGATTTAGATTCTTTCTGTGTAGCATATACGTTTTGGCTGCCCTGCCACATCTTCAAAAGGTTGTGGACCTTGGCCATTCTGTGCAATTTGCTTTCTTCCGCTGCTTTCTTTATTACCAAGTCGTTTTGTGTGTTTGTCGTCTCCAATGCTGGGTCATCGCCTGCCAAGATCCTGATATTGGCTCCAGCAAACCGCCGTACAGTGACTTTTTCGTGAAGAGTCTCACCTGTGCTTTTTGACCGCCTCCAGCCGATAACATCTCCCGTGGGGTAAAACTGGCCTCCACTGCGACACCATGGGGTATGAAAAAGAAAATGTTGCATACCACATTGGAGAGATTGGCGTACTTTGAGTGTGTTTCCTCATGTTGAGGTCACCAGTCGGTTATGTCTGGTACCCAGAATGTCCTGCAAATTTCCATTGGGTCGGAGTGGTAATCATTGAGATTTGGATCAATTTGCCCCCAGTTCTTTGGTGCTTCAAGCGGTAAATTCGAATGGAGCATGGTGGTGGTCAATAAGCGTGCTGCACAATCGCTTCATCCGTGTGTCATTTCAGCCACATTGTTAGGTGTCAAGTATTCTTCATCATCGCTGGACGAATCATATGGATAAAAGAATGATTGACCGGATCCTGAAGCTGTTGTGGAAGGGACGAGATTGTCACTCTGTATGCTTTCAGGTTTATTGACCGGTGCACATCTATGTTTGGCACAGTATTCATTCTCCACATACTTCAGAAAGGCCTCCTGGGATTGTGTAGTAGAGAATGTCTCATCCTAAGGATTGATATACATTCCCTTGTCCCACCTCTTACACAATCGCAACATGTGGAAAAGATCGAGGATATGTGCAGCAATGAGAAGCATACCCATCATTGGAGTCACTTCAGCATAATATTTGGACAGCTTCTGTCACGCTAACTTGACGGCAAAGAACAAGTCTTCCTTTCTTTGAGTCTTCTTCTTAGCCAAAGCTCGCATCATGTCATCCACATGATCAAACATGTCATTTTGAACTGTGAGAACGTGATGCAATGTGACCGTAGGCTTCTTGGATATCCACAGGCTCCACTATCGGAAAGGCTTCGAAACCTCCATGCCATACTCGACAATGGTCCATTCATCCTGGGTTGTGAAGGGTGGCCGGTAGCGTTGGCACTGGGTCTGGGTAATCCGCCAGCAGTTCGTGGTTCGGACCGCAAAAACGATTCTGTTCGGTTCCAAAACCGTGCAAAAACCTGACCCACTGCATCTGGGCTGGCCAAACTTGGGCCCCTACCCGTCCACCACCGGGTTTTGTCGGGTTCAGTTAGACCCGTCGGTCCCAATTTCCGGTTCTGTGTTTCAGGTTTTTCAATTCATAGTCGCATTTTGATATCCTACTGCTATTCGCAGAATATTGACTTCGGTACGTCATTGTCCTTTTCGGATGAATCGGCTGCCTTTATAATTAAATACAAGAGAGACACACTCCCTGCCCCATCCTGAACATGATAGTCAATGGCGTGTCAATGATGTTTGCTCTTGCATCATGGGTAATCTAGGCGGTGATTGGATGCAGACAATCATAAATGAGGTATTGGCCGTATTTCAACACAACAGAGAAAGTGAGATGCTTGCTGCACCATTCTGAAAATGAGCATCAATGGAGCGTCAACAATTTTTAGTCTTGTAAGTCAGGTAATTAAAAAAGTCAGTTGTTCATTGTAATGCATAAGCGTAGTATTGGCCACCTTCAAAGGCCACAGAGACAGTGAGACGCTCCCTGCCTGATCTTGAAAATGAGCATCAATGGAGCATCAACGATCTTCGGCCTTGCATGATGGTCAATCAAAGCGCAAGATGGCTGCTAATGCCTATATATGGAGTTTTGACTAGTTTTGTAGGTTAAAACGTTCAGGATCACTGAGTTGCAGCATTGAGAACGAATTATGTTGTGATTGTCCAGGAGGCTGTCGCGGGACCATCTCTTGCTTATCAGCCTCTAAAGGCTACCAAAACCTTGTTTGCAGATGTCTGCGATCATTTACCACCAAGATTACCCAACATTCAAGACCAAAAATCCTTGTCGCTCTGTTGACACTCATTGTCAAGATGGGGCAGGGAGAGTGAAGAATTCTCTTTTGCTTATAAAGGCGGCCAATACAATGATTATAGATAACAACGACTAATTGAAATTTTAATAACCTGATTTACAGGACGAAAAATCATTGACGCTCTGTTGACGCTCATTTTGCCACAGGCGGCTCCGAATTATGCAACCATTCACTTTGGCATAGAACATTAATAACTGTGTTTTGGCAGTCGGTCTATCCTCTTCATGTATGTTTTCATTTATCACTACATTGTTCTTTAATTGTGCATATAAATATATCCTTTGAAATATCGTTTAAAGTGTCTGCTAATTGTAGACGCTCCTTGTCAAGATGGGGCAGGGCGAATGTAGCATTCTCTTTTGCCTATAAAGGCGGCCAATACAATGATTATAGATAACGACGACCAATTCACATTGTAATAACCTCACTTACAGGACGAAAAATCGTTGATGCTCTGTTGACCCTCATTTTGCCACAGGCGTATCCGCATTATGCAACCATTCACTTTGGCATAGAACATGAATAACTGTGTTTTGGCAGTTGTTCTATCCTTTTCATGTATGTTTTCATTTATCACTACATTGTTCTTTAATTGTGCATATAAATATATCCTTTTTAATATCCTTTAAAGTGTCCGCAAATTGTAGTTAATGATAATACTCAAAACTTCCGTTGCTTTCAATCAATCTTCGTCTTCACTCTGAGATTCGCTCAAATGGCTGCTGTCATCTTCGAAATCAATGTCAGCGGTGTTTCCACGCAGCAGATAGTGTACTCAGCAAATCTGGAATTAAATCTTCATCGTGCTTGCAATCCTTGGCATATGCATTAGGATTGACAAATTGAGTGTTGGGATGCGGAGAATGTACACACACACCCGTGGATGGCATACCTTCAATTTAATAACTTTCGTTTGTGTCAGTGTCACCTGGTGGCGCAGGAGGTGTTCCGGGGGGAGGTGGCATTCCAGGTGGAGGTGCCACCTGTTCTGGTTGAAGTGCGCCGGTTCCATTGCACCTCCAGCATGTCTGGGGATTCTTTGTGGTGCCATTTTGGCATGGAAGGCAGCCGTCCGTGTGATTTTTATAAACCATTGCCAGGTGTCCTTCTATCGCAGCTTTCACCTTGTTATGCCCAGGAAACTCACCACCTCGCTTCTTCTCTTCTCGGACATCAGCTTGAGGTGTCTTAATCAGTTGTTGCGTTTCCCCCATTGCGGTGCGCAAAAACCCCCCATTAGCTAGTTTTATCATACTGAAGGCAAGGCGCATGTCGGACTGTTCTAGCTGTACCCGACCTCCTTGCCTCTCCATAGTAACAGAACTGTTGAAAACCTACAAGTAATTGATTGCTGCTTCTAAAAGAAAGATTCGGCTATTACCCCAACCATACACGACTCTGTAGCCTCCACTAAGGTCGTTAAAGCCCGTTTTGTCCACTCCCGGGGACATTTATCATGATATTTGTGCGCGAAAATCCCAGCATTGGCGACATCATGAGGTTCAATTTCGCGGACTGTGCAGACAAATGCTCTCATCGACCATGGAGGTTTGCCCTTGTGGGCAGCCATGAGTTGGTCATGCAGCTCTCTATGTACCCCAGCTGTACATTATATTGTTAGTTGACTGCCTTCTACATTGATATTGAGATACTCACATCCGGTTACATGCTGCTCCCTATTATTGATGCATATGGTTTTACTTACTATTTTTAAATGAGCGTCCTGGGCCATATTTTTGGTGGCTGCAATTGCAGCGTTGTGGTGGACTAACTGGTGTCTGCATTGCTGCTGTGCCTCAACCAGGGGCGCGTTCAATGAACCGCCCGTCCTTCGGCTTGATTCGGATTCAGGAACACCTGGCTGAGGTGAATGTGGAGGCATGACTTGCTGTGGAGGAAAAGGTGAGGAAGATGCTAACGAAAAGTGGAAAGTCCTGAGGAATATATAGTAAGCTACAAGTCCCAATGGAATGAATGACAGTCAACTTGCACATTCTACTCGAGTGTTCTTGGGCTGTGTATAGCTGCAAGTTGCAGGTGATTGGAACGGTCCCGCGATTTGCAGTAACTCTGTCCGATGTTTTTTGTTTGTTTGTTTGCAGGGATACATTGAAGTGAACAACAGCTGATATCTCATGTTTGATAGATATAAAAAGGAAATTCTTCGACGGAAAGGACATCTGGTGATGTTTGTCTCAACACATCGCCGGGATCTTACACAAAACACACGATAACTATTGAGTGATCATGTATGGTTAGTGTTACTATTCCAAATGAACTGACGGTCAAAACTGAGATTTCGCTTTGTTGGAGTTGATTCAACGTACGAACCTTGACATTTAATACACAGCTTGCCTCCATGTGGTCCATATCTTGCAACATCCGACATCTCGGCCAACAACAAAGTCAACACACGACACAATGGTCAATGATCCGAAAAAGAACTTTTCTTTACTTGCAGTGGGCAAATACGGCAAATCGACAAAGCAGTCCACATGACGACGTCATCAAGCGAATGAAGGTCAGAGAGGCTGGGAGGCAGAAACGGTCTGAGCGTTGGGAGCATTGCTCTGCTTGCGATATATCAAGAAGCTTTCGGCGGAGAACAGCTGGGAAACGCACTTTTTAAGCAATGAAGAGAGAGAAATGGATCGAGGATAATCTGGAGAGGGAGACGGCTGTGGCAAGAAAGCGAATTCAAGTCGCAGAGACAGCGATTATAGAAGAGCTGAATGATATGACTACTGCTGAAATCGTGGGGGAGACAACCAGAGAGCCCGAAACAACATTTGAACAGATGTTGAATGCAATCGGAGACAGTTTGAGCGATCATGCAAGTTCCGGCAATGAGTAGGATGGCAAAGACCAGGATGATGATGAAGAACATACAGAGCTCGGCAAGGTGAGTGATGACGACGAACCTCGCTGGGTGATGGGCCCAATCTCCAAACCAGTACCACAATGCATACAGAGTTTTCGGCAGAAGCAGATGAGGCTTGACGAATTGACGCAACCGGGATGGGGGGACGCAGCGAACTACTTCCGTGAGACAGATATGAAGTATGGGACTGCCGAATTGAGGGTTCCGGCAGTAGTCATGACCCAAATAGACACGACTGCAGCCACAACACCCCCGAAATCATTTGGAGAGCATATGCACACTGTTGATATCGTGCGCGTACAATGGCAAATACTGGCAGTGACTTCACGACCAGGAAGTAGTCGAATCAGGCTGGGTTCAGAGAAACCACAGTTACCCAAATTCTTACTGGTTCATTTGCCCGACCCGGTGCCGCATTTGGCACTGATTCATGATGCGATGCCTGTTGAACCCGTAAGCCTTCACCCCTGCATAAGGCATCGCTGGTGAATTTCCATACAGAAATCGGATAGGGACGAAGATATGGTGATGGCTCCCACGTCACTGTAGGTGTAGATAGCCAAAGAGTTAATTTTGAAGATCTATCTCTATTAAATGCAAAATGTGGACCTACTTTGCTACATGTCAGCGTTTTCTTGATTTCAGTGACCAAATTGTGAGACATGATATTTCATCAGTGTGTGTGCAAGGGTCATATGGGCCATGCGAAAGTTCTAGACTCCAAATTTTGCTGATAGACGGCCAGCAAACTTGATATAGACTTGTTTGTTATGGTTATATTGGAAAGCAAAACCTAAAATAGAGACAAAATTTACTAGCAAAATTTGAGTCAGTGATGTCATACGAGTTGTAGGATGAGTGGTCAGTGAGCAGTCTGAACCCAGATGAATGGCAGCAGTCATGCTATATTAGTCCATGCAGCTAACTGCATAACTCTGCGCTCAGACCTGCTGCACATGGTCGAGAATATGAAAATTGCTTATTGTACGTCATGGAAATCGAGGCAAACAACCTGCAAAAAGAACGGTCAAGAAATAGGGCTCAGTATGTCTAACATTAGTAGATGGATCTGTATGCCGTAACATACTGGCTGAAAGCGCGAAAACGGGACGGAGCTATGTCATTTATCGGACTGATGACGTGAATAGTGACGACTCAGAAACCGAGTGGCCTGGATGCTTTTGGATGCAAATGTTTATACCTTGAAATAGTATATTGGCTGTCAAAAATGACGGTATGAATTTTAAGCACAATGATTGCACACCCAATGACATGTAAGTATGGCTCTAAGGTGAGCGTCAATGGAGTGTCAACAATTTTAGTGTGAACATTTCGGCAATCAAAGGGTTGCATAGTCACATCGATCGCAAGAGGAGTTATTGCCCGGCTTTAGATGTAGAAAGGTAAGCAACATGCTCGTTTCCCAATCCTAGAAATGAGCGTCAATGGAGTGTTACTGATTTCTGGTCTTGCATCTTGGATAATCACAGGGCGGCGTGACAGTATCAAGCCATAATCACAGTGTTGGTCACCTTTATGGGCACAAAGGCCAGCGACAATATCACTACCACCTCCTAAAATGAGCGTCAATGGATCATTAACAATTTTTGGACTTGCATCTTGGATAATTGAAGGGCTGTGCAACAGCATACTCCCACAATCATAAATTTGGCTGCCTTTATAGGCAAATATGGTAGTGACGATATCGCTACTACCTCCTGAAAATGAGCGTCCACTGAGAGTCAAACATTTTTCGTCATGCATGTTGGATAATTCATGGGCTGTGCAATGGCATACTCTCATAATCATAATATTGGCAGTCTTCATAGGCAAAAATGCTAGTTACGATATCGCTACTAACTCCTAAAAATGAGCGTCAATGGAGCGCGAACGATATTCGGTCATGCATTTTGGATAATTCAAGAGCTGTGCAACAGCATACACCCATAATCATAATGTTGGCAGCCATTATAGGCAAAAATGCTAGTGACGATATCTCTACTACCTCCTAAAAATGAGTGTGAACAGAGCGTTAACAATTTTTGGGCTTGCATCTTGGGTAGTCAGACAGCAATGCAATGGCGTTCACCCAGAATTGTACTATCGGCTACCATTATCGCCAAAAATACTAGTGATGATATCGCAACCGCCTCGTCTTTGTATGTCCTTACATTCAACTTCACATATATGCATGCAACGTCTCACAGGTCTGACTTTTTCCTGCTTCTGGCTCTAAAGTCAATATTTGAGAACCAGCATTCCACCTGACTGTAACGCATCTTGTGACATTTATTAAGGTCAAATTACCCAGAGTTCAATTCCCTACCACGATGTCAGATACAAAATCTTTGAATACCTCATGGCTAGAGGTTATGATCTCTTCCAAAAATGAACGTGTCTCTATTCGTGATTTGAGCGACATTACTTTACAACCCATCTCCAATGCATGGTGGGCTGAAATGAATGTAGGATCGAAGCGGCCTATAGCTTGGAATCATTCTAGTCATGCGCATTCATGGCGATTCTATTTACACCGTGGAATTGAGGAGACCGGCAGCCCTGGCATCATATGTATCGTTTGTCATCAAGTTCTTTGCCATCCATCAGAACATGGGACTAGCTCAATGGGCAAACACTTGCAGGCAGAAGCGCTCATCGCAAAGTTAAACGAATTAACAGTGTCAGAAGTTGCCAAATTGACTAGCTCAATGGTTGACGAAACAGCATTGGCCATACTCAAGGGGCAAGGAAGTCGAGGTATTCCGATTGTAGGTTCGCAAAGGAAATTCAAATTCAATATTAATGTTTCAAGTATACTTACTGAATTGACAGAGAAAATGCTCTAAACTGGCAGCAAAGGACTTTCAAACTGCTGAGTTTCACCAAGACACCTGGAATCGCTACCTCATGTTAGGATTTGTTTTGGCTCACATTCCATGGCACGCAATATCAAACCTTGAGTTACGATGTTCATACAATGCATTACACAGTGAGTTGGTGTTACCGTTAGCCAGCACCCTGAGCAATATTTGCTGGAGGGAATACACACTGACAGTGGATGCAGTTAAGAAGCAATTGCCGGCAACAAACAACGTTAGTTTAGCATCAGATGGATAGACATCGACGAACAAATCAGCCATAATGTCAGTGATTGCCTATTTCATGGATTGAAATTGGGCGTTGCGAGAAGTACAGCTGGCATTCGGTGAGGTTGATAACCCATTCTTTTCCTATTATGAAATCTCATTAAAGATTACAGGTCAAGGGTCAACATACGGGAGCACGGCTAGCTGGACATTTGAAGGAAGTTCTTTATTGTTTTGAGCTGACTGACGGCCGTTTACTTGGAATTACAACTTATAATGCTTGCTCAAATCACATGACGACTCGCAAATTACAAACTACCCGTGAGGCCTCCGGAATTGAGTGGCCCACATTGAGAAACTACATACCATGCATGGCACATGTTATTCAGCTTGCTTTGGGTGCATTTATGAGCAGTATGGGTGTACAAGGGCGCACCAAGGCTTGGGAAGCCCATGAGTGTGATCAGCAATTTGGAGAGAATGCAAGCACAGACATTGGGAAGAGTCAAAGACTTCGAAAAGAGGGCATTGCTAGAATCAACAACGTGTCGGCCATGAGACCAGGTTTAGCAAAGATAATTGAGAAAGTATGTATTTCAAGATATTTTCAAAGTGCTGAAACTGACCTTCATATAGCAGAGGATGCTTGCTGTATTGATTCCACTGACACCTGGTCGTCGAAACGAGTTCATTGAGTGTCAAAAAGTCAAAGTCAGCATCGCAGTAATACCCATCATGGATGTTAAGACACGTTGGAACTGAACTCAGGTGTTGCTCGAGCGTGCCTACCGATTATGTGAATTCATGCGGGAGTGGCTTAAGAACCCAAAATACAGAGATCACTGGCCACTCTTCACCTCACAGGATGAGTGGACCATTGTCAAGTACATCATGGAAGTTTTACGGCCATTCCAGTACTGGACCCTGTGGATGTTGAAGCGGCATACCGTTACTCTGCATCAGGTCATCACTGTCTATAATGAGATGGTTGATCACATAGATGGCATGATGCGAGCTTTAGCCAAGAAGAAGACACAATGGAAGGAAGACTTATACTTTGCCGTGAAGTTTGCGCGGCAGAAGCTGTCCAAATATTTTACTGAAGTGACTCCAACCACTGGTATGCTTCTCATTTCGGCACATATCCTTGATCCTTTCTGGATGTTGCGATCGTTCAGGAAGTGGGACAAGATAATTTATATCAATCCTGAAGACGAGATTTCATATCCAACCCAATACCAACAGGCCTTTCTGAAATATGTGGACAATGAATACTGCACTAAACATTGACGTTTGCCGGTCACAAAGCCTGATAGCATACCTAACAACAATCCTGTCTCCTCCGCAATGGCTTCTAGATTGGGTCAATCTTCTTATGATCCATATGATTTGTACTGTGATGATGAAGAATACTTAATATGTAACAATGTGGTCAAAACAACACCCGGACGAGGCAATCGTTCAGCCCGCGTATTGAAAGCCGCAAAGCTCTATCGGAATTCACCTCCTGAATTACCACCGCACTGGGGACTGATCAATCTGAATCTTAATGACTACCACTCTGACCCAATGGAGATTAGTAGTATATTTTGATTACCAGATATCACCGACTGGTGGGGGCATCAAGAAGAAACGCACTCAAAGTACGCCGATCGCTCCAATGTGGCACGTGATATATTCTCTATCATACATTACGGTGTCGGAGTGGAAGCCAGTATTTCCCTTGGGCGAGATGTGTTCAGGTGGAAGCAATCAAAAACCACAGGCAAGACCCATCGCGAAAAGATCTTTGTAAAGCAGTTCGCTCGAACCAATGACGGATCACTGGCTGGCAAGGACCCAGTATTGGATCCTACCAGTACTGACAACAACATGGAGATGAAGAGCGAGGTTAAGCAGAAGAAGTTGCACCGAATGGCCAAGGTCCACAACTTTTTGGAGATGTGGCAGGGCAGCCAAAACCGAGAAGCTAAATAGAAGGAATCTCCCACTCAAAATAAACAAATGACAGCCGCAGGATACATTTCAGATTCTGAAGAGATCGTTAAAGCCTCCTGGTCACACTTTCAACATCATGGTGCGGCTGCATTTAAATTGTCGGAAAAATCACCTGTGGCAGCGGCTTTGTCTGCAAAGAACCTCCCTCGAGGACAAACTCAAGTATTGAATGTCCGCCGAATCAAACGAATCAACCGCCATCCTCCCGAAAGTCATGAGGACAGTTCACCTGAAAGCATTTCAGACACCGAACATTGGCCTACCTGGAATGGAGACTTGGATACTCCAAACGACACTGAAGATGACTGGAAGGCAGACAATGATTCAGATATGGAACTGGACAACGGCAGTGAGGACTCAGAAACCCTGGAGCAGCAGAATGTGAGTGTCGCACCGGATGTTCCCGGATGGATTCGGCCTATACGACGGTCAAAGAAGCAGGCTGAAAAGATACTGATGATGGTCAATATAATGGAAACGAGGAGGAATAAGGGGATTGAGAAAAAGTAGGACAGAATGCGTCAATGTATTATCACCAAGTTCATTATGTAGTTTGACCGAGAATTTCATCGGGAGCAATATTATGCGAGAAAATTGAGCAGTCGCATGAGAAAATTGTTTAATAAACAGAGGTATAGTGGGCAATATGCATTATTTGGCAAGATGTATAAGTTTTGACTGGATGAGAGCAACTAGTGCTAGAATATTACTGGGTTCGGCTTTGCCATACAGCCAAGTCCAGACCAGGCTGAATGGCAACCACTATGTTCAAATAATCATGAATGAAATTATTAATGGCAGCAGATCTTGACAAGACAGTACATTAAAATGAGCATCAACAGAAGGTCAACGATTTTTAGTCTTGTAAGTAGGGTAATTGAATGGTGACGTGGTCAGGGCTATCCATAACCCATATACTGGCAGCCTTTCTTGGCAAAAGAGTAAACTATATGGTCACTACCCCATTCTGAAAATGAGTGTCAACAGAGCGTCAATGATTTTTGGTTGTGCATCTTGGGTAACCTCAGTGGCGAATGGTTGCAGCCATTCATAAACGAGGTATTGGCTGCCTTCCAAGCCAAAAATTATAGCATCATGCTCCCTGCCCCATCCTGAAAATGAGCGTCAATGGAGCATCCACGATTTTGAGTTTTGTAAGTATGGTATTTGAATGGTGACGTGGTCGGTGCTATCCATACCCAACATGCTGGCAGCCTTTTTGGGCAAAAGAGTAAACCACATGGTCACTGCCCCATTGTGAAAATGAGCGTCAACGGAGCGTCAACGGAGCGTCAACTGAGCGTCAACGAGTTTTGGCTGTGCATCTTGGGTATCCTCCGTGGCGAATGGTTGCAGCCATTCATAAACCAGGTATTGGCTGCCTTCAAAGTCAAAAATAATAGCATCATACTCCCTGCACCATCCTGAAAATGAGCATCAATGGAGACTCAACGATTGTTGGTCTTGTAGGTATGGTAATTGAATAGTGACCTGGTCGCTGCTATCTCTAACCAACCTACTGGCAGCCTTCTTTCCCAAAGCAATGAACGACACAGTGACCGCCGCCTTCTGAAAATGAGCATCAATGGAGTGTCAACGATATTTGGTCTTGCATCTTGGGTAATCTAACGGGCGATTGGTTTGTAAATATGCATAAATGAGATATTGACCGCCTTTAGGGGCAAAAACAGTTGCAGCATGCTTCCTGCCCCATCCGGAAAATGAGCATCAATTCAGTGTCAATGATTATTGGTCTGGCATCTTGGCTAATCCAAGAGCCGCAATTTAGTAATAATTCATAGATGATGTAATGGCCGCCTTTTCATTTGAAACAGTGCCTGACACAGAAGTTATCCCATCATGAAACTGAGCGTCAACGGAGCGTCAACAATATTTGGTCTTGCATATTGGATAATCAAGGCTTTACGCAAATGAATCAACTCATAACAGAACTGTTGACTGACTTTATAGCCAAAAATTCAACGTATAACAGGAAAAACACGGATTCCACAACAATCAATGTTGCAGATTGCAAAACATGTAAAAAGAGATTATTGGCTGTCGAATACCTAATTATGATAATATACATTCATCGAACTGCAAAAACAAGACCATTATATTAATTTACAGATGGACCTGCTGGGCAACCAGCTGACAACACGCCCAAGTGAGACAGGTTGTGAGATTTTCCATCGATCCGTGCCTGAATTGACAGTTTGGGGTGATTGATAACCCGGACCGCCAATTTTTCAATGGTTTGGTTCCGACCCGGACCCAGACCCAAAGTGACGGTCCGGAATAGTAGCTGACACAAGTGGCCGGGTTATCACTATATTTTTGATTCTGGAGCCACTCGCGGGTGAATTCTTGTAATAGGTAGGCTCGCTCAAGCAACTCCGTTGTCGAATTCCAATGTGTCTTCACATTCATGATACATAGTTCCGGGATGCCGACATTTGCTGTTTGACATTCAATGAACTCGTTTCGACGACCAGGTTTCGGCGTAATCAATACCCCAAGCATTTTCTGCTATATAAAGGTCAGTTTCAGGACTTTCAAAATATCTTGAAATATGTACTTTCCCATTTATCTTTGCTGAACCTGGTCTCATGGCTGACATCTTGTTGATTCGAGCATTGCCCTCTTTCCGATGTCTGTAACTCTTCCTAATGACTATGCTCTCATTCTCTCCAAGTTGCTGATCGCGCTCATGGGCTTCCCAAGACTTGGTGCGGCCTTTACACCCAGACTGCTCATGAATGCACCTAATGCCAGTTGTATGACGTGCGCCATGCATGGTATGGGCTTCCTCAAAGCAGGCCACTCGATTCGGGAAGCCTCAAGTGTTGATTGCTGCTCACGAGTCATGGAGTAATTTATGGAACCATTATCAGTCTTCATTCCTAGCAATCGGCCGTCCGTAAGCTCAAAACGATCACGCACGTCCTTCCAATGCTCGGCTAGCCTTTCTCCAGTATGTTGGCCGTTCAGCTATTATCATTAACGAGCTTTCGAAAATTGAACAGAATAGATGATCAACATCATCAAGAGCGAGTTGTACTTCACCCAATGCCCAATTAGGATACATATAGTAGGCAATGCCCGACGTTATGGCTTGTTTGGTTGTTGATGAGCATCTGTCGAATTCTAAACAAACTGCATTTCGTGATGTCAATTACTTCTCAATTGCATACATGGTCAGTGTGTATTCCCTACGGCAAATGCAGCTAAGGCTCGTGGCGGACAGCAGCACTAGGTTGCGTCATAATGCTTTGTATTACTGTCGTAGTTTGAGATTTGATATAGCGTTCCACGGAATATGTGTCAGAACAAATCCTATCATGAGATCGTGATTCCACATGTCTTGGTGAAATTCGGAACTATCAAAGTCCTTGGCTGCATGTTTGGTGTAGTTTGTCTGCCATTTCAGTCAATATGGATTAACCTAGATGTCAAATATCATGTTCCTCTGCGAATGTACGACTGTGATTCGTTGACTTCCTTGCCTCTTCACAATGGCAAAAGCTGTTTCATCGACCAATGATCTCGTCAATTCAGTAACTTCCAACTCTGTCAATTCTTGTAAATTTGCCATGTTATCTTTTGCCAGCAAGTGTTTCCCCTATGAGCTGTTTCCATGATTTGATGGATGGCGAAGAACTTGATGACAAACGATCCATATGATTCCAGGGCTGCCAGTCTCCTCAATTCCGCAGTGCAAATACAATCGCCATCAAGATGCATGTCTAGAATCATTCCAAGCAATAGGACGCATTGGGCCTACATTCATTGAAGCCCACCGAGCATCGGATATGATTTGTAAAGCAAGGTCGCTTAAACCACAAATAATGACGCGTTCATTTTTGGAAGAGATCATAACCTCTCGCAATGAGGTAATTAGGGATTTTGAACACGACATGGCAGTAGGAATTAGAAAGCTGTATAAACCGACTCAAGACACTGCCAAAAGTTACGTTATAGTCAAGCAGAATGCGGGTTCTTCAATACTGACTCAGGAGGTACAAGCAAAAAATCTGATCTGTGAGACATTGCATGTATAGTAGTAAAGAAGTATACAAGGACATATCGAAAAGACTTACCGCGTACAACTCAATTCAATCACAATGCAATGCAGTTCATTGCTGTGTAGCGTACTGAGCCCCAACTGAAATTGTGGACGCTCTGTGGGCGCACAATTGTAGGAGGCAGATGCAATATCATCACTAGCAATTTATGCACATAAAGGCTGCTGATAGGATGATTGTAGGTGAATGCCGTTCTATAGCCTGTAGATTATACAAGATGCAAGATCGAAAATTGTTGCTGCTCCGTAAACGCTCATTTTAGGACTTAGTTACGATGTTGTGCCGAGCATTTTTGCCTACACCTGCTGCAGATAGTACAGTTATGGATTATTGTGGTCACATGGCCGCTCGATTATCCAAGATGCCAGGCCTATAATCATTGACTCTCCGTTGACGCTCATTATTAGGACATAGCAGCGAAGTTGTCGCAACCATTTTTGCCTAGAACAGCGGCTGATAGTACGATTATGGGTTAATGTTGCTGGCTGCCCATTGGATTTTCCAAGATGGAAGGACAAAGATTGTTGACACTCGGTAAAGAATCATTTTTGTGGCATCGTTGCGATGTAGTAGAATGCATTTTTGGGTAGAAAGGCATCTGATAGTTCAGTTATGGATCAATGTGGTCGCAAAGCCCCTCGATTATCCATGATGCAAGGCCTACAATCATTGACCCTCCTCAGGCGCTCATTTTTAGGACATACAAACAATGTTGTTGCTATCATTGTGGCCTTGAAAGGGGGCCTATAGTTCGATTATGGGTCATTGTCACCGCACAGTCCTCAGATTTTTCCATGATGCTAGGCCAAATGTCGTTGACACTCCGTTGACGCTCATTTCTACTTCCTAGCAGCGATGTTGTCCCAACCATTTTTGCCTGGAGAGGCGGCCGATTGTTCGATTTTGAGTAAATGTCGCTGCAAAGCCCTTGGATTTTCCAAGATGCAAGGCCTGAAATCATTGACACTCTGTTGACGCTGATTTTTAGGATGGGTCAACGACCGTGTCATGTGCCTTTTCCGCTATAATGCCGAGCAATACATTCACTCTTACGGGATGTGACAATGCAGCCCTTTGATTGTCGAATGTGTAAGAGCAAAGATCGTTGATGCTCTGTTGACGCTCACATTAATCACATTGAAACAGCCATTTTACACTGAATATTTGGATCCAACGAACAGTATACTCATCATTGACATTCAATTTTGCGTTTCCAAGTATTATCATTTGCATCCAGGAACTTTGTGGCCTCTCAATTTCTGATTAACCACTTTCCACATTATCTGAGTAAGAGATAACATGGCCCTATCACAATCCTGCGCTTTCGGCCGGCAATTTAATGCATGTCGATCATTTCACTAGTTTTTGGTCAATATAGCTTGACTTCCTCACCTTTCCTCATCCAGCTCCTTTTCCTCGATTTTCATGACGTACCATCAGCAATGTTAAGTTTTTCAACCATGTGCACCAGGTCTGTGCGGAGAGTTATGCAGTTTGATGTATGGATGAATTCAACAGGATGGTGTTCATTCAGACAGATTCATATTGAGCACTGACCGCTCTTGCAATGACTCATATGACATCACTCACGTAAATTTTGTTAGTTTATTTGGTCCCTGATCCAGCTTTTGCTATCTCCCTTAACAGTATTTGGCAAACAGAAATCGAACTTATTGGCCATCTTACAGCTTGATATGGATTCTAGATCTTTCGCATGGTGTGTTCGACCCTTGCACATGCCCAAAGGAATTATCCTGTCTCTCAATTAGCTCCCTGGAATCAAGAGGATGCTGGCTGGTAGCAAAATTGGTACACAAATTGCTTTTCGTAGAGATATGTGGTCAAAAATCCAAATTTGCATCTTTGTTCGGGCAATGACGCAGGAGCCGTCACCTTGTCTTCGTCCGAATCCGATATCTACATGGTGATTAGCAGGGGAGGCTATAAGCAGGGGTGAAACCTTAGGAGTTCAACAGGCTTCGCATTCTGGATGAGTAATGAGTCGAGGTCTGCGGCAAGCACAAGACTGGATATACTCGTGTTCGACTGCGGCTTCCCAGGACCTAGCAGAATATCACTACTCTATACTCGAGATATCCCTTGTACCACTGGCCACATTCCGGGGACACTGTCAAGACACTCCATCAGTTATCCAAATATTGTCGGTGCAGGTGCGGCTGCATCATCATCCGTTTGCGGTGTAAAGACTGCTGGTACCCTCACATCGGATGTGCCGTACTTCATATCTCTATCACGGTGATAGTCGGCTGCGCCCTCTGATCCACGTTGAGTCAATTCGTCAAGCTTCATCTGCATCTGCCGAAACCTCTCCATGTGCTGCTGTACTGTTGTGGACATTTCGCCCATCACCCAGCTGCATTTATCATATTTGCTCAGCTTGCCCTGCGCTGTCTCTTCATCACCCTGATCTTCCCCATCCTCCCCATCGTCGGAACTTGCAAGATCACTCAGACTGTCTCTGATAGCAACCATCATCTCCTGAAATGTCTTCTCGGGCTCTCTGTGTGTCAATCCCACTTTGTCAGGTTTCCTCGTTCCTTCCTGCTGTTGCTAAACCACTGTGTCTGTGTCTCGAACTCGCTTTCTTGTTCCAGCGGTTTCTCTCTCTACATAATCCTTGATCCATTTATAATTCTCTTCATTGTGTAAGATGTGCGTTTCTTGTCGTTTCTCGGCCGCAAGCTTCTATTTGGATCGCAAGCTGCGCAGTGCCCCAAGGGCTCGGACTCTTTCTGCTTCCACGCTGCTCCTGCAGTCATTCTCCTGATGACGTCATTGCATGGACCGCATTGTCTATTTGCAATATTTGCCTGCTGGAAGTGGCAAAAGGTTCTTTTCGGAGAATTGACCATTGTAGTTTGCATTGACTTTGTTGTTGGGCGAGATGTTCAATGTTGCATGATATGGACAATATGGAGGCAAGCTGCGTCTTGTATGTCAAGGTTGGTACATTTAATCATCTTGAACAAAGCCGAATCTATCTTTTGACTGTCAATAAATAAGGAATAGTTAGGCTAACTGTACAACATGACTTGAATGTTAGCATCAGTTTCAGGCAATATCCCGGGGAAAATTTGAGACAAACATCAGCAGACATCCTTTCCCTCGAACAATGTCCTATTTATATTTGACAATCATGCGATTTCGGCTGCCATACACCATGAGCTACTTCTATTAACCAACCAACAAATTCAGACTGACTTATTGCAAATTGCAGGGTGGTGGGAAACCCCTGCGATTTACACTTCATACACAACGGGATTCATCTTGAGTATAACGAACATGTTGGTTGCTACCTATTTCATTCTGACATGACACTAACTATATAGTCCTTAGGATTTCCCACTTCTTTCCGTTATCATCTTCCTCTCCTATTCCACACCACCGCATCATGGATACACAACCCCCTCAGCCAGGCGAAAGTAGATCTGACTCAAGCCGATTGCCAGGCACTATATCAAATACATCACTCATTGGCACGCAGCAGGAACGCCAACGCCAGTTAGTCCACCGCGACGCTGCCAATGCAGCCACCAACAATATCACCCAGGATGCTCATTTGAAAATCGTCAGTAAGACCGTAAGCAGCCAGAATATGACGCAGCAGGCAGTTGGATGTGAGTATATCCATGAAAAGGTAAATGACCCCCAATCAACCGTTTAAAGTATCACGGGTGTACATAGTGAGCTACATGATCAATTGATTCCTGACCGTAATGGGAAACTTCCATAATCGACCAAGGCATATGTCCGCGCTGTCCACTAAATCCAACATCATGATGTTGCTAGCTCTGGGATTTTCATAGAAGAAATTCCTGATAAGCATCCCCGAGAGTGGACGCAACAGACTTGAATCACCTTAGAGGAGGTGATAGAAGTGTATATTGTTGAGGTAATAGCTGAATCTCATTGTTAGAAGCAGCAACTTATTTCTGGAAGTATTTCATCATGTCTGCTACTATGGCAAGGCAAGGAGGTCGGGTCCAGCTGGAACAGTCTGACATGCACCTGGCCTTGAATATGGGCAGAATGGCCAAAGAAGGGTTTTCGTGCGCCGCGATAGACGAAACACAATACCTGATCGAGAAACCTCACGCCAAGATTCCGGAAGGGAAGAAGCAGGCTGGTGCATTTCCTGGACTTAGAAAGGTTATCAACAAAATAGAATTCTGTCTGGGCGGATTGGCTCCGTTAGGGTGGAAGCGCACCATCATACCTGTCAGAGACACCCCGGTGGAGGATTACTCGGCACCTGGCATCAATTCAGCGCGTCGCGTTCCATTTCACCCTCTGATTGCTGTTTGACCGTATCTTCTCGTTCTGTCAGTCTCTCATTCTGATCGATCACTCTAGCATTGTGGCTAACTGTGACGATATGTCAGAATGGGTTTATTGGGTACGCGCTTGCATCAGGATTGCAATGCGATGGGTGACACTGTGAAAATCTCTCCTCACGTTCCTTCCACTTGCGCGCAAAATGCATTTCCCTCCTTACTATGTATACACTTCATTCCAAGTCGCCAGATCTATGTGGCAATTCACAATCCATCACTCGTTCCATCCATCTCCTGTCTTTCTACTGGTAGCTATCTCTGGAAGTATGTGCGCACAGCTGACAATGTTTCCCATGCTGAAAACATGCAAAGCAACAGCTGCCGGTGCTTTTCTCACAATCTTCAACACGGAATCAAAGTTACCCGAGTTCTCGGGTCTTGTGGTGAGCGCCAGGGCTCACCAGTACACTACGAAAGCTCCATCCTCATTTAGGAGTTTGATTTTGAATAGTCGTTGCAGTTCCTATGGGAGACGCCCATTCGGCGTGCCACGACATCTCCCTGGGCGTTTCTTGACCCACACCCAGTTGTTCCGTCGATCCCCTCTGCGCCAGCTTGGGCTTCCTGTGCATCGACACAACTGAGATATGCGTTCAGCATCTAAACCCTCAACTTGAACCTTAATACCATGTTGAATACAGAGCTCCATTGCGTGCAGATGATCATCTGATATAGATGTCTTGTTGTGACTCATATCCTTGATGAACTCGCGCGTGCCACAGTCTATTTGCCACAGGATGAGTTGGGTCTTATGTATTGTCGAGTAATGCTCCGAAGTCTTTGATTATAGCGTCAGCATGCTTTCTGTCATGGTGGTTTTGGGGTTCCATGAATTCAGGCTTCACATATAACGGGGAGCTCAAAGGGGCGGCCAGATCAGCAGCGGATGGGAGGACTTTGCAGGCGGCAGCGCAGTTCTCCTGACGCTGAGCAAGGGCTTGGACATTGAGCTCTCTAATTCAGAAGCGGAGAATGCGATGCTGAAAGGTGATTACTTGCCGCAGGTAGTTGAGATTTTGATTGGAGGCATTCCAACCATCCTTGAGGTTCATTTGATGTACTTGTTCATGTCTCTCGGCAAAATACTGTTGCAAGGGTCCATATCGACGAATCTGTTCGACCCAAAGAGTCATCCTGTGGATCTTCGGAATGTGGAAGTCTGCATCCAACTCCTTGGAAATATCAATTTTGTGACTGATATAATCCTGCCAGGCGTTCATTTCGTGACACTTGATGGATCGTGTCCAAGTTTCCCCATTTCTTTCATTGTCTACCTTTCGCTTCTTCATGAGTTCCGTTCTTGGGGCATTGGCTTTTGCGATCGCCATTTTGCTGGCTCCCCTGAGTAAGAAAACATCTTTCAAGGTGTGAAAACGATGAAAGGAGTCCTCCATGTAGCTCAATGTTGCATCATCGTGAGATTTGTATCAAGCATACATATAGAATTGTAACAATGCCAGTGTGCACTCAATTGCGTGATTGAATATGGGACTCTGAGCGGGGTGTCCACCTCGTAGAGACTGGGTTACAACTCCAAGCAGGTCCCGGCTCATTTTCTTCATCTCCTTCCCATTCCATTGAGAAACTTCCTCATAGGACAAATTTTTTGGTGTGAGGTTGTGGTGAGCAGGCATGGATAATGAGATTGCCTTGTACTTGTTGAGCCGTTCATGCATCTGGATGAAGTGGAAAATCTATTTCTGGAGCTGGTGAAGCATGCCGATCTGCATGTTATGGAGGAGGTTAGGCTTCGGGAGTTCGCTCACAATACAGCGAATATGTCAAAACACTTTGACTCGTCGGTGGACATTGCACGCTGAGTGTTTGGCATCGGCTGCATTGGGGTTGGCATGGCTGAGCGTTCTATACAGGTTGTGATCCTGCCGGGGGTGTTGCTTGTCAGGAGGGACATAATCTGCAAGTTTGTTCTTGGGACACTAGCACCAAAAACAGACATGCCGCTCAAGATGATGTAGGTCCCGATACTCAGGGCAATCTGCAAGCCATGCTGCCCCAACCGATTTGCAACGCCTGAAGTTACCATCTGCACAAAGCACTTTGTAATACCTGCTCTCGGCGCAGCGATTTTGTTTATTGGTGAGAGCCTGGAGTACCTGCCGGAGTACTCAGTTCAACACCTCTTGGTCTGGTTGCCGGTGCTCATCCAGCCGCATCTGAGGAATATTGCGGTTCTTGAATTGAATCGGCAGGAGAGCGATCATTACGACGGTTTGCGTTGAGGTCATCTGGCGGATCTTCGAAGATTGATTGCCAAGTGTCATTTATACATGCCCCTGTTTCTGGTCGCAAGCAAAATTTGGGAGATGTGTTCCGTCGGACATGAAGATCACGCAATCCAGTGTATCCCCCAGTGTGAGTGTTGCCTCAACCTCCATTAGCACGTTATTATCCTCGAGTGTCTCTGCTTACCTGTGTCTCCCACCACCAGTCTGCAGTGTGCATTTCAGTATAGGTGTGTTTGGGTGGTGTATTGCCGTTGAAGCAACGCTGAGGGACGTAAATGAGATGCTCGGCATAGGCTGGGTGGCACATCAACCATGTCATGATTTTGATGATGTCTCGACTCCAGTATTTGAGAGGGCATTGGGGATTGCCATTCCATCTCATATCCTCGAGAGTGTGTAGTTCCCACTACCCGAGAGCCTGATCATCTGGCATGCTCGCCATGAGCTTCTGGTCGCCATCCATGTTTTTGAAAGTTGGGAAATGCCGAGCAGTGTTTTCTTCTTTCAGCACGTTGTCATTGTACCTCTTCATACCCTTCTTCTTGATCCCACACGGGATATATTTGTACTCTTCACGCATCGCGAATGGGTAGTAGGGATTGGTCTGCAGGTTCATCTCAAGGTAACCTTGAGTGTCGTGTTCCCATGGCTCTGCAATGTGATTGCTCAGTGGAGCGCCAGCACTGGGGTATGTTTCCGTCCGCAGCAGAGGAGGTGGCAGGGGTGGAGACTCTGAGTCTGCAATGTTTTCAACGTTGTCGAGGTGGGGAAACACGTCCCAGTCTTCAATTGAATCTTTGTTAGTGTTGAACTCACAACACTGAGCGGGATCAACGGGTCGGGGTGCGCCGCAAATGGTCAAATTCTTCTGGCGTGCAACTTGCAGGTGCTTAGGATGGTGTAATTTGATATGTTCAAGTTGCCAGCTGTCTGAGGTGAACATCTTTCATCATGAGAATTCGGGGCAACGGAAAGGGGTCTTCTCTGGCATTGTAGTCGACATGCCAGGAGTGGAGTCTGCAGTGTAGAACGGGACCAATGTTTGTGGTTGGCCTGAGCAGCCTGGTGTGTAAGCTCACGATACTTTCAGCTAACTTGAGAGATTTATTGAGCCTCAACAGCATCAGAAGGAGGTTCTTTACATGCCAGGAGTTGCAAAAACTCTGCATGCACGGTGTCTCATATTACTATGAATAGGATAAACCCTGAGCGATCCAAAACCCTCACGACGTGTGTAATAGTCAATGCTTGTGATAACTTGATTAGAACAAATGAAACCAACAACACAACAACCTGACCCAAACCCGAATGCAATCACCATCGCCTACTCTGCAACGTGAGTACGTATTCACTCCTTGCCAACAGAGCCATCCGGGCGGGCCTCAGGGGGCGGGATATCAGGCAGAGGGATGTCGGGGATAGGGACATCGGGGAGACTGTCGCCATCTGCCGATTCGCCGAGCAGCTGCTGATCCACATCAACATCTGGGGTGTTTCCGGCGGCCTCAGCTTCTCGCGGACTTGGCACCGCCAGGCGAGGTTTTTGCGGGGTTGCAAGCCCCAAATCCAGCAGTCCACCGAGGGGATGAGTCTCTCGCATTCGTGGTTGTGGGCGAAGATCTGGTGTTTGGGGCGGTGTTGCAGGCACCGGAGGGTCTGGCCAAGGGGTATGCTCGCCCATCGCCTGGCCTTGCTCAGGTGGCATGATTCTCTGATTGTCTACAATGGTATCTACATCGGCAGCCAATGTATGTACCGTCTCTCCTTGGCTAATCGTCCGAGGTTCTTTTCCATAATCCTCCTCCTCATCCTCCTCCTCCTCATCTTGCTCCTCTACATCTTCCTCCTCTTCATTGTGACCGTCGCTTTCCATATCCAAATCGCTGTCCAAATCAATGCCGTCTGGTGCGTCCACATCATCCTCCATACGCATATCCACATCAGATTCATGTTCTGAGTCATACGCACCATCCAACTCCTTGGTAGAGGAGGTATCATCATATGAGGAAATTGACACAGCGGGCGACGCTTTCGGCTCGAACTATACCCACACTAATTATCTCTCCGTGTCGAAGTCTGGCTGATACAATTCCTTTGGCAACTGCAAAGCAACGGCACGAGAAATATCATCTCCCCCTTGGGGTTGTTCAACAATACCTTACCCTTCACCGTTTTCCTTCCTTTTCCCCTGCCCTTTCCCCTTCCTGTCCTCGGTTGCCATCCCGTTCCCCGTCCCATCCTTCATTCCCTTCCCTTTCCCGGTTTCTGTCCCTGCGCCCTGGGTGTCCTCCTCACCCTCTCCATTGTAATTGCAATTGCTATCGCCTGGACGGCTCCTTCCACCGCTTCGCGTTCCGGGATCCACCCAGATCTCATCATCATCGTCCTCGTCGATTGTCTCATCCAAAATCAGTGGTTCACCAGCTAAGAAGTCAACTAGCTAGTACTGCCGGCAGGTGTGAGCAACGGGTCCGGGTAACCCGCCAGCAGTCCGGGTTTGGACTGGAACAACGGTTCGGTTTCGTTCCAGAACCATCCAAAAACCTGGCCCGCTGCTTCTTGGTGGTCCAAACCCAGCCTCGTACCTGTCATCCCCCGGGTTTCGCCGAGTTTGGCTAGACCAGTCGGTTCCAATCTCCGGTTTTGAATTTCGGGTTTTCCTTTTTATGGTCGCATTCAGATATCTCACTGTTAATCGTCCAATATTAACGATGGTACGTCAATGTTCTTTTTGGATGAACTGGCCGCCTTTGTGCTCAGAAAATGTAGTCAAACGCTCACTGCCCCATCCTGAAAATGAGTGTCAACGGAGCATCAACGATTTTAGGTCTTGCATCCTGGGTAATCTGAGCAGGTATTGGTTGCAGCTAGTCATAACTGAGGTACTGGCCTGCTTTATGGGTAAAAGCAGAAACGACACGCTCCCTGCCCCATCGTGAAAATGAGCGTCAAATGAGCGTCAACGATTTAAGGTCTCGCATCTTGGGTAATATAATTGGAGCATCATTGGAACCGTCTATTAAGGAGGAATTGGCAGCCTCTCTAGGCACATAAGCAAGCGACATTCCCGCGACAGCCTCCCGGACTGTATCAACTAAGTTCATTAACAATGATGGAACAAAGAGTTCATGACCATTTTGGCGTAGAAAAACTGTCAGAATATCGTATATACACAATGACAGATGGATCGGGCTTTGATTACCATTGATGAAAGGCCAAAAATCATTGACGCTCCATTGACGCCAATTTTCTTGAAGGGGCACGGAGCATGTTGCTAACTTTTTTCCCTCTAAAGACGGCCAATGCTTTGATTATATATAGAAATGACCTGATCGCTTTTGACTTACCCGACATACAAGACCAAAAATCGTTGACTCCGTTGACGCTCAATTTCAGAATGGGGCAGGGAGCGTGAGGCTCACTCTTTTGCCCATAAAGCCAGCCAATACTGCATTTATGAATGGTCTCAGCCAATCGCCAAGCAGATTACCAATGATGCAAGACAAAGAATCACTGACGCTCCGGTAACGCTCATTTTGCCATGGGCGTATCCACAATATGTTCTCATTTATTGTGGGCGTACTATATCATTAATGGTGTTTTGGCAGCCTTTGTACCATCTTCATATACTATCTTCTTCATCAAAACATTGTTCTTTAATAATACATATAGATATATTCTTTAAAATATACTTCAAAGTGTCTGCTAATTGTAGATAATAATACACTCAAAAATCTCGTTTCATTCGATCAATGCTCATCTTAACTGTCAGGTTCGCTCAATTGGCTGCTGTCATCTGTAAAATGGATGTCAGCTGCATTACCACGCAGCAAATAGTGTACTAACCAGAGGATGTTTCTTCATCAGTCAGCAAATCTGGATCAAAATCCATATCACGCTTGCGATCCTTGGCATATGCATCATGATTGAATAATTGAGCAAGGGGAACAGGACTATGTATATACACATATCCGGGTGGCACACCTTCGATTTCGGATAGATGAGCTGGCTCATTTTTACCTGGTTGAACAAGTGGTGTTTCGGGTGGATGTGGCATCGGTTCTGGTGTCGGCTGTCAGAGTCGCTCTGGGGGAGGTGCACCCATGCCTTTGCGTCTCGACCGTGTCCAGGGATTCTGTGTTATGCCATTTTGGCAAGGAAGGCATCCGTTGGTCCGATTTTCTCAAAGCATAGCTGCTTGTCGTACGAACGCAGCCTTCACATGTTACTGCCCAGGAAACTCAACTCCCCACATCATCTCTTCTCGGACTTCGGCCCAAGGTCTCTTAATTAGGAAGTGCGTTTTCTCTTTTGCGGCGCGCAAAAACACCCCTTCGGCTATTACCTCAACTATATACACTTCCGTAGCATCCTCCAACGTGGTTGAAGCCTGGTTGGTCCACTCTCGGGGATTCATATCACTAAATTTGTCCGCGAAAATCCTTGAGCTGACCACATCATCATGTTCAATTATGCGGACTGTGCAGAGAAATGCCTTGGTCGACCATAGAGGTTTCACATTACGTGTGGCGATAAATTGGTCTCGTAGCTCTCAACGTACTCCAGCTGTATGTAATAACATCAATTGACAGCCGTGTACCTCGATATGACGACACCTACATCCAACCGCATGCTGCTTCTTATTCTTGCTGCCTCTGGTTTTATGGACAATTTTTAACTGTGCGTCCAGGGTCATATTTTCGGTGGCTGCATTTGCAGCGTCGCGGTGAACTAAGTGGTGTCTGCGTTGTAGTTGGGTCTCAGCGGGTGGCGTATTGGAAGAAGTGCCCGTCATTCTGCTCGATTCAGTTCCACCCTCACCTTGCTGAGGTGTTTGCGGAGCCATGATTTGCTGCTGTGGAAGTGAAAAGATGATGATAACGAAACGAAGTGGGAAGTCCTGAGGAAGCAGATAAAGAAAAGAAGTGGGAAGTCCTGAGGAATATATAGTAAGCTTTAAGTCAAAAGGGCATGCGTAACAGCCAACTTGCTCATTCTACACAAACCGAATCCTGTTGGGTATAGCTGCCGGTTGCACAGGTTGCCAACCGTCCTGCGATTTGCACAAAGTCGGCCCGATGTGGTGAGTTTTTCTACAGGGATAATTCACGGTGAACGGCTGTCGAGATCTCGTGGTTTTGTGATAAAACCGGTAAATTCTGCATCTGCAAGGACGTCTGCTGATGATTGTCTCAAGCAATCCCTGATATCTTACATGATACAGACGCTGAACGTCATGTCATGATGTACGGTTGGCATTCATATTTCCAATGTAGTGACGGTCAAAATGCAGATTTTGCTTTGTTCAAGTGGATTAAGAGTACCAACCTCGACATAAAAGTCGCAGCTTGCCTCTATGTGGTCGATATCTTGCGACATCCTACGTCTCGTCCATGAACAAAGTCAAGACAAAATACAATGGTCAATGTTCCGAAAATGAACCTTCCGCCACTGCCGGCAGGCAAATACAGCAAATCGACAAATTGCTCCACATCACATCGTCACGCAAATCAGGGTATACGCAGCTTGCAAGCAGAATGGGTCGGAGCCCTTGGAGCATTGTGTCGCTTGCGATCCAAAGAGATGCTTGCAGCGGGGAAAAGACATAAAACGCACTTCTTAAACAATGAGGAGAAGGAACAATTGATTGAGGATTATGAGGAATGAGAGACTGCTGTGGCAAGAAAGCGAGTTGAAGACGCAGAGAATGCAATTAAACAGGACCGGGATGATATGAGAAATGCTGAAAAGGCGGGATTGACAACCACCAAGCCTGAAAGAACATTTGGGGAGATGTTGAACGCCATGGGAGATAGTCTGAGCGATCTGGCAATTTCCGATGATGGGGAGGATGGAGAAGACAAAGATGATGATGAAGAACATCCTCCGGGTGGCAAGCTTGGCAAAGATGACGAAACCGGCAGGGTGATGGGCACAATCTTCAAAACAGCACAGCATCGCATGGAGCGTTTTCGGCAGAAGCAGATGAAGCTTGATGAATTCACGCCGCCAGGCTGGGGAGACGCGGCCGATTACTTCCGTGAGAGTGATAAGAAGTACGGGACGACTGAACTGAAGGCTCAGGCAGTCATTCAACCTCAAACGGCAGATGATGCAGCGTCATTTGTGCGGACAACATTTAGTGTGCCTCTGGTGACTCTTGATAGCGTCCCCAGAGAATTGCAAATGCCGCAACTGACATCTCGACCAGCGAGTACTCAGATGAGGCTAGGTTCGCTCAAACCGCAGATGCACGAACGCATTCCGTCCCTCCTGCCCGCCCCAATGCCCGATCGGTTACAGATTCAGCAATCGAAGCCTGTTGAACCCATAACATTTCACCCCTGCATATCGCGTCCCAATCTGATTACCATATAGAAATTGGATTCCGACGAGAACATGGCGACGGCTCCAGCATCACCAGGGGAATGAATATGCAAATTGTCATCTGTGACGATGTATCAATTTGAAATGCAATACCTGTACCTATTTTGCTACGTGTCAGCTTTCACTTGATTTCAGTGACCAAATTGCAAGACCTGATACTTTGCCTGTGCATGTGCAAGGGTCGGATAGGCCATGCCGATGTTCTAGGCATCAAATCTTGTTGACTGACAACCAATGAATGTGATATCGTCCTGCCCATCACTATTAAGTGAGACAATTCAAACTAAATTACAGACAAAACTCACTAACAAAATAGAAGTCAGTGATGTCATACGAGTCATAGATGCAGCGGTCAAAGCGCGATACGAGGCTGAATGAATGACATCCGTGATGCTGCATACAATCATGGATCCAACGGCATAACTTGCGGCACAGACCTGGCGCACATAGTCGAGATGTTGACAATTGCTTATGGTAGGTCATGGATATCGTGGAGAATGAGCTGGATGAGGAAATGTGAGGAAGTCGGGCTAAATATATCAAAAACTAGTGTACGGATATATATGCAGCTAATTGCCGGCCGACAGCGCTGGAACATGATGGGCCAATGCCATTTATCAGTCAGATAATGTGTTGAGTGGTGGATCAGAAATTCGGAGGCTTGGAAGCATTTGGATCCAAAGGTTTATGTATAGAAACGATTCATTGGCTGCCAATGACAACTATATACAGTTTTACATACAATTGTTGAGCACCCACTGACTGTCAGTATGTCATTCAGTTGAGCATCAACGGAGCGTCAACGATTTTTAGTCTTACATTTTCGGCAAACAAATGGCTGCATAGTCACATCCTTCGAAACCAATTGCATAGGTAGTTGTTATAGGCAAAATGGTTAGTGACACGCTCGTTGACCAACCCTTGAAATGAGCGTCAACAATGCATCAACAATCTCTGGTCTTGTGACTCTCATAATCAAACAGAAGACATGGTCGCTGTAACACATAATCAAAGTATTCGCCGCCTTGAAGGCCAAAATTGCTAGTGTCGACATCGCTACTATCTCTCAAAAATGAGCGTCAATGGAGGGTCAACAATTTTTGTTCTTGCATCTTGGATAATCAAACAGCTGTGTGACGATAATAAGCTATAATGGAAGTTTTGGCTGCCTTTATGGGAAAAAATGGCAGCGACAGTATCGCTACCACCTCCTAGAAATGAGCTTCAATGGAGGGTCAACAATTTTTGGTCTTGCATCATGGACACTCAAAGCGCTGTGCATTGTGATTAACCCACAATCAATGTATCAACCGCCTGTATGAGCAAAAATGTTAGTGATGATATCGCTACCACCTCCTAAAAATGAGCGTCAACGGAGCATCAACAATTTTCGGTCTTGCATCTTGGACAATCCAAGGGCTACTGAAAGTCGTTAACCAATAATCAACTCATCAGCTACCTTTATGAGCAAAAATGCTACTGACGATATCGCATCCGCCTCCTACAATTGAGCGCCCACTGAGCATCAACAATTTTTGTGGGGGCTCAGTAAGGTACACAGTGATGAACTGCAGCACATTGTTACAGAATTGAGTCTTATGCGGTCAGTTCTTTCAATATGTCCTTGTTTACAACTTCACAAACATGCATGCAATGTCTCACAGATCTGATTTTTTCGCTTGTAGATGTAGAGTCAATGTTTAAGAACCCACAGTCTGCTTTACTGAATCATTACCTTTGGCAGTCTTTCGAGTCGAATTACACACATTACTAATTCCTACCGCCATGTCGGATTCAAAATCTTTAAACACCTCAATGCTTGAGATTAAGATATCTTGCAAAAATAAATGTGTTTTTATTCGTGCGTTGAGCGACCTTACATTGCAAATTGTTTTCGATGCTTGCTGGGCTTCTATAAATGTAGGCTCGAAGGGGACTATTGGTTGGAATAATTCTAGACATGCGCCTTCATGGCGATTCAATTTACACTGCGTAATTGAGGAGACCAGCAGCCCTGGCATCATATGTATCGTTTGTGATCAAGTTCTTCGCCATCCAGTAGAACATCGGACCAGCTCAATGGGGAAACACTTGCTGGTAAATGCTCACATTGCGAAGTTAAACAAATTAACAGAGTCAGATGTTACAGAATTGACTAGTTTGACAATTGATGAAAAAGCTTCGGCCATCCTGAAGAGGCAAGGAAGTCGAGGAATCAAAATAGTATGTTCGCAGAGGAAAATCATATTTGAGATCCAGGTCAATCCATATTGACCGAAATGACAGGCAAAACATTCTAAACTGGCAGCTAAGGACTTTGAAACCTCCGAGTTTCACCATGACAGGTGGAATCGCTACCACAAGTTTGGAATCGTTTCGGCTCATATTCCATGGGACGAGATATCTAATCTAGAGCTAGGACAGTCGTAAAAGGCATTGCGCGATAACCTATTCCTGCCTTCCGCTGCGGCTCATAGCACCGTCTGCCGGAGTGAATACGCACTGACCGTGGATGCAATTTAGAAGCAATTGCCGTCACGTAATATAGTTAGTTTTGCTTCGGACGGATATACATCTCCGAACAGACAAGCCATAACGTCGGTCATAGCTTGCTGTATGGATCGAAACTGTGCATTGTGTGAAGTTCAAATTGGTTTCAATGAGGTTGATGGCCGGGTCTTTTCCCATTTCGAAAGCTAATTACGGATGTTCTGTCAGGGCCAACGTACTGGGGAAAGGATGGCTGTATATTTCAAGGACGTGCTGTATCATTTTGAGCTTACTGACGGCCGTTTGCTTGGTATTACGACTGATACAGCTTCCTCAAATTACTCGATGACATGCAAGTTGCAATCAACACTCGAGGCCTGTGCAATCCAGTGGCCTGCTTTGAGGAACCACATACCATGCGTGGCGCGCATCATACAGCTGCCATTAGGTGCATTCATGAGCAGTCTCAGTGTGAAAGGCCGCACCAAGCCTTGGGAAGCCCATGAGCGCGATCAGCAGTTTGGAGAGAATCAGAGTATAGACATTGGGAATAGTCAAAGACTTCAAAAAGAGGGCAACACTAGAATCCATCAGGTGTCGGCCTTGAAACCAGGTTTAGGCAAGATAATTGAAATAGTGTGTATTTGATGATATTTTGGAAGTCATGAAATTGACCTTCATATAGCAGAGAATGCTTAATGTATTGATTGCGCCGACACCTGGTTGTCGAAACGAGTTCATTGACTGTTACAAAGTGAAAGTTCGCATCGCGGTACTACCAATTATGGATGTGAAGACACAGTGGAACTCAACACTGGAGGCGCTCGAGTGTGCCTACAGATTACGGGAATTCACAAGCGAGTGGCTCCAAAATCCAAAATACACTAAATAAAGGCCACTTTTCACAACACAAGATGAGTAGACCATTGTGAAGCATGTCATGGAAGTATCGAGGCCATTTTGATATTGGACCCTGTGGATGTCAAAGAGGCATACAGTCACATTGCATCATGTTATCACATTGTACAACAACATATTCAATCACATGGATGGCGTGATGCGTGCTTTGGCTAAGGAGAAGACTCCATGGCTGGAAGACTCGTTCTTCGCTGTGAAGTTAGCTCGACAGAAGATGTCCTAATCCTATGCTGAAGTCATTCCAACGACGGGCATGCTGCTAATTTCTGCACATATCCTTGATCCATTTCGGAATTTGCGATCTTTTAAAACATGGAACGAGGGAATGGATATTAATCCTGAGGACGAGATATCTTATACTACCCAATACCAAGAGGCTTGTCTCAAGTACTTGGACAATGAATACTGTGCCAAACATCGACATGTGACCGTCAATAAGCAGGAAGGCTTAGCGAGCAGCAATCTCATCCCCTCCGCAACGGCTGCAGGATCCTGTCGATCATTCATTGATTCCTACGATTTGTCAAGCAATGATGAAAAATACTTAACACCGAACAGTGTGGCTGAGACGACACCCATACGAAGCGATCGCGCAGCACGTCTATTGACCGCCACCAGGCTCTATTCAACTCGCCCCTTGAAGCACCAAAGAACTGGGAGCAAATTAATTCAAATCTCAATCATTACCACTCCGACCCAATGGAGATGTGCAGTACATTTTGGTTACCGGACATAACCGACTGGTGGTGTCAACAGGAGGAACCGCATTCAAAGTACGCCGATCTTTCCAATGTGGCGCGCGACATCCTCTCTATCATACCACATGGTGTCGGAGTGAAGGCCAGTTTTTCCCTTGGCCGAGATGTTCCTGGCTGGAGGCAGTCAAAAACTACAGGCGAGACCCTTTGCGAAAAAGTCACTGTAAGGCAGTTTGCTCGAGCCACTAACTCGATTTTGGCAGGAGCTGACGCAGAATTGGATACAACGAACTCGGAAAACGACACGGAAATGAAGAAAGATGCGGAAAAAAGGAGATTGCAAAGAATGGCCAAGGTTCACGACCTTTTGGAGATGTGCCAGGGCAGCCAACACCAATGTGCAACCCAGAAGGAATCTTGCGCTCAAAACAAGCAGATGACCGCCGTGGGATACATTTCAGACACAGATGACATCGTCACAGCATTGTGGTCACTCTTTCAACATGATGGTGCGGCTGCATTGAAATTGTCAGAAACATCTCCTTTGCCACCACCTTTGGCTGCAAAGGACCTCCCTGGAGGATGAACTCAAGTATGAAATGTCCGCCGTATCCGAAGAATCAACCATCATCCCGTCGAAAGTGATGAGGATAGTGCACGTGAAAGCATTTCGGACACTCAAGATTGGCTTAACTGGAATTGGGACCTAGATAATTGAAATGACAGCAAAGACAATTGTGCGGCAGACATTGAACCTGATATAGAGCAATGAAATAGCATCAAGGTTCCGGAATGCCCAGAGCAGCGGGATGTGGGCTCCACACCAAATGTTCCCGGATTGATTCGGCCTACATGGAAGTCAAAGAGACAGACTGAAAAGCTGTTGATGACTGCCAATGCAATCGAAACGAGGAGGAATAAGGGAGTGAAGAAAAAGTAGGACAGAAAGCCTCATTGTTTTACCAGCTTCTTTATGTATCTTGACCAAGAGTTTTAGTTAGAGATATATACTGGGCAAATAGTGAGCAGTAGCTGGTGAATACAGGTTGAAAAACAGATATATAGCAGGCGCAATGAACCTTTTGACAAGATACATAAATCTTAGTCATGTGAGAGTGAACAGTGCAAGAATGTTTCTGCACTCGGCATTGCCATATGGCCAAGTCTCAATCTGTGAGAATGACTACCAAGAAGTTCAGAACATAATGAAAACTATTATCGATGGCAGCAGATGTTGATTAGACAATACATTGAAATGAGCGTCAACGTAGCATCAATGATTTGTGGATTTGTAAGTATGGTAATTACACTGTGATTTGGTCGCTGTTATGGCTAACCAATGTATTGACTGTGTTTATAGGCAAAAGAGACAGGAACATGGTCACTGCCCCATTCCGGGAATGAGCGTCAATGGAGCGTCAACGATTTGTGGTTTTGTAGGTATGGTAGTTACATCGTGATTTGGTAGCTGTTATGCATAACCAATGTATTGGCAGTCTTCATAGGCGAAGGAGACAGCAACACGTTCACCATCCCATTCTGAGAATGAGCGTCAACGGAGCGTCAACGATTTGTGGTTTTCTAAGTATGGTAGTTACATAGTGATTTGGTAGCTGGTATGCATAACCAATGTATTGGCAGTCTTCATAGGTGAAGGAGACAGAAACACGGTCACCATCCCATTCCGAGAATGAGGGTCAACGGAGCGCCCACGATTTGTGGTTTTGTAAGTACGGCAACTACACAGTGATTTGGTCACATTTATGCATAACCTATGTATTGCCAGCTTTTATAGGCAAAAAAGACCGCAACACGGTCACCACCCAATTCTGAGAATTCACGTCAACAGAGCATCAACAATTTGTGGTATTTTAAGTACAGTAGTTACACGGTGATTTGGTCGCTGTCATGGATGACCGATGTATTGGCAGCGTTCATCGGCAAACGAGAGAGCAACACAGTCAGCATCCCTTTTGGAGAATGAGCTTAAACGGAGCATCAACAATTTTTAGCTTCCCGTCTTGGATAATTGATGTTCCGATTGGTTGCAGACGTCCATTTATCAGATATTCGCTGCCTTTACTGAGAAAAACAACACTGACATGCTCGCTGCCACATCCTGAGAATGAGCGTCATCGGAGTCCAAACGATTTTCAGCTTCGCATCTTGGGTAATTTATGTTCCGATTGGTTGCAGACATCCATTCATGAAATATTGGCCGCCTTTACTTGCATAAACAACCGCGACATGCTCCCTGCCGCATTCTGAAAATGAGCGTCAACGGAGCCTCAACAGTATTAGTTGCATAGTTGGTAATCAAGGCATCACACTGATCTTCGCGTTCATAATGGAATTATTGACCGCCCTGATAGGCAAAAATACAATTGAACAAAGGTAAAACACCGATTCCAAATCAATCGATATTGCAAGCTGCAAAGCATGCAAAAATATATCCTTGGTTGTTGAAAACGCGATTTTGCTAAGATACTATTAACATACTCCAAAACCAAGCGCCTTAATTGAATCGATGGATGGTCCTGCTGGGCGACCCACTGACAACACGCCCAATTCAGACGGGTTGGGGGTTTACCATTGAACCGTACCCAAGTTGACTGTTCCGGTTTATTGACAACCCGGACCACCAATTTGGCAATAGTTCAGTTTGGACCCGGACCCGGACCCGAATTGACAGTCCGGAACCATCGCCAACACTACTGGCAGCTGCTTGGCGTCACAATCTTTGCCCGGAGATCATCGCTACCATACCAAGAGAAACGCTCGCCGGTGAGTTTAATCTTTCCTGAGCGGGTTGGCTGCTGATAGGAGCGAACGCATTGATCCCCGAAGGCACCGGGCTTGTCCCACCTCCAATTGTTCATTTGGTCGCGGGTTTTGTCAAACGTTTGCCCCATATATGAGCAGGAGGCAGCCCACCACTCCAGCAATGGTGAACACCGGCTCCTGTGGTGCAGCCACATCAGCTGGAATTGTGAAAAGTGGCGAGTCATGACTGGATCAACAAAGATTATATGATGAAAGAGGACGCAGGCCCTCTCATCCTGACACCGCAAACATTGTATATCGATATGAGTCCACGGATGTGTTCTGGGATGAATCCCTTTATACATTCCTGATCCAATGATAGCCATGGATTATTCACCGATGTCGGCATTTTTGCAGTTGCTGTTGCCGTCCCCTGTCCCTTCCAGCTGCCCTCTGGTGCCATCGCTGCGAGTTGAAAATGAATCTACATCCGAGGCATTAGCATTATGATACAGTTGAAGGTAGCGGAAGGAAGCCCAGAGGGAACGTACAGAGTTGTTTAGGTTATCGGGGGTGTTTTGGAACGAGAGGGGTTGTTTTGTGCATGTGACGTGATGTCGGGATAGTTCAGGATGCTGGCAGTGTGTTCAATCCGGGAGGAAAAGAGACTGGAGGTGTAGGTAGGAAGAAGGGATATATATACTCGAGTTCCTGCGATTTCATCCATATCCTGCGTTTTGTTGGTTACTGAACACAAAATGGCCCAGCCTTCATCTTGCACAACTACCAGGCACCCCACGAATGAGGAGCCTCAAAACGAGATTTAGTACTCATGGTGAGCACTGTTTGGGAAGCCAGGCGTTGATTTGGGATCACATACCACTTCTGCCACTCAGACCTGGTGCACCTCAAAGCGAACTGAGTAGTTCTCAGGTTGTCCCAACTGTGCAACCATCCAACACGGCTACCAATGCCTAGCAGTGGACAAAGCACACGCAACTGATGTCATAGGATAGAGAATACCTCATTGTTCGCTTTGCAATGCTTTTAGCTCTACCAAAGGGGGATTTCCACTGGGAAGCTGAACATATTCACAATCGATGGTTCGAAGTATTGTGCTATAATCGAGTACACTACAATGATCATCGTGCCAAGATCGCATAAACAGCCTTCAAGCAGTGCAAATAGACCTTCTGACGTTGCTGTAACAGTGAATATCAATGCTCAGCTTAATCTGAGTTTAATCTGATGGCAGGTAACCCCACAATTGCATGCTATCAAGGGATCTGGTCCCTGAGTATTGTCACGGTTTAGAGTCTAGCCCGGTTTACACTGCGCCTCTCTGTCTTGTTCAATCCGCCACTGGTCGCTCAAATAGGAGTCTACCGTGCCTGCCATTGCATATGCATGATGAGGAAATTATTCCTACAGTGTTAACGTCGAACATCCATATCAGACGATGCCTTCCTACCGCCCTAACCCTGATACAACTCCAGTCGTACGAAATATTCGAAGTCTTGCTAATCATCAGACTCAACAAAAGGGTGGGCCTTCGGGGAATTCTCAAACTTCCACCTGCTAAGACACATGTTTCCGTACCAGCTGGCGAGAGGGATTCTTTTCAAAGAGGAAGTTCCGTAGCGTCTAGAATCCAAGGTTAGAAGTCCGCCACCTCATCTTCGCTGAACAATTCTCGCGTTGCTGACATCACTCAACACGTGACTTCCACCCTGTCCGCTACACAGTGATGATCAATAAATACTCCAACCACCAGGCCAGGTACACCAACACCCGGAGGAACCTCACAGACAGACTCAATGCATCACGTTGCATTCAACCCCTCATCCGGCATTGCTAGCACTCCCACTCCTCTCAGCGGTCTTGAACGGCCGCCTACCCCCATGCCTAATCCAGAAGCCCGCGCGATCATTAGAAATCCACTGTGAACACGAGCTACAGAAAAGAATCAGAGACAGATGCAGTGGCAAATGCAACTGCAGGCAGTGTCTACACCTCCATCAGTAGTCTCCGGAAGTGGCAGCACCCATCGATTTGGTCCCTCAGACATGACGCGTCTTGTATTTACAACGGGCAGACTCCTGCAGCCCTAAATGCGGAACAGAGGACCATTTGTGAGTGCAAGCGACTTGGAGACCGTAAGTTATGCAACGTGATGCATTGCAAAAGCGTTAGCTGAAGCCCCACACTGGTAGATCATGGAGAAGTACTGGAACACCGCAATGCAGCAAAAGAACATATGGTCCATAGCATTTGAGGCACACACAAAGGAAATGTTGAAAGTGGTATGCTGAAGCAATGGCCCACGTTGGATATTCCAGGCTCAAACCAGTACCAGGTTCGCGCACAAGTCGATATGGCTAAATCCCATTTTATTCCATCAGCAAGAGACGAGAAACAGAGGTTTTTGATCTTCACCGCTTTGAATCTGACACAGACCATTTGGATTTCATTGATTCCCTTCTGGCGGACAATAAGTATCTTGTTCCTGTTGCAGAGTGTGTGGAAGGTGATGTACGCAGTCCAAATCCAACGCAGAGAGAGTCGAAAGCTGCTAATGAATGGCCAGTGTCGAATTCAATTCCTGGTGGAAGCAATAGCGCTGTTTATCTACATCGAATTTGATCATCGGGCAAATAACTACTGTAAGTATGCTGGTGGATTTCATAATTCCATGATTGACGACAAGGACGGTCATATAGCCTCACCACGGATCATGTTTACCTGCACCACATTGCGCCATGCACTCCTGGAGTGGCAAAAGAACAAAGGCATTCATCCGAAAGCTTCCAAGTTAAACCGGAAAGCGGACAGACCTGATCCCTCGAACTACTTCAATTCCCAGAATGATGGTGGTAAGAATGCATCCTGCTGCGCTGCAACTGGTCGCAAGTTGTTATCCTTGCCTGGCATTGCAGACACGTATACATTCTTGATGAATTCCTTGAACACACTACCGGAGAGCTACCAACAGAGGGTGTATAACATCACTCTCGCTACAGTCAAGCGTCAGATCCAACAGGCGGAGAACCCAATTCCTGCCGTGGTCATCAGTGTGGAAGCAGCACGTGTTGACAATGCTATTCTTCTTGATTATTCGACCTCCCATGAGGCGCTTGATGAGCCTGAGGACAGAAGCACTGACCCAAACATCCTGATAGACAACAATTGCACTGATGACGAACTTCATTTCAGGATGCCAGGAAGCAGCGGGGATAACACAGATGAAGGTGACGAAAGCGACGAGTGCGATATCATACCAAGCGCCAGCCGGCCACGACAGCCCACAACTCAACTTGAGAGGATTGACCTGGGAACCAGTGATGTGGACAGGTATGAGGGCGAGGATGGCGACAATGCGGATGCGGATGAGGAGGAAGAAGGATCGCAAGCCGATGATGGATCAACGCAGAATGTGGAGGACTCAGGGCATAGTGGGTTTGACCTGGAAACAAGTGATGTCGGCGGGTATGAGTGCGAGGATGGCGACGATGCGGATGCGGATGTGGAGGAATCAGCATCGCAAGCCGATGATGGATCAATACAGAATGTGGAGGACTGAGGGCATAGTACTAGAGAGTGTGAAGATTGGACTGTAAATTTCAGACGTGTAGAATAGGATAATGGCGACGCAAATGCAACGGCAAGCGATGTATCCGAAGCGAAGTCTGTATTGCAATAAGTGAGAAAATCTCAAACCTAAACATATATGGGGAGAGTGCGGTATCCGATATAGAGCAATTGGTGAGAGGTGAAATGTGGCAATCGGCCAAAGAACGGCATAATCATCGCCTGGTGTTGCGAACACGGCTACAGCATAACTGCAGCCACTGCGAAGAGTGTAACACACATGCTGGACTGACGGTGTGTATACATTACCACATTCCAGGAGTAGAGTCAATGAGGTAAGTATGGAATGCGGCCCATCGCCAAGGCGACGGGAAGCGTGTAATTCTCCGTCAGAGGGTACGAGGTTCCATCAGATGTGTCAGAGCCGTCCGGAACACCTGGGTGTTTCTGACGGACACTATGGTTGTTGCTGATGGTGAATGCTGCGATAGATAGACACCCGGCTAAGGATCATCAAAACCACACGGCCAGATGCCTTCCTTGCCAAAATGGCACCGAAATGAATCTGCAGACATGGTGGAGACGTAATGGAACAGCTGTACCTCCACCTGACTGATTCAGACAGTCGACTCCAGAGCTGATGCCACCAGTTGCTGGAACGCCACTCGCGCCGTCCAGTAACAATTCTGGAACGAAACGTTCCCCAGTTGACACTTCGCCTGCCGGATATGTGTATTCACATTCTTCCCCTCGCTGGGCTGAAATACATACTCTTGATGCATATGCCCAGGATAGCCAGCACGATACAAATTTTGATCCAGATATCCTGACTGATGAAGGAACATCCACTGGTTAGTATACTATGTGCTGTGTGGTAATGCAGCTAACATCCATTTTGAAGATGAGAGCAGCCTATTGAGCAAACCTGCAGGTGATGACAAGCATTGATTGAATGGCACAGGATTTTGGAGATTATTATTTTCTACAATTAGCGTACACTGTAAAGTATATTTCAAAGGATATATTTATATGTATTATTAAAGAACAATGTAGTGATCAAGGAGAAAGTAAATGCAAACGCTAGAAAGGCTGCCAAAACAATGTGCATGATAGACTACTCCAAATCAAAGGATTGCATATTGTGGATACACACGTGGTAAAATGATCGTCAACGGAGTGTCAACAATTTTATGTCATGTAACTCTGGTAATTGAAAATTGATTTGGTTGTGGTTATACAGAATCGAAGTATTGGCCGCCCTTGTTGGCAACAATTATAGCGGCACCCTCCCTACCTCATCTCGAAAATGAGCGTCAACGGAGAGTCAACGATCTTTGGTCATGTGTTCTTGGTAATCAGAACGCCAATAGGTTGCAGACAGTCAGAAAGAAATTATTGGTCGGCTTAATAGGTATAACAGATTGCGATACCCTCTGTGCCCCATCTAGAAAATCAGCGTCAGCGGAGCATCAACGATTGTTGGTTGTATATCTTGGGTAATCTGGGGGGTGACAGGTTGCAGACAGTTATAAACGAAGTAGTGGCCGCCTGTATAGGAAAAAGAGAAATTGAAATGCTCCCTGCCGAATCATGATAATGATCATCAACGGAGTGTCAAAAATTGTTGGCCTTCCCTCACGGTCAATCACAGCACGATGTGGCCATTATTGTCTATATACATCGTTTTGGCCGTGTTTGTACGGTAAAAGGCTCAAGAATACGTAGTGGTAGCTCTGTACATGATGTTGTACGGTGGCGTGTGCTCGAGTAGTCGAGTGTGCGCGGGCGTATGCGAAGGTGTGTCTATTGTATCGTGTAACGAGACATGTCGCATCGACATCAGGTCGATCGATGACTAATGGTGCTAACTACAACAGAGGCAAGTTACATCATAGTCCTTGGCATAGTGATATCCGTACTTCCAATCAGCTCAACACTCCTCCAGGACGGCTATCACGTCCGTTTCAAACAAAAAACAGTAAACAAAAGAGAAGAGGAGCCA
>Ga0307515_10002001_pt1 | contig 45133 bp, 43 predicted proteins | sample 17_EM_MG_FD_194513 | JGI IMG/M metagenome (GOLD analysis project Ga0307515, IMG submission 194513) | Populus trichocarpa ectomycorrhiza microbial communities from riparian zone in the Pacific Northwest, United States - 17_EM | ecosystem: Host-associated > Plants > Roots > Unclassified | place... | reverse complement strand
AACCGATTTAAGTAGAGTACGGATATCACGTGGCATTCGGTTAGGGTCCAATGTTGTGTGCTAGGTTGTGCATTTGGTATGACTATGTGTTATCTTAGACAATTGAGAGAGAGATGCACTAAGGATTTCGCAGCAGCACACACCAGTCTACATACACTTCCAGATGGGCTTGGATTTGGTCCAAAAATCACGCTGTTGGATATCGCAGTCCGCACCAGTCCAGATTATTCCAGACCAGTGCGCAAATATTGTGCACTGGTCCGATCCTAGTGCAAAATTTGAGTGGACTGGACTGGACTGGACTGGGACGGTTCCAGTCTGGACTGGTCCGTACCTGGACCGCTGGCAACACTGAGCAGACCGCCAGGTGAACTCAGCCCAAGATGCCAACAGAAGCACGGCAGTAGAGTGACCGTACACATTCGCTTGGAATACAGCTAACTGGATCTCCGTGGGCAGATCAGCTGCCATTGCACTGCAGATGGTCAACAAATACAGTAAGAACTTTGGCTACAGACCAAAGGGTAAGGCAGGCAGTAACAGAACCATCCCAATGGCAATGTAAAGTCATAGGAAGCACGATTCTATGAACTACAATTCAAGCATGCACATACTAGAGCTAACGTAAAACTGTTCAGACACTCCAAGGTCAACAAATAGTAGTAGTGTAGAGGGACTGAGACCCAGATAAAGCAGCGTCTCCTCTGTTAATGCAGTGGGACATATTACATCCAGCAGGAATTCGGGCAGGAGGTGCGGAATGCAACAAGCTGGATTAGGGGCATGTGTTAGAAGGTGCAGATATCAGAACTATATTGCATGGAGACATATTAGGAGGCAGTGATGGACTTGATTGCAGCCACGGACATTGGGAAGTTCCCACCTAAATGAAGTTGGAGTTGTCTTTCTTTTCATGTTTCTTTTCTGTTTTCTTTTCTTTTCTCTTATCTCTGTTTCTCTGTATTTGCTTTGTCTAGGGGGTTTTCTCATAATGGGTGGTAGGCCTTTTACAATTGCTATTTCTGAATCAGAGGGAACGGAGGGTAGCGGGTGGGAGTAACGCCACCAACCTGGCTCACCTGGAGGAAGAGGGCATATGAGCTCAGTCATACTTTAGCGAAGGTAAATACAGTGTAAACAAACAACAACATTAATCTCAGTAGCGTACCATAAACAAGATCAGATCCGGATAGACACCATCGGGAAAACTGTATGCATTGTTGTGGTCAAGATGCCCTGCCGCTCAATACTGATTGAGTGTATCACAAAGTATCGATTGACCCCCACAAGAATTCAATCACCTGAATTACCTCCCCAATGATGAGTAATAATACATTGTTTATTGCAATATAGTAATTGAGATCAATTGATTTTGATAATATTTGCTTCACAGTATTATGATATTGTTGCTTATCTATAATAATATTGTACTAGTAACTGGTAAAGTTGGCATATGCCTGACACCTGTCATACCTACTGCTTGTGATGGGGGTTTTTAATTCCAATAATCAATATAACAATTTATTGAAACTAAATACAGCCCCATATTTACAAATAGTCTTGCACTTTTATCCTCATCTGTTTCCCAGCCTCAACTTCTGGAAATTCATTCCAAGAACAGAATAATATTCACAAGTATTGTCAGATAAATTGTGGGGGTTAATGAAATACTCAGATTTTTCATTCAGTACATGCCCAGTTGAGTAATTACACCAGATGTCACTCATACATTAGGACAGGGTAGTGAGATAAAGGATTATTGCTGTCATGACAATTTTTCTGCAGAGTTGTTCATAAACATATTGCACTCAGAAAGTGACCATTGTAGGGCCAAATGCTGTTGGTGGTACTCGTGATTGAGAAGCACACTTATTATGCTATTTATGCTACACTTGGGTAACATGTTGCCATCAATAGGTAATTAAAGTCTGCTACTTCACATGTTGTTTTTAAAAGCGGATACCCTTGTAAACAAAATTTCTGATAACATTGCAATGTGTTCATCACTGCTCATTACTGACAGTGGATTACTGCTAGGGCTTGGTTTTGCTTTCTGCGGGAGCAATATGAACCCACGATTAGTTAAAGTCTTCAAGATGAATCTCTTTCCCACTTCATGCTATGATACGATGATTGCTTAACAGCATAACATGAGTATCATCTCTATGAATTCCCAATGCTTATTGTATGTATACTTAAGTGCGGTTGATGCTTGATACTGATGACAAGGGCAATCCTCAAACAGAATATGAAATGCACAAAGTATCTACTTATAGCTGCAACCTGGATCTGTTACATTCCTTTCTTCAAAGGTTGGAATATTCTGCTGATACATGGTCTAGCAGTGCTTATCACAATTAAATCTATTACTCACCATGATTTGGGTCTTTGGCAATTGCATCAGACATTTCATCAACAACCAATTAATTTGCTGGAAAAGTACATATTTTCCACTTTACAACATTGCGATGTATAATAACAGAAACCAATTTGCAGAGCCACTTCAGGTCTCATATTTTCACCCAATGTCATTAATCCCTCACCTATTCCATACCTACATCTCCATTATTTGATGACCAGAAAGTACCCACCACAGTTCCACTATTTTGAAATCAGCTCAACAATTCTATGTAGTTGCTGATTGCATGATATCAGCTGCATATGTAATTCTGGGTAATTTCAAGCTTTGTGTGAATTGCCCTGCTGGATACAATCCAATATGTGCAGTTGATAAATGTTATTACTTTTAATGATCAGTGAATTGGATGTTCTGGGAATGGTAATATAATTGCGTCATGATAGATAATTAAGCCCTGGCCCAAATCAGTAAATTATTATCTCATGTGACGTGCCACACCTGTGGTCTTACTAATAATTACATAACCAGAAATGATCAAGTCACTTTGTAAATTGGTACAGTACAATATCTCTCAGTGGAGATATTTGGGTTTAGTATGAAAGTGCCATTTACTATCACTGCGGCCAATGGTGAACCCCTTGTGTCACCTTCCACTGTGGGACTGGTGACCCAATAGTAGCTCTGTTTTTAAAAAGTAATCAAGATAATTGATACTACTTAGAAACGGATAAATGATTCAAACACTTCTCTTTCACATCTAATGTAAACCATCCATTCATATTAAAACAGTGTTGTCAAATGTCCTGTCTTATTCTTCTGTCAATGTTGCTTATCGTGATCTGTCAATCATTCATCTGCACCATGTGCACAATGCTCCAAGCCTTTCTATGTATTCCGAACATACAATTGTCCTTTCCACTTTACATAATGGATTTGTTTCAGATGATTCTGAACAAGATGTCCTGTGATGACGATTTGGTGCATTCTGCAACAAGAGTCATCGGCTTTAAGCTTGACAATCATGTGATCCTGATTCTTCCCTGATATTTTGCCAACTGTGCAATACTGAGAGATGCTGGTATATGCCATGACAGTCGCAACAGTAATTGACAGTATCTTTCATTGCATCGTACAAATATATTCCGGAATGAGTATTACAAGTTACCTTCCAACTTCGGCTATCATCATTTCGGAGACTAAGTAATTAAATTCAACTTAACCAATTTTGCCCTTCCAATGACTAGAATCAGCGTAAGTTTAGTATTTTATCATTTTGGCGTTACTTCCTGAACATTGTCGAACTGAGTTATGTCATCTGCTCATTATTCCGAGACTGAATTACTGAGCTGCACATCCATTGGCTAATGTGTCTGTGAATTTCAAATTTAGTTGTTGTTGAAAGAGGATGTTTGGACTGAGGAATATTTGGAGGTGTGGTATACATACTCAGCCATGAGTTAGGAATCCACTGAATTTATCCAGTTTCAATTAAACAAGGTTGAAATTTTCGCACGAAGTAGTACATATTGAAGTTTCATTTGACAGTCCATTTGCCGAGGATAAACTGTGTTCATGCCTGGTGAAATGCAGCAAAAACAGTGTAAGTCCTTTACATGTTCGACTGTGAATATTCTACTGTGGTCTGCTACTGTATCATCTCAAAATCATTGATATGTCTGAATGTTATTTACAATCACTGTGGCTATTATTGGCATGTTATTCAGTTCCTTTACTGTTTTAGGGATGACATTGTAATAAACTGATCTACAAGAACTGCGATGATTATATATCCTTCCAATAGTGCTAGATCGATTATACAATGGTTCTGTGTTGTTGACAACAGTATGCTAGGTAACTTGCGAGAATGAAGTAGCATATATTTAGCATGTCGTTATGTCTTTGATCAATGGCAAACATTGCAGGTGGTGAAATATTTGCTTCAATCAGCTTCTAATAGTCATCGGCAAAAAACATTTCTGTCCGGGCAGACTGGCTGGGTCAGAGTACTCACGCTCTGTCATACCCTCATGGACACCCCAGTGGCGGATTTCTCCGCGCCCAGAGTCAATGCCACACGTCGCGTCGCTTATCGCCCTCCGATCGCTATTTCGCCATTTCATCTTGCTCTGTCAGTCTTCTCTTGTAAACAAAGACTCTGGCATTGGTGCGAACTGTGACCATACGTCAGAATGCGTTCATTGGGAACACGCTTGCATTAGAATTGCAATTGGTGACACTGAGAAAAACTCTCCTCGGGTTCTTTCTACATTATGCTCCAGTAGTGTAGGAAGAAGGTGAGAAGATATCATACTACCCTGCTGTGAGGATCCACGATATCTCAGAAAATGAGACAGTGACCTAAATTACTGTAAGACAGAGCGTGTGTTTTTGTTGTATGACAAGATGAGATGAAAATGAGATGCTATCTATCTACTCCGGGGTCTTCTGAATAGATACTCTGCGTCGCTCATTCCACCTCCGTTAGCCCTGTATCTCCGTACACCCACTGTCGCTCCGTCATGATATACTTGGAGGCCCTGATCAAGCTATTGTGAAGATGCACTTCGAGGTCGAGATTGAGTGAACTTTGATATACACTTCGAGGCCGTAATGGATTGAGTTTGGAGCTACACTGGGAGGCCGTGATCGAGCAAGTTTGGAGATGCAGTTGGGGGCGATCATGGTGCGAACTCAGAGACAGACTTGGAGGCCGTGATTAAGCAAGTTTGGACATGCACTTGGAGGCCGTGATTGAGCGAGTTTGGTCATGGACTTGGAGGCCGTGATCGTGCGAGTTTGGACATGCATTTGGAGGCCTAGTGCGAGGCGACTCAGAGATGCACTCTGAGGCAGTGACCAAGCGAGTTTGGAGATGTACTGGCAGGTTCTGATAGAGCGAGATTGGAGGAGTACTTGGAGGCAGTCGATTTGGAGGGAGGCGAGACTGCAGCTGGGACTCTATTCATGTGTTAACTAGTCATTGTGGGAACGTAGAGAGTTGAGTTCAACATACGCTGAGAGATCTGAAACTGGCTCGGAGAGGGAGTCTGCTAATTCCGGGATGATGCTGTCATTGGTGCATGCTGTATTCGGTGTTAACTCATGAATATGGCATGGAGAGATAGAGAGGAATCACTTAACCTCGTGTTCTTAGGTGATGGTAGAGTTGAGCCCAAGAAATAGAGAGGTTAGAGGAAATGGGGGAAATGATCATGCAAAGGTGGGACTTGAGAGAATTTCATGTGCGAGTCAATTGACCATTGCTGATAAGGCAGGTACCAGTGATGATCCCGCAGGTAAAAGCACCGGTATGAGGTCTTCCAAACCCAATCAGGCAAGTCGTACTGCAGATATCTCATAGGCACTCGTATCCTCCATATTGTGCTCATCTGCATCCCCCATCTCTCTGTTTCTCGTCGACAACTCTACCATCATCGCAAGCACACCAAGTTCAGTCATCCCTCTCTGTATTTCCATGCCATCATCATGAGTTCACAATGAGCGCAGCATACACCGAGTACAGCATACACCGAGTACAGCATACACCGAATACAGCATACACCGTGTACAGCATACACCGAGTACAGCATACACCTAGAATTGTCTGTCATCCCTTAATTCTCACAATTCCATGTTGACCCCTGAATGTAGCATCAGCTTCCGGCATACTGCCCTACCGATACACCCCCACCAACCAGCTCTCCATATGAGCTTCAAAGGTAATGTCACCTTGTCACAGTGCCACGGTTTGGAGTTAACTAACCGATGAATAGAGTCTCAGCGCCTGCAGCGCCTTCCCTCGACTGCCTCAAGTGAGACCACCTCCAAGAACTCCTCCAATCTCGCTCGATCAGAGCCTGCTACAAGTGCATGTCCTAACTCGCTCAGTTACAGCCTCAGAGTACATCTCTGAGTCCACTTGATCTTGGCGTCCAAGTACATGTCCAAACTCGCTTAATCACAGCCTCCAAGTGCATCTCTGAGTTCACTGCAGCTTGGCGTCTATATGGAGTTCCAAACTTGCTCGATCATGGCCGAGGTGTGTATCTCTGAGTTCACTCAATCTCGGTCTCTAATTGCATCTCCAAACCGGCTCAATCTCGGCCGCACAGTGCATCTCAGAGTTCACTCGACCTCGGCCTCCAAATGTATCTCCAAAGTCAGTCAATCACCGCCTCCAAGTGCATCACTGAGCTGACTCGATCCTGGTCTCTAATTGCATCTCCAAAGTTGCTCCATCACGGCCTTGGAGTGTATCTCTGATTCCACTCTATCCTCATTTTCAGCTGCACCTCAAATTGCTCTCAAGCACCGCCTGCAGCCAGTCGAGATATACTGTGTGTAGATGGGTAGCTATATAGATACATAGATACATAGAGGAGAATACAAACTGTGTTTTTCCCAGACAGCTCCACTGTGATTCAAGGTGCTCCCAGAGTGGTTACCAGTGCTCCCAGGTGTTCTCAAGATTGTTGTTGGCGCTCCCCGTTAATCTGAAGGCCAGCCGGAATGCCCTCCTAGGGTCTGATACTCTCCTGAAATTAACACATCTAAGTTTGCACTCCACATCCTCTCAGATACTCCTGGAGGCTTCCAGTGATTAAGATATGTGTTACTGATACTATGCAACACGACCAGTCACCTCGGCAACTGGAATCGTGCAATGATCCGTCAGAGGGTGCGTGGTCCCATTCGAGCTGTCAGAGCTGTTCAGAACACCTGGCTGTTTCTGACGGAATCTAGAATTGTTGCTGATGGTGGCTAATGAAGATTTCCGCATACCACTCAACACTACCTAGCTTCGTAGTATTGACTGCCCACTTTAGATTCATGTTGAGGCTGAATAATATGCTCCATGTTTGTATCCGTACTGTCTTGCTGGTTTTTCCAAACAAGAATTTCATTCTTCATGTTGCAATTGTTGTCTGCTGTTTCCCTCTCATATCCAGCTGTGCAATGATCCCTATAGTGAGTATACTACATTGCCATAAAGTTGATGAATTTGGTTTGTGCAGGGATTTGCCATGTAACTTCAGATGTTGTTATTTCAATATGATGATAGTCGTTGTTCTTGATGTCTATTGCTCTGAGAAGTAGCCCATGATCTTGTTCAAACAACTGTGGGTGTGTTACTGATGTTGCACTTCCCACTCCCAAAGTGTATACTAGACACCATGAAGATATATTTGCTTTTTGTTTGCTCATTCTTCCCATCGGATCATAATGACATTTCAATTCTGAACAAATCCCACCCAGATATTTTGTATATGATTATGTTTATCTTGAGTGCAGAAATATGGTAGTTCCAATACTCTAAATGTCAGTCAAACTATGATTAGTTCCAGTTACAGAATGTCACATTTTAACAAAAGCATAGATGATCATGTTCTTTTGTATAATGAATATGCTATAACTACATTCTATTCATGCTTGCGTTGAGCAAACAAACTACAAATAATGAATGTTGCACTCTTTTCATTGTGGATTGAGACATTGGCAATTTCAAATGGTATGGTTCCCGTGCAATAACTGCTGGGGAATGGATTTCAAGGTGTCATTATTTCGACATTTTTCAAGAAGAGCACAATATGGATAAAAAGGCAAATGCTGCTTGTTGTGATCGTTCAAACAAGTAATGTTTTCCATATCCTCTGGAAATATATGTTGATAGCACTACAATCAAAGTATTATTGGATATTCATCAACTGCCAAAATTGCAAAGTCCAATCAATTGTTGTACTTTCTTCGGTTTGATTGGTAATATCCCGTCAAGAGCATCTCAGGCATGTCCCTATATCATTTATAATCGTTTTCTGAATCCAGATCATTCCAAAATAGCAATTTCTGGTTCACAATCATGTATTTGTCCATTTTAAGACACATTCAATTTTCCGCTAACAAACTGAAAACTTTCCTGACTTATCTATGGTGTGTTTTGCAGCAACCTTTTGTAGCTGTCAATAAGTCATAAATACATACAACAACCTTAGTTCTGTTAACCGCATCATACTCAATTTGGGTACCTACATGGATTTCAATTCCTGATAACCGTCTCAAAATATGATTGATTTCAAGGTAGAATGGTGGTGGTGTATTGGTTGAACTGAAATGGATCATCATGGATTGATAAGATCTGATATTTGTTTGCAGTGTATTATATATCACATCGTTTATTGCTGTTATTATGAAATGGGGACTTGTGGCCAACGTTCTTTGGTTAGTAAGTTAATACCTCGGGTTTACCCAATGATTCCAGCTGTCGAGACAGATTTGGACTAGGGTAGAACTCAGTCCTGTCAGGTCCACCCAGACGGTCGATCTTGAACATATGCCACACTGGCCTTCTTGGACTCAATAGGCTAGGTATGGAGCAGTCAACACAGTGGAGTATTTACCAATTCCAAAGTAGATTGAAATTCTAATGAAGTCAGATGGTAAGCCCTGACATCTCAACCCAACCACAACGTCATTTCATAACAGCTGCCCACTGCTAGCAATCACTACCACTAGAAACCCAAACCAACCCTCCACTGCAAGCTAGCAAGCACCAATATGAGAAACCAACAATACCCAACACAGCAAATAGATTGGCTTGCCACTTAATTGAATTGTCCCGTTTGTCCTGGATCTACCCAGCATGGGATGGGATGGCATTAGCCCATCTGCCCAAAGTTCAAAAAGAAACAGTGACGTATTGTAGAAGCGACATAGTGAAAGACAGCAAGACCGGCCAGTGACTGAGATGAGCCGTCTGCGGTGGTCACCAACTGATATCCGGAGATCGTAGTGTACATAACCAAACTTATATTCCAAGCGGAACAATTACCCGCACAGTAATGCAAGATCCGGGAGCACCTGTTCCACGAGTAGCATGTTTGCCAAATGGATACGTAGTATATGTACAATGTGAGTGTCAGTGTCCTGCGCATATTAGATAGATAATTTTGGAATTGCAAGTGGTGAGTAGTGGGGTCGGGTAACTGCTGCACGGATAGTGAGCAATCATTTATAAGTCGATTGGGTGACTTACTATGTCAGCATGGTATGCAGTGAGGAGAGAGTGGCATGGTAAGGGATTCAGTGCCCAATGGCAAATGGGGAATGACATGTGAGTACTCATTCAGGAGTCAATTCAGTGACTCAGTCGATCTGACGGGTGAGTGGTGAGTGCCAAGTGCCAACTGAATCAGCAACAACTCTAGGTTCCGTCAGAAACACCTGGGTGGTCCGACCGGCTCTGATGGGGCTGACGGACCTCGTACCCTCTGTTGGACAATTATACGCTTCTCGTCGCGTTGCCTAGCACAGCACCTGGGAGCGCCGGCGACATGTCTGGGAGCACCTCGAATCACAGTAGAGCAGTCTGGGACAAACAACATCTTCTTTGGGAACGCTACTGGTGCACCTAAAACTCATAGCTACTACTCATCGTTCAACGAGTTTTAAAACCCATGTATTTAGGTTGTACTCTCATCTATGTATCTATGTATCTATATAGCTACCAATCTACACACGGTATATCTGGACTGGCTGCAGGCGGTGCGTGAGTACCATTCCAGCTGTGCCTGAATATCAGGATCGAGTGAACTCAGAAGTACACTCCGAGGCTGTGATCGAGTGAGTTTCGAGATGCAATTGGAGTTCGAGATTGAGTGAACTCAGAGATGCACTGGGAGGCCGAGATCGAGTCAGTTCAGAGATGCACTTGGAGGCTGAGGTCGAGTCAACTCGGAGATGCACTTTGAGGCCGGTATCGAGCGAGTTTGGAGATGCAATTGGAGACCATGATGGAGTGAGCTCAGAGATACACTCCGAAGCCGTGATCGAGCGAGTATGGAGATGCACTTGGAAGCCGATATCGAGTGAACTGAGAGATCCACCTGGAGGCGGTGATCGATCGAGTTTAGAGATGCGCTGGGAGGCCGTAATCGAGCCAGTTTGGAGATGCACTTGGAGGCGGAGGTCGAGTGAACTCAGAGATGCACTTTGAGGCCGTGATCCCGTAAGCTTGGAGATGCACTTGTAGCAGGCTATGATCGAGCGAGATTGGAGGAGTACTTGGAGGTGGTCAGTCTGGAGGCGGTCGATGGGAGGCGCGCCAGGTGCTGAGACTCTATCCACCGGTTAGTTAACACGAAACCGTGGGAATGTGACAAGGTAACTTTACCTATGAAGCTCTTATGGAGAACTCGCTGGTGGCAATGGATCGGTAGGGAGGTACGCCAGAAGGTGAGGATACATTCAGGGGTCAACTCGAAACCGTGAGAATGAAGGGACGACAGGCAATCTTAGGTGTATGCTGTACTCGGTGTATCCTGTACTCACTGTATGCTGTACTCAGTGTATGCTGCACTTAGTGTTAACTCATGATGATGGCATGGATATATACTGAGGGATGACATAACTTTGTGTTCTTGCAATGATGGTAGAGTGGTGGCCAAGAAAGCGAGAGATGGGGGATGAAGATGTGAACGATATGGAGGATATGAGCGGCTATGAGAAATCAGCAGTGCAACTTGTGTCGTTGAGAGGAGAAGACCTGATATCAGGATTATAACCGGGCAGATCACGACTCGTACCTGCCGTATCAGTGATGGTCAATAGACTCGCACATGAAATATTCCCAAGTCCCACTTTCTCATAATGATTTCCCTCATCTCCTCTGATATCTCTCTTGCTTGTACTCAACTCTACCATTACATAAGAACATGAAGTTAAGTCATCCCTCTCTATTTCTCCATGACATATTCATGAGTTAACACCGAGTACAGCATCTTCTGAACATTGACTGTCTCCCGCCCCAAGTCAGTTTCTCATCTCTCGGCAGAAGTTGTACTCAACTGTTTATATTCCCACAATTACATGTTACGCAATAAATGGATTCTCAACTGCGGTCGCACCTGCATGCAAATCGACGGCCTTCATGTTCTCCTCCAATCGTACTCGTTCATCAACTGCCAGTGCATTTCCAAAGTCCCTCGGTGACAGCCTAAGGGTGCATCTCTTTGTTCACTCGATCTGCGACTTGATGTACATGTCCAAACTCACTCGATCACGGCCTGCAAGTGCATCTCTGAGTTCACACCATCACGGCCTCCAAGTCAATCGCTGCATTCACTCCGCCTTGGCCAACAAGCGCATCTCCAAATTCCCTCGATCACCGCCTCCAAGTTCCTCTCCAAACTCAATCGATCACATCCTCCAAGAACATCTCACTGTTGACTCGATCTCGGGCTTCAAGTGCACCTTCAACCTAACTTGCTCAGGGCCTCCAAGTATATCGTTCAGGAGCGACCCTGGGTGTACGCAGATAATGGGGTAATGGTGGTGAAATGCATGAAGCGGGGTATATATTCAGGAGACCCTGGGGTAGATAGACAGCATCTCATTTTCATCTCAGGCTATTATACAACAAAAATACAGACTCTATCATTCCGAGCTGTTGGTCTCAGTCACTCTGTCCAAGATTTCGTGGATAGATGCAATTGCATGGATCCTCATGGCCGAGTAGTATCCTATCATCTCATTTTCCTCCTACGCTCCTCAAGGTTAATGTAGAATGAACTTGAGGAGAGATTGCTGCTGCATGACCTATTGGTTGGCAATACCGATGCAAGCGTGTACCCAATGAACCTATTCCGACGTCTGGTGACGGTTGTCCACCACCCAAGATTGTTCGTTTACAATAGGAGAATGACAGAGCAAGAAGAAACTGGGAAACGGTGAACGCAGGGCGTTATGCAACGCGACACCAGGTATTGATGCTGGGAACTAAGTAGTCCGCCACCGGTGTGTCCCTCATGGCTCTGACACCGCATGTCATCTCTGCCGCGGCAATTCTACCCGCACGCAAATATTTTTGCTGATGTGGTGATGTGTGAGGGCTGCATGGCAACTTGGAAATGACAAGTGAGCAATCATATATGAGTCTTTTGGTTGATACAGTGTATATGTCATGCCCAGTGTATTCCGGCGGATTCGTTCTGTGTGGTCTGACCTCCAGCCATCCCGGCAAGTGCGGTGCGGGAACAGACAGATTGCAGACCGGATAGAGCCCTGTCCACATATTACTTGATTTGTGTTGGACTGGACTTGCCTGGGGTTGGCCTGGGCAGGTCTGTTGCAGCACTGGTGAAAACATTGTACATACCATTGCTATTTGTCTATCATTTGAACTGTTGTGTTACTCATAATGGTGTATTTCAGATGGTTGGAGAAATTCATGTGGCGACTTAAATACTTGCCGTTTTCTTTTGGTACACATTATCTAGCACTTCCTTTCAGACCATGCAACAGTGCAATTTTTCATTCGTTTATCATGTTGCCCAAGTATTGATTTAGTACTCCTTTCTGTTCCGTTGCTATTGCATTGATTGGTTGCTGTGCAAAATGTTCTTGTGGTCCCTGGAGTAAAATTTGATTGTCACCTCCTCTGTGTTAGTAGGTGTCCCTTAGCAGTGATGATGACACTTGATTATCAATAGAAGATGCATACATATCTACAATATGCGTAGCACCTATGCATGTGTTAGTCAAGTGGTCAGTAATATGCTCTTTAGCGGGAGTACATAATAGTCGCGTAAAGTATGAGTGCTTCGTTCATGCCTGGATACTATGTGGGATATGCATGGAATCCATGCACGGCAGTTGATAGTCAAATGCCATTAAGAGGACTCATCTCCCGTGCGTGTAATGGTCTGGACTTCGGAGAGGCACGTTCCGGTCAAGAGAATAGTCACAACCTGAGCATCATGTAACTGAGGGATTATCAACATACGCATTGGCCAAGAGTGAACACTACTCGTTGACTGGTACAATCTGGATCGCAATGTCAACTCGAAGCAGATATGAGCGTATGTGTCAATACTCTACGTTGGCATAGTGTCGGTTGGTCGCCAATTGAATCTCTGACGCAATTAAATCACTCATGTGCATGAGGGATTTCAGAGACAATATGCATCACTATTGTCGTTGGTGGATGTTCCAACTACTGGTTCGTATTGTGGCAAGATGTATAAGGGCTCAGCCGATATGGCGCGATGGATGGCCTGATTTGCATCAGGAGCGTAACACTTGAAAAGCACATACAAGAGACAGGACAGGGTGTCGTGGCTAGTGATCACCGTGGAGTAGGGGCTATGCCAAGATAACACTATCGCACCAAGGGTGGGGCGATGGCTATAAAAAGGCTGCGAAGTTCGAAGGATCAAGGGGACATCCAATCTTGACCCAAGAAAAATGATACCTACCAGTGAAGAAATATCTTTATTTATTATTTCGTTTGTATGATACCTATTCTATTATTATGTACCTAAGAATCTATTAGCTTTGTGTAATGGCAGCCCGACACGATTGTTACCAGGATTGCAATGAAAGACGATTACTTTGGAGAATGACAACAACATTATGGTATAAAGCCTCGAGAAGATTATATGGCATGCCAGAAGAATTCAGCAGATCTTCATGGCCAAGTCCATCTGTTAGCTAGCGTCAATAATTGGACTCAAACCATGATTATTCACTTATATCGACAAACTTTGAAGTACCGAAAATCAGGCGATACTTGAAGAACATACAGTAGTGGAAGATAACCAGGAAGTTTCTGATCAACAAGTATCGACTACGATGCAAGAGCCACAGTAACGAAACCACCTGTGTCTTCAGGCACAGTTACATAAGGTGTGCGAGAAATATTTGGGAGACTCAAGAAGGATGCGAGACCACGCAGCTCTGAAGACTAAGGGAAAATCTAGGACTGAACGAATAAATCCATTAACATCGACCAAGTCTTCTCTTAGGGTCAAGAAGAAGAGGAACAGTCCAGACTTTTCCAAAACAGAGGGAATTCAAGAAGCTAAGATTTCAAGGCGGAAAGGCACAGGAGAGTGTCTAGATTGTGCCTGGCCTTCTGATCGGAAGGGTAGTAATTGGGTGAAAGAGTGCATACGGAAGATTTAAATCTATCGTGGGACCGTGATAAGCCTTAAGGTTTTACGGATGAAATCATCCTCACCGGAATATTCCGAGAGACTTAGCGACAGTAAGTGTTAGCAACAGTCCCAGACTGTCACTTTGCGTCCGGGTACGGGTCCCAACTGAACCATTGACAAATTGACAGTCTGGGTTGTCAATAAACCTGAACCGTCAACTCAGGTACAGTTGCAAGGTAAACTCCCAACCTGTCTGAATTGGGCGTGTTGTCACCGGGTTGCCCAGCGGGTCCATCGATAGATTCAAATACGGCTGTTGTTTTTGGAGTTTGTTAACTGTATCTTATCAACATGGCGTTTTCAACAACCAATAATGTGTTTTTGTATGCTTTGCACCTTGCAAAATTGAATAATTTGGAACCAGTATTTTACCTTTGGTATATTGCATTTTTGCCAATAAAAGAGGTCAATAATTCCGTTATGAACGCAAAGATTAGTGCAATGACTTGATTCCCAAATATGCAACAACTAACACTGTGGACGCTCCGTTGACGCTCATTTTCAGGATGTGGCAGGGAGCATTCTGCTGTTGATTTTGCCAGTAAAGGCTGCCAATATTTGATAGAGGGATGTATGCAACCAATCGGAACATATATTAGCCAAGATGCGAAGCTAAAGATCGTTAACACTCTGTTGATGCTCATTCTCCGAATGGGGCGATGACCGTGGTGCTGTCTCTTTTCGCAATAAATGCTGCCAATACATCGATGATGTCTAATAGTGACCAAAGCACTGCTTTATTCCCGTACTGACATAACCACAAATGGTTGACGCTCCGTTGACCCTCATTCTCTGAATGCAGTGAAGACCGTGATGCTGTCTCTTTTACCAATAAAAGCTTCCAATATATCAGTTATGACTAACGGCAACCAAAGCACTATTTAATTACCGTACTTACCTGACTACTAATCGTTGACGCTCCGTTGATACTCCTTTTACTGTATTGTCCATTCAACATCTGCTGCCATCGACAGTAGTTTTCATCATGATTTGCACATATTGGAACTCTTTCTGCCAGTTTAAGACTTAGCCCTGTGGCAAGGCCGAGCCAGTAACATTCTTGAACTGTTCGCTCACAAAGGACTAACATTTATGTGCCTTGGCAAAAGCTTCATTGCGCCTGCTATACATCTGTTTATCAACCGATATTTACATGCTTCTGCTCACCATTCGCCCCTAGTGTATCTCTAACTACAAAACTCAGTCAAGATACATAAAGAAGCTGGTGAAACATTGATGCATTCGATCCTACTTTTTCTTCACTCCCGGGTTCCTTCTCGTTTCGATTGCACTTTCTGTCACCAACAGCTTCTCAGCCTGTCTCTTTCACTTCCGTGTAGGCTGAATCAATCAGGGAACATTTGGCGCAGTGCTCACATCCAGCTGTGCTGGGGATTCCGGATCTTCGATGCAATTGTTGTGCTCTATATCGGATTCAAAGTCCTGCGGGCAACCATCTTCACTGTCATTTGGATGATCCAAGTCCCGATTCCAGTTAAGCCAATCTTCCGTGTCCGAAACGCTATCAGGTTCGGTATCCTTGTCACTTTCCACTGGATGACAGTTGATTCTCCGGATTCGGCAGACATATATGATTATGAGTTTGTCCTCCCGGTAGGTCCGTTGCAAACAGAGGTGGTGGCAAAGGAGATCTTTAGGCAAATTGAACGCAGCAGGACCATCATATTGAAAGAGTGACCAGGATGCGTTGATGATTTCTTTGGTGTCCGATATGTATCCCACAGCAGTCATCTGCTTGGTTAGAGCGCCAGATTCCTTCAGTGTAGCACGTAAGTTTTTGCTTCCCTGCCACATCTCCAAAACGTTGTAAACCTTGGGCATTCTGTGCGGTATCTGTGCCTCCAGCTCTTTGGTCATTTCCCAGTCGTTTTCGGTGTTCGCGGTATTCAATTCTGGATCAGTGCCAGCCAAAATCCCATTATTGGCCCAAGCGAACTGCCTTACAACGACTTTTTGGTGAAGGGTCTCGCCTGTGGTTTTTGACTGCCTCCAGCCGAAAACATCTCGCCCAAGGGAAAACCTGGCCTCCACTCCAACACCATGTAGTATAAAAGAGAATATGTCGCACGCCACATTGGAGAGATCAGGGTACTTTGAGTGCATTTCCTGCGGTTGACGCCACCAGTCGGTTATGTCCGGTAACCACAATGTACTGCTAAACTCAATTGGGTCACAGTGGTAATCATTCAGATTTGGATTGATTTGGACCCAATGAATTGGTACTTCAGGCGGCGAATTCAAATAGAGACTGGTGGCGGTCAATACCCATGCAGTGCGATCACTTCGTCTGGGTGTCATCTCAGTCACATTGTTAGGCCTTAAGCATTCTTCATCATCTCTGGACAAATCATATGGATCAAAGGATGATTGACAGGATCATGAAGCCATTGCAGAGGAGATGTGATTGCTGATCTGTAAGCTTTGGTGTTTATTGATAGGCATGCGTCGATGTTTCGTGTGGCAAGTATTCTCCACATTCTTCAGAATGGCCTCTTCGTATTGGGTAGTATTGGATGTCTCGTCCACAGGATTGTTATCCATTCCCTTGTCCCACTTGCTGAATGATTGCAACTTCCGGAAAGGATCGAGTATATCTGCAGAAATTAGAAGCTTGTCACGGCACTGGGAAATAGGGAGGTACTCGGGGCTAGAGGTGGTGATACCAAGAGGGTGTCCAAGGAATCGTGATACGGAAAGGCGGAGACGTCGGGAGACGCGGGAAAAGCGGCGAGGTGGAGGCGGGTCAATTTGGTAAGATAAGGAACTAGGTTAAGGTGTTGCGACGTCGGACGATGTGGCGAGGTTGTGTTGATAAGGAAATATGGTGATGGTGTGTAAGATCATGGGATGGGATTCGGATGGTACATCGAAGCATGAGGAATGGTTCGAGAGTGGCAGACGAATTGTATATAAAGAGAGTGTTGTTGGCGTTGGAGGATTTCCTTTTCTTCTCTCTGTACTCGTTCTCTTGTATAGCAAAGCAAGTTACGACTTTGAAACAGCTTCGACTCTTGTCTTGTCTTAGTCGCGATTTCCTCGATACGAACTTCGAGCGCTCTTTGTTTCTGTCTTGATCTCACATTCGAGTTACCAATATCACCTACGCCAGACCCCGCCCGTTACAGTTGCAGGCATCCATTCACCAGATATTGGCAGCCTGTACTGGCAAAAACAATAGCGGCATGCATACTGGTGCATTCTGGAAATCAGCTTCAACTGAGTGTCAACAGTTTACATTGTTGCATATTTGTTGATGAAGGCATTGTGCGGATCATCACATTTGTAACAGACTTATTGAATGCCCGGATAGGCAAAAGTACTATATATCAAAGGTGAAACACCGATTCCGAAATAAGCGATATTGTAAGCTCCAACGCTTCCAACAAAGAATTATTGGGTGTTGAAGCCGCGATTTTGATACGATACTATAAACAAACTCCATACATAAGAGCCTCATATGAATCTATGGATAGACCCGCTGGGTGATCTGCTCATAACCCGCACAATTGGGACGGGTTGGCAGTTTACCATTGTACCATACCCGAAGTGACAGTTGAGGTTAATTAACAATCCAGCCCGCCAATTGGGCGACAGTTTGGTTTGGACCCGGACCTGGCCCCCCAGTAACTGTCCGCATTCTTTGTTAGCACTAGTTGTTCACAAATAGTTTCAAATTATACATGACCAAATCTCCCGGAATACCCAACAATGAATAAACCAGGTCAACTCGGATCGATTTCACATGGCACTACCTGGCTGCATCCACTGGACTCTCAACATCCCTATCTGCGGTATATGCATGGTTGATGGAAGCAGATAGCTCAATTCAAACCAACTATGTTCAAAAGATACTTACCATTTCTAGGAAACATGAGCAGTAGCATTGTTGCTTTGTGGAAAATGGTACAAAACATCATTGCGGACTAACCTGGAATGATTGAGGATAAACAGATAACAATGATATAATAAGGAGAAATACTCAACCATTAAACATGAGCTTCGCATGGACAATCCCAGTAATAGGTACTCGCTCATTACACTGTTGGTAATGAATTGCTTGTTACAATGGAATTTGAATTAGGTTCGGAGATATGCAATCCCAAGATGGTCCCTTTCCTGAGATGAATAAAATCAATTATGTAGGAAACATGTACATGTTGTTCACAATAATCCACGCAAAGAAAAAGAACAGCCAGTTGACAGCGGTAGCTTGACCAAACTAATACTGGACTTACTGCCATGTAAAATTCCGCAACATCCACCAACAGTGGATATAGTGTTAGCAACGGGTCTGGGTAACCCGCAAATGGTTCCTGTTTGGACCAGACACACAGTTTAGTTTTGTTCAGGAACAGTCTAAATACCCACCCCGGTGCTTCTTGGCAGCCCAAGAATCCACCTGCACCCGGCAACCCGCTGGGTTTGGCATGATTGGCTTGACATGGGGGGTCCAATCTCTGGTTCTCGTGTTCAGGTTTTTCTATATCTGGACTCACTTTGATCACCTGCTGTTAAGTGCAATGTATTAACATCGATACGTCGTTGTCTGTGTCTGTTGGATTGGCCACCATTATAATCAAAATGAGCAGAGATACGCTCCATGCTCAATCATGTACTTGAGTGTCAATGGAGTGGGACCAATTTATGTTCCTGCATGAAGACTATGATTGCAGTTACAAGACAGCCACATTGACAGTTATGGCTGTCGCTAAGCCTCACATCAATCGGTTTGCACCCGGGTCTGTACTGACAACATTTTGAGAGCCAATGGTGATAGTTGATATCATCAGCGCAAAATTACAAATGCCGCAAGGCACATCACAAGTAAATAGTAAACATATGAGGCTTGCTTGTTGGCAACCACAGTCTTACAAATACATATGGTCTTGTCCACCGGATGCACAGACCAATCTGTCAATGATCATGAAATCAAAGCCTGTAAATCCCGTAAGCTTTTACAGCAACATATAACATCCACAGCCAATTCACATACAGGATTCAGGTTAAGATGAACAAATTCTAGTACCTGGTATTTCATCTGGGGACAAGATGAGCAGATTGCAATTATGGACGACAAATCTCAATGAAAAGTCATTGGTGTACCTATTATGCAATATGTCAGCATTTTTCAATTTCACTGACCAAAGTGTAAGACATGATAATTCATCTGTGCATGTGCAAGGGTCATATGGGCCATACAAAGGTTCTTGACTCCAAACAGACTTCATTGACAATTGAGCTGGGATATTTCATCCTGCCTCTTATGGACCAGTAACATTTCGCAATGAATATTAGAGATGAAATGTATACACAAAATTTAACTGGGAGATGCCACACGAGTCTTCGAAGGAGTGGTCAATGCAAAATGGCAATCAGTATGAATGACCATGATTATGTTGCATTCGTCCATTCATCCACCTGTTTCGGTATGCGCTCAGACTTGCTGCATATGATGCAGGGTATGAAGATGGCTTATGGTAGGTCATGGAAATCGAGGATAAGGAACTGCACATGGAATATTACGGAAGATGGGCTCTATTAATTCAAAAGAAGTGTATTGATCTATATGAAGTATATTGCCAGCTGAACGCGGCGGAATGTGAAAACGCTACCTCATCTGTCGCTCTGGGAACCTGTGTTGCAGTGAATCAGAAACTACGAAGGTACAAAGATTTTGGATCCAACTGAGCATTTAATCAAATGATACATTGGCTGTCAATAATAGCTATATGATCATGTGAACAATACTATATAGACCATAAAATAACTGTTAGAACCTATTTAAGGTGAGAATCAACAGAGCATCAACCGTTTCAGTTTCTTTACATGAGCATAATGAAAATTGGTCCGGAAGCAACACGCAATCCTCCCTGATACTCCAGGGAACCTCCGCAGTGCTTGTAAGTACTTCAACATGCTGCCAGACCGCCCTGAAGATAAGCAATGTGCTCTGAGACTCTGTAAGAGCATTGTCAGGATGCAACAAAAATTGTCTTATGGGATAGTATAATATGGGAGCTCATAGGATCTGTGGGATACATCCAGAGCAGCCGGGACACCTGGACAGTACTGTGGGAGACTTTGTGTCGTATTCTCACAGTAGTTATTCTTACACAACCACAATGCATTTTGTCTTATCATGTTTGTCTTTCTTAAAGTCACAAGATTTACTACATCATAATATGGCATGCATTATATAAGTCTAGGTATATATATACAGATGTTCAATCTGGCCGCAGATGGTAGTCGAGCATAATCCGAGGAGCACCTTGGCTGGCCGATTAACAGAACTTAGCGATGCACCACTTGGACTCCATTCTATTGAAACGATGGAGCTAGACTGGTGAGAGCCCACCATGGACACACCACATCACCTCTCGCGACATCCATACAGAATTCATGAGAATGAGTGGTTCTCATTTGTGCATGGTACCAATCGGGTCAGATGATATGATACTACATGGCATTGATGATCCGGGCAATTGCGTAGATCAACAACATCTTGGACCGAGCGAGTGAAACCAATGTTGGCAAAGGTGAAGTGTGAATTGTCATTGCATGACACAGTGAGATGGAAATGGGATCATGTTCATCTACTCCCCGTCACACTGTCCTCCTCTGTGATCCCTAAATTGCAGTTGACCCACTGTGGCTCTGTAAAGATGCACCTGGAGGCTATGATCGAGCAGGATTGGAAATGCACATGGAAGACGTGATCGAGTGAGTTTGGAGATGCACTTGGAGGCAATGATCGTGTGAACTTGAAAGCCATAATCGAGACTATTTGACGATACACTTTGAGGCTGTAATCCTGGCAACATCGAGATTCACTCGGAGATTGGGTTCTACTGAGTTCTGACATTCACTGGAAGGTAATCATCGTGCACACATTCAGGAGATGCTCGAGCCACTTTGCCAGCCGTAATTGTGGAAGTTTTGGGATGCACTTGGGGGCCGTTATGGAGCGAGATTGAAGGCATACAATGAGGCGGTCAATCTGGAGGTGGCGGTTTGGAAGGCAGGCACAATGAGAGCTGAGACACCATTCGTTGGTTAACTTGTAATTGTGAGACTCTAGAGAATTGAGCACAACATGGTCTGCCGAGAGAGGAGATACTGGCTGTGAGTAGCAGTCAGTACATCATGGGATGGTGCAGTACGCAGTGTATGCAGTACTCTGTGTGAAATCTGGATTATGGCATGGAGAGATAGAGAGCTATGATGTAACTGGGAAACAAATTGTTTTTCACTGCGATGAGGTGTCGAAAATTACTGTTTGCATATCCAATCTTCCCCAGACGCAGGAGCAGTCACCATCGCGTCATCCAAATCCAATATCTATATGGTCATTGGCTGGAGGTCATATCCCGTGGTAAAAGCTCACTGGTTCAATGTGCTTCGCTTTCAGCAACATTAACAAATCGGGCTCCACAGTGGCCTCACCGCCAGGTATGCTCCCTTTCGACTGCGGCTTCAGTGAACCTCGCCTAATATGAATACATTGTGGTCGAGAAGTGCCTTGCGGCCTTTGTGATATTCCTGGGACAAATTCGACAACCTCCATAAGTTCTCCACATGTTTTCTGTGAGGTGCCGGAGTGTGATCAGCTGTTTGCGGTTGACCGACTGCCGATACCCTCAATTCGCATGTGCCGGACTTCTTATTATGTGAATTGAAGTGGTCGCATGTTTCATCCTGTCCAGGTTGTGTCAATTCGTCGAAATTCATCTTCGTCGGCCGAAAACACACCATGCCCTGCTGAACTATTTTTGGTGATTGTGCCCATCACCCGGCCGGGTTCGGCATCTTCGCTCAGCTTGCACTGCTCAGTCTCTTCATCATCCTCATCATCCCCATCCTCCCCATCCTCAGAACTTGCAAGATCACTCAGACAGTCACTGATAGCACCCAGCATCTCCTCACACGTCGTTTCGGGCTCTCTGGACGTCAATCCCGCGATTTAAGCATGTGTCTTATCTTCCTGCTCTTGCTGAAACACTGCCTCTGCGTCTTCAACCCCCTTTCTTGCCTCAGCGGTGTCTGTCTCAATATAATGCTCAGTCCGTATCTCATTGCCTTCGTTGCTTAAGAAGTGGGTGTCTCATCGTTTCTCTGCCGCTAGCTTCTGTTGGATGTCAAACTGCACAATGCCCCAATGGGTAGGACTATTTCTGCCTCCGTGCCGCTCTCGCCTTCATTTACTTGATGATATCGTTGCATTGAACACTTTGTTGGTGTGCCGTATCTGCCCTCTGAAAGTTGGGAAAAGTTCAAATTCGCAGCGTTGACCATTGGATTGTGCATTGACTTTGTTGTTGGGCGAGATATTCGATGTTGGAAGTTCTGGACAATACGGAGACAAGCTGCATCATTTATGCCAAGGTTGGTATGTTTACTCATCTACAAGGAACTAAAACCTCCATTCTGACGGTGAATAAAACAAGAATGGTTAGGCTAAACATACATTATGACTTTATTTTTAGTGTCAGTTTCATGGATTATCGCAGGGATAATTTGAGACAAACATCAGCAGACATCCTTTCCTTGAAACAATATCCTATATATTGCTGACACTCAGGTGATATCGGCTGTCATACACTGCATTTTATCCCTGTCAACGAACAAACAACATTGGACTGACATACTGCACATATTGGGGCTGTGGGAAATCCCTGCCATTCCTAGTTTTAGCCAGTAGGATTCATCTTCAGTATAACGAACATGTTGGCAGCTAGTTATTCCATTCTGACATGAAGCAAACCATATAATCTTCAGGACTTCCAACTTCTTTTTGATATGATCTTCCTTTACTATTCCACATGAGTAAATCATGGATACACAACTGCCTCAGCCAGGTCCGATCGGATCGAAATCCAGCCGATTGGCAGGCGCCTTGTCAAATACATCAGCTATCGGCACATAGCAAGAACCCAGACACCAGGTAGTCCACCGCAATGCTGCCAATGCAGCCACCAAATAGATGACTGAGGATGCAAATTTAAAAATCGTATGTAAGACTGGAAGCAGCAGGAATACCAAGCAGCATGCAGTTAAATGTGTTTTAATTCATACCATGGTAAAAGGCTGTCAATTAACCATAAAATATACAGCAGGTATACATCGGGAGCTACGTGACCAATTTATTGCTGCCCGTAACAGGAAACATCCCTGGTCGCCCCCAGAATCTGTCCACACAGTCAGCGAGATTGAACATCATGATGTTGAAAGCCCTGGGATTCTCCCACCCAAAATTCGTGATCAGGGTCCCCGCAAGGGGACGAAAAATGCTTTAATCACCTTAGAGGAGGCTAATGAAGCATATATGGTTGAGGTAATAGCCGTATCTCATTATTTGAAGCAGCAACAAATTCCTTGAAGGTATTCAACAGGTCTGCCACAATGGCAAGGCAAGGGGATAGTGTACAGCAGGTACAGTCCGACATGCACCTGGCCTTGAATATGGCTAAAATGGCCAAAGGTAGGGTTTCACATGGTGCAATGGAGGAAAAGCAATAACTGATCACGATACCTCGGGCTGAGGTCCGAGATGAAAAGATTCGGGGTGTTGAGATTCTGGAGGATCACAATGTGAAGGCTGCAATAGCAGGCCACCCGGCTAAGCTTCGTCAAAACCATATGGCCGGTTTCCTTTCTTGCCAAAATGGCACTGTAAAGAATCCGGCGACACGCTGGAAACGTAAAGGAACAGGTGTACCTCCGCCCAACCGACATAGACAGCCGACGCCAGCGCTGCGCAGAACAGTACCTGCCACAACCGGTAACACTTCCGGCACTCAACATTCGTAAATTGTTAATTTGCCGGCCGGATATGTGTATGAACATACATATCTTCCCTGTGCAGAATCTTGTACTCTCGATGTATCTGCCCAGGATAGCCAGAAACATACCGGTTGTGATATAAATATGCTGACTAATGAAGGAATAGCCACTGGTTAGTACACTATCTGCAGTGTGGTAATACAGCTAACATTATATTGAAGACCACAGTAGCCTATTGAGCGAATCTGGCAGTGATGACTAGCATTGATCAAACAGCATGGCATTTTGGAGATTCTTACTATGCTGAATTAGCGGATACTGTAAAGTATATTTTAAAGGATATATTTATATGTATTCTTCAAGAACAATGTAGTAATCAAGAAGAAAGTAAATGAAAATGCTAGAAAGGCTGCCAAATAAACGTGAATGATGGACTACGCCAAATTCAATAATTCCATACTGTGGATACGCCCATCTCAACATGAGCGTCAACAGAGCATCAACGATTCAGGGACATGTATCGTGGATCATCTGGGGGGCGACAGGCTGCCTATAGCCCTAAACAAAGTATTGGCTGCTGTTATAGGGAGAAAAACATTCAAATGCTCCCTGCCCCACCTTCAAAAGGGGCATCAACGGAGTGTCAAAGATTCCTGGTCATGTATCTTGGATACGCTGGGGAGCAATAGATTCCATATAGTCACAAAGAAAGTATCGGTTCCCACGACAGGCAAAACAGAAAGTGAAACGCTTTCTACCCCATCACGAAAATGAGCGTCAACATAGCGTTAACGATTCTAATTTATGTCTCTTGGATCATCTTCGGGGCGACAAGTTGGACATAGTCATACACGAACCATTGGCTGCTTTTATAGTCAAAAGAGAAATTCAATACTCCCTGCCCCATCATGAAAGTGAGCGTCAATGGAATGTCAACTATTGTTGGCCTTTCATTATGGTTACTCACAGCGCGATGTGGCCGTGATTATCTATATAGACAGTTTTTACTGTATTGGTACTCTACAATGCTGACAAATACTGAGTGGGAGCTCTGTCAGTGAACTAAGTTGTTGCTGTTCCGGAGGATGTGGTGGGATAAGTCCGTACATAACTGCCCATACAGGCTGCCATTAGGTTGTTTCTGGATGCTTGAAATCAAGCGCCACTTGTATTACCGAAGATGCAAGACCCATTATCGTAGACACGCTGTTGACGCTGATGTCCAGACTGTGGTAGGGCGGGTGTACCTATTCGTTTTGAGGATTATGGCGGCCAATACATCGAAATTGACCTCTCAAATAACAATGTCCGTATTGTACAATTAAGAGTAACTTAGCAGAATGGGACAATAAATCAGACACCCAAAACACGGAACCGGAGATTGCAACCGATCAGTCGAGAAATTCCTGGCAAAATGGACGGGTTCACAGTTCCGTGTCCGGGTATCGCCCGCCAGGAGGAAGCAGGTCAGGTTTTTGGACAGGTCTGGAACCGAACTGACCCCTTTTTGCAGTCCAAATCCTGACCACTTTCCTTTTACCCGGACCCGTTGCTAATACTATGATCAACTGCTATCTCCCTCACTTTCCCTGGCACTATGTCATTATGCTTTACCTACCCCATCCAGTTTGCTTCTGCACAGTTCGTCCATATCGTCTTTGCTATCAGGCAGGCTATTGACTGAATCACATTCACTTCAATGATGGCATTGATAATTGTACTGTCATGACTCCTCACTAATAAGTTGTATTTGGGCCAGCCTATGCTGACCATGGTGCATAGGATGCATTTTCTGACTTTTTGTATTCTTCCATATGTATTTGCAATCAAGTTGATACTTCCTTGATTTTCTGCATAGTATGCATATTTAATTTGATGTGCTGATGGATATTGGTCTTGGTTCAGAAGGCCATTATCTGCCTTTCAAACAATTTTGTCTTCACATTCAATGATTGTTGAGTATGTTTCCAATCTGTATAATCACCCTTATTTGTGCTGACTACAGCATTCAAGCACAGAGTCCCACTGCATTGTTTGTCTGGAAATTCACCATGTTTTCAATCTGGCAATGCATTCCATTGCACAGGTTTGCAGCCTCATCGATGTTCTGTTTATCTTAGCATTGAAGAATCTTATCTCCCATTCTTCATATGTGGAAGACTACCTGCATAATTTGCACATCATGAAGTGGATATCTAGTTCTTTCATTCAGCAGGGATCTAATTTCGAGTATGATTGATTTGCCAATGTCTGATTGAGTGTATTCAAGATGTTCGAATAAGTAAAACCAATTCCCGTCTGGGCGTAATTACTCCATCAAACGTGACACACTCCATCATTGCCACCAGAGACACCCCGGTGGTGGCATTCTCTGTGCCCAGTGTCATTATGAAGGGTCACATTCCATGTTGCCCCCTGACTGCAGAGTCACTTTTTCCACCCTCTCTGTCACTCCGCTATGTAGAATGAACACTTCGGCATTGGGGCGAACTTTAACCATACCTCAGAATGCGTTCATTGGGTATCCGCATACGTTGGTAGTGACATGTGATAGGTGACGCTACGAACATGTCTTCTTGCATTCCTTCTACCTGTGCGCAAAATGCAATTCACTCTTTATTACTTTTTTAATTCAGTCTAAGTTGCCATATATATTTGGCTATTGACATTTCATCACTAGTCCCGTCCATCTGCTGACTGCTTCCTGTTAGCTATCTGTTGACATCTCTGTTTGGAGTCGACGATATTTTGCATGCTTCAAACATCCAAATCATTAGCTAATGGTTCTGTGCTCACTTGTACATATTTTGAGAGGGGATCCAAGTTACCTGAGTTTTCAGGTAGTGTTGTGAGTATAATGGCTAACCAGTACTCAACCCCAAGCTCCATCATGATTCAGGAAATAGATTTGAAATAGTTGTTGCTGTTGCGATTGGAGATGACGGTTCAGCATGCCTTAACTACTCTCCGGGAGGTATATTACCCACACTCTGCCATTAGGTCAGTTTACACACAGTGAGCTCTGGCGTCCTGTGCATCAACACATCCGAGATATGGTTTAATCTTCTGAATCCTCAACTTGAACGTTGATACTAGTGATAGCAATGGGTTGAGGTTGTCATCCAGTAGCCCAGGTTTGGATGTCAAATAGCTGTGAATTCAGTTCAAGATTCATCCAAAAACCAAGCCAGCTGCCACTTGGTGGGCAAAACGATGATGAGAAGTAGTGAACACGTGTGATTTTGTAGGATTCGAAATACCCATCAGTAGCAATCTGCATTTCTGGGTTTCGGGTCTGACTATTCATTGTCGTATTGAGAGATACTAACATTCATTACTCAACATTGACATTAGTACATCACTGTATTTGTTTGATGTATTGGTCATATTAGTAATCTATACAAACAGAGACACACTCCATGCCCCATCCAGAAATAGAGTATAACAGACTGCTTGTGGTGTCTCTCAGGTGGTGTGTGGGGCATTAGGCTTTAGACAGTGATGAATGAAGAATTTGCAGGCTGTATAGGAAGATGAGTAAGCGAAACAGTCTCTGCCCCATCAGGGAAATGAGTGTCAATAGAGTGTCAATGATCTTTGCCCTTGCATCATGGATTGTCCTAGCACAATCTGGCCATCATTGATTATATACATTATTTTCACTGTTGCTGTATGCTAAAACACTCATGATTCCTGAGTGGTAACATGGCCAATAACATCGGTGGTTACTGTCCCAGAGGCTGTCACGATCATATCTCTGGCATATCACTCTATACGGTAGTGTTAGAAAAGGTTACAGATGGTCACTTTGGGTCCAGGTCTGGGTTGGGACTGACATGTTGACAAATTTCCTTTCCAGATTGTGAATATAAATTAACTGTCAATTTGGGAACGGTTTGTTGCATATCCCACAACCAGTCTGAGTTGAGCAGGTTGTCAGCGGGTCACCCAGCTGGTCCATCTGTCAATATATATAATGTTCTTGTTGTTGCAGTTGAATAATTACACATTATGAAAATTTGGTATTCAACGGCCAGTAATCTCTATCTGCATATTTGCCGCCTGCGATATTGATTATTTTGGATTCTGTGTTTTTCCTGTTATGCATTGTATAGTTCACTATAAAGGCAGTCTATAGTGCTTTTCAGAGCTCTTTACCTCATCAGCAAAAAATATTTCCATCTGGGCAGAATGGCTTTGTCAGAGGGGGCGCACTTCATCAGAGCCATCAGAGACACCCCAGTGGCGGATTGCTCCTCACCCGGCATCAAAACCATGCATTGCATTCCATATCGCCCTTAGATCGCTGCTTCAGCGTGTCTTGTTGCTCTGTGGGTCTCCAATTGTAAAAGAATACCGTGGCGTTGTGGCCAACTGTGACCATAAGTAGGAATAGATTCATTAGGTACGGGCTGGTATTGGGATTGCAATGTCATGGGTGATGTTGAAATAATATCTCCTCGGTTTCCTTCTACCTGTGCGCAAAATGGAATTCTCACTTTACTAATGATACACAGCTTTCAATGTCGCCAGACCAATGTGGCTATTGACACTCCATCGCTCGTTCCGTCCGTCTCCTGACTTACTACTTGTAGCTGTCTCTGGATTGATGTATGCGCAGCCAACGATGTTCCGCACACTGAAAACTTGAAAAGAAATTTGCTGCCAATCATTTTCTCACATGTACAAATTTCGAGACCGGATTCTAGTTCCATCAGTTTTGAGATATTGTGGTGAGCGCTAGGGCTAACCAGAACTGAACGAAAGCTCCATCCTCGTTTTGGAGCTTGATCTTGTATAGTTGTGCCAGTTTCCCTACGAGATGCCCATTTAGTGCGCAATACCACCTCCCCGAGCGTTGTTTGACACACACCCAGTCGCTCCATCAATCCTCTTCACGCCGGCTCTAGCATCCTGTATATTGACACATGTGAGATATGCGTTCACCATCCTAACCACTGACTTGAACCTTAATACTATGGTAAATACAGAGATACATTGCGTGCAGTTGTTCATTCGATATATATTTCTTGGTGTGACTCTTATACTTTATAAACTGCCGTGTGCTGCTGTATATTGGCACGCGGTGCCATGAGATCTTGCGTATTGTTGAATAATGCTCTGATGGCTTTGATGATATTGTCACGATGCTTTCCATCATGGCAGTTTTGGGGTCCCATGAATTATGGCATCGCATAGGACTAGGAGCTCAGGGGGGCAGCCAGATTAGCACCAGCTGGGAAGACTTTGCAGGCGGCAGCGCTGTTGTCACAACGCTGAGTGAGGGCTAAGAGATTGAGCCCACAGATATCGAAACAGAGAATGCGATGCTCAAAGGTGATTACTTGTGGCAAGGAGTTGAGAGTGTGATTGGATGCATTCCAATTGGCCGTGAGATTGATTGATTGTACTCATTCATGTCTCGTGGCGGAATACTGTTGCATGGCTCCGTATCAACGATTATGTTTGGCCCAATGGGACATCAAGTGGATCATCGGAAAGTGGCAGCTGTCATCTACTTCATTCGAAATCTCTATTCCGTGGATGAAATAATCCCGCCAGGCATTCATTTCGCACCACTTTCTGGATGGTGTCCCAGTTTCATCATTTGGTTCCTAGTCTACCTATCCCATCTTCAGGAGTGCTGTTCAAAGGGCATTGGGTTTTTCATTCACCTTTTTGCTAGCTCACCCGAGCAAGATAATATCTTCGAAGGTGTGACAAGGGTGCAACATGTCCTCCCTGCAGCTCAATGTTGCATCATTGTGAGATGTATATCATCCATACATATCGCATTCCAACAATACCCATGTACATTGAATTGCGCGATGGAATATGGGACACTGAGTGTGGCTTCCGCCTTGTAGAGACTGGGCTACAACTCCATGCAGGTACAGGCTCATTTGTTTCATCTCCTTCCCATTTCATTGAGAAACTTCCTCATATGACTTATTTTTTGGTGTGAGGTCATGGTAAGCAGGCACAGATCACTAGATTGCATTGTACTTGTTGAGCTGTTTGTGCGTCTTCATGATGTGGGATATCCACTTCTGGAGGTGGTCAAGCATGCCAATCCGCATTGTATGGAGGAGGTCAGGGTTAGGCAGGTCGCTCACAATGCAGGGAATATGTCAAAACACATTGGATCCTTGCTGAACATGGAGCGAGGACAATTCGGCATTAGCTGCCTTGGTGTTGGCATTGCTCAGTGTTCAGTATAGGTTGTGATCCTGCCGGGAGCATTGCTTGTCAGGATGCACATAATCTCGAAGTTCGATGTTTCGACACTCCCACCACAATTAGACACGCCACTCGTGATGACATAGGTCGCTATACTCTGGGGAATCTGCAAGCCATTCAGCTAAAACCGGTTTCCAATGCCTGAAGTTGCCATCTGGAAAGCGAACGTTGAAATACCCGCTCCTGGCGCTGGGATGATGTGTAATGGTGAGTTGCTGTAGTACCTGCCAGAAGACCTGGTTCAGCACGTCTCGGTGTGTTTGCTGCTGCTCATCGAACCACTTCTGAGGAATATTGAATTTCTTGATTGGAATCGGTAGGCGAGTGACCACTATGATGCTGTGTGTTGAGGGCATCTGGCAGATCGTTGAAGATAGATATCTAATTGTCACATATACAGTCCACTCTTTGAGGTAACCTGCAAAATTCTAGAGATGTGTTCTGTCGAACATGAAGATCAATGGAACCAGTGTGTCCCCCACTCTGAGCGTTCACTATACGTCAATTAGCATGTTATTATCCTCCAATATCTCTCCTTACCTGTGTATCCCACCACCAGTCCGCAGTGTGCATTTCGGTATAGTGGAGTTTCAGGGGCATAAGACAGTGAAAGTAACAACAAGGGGTGAAAATGCAACGTTCGGTGTATGCTTGCTGCCGCATCGACCATCTCATATGTTTGATGATGTCTCGACTCCAGTACTTGATACGGTGTTGGTGATTGTGATTCCATCTCATATCCTCCAGAGTGTGTAGTTCCCACTCCCTCCGAGCCTGATCAACTGGCATGCTAGCCATGAGCTTCTGCATGAGATTCCTGTTGTTGAAGCTTGGGAAATGCAGAGCAGTGTTTTTTTCCCTCAGCATGATGGCATAGTACATGTTCATGCCTTCTTCTGGATCCCGCGCTGGATATATCTGTACTCTTCATAAGTTGCAAATGTATAGCAGGGATTGTTTTGTATGTTCATCTAAACCAAACTCTGAGGGCTGCGTTCCAATGGTTCTGCAATGTAATTAATCAACCGATCACTGACACCTGGGTCTATTTCCGTCCATGGCAGAGGTGGCAGTGGTACAGACTCCTAGTCTGCAATGTTTTCAATCTGTTGGAGGTAAGGAAACTCCTGCATGTCTTCAAGTGAATTTTTGTTTTGGTTGAAGTCAGGACTCTGAGCGGGTTCAACGCATTGAGGCACACAACAAATACTCAAATTCATCTGGCATGTACCTAGAAGGTATTCAGGATGGCGTAATGTGATATGTTTAAGTTGCCGGCTGTGTTATGTGAACTTCCTTCGGCATGAACATTTGGGGCAACAGAAACGCGTCGTGTCTGGAATTATTGACGACACGCGAGGGGAGGAGTGTACACTCTCGAAACGGATGAAAGATGGTACTGGGGCTGAGCAGCGTCATGTGTAAGCTCATGATACTTTCAGCTACCTTATTGAGCCTCAATATCATCACAAGAAGGTTCCTTACATGCCAGGAGGGGCAAAAATACTGCAAGTGCGATGTCCCATATTACTATGAATAAAATAAAACCAATAAAATAGGACTAATATTAAATCCATAAATACAATTAACCTGGAGCGATCCAAAAACCTCTCAATAGATGTACTGATCAATGCTTGAGAGCAGTAGATTAGAACAAAGGAAACGAACAAGACAACAACCCGACCACAATCTGACTGAAACAACCATTGCCTCCTTATCAACGCGAGGACTGGTTCACTCCTCCCCAACCGAGCCATCTGGGCTGAAGTCGAGGACAGGGGCATCAGCGAGAGGGACAGCAGGGACAGGGATATCAGGCGGAGGGACATCAAGGAGAGAGACATCAGGGAGAGGCACATCACGGAGAGGGACATTATGGACAGGGTCATCAGGCTGAGGCACATCGGGGTGACTGTCACAACCGACTGATTCAATCAGCAGCTGCTGATCCAATTTCACATCCGAGGTGTTTGCACCTGCCTCAGCTTCTCGCAGAGTTTGCACCACTGGGGGTGGATTTTGTCGCATCACAAGCCCTAAATGCTCTAGCCCACTAAGGGGATGGGTCGCCAGAGTGCATTGTTTTGGGCGAGGCTCCGGGGGTTGTGCCTCTGGGACAAGTGCCAGGGGTTGTGGCCGTGGGGTTTGCTTGCGCATCATCTGGCCTCACTCAGGTAGCATGATTAGATGATCATCTATTGTGGTATGTAGATCATCGGCCAATGTATTTACCATCTCTCCCTGGCCAATCGTCCCAGGTTCTTTGCTATCATCCTTATCCTTATCCTCCTCCTCATCCTCATCCTCCTCCTCATCCTCATCCTCCTCCTCATCCTCATCCTCCTCCTCCTCATCCTCATCCTCCTCCTCATCCTCATCTTCCACCTCCTCCTCCTGCTCCTCATCATCGATTTCTTGATCTTCCTCCTCTGTATGTTCCTCCTCATCGTTGTCATCATCACTTTCCATATCAACATCCCCATTTATATCAACACCGTCCAATGCGTCCCCCGCATCCTCCATGCGCATATCCACATCAGCATCATTTGTTGAGTAATATTTGCTGTGCAATTCCTCTGTAGAGTCGGTATCATCATCTGAAGAAATTGATACAGCAGGCGATGCTTCCAGCTCTAAATACTCCCGTCTTAGGTAGCACTCCGTGTCTGAGTCTGTCCTCTATGTGTCCATCTGGAACTGCACAGCAACGGCATGAGAGATAACATCACCTCCTGTGGTTTGTTTCACAATACCTTTCCATTTCCTTTTCCGTTCCCCTTCCCCTTCTCTTCCTCCGCTGCCTGCCCCTTCCCCTTTCCTTTCCTATTCCCATCCATTGTACCCTTTCAGTTTCCAGTGCATTTCTCAACCCCCTGCATCTCCTCCTCACCATCGCCGTCGTCATTGTCATTGGCATTCCTAGGACGGCTACTTCCATGGATTTGGCTTGCCGGGATCCGCCTTGTTGTCATCATCCTCATCCTTGTCGAGTATCTCATCACAATTCAGTGGTCTAACCACCAGGCTAGTACAGCTGACAGCTTGGTGGCTCAATCTTTGCCCTGAAATCATCGCTACTGTACCAAGAGGCATGCTCACGGGTGTGTATAAGCTTGCCGAAGCAGGTTGTCTGCAGATTGCTGTCATTGACTTGATCCCCTGAGACCCGGGGGTTGTCCCACCTCCAATTAATCATTTGGTCGCGGGCTATGTCAAACATTTCCCCCATATATGAGTGGAAGGCTGCCCACCACTCCCGGAAAGGCGAAATCCTGCTCCTGCAGTGAAACCACATTGGCTGGAATTGTGAAATGTGCTGAGTTGTGACTGGATCAAGAAAGATTATATCATAAAGAGGTCCGATGCCCTCTCATCCTTAATGGCTCAAACATTGTATACCCATATGAGTCCACAGATGTGTTCTGAGATGAATCCTTTTATACTGTCCCGAATCCCGATCCAACATCAATTGTCAATTTATAACTGATGTCAGCATTTTGCCTTAGCACTTGGCTTCCCCTTTTCTATGCGGCTGCCTTTTTGTGCCCTGGCTGTGAGTTAAAAATAAATCTATATCCAAGGCATTAGCGTTATGATACAGTTGCATTTAGCGAAAGAAAGCACAAAGGCAACATGCAAAGTTGATGAGGTTAACGGGTGAGTTTTTGAACAAGAGGTGTTGTTTTGTGCAAATGACATGATGTCATGAGAGTTCAGGATGCTGCCGGTGTGTGAAATAATGGAGGAAAGGAGAATGTAGGCGAAGGCGGGAAGAAAGCATACAAATACTCAAGTTTCTAGGATATCTTAGTTCAACTTGTTCTGTTGGTTATTGAATACAAAACAGCCCAGCCTTCATCATGCACAGCCATTAGGAACTTTATGGATGAGGTGCCTCGAGGGGCGATTCAGTAGTCAGGGTCAGGAAAGTATATGACACTTCGCGTTACATTAGCATCACATACCAGTTTTACCACTCAGACCACGTGCATCTCAAAGCACACTGAGTAGTTCTCAGAATGTCCCAACTGTGGAACCATCCAACATGGCTACCAACGCCTAGCAGTGAAAAAAGCACATCCAACTGATGGCATAGGATAGAGATTATGTCATTGTTCGCTTTGCAATTCATCCAGCTCTGACAACAGGGGATTTCCACCAGGACACTGAAGATATACAAAATTGATGGTTCCAAGTATTCTGCCAAGAAAGAATTCAATACTATGATAGTCGTGCCAAGAAGGCATCAACACCCTTCGAGCAATGTGAATAGACCTTGAGATGGGGCTGTAACAGTGAATTTCAATGCTGCGTTAATTCTAATGTCAGTTTACCCCATACATAAATGCTTTTCAATGGATGCTGCCTGTGAGAATTGTCAGCATTTTTAGTCTAGCATGGTCTACACTGCGCTTCCCTATACAGTCGAATTGCCCAATGGTCGCTCAAATAGGATTCTATGTCGCTTGTGCGTGAATATGAATGTAGAGGAAATTTTTCCTACATTCGTGTCATTGAACATCTATATTGGACTACGCCTTCCCGAAGCCCTCACTGTGAGACAACTCTCATTGTGCAATAAATTTGAAGAGTTGTTAATCATCAGAATCAACACATGCGGGGGTCTTCAGTGAAGGTTCAACTTCTGCCTGCTGAGAGACACATTTCCGTACTGACTGGGAAGAGGGATTCTTCTTAAGGAGGGAGTTCCATACCCTGTACAATCCAAGGTCAGAACTGCACCACCTCATCTTCACTGAACAATTCTCACCTTGCCAATATCACTCGATGCAGGACATCCACCCCATCCGCTACACTGCGACCGTCAATAAATAATTCAACACCCGTGGTGGGTACTACCAGTCATAGCACAGGAGCACGCGGAGGAATATTACAGACAGACTTAACACGTCGCATTGTATCCAGCCCCGCATCCGCCATTGCCAGCACTCCCACTCTTCCCAGCAGACTTGAAATCCTGTCTACCCCCATCCCTAATGCAGGGGCCCGCACAATCATTACAAATCCACTGCGAATGTAAGCTACAGACAAGATTCAGAGACAGAGGCAGTAGGAATTGCATCAGCAGGAAGTGTCTGAACCTCGATACATGATCTCCGGCAGTCCCAGCATCCATCGATTGGGTCACTCAGGTATGATGCGTCTTGCATTTGCGATGGGCAAACTCATGGAGCTCGACATGTGGAACAGATCCCCGTTTATGAGTGCAATTCACTTGGAGATGGTAAGTGATGCAACACGATGCGGTGGGAAAGTATTAGCTAATGCCGTACACTGGCAGATAATAGAGACGTACTTGAACACCACTATGCAGCAAAACAACATATGGACCATAGCATTCAAGGCACGCACAAAGGAGATCTTGAAAGAGGTATGCTGCAGCAACAGCACATGTTGGATGTTACACTCTCAAACCTGTACCAGGTTCGAGCACAAGTCAATATGATTAGTATCCCATTTCACTCGATCAGCAAAGGACATCATTGCATAGCTGTATGATCTCCACTGCTTTGATTCCGCCACAGAGACTTTGGAATTCATTAATTCCCTTCTGGCAGACAATTAGTTTCTTGTTCATGTAGCAGAGCATGTGGAAGGTGGTGTACATGGTCCAAATCCAATGCAGTGAGAGTCGAAAGCTGATAATGGACAGCAAGCATCCAGTTTACTTTCTGGCGGAAGTAATCCCGCGGTTTATTTACATCAAATTTTATCGTTGGGTGCAAATCCGCGGTATGTATGTCAATGGATATTATAATTCCATGATTGACGAAAACGACGGCCATATACCTTCACCACTGATCATGTTTACATGCACCGTGTTGCGCCATGCTCACCTGGAGTGGCAAAAGAACAACGGTGTTCATCCGAGAGCTTCCACGTCGCAGCTGAAAGCTATCTGACCTGATCGCTCATACTACCTCAACAACATCAATGACGGTTGTAGGATCGCATCTTGCTGGACTGCAGTGGGTCGCAAGTTGTTAGCCTCGCCTGGGTTTCAAGACATGTCTACATTGTTGATGAATACCTTGAACACATATCCCGAGAGCTACCAACAGAGGGTGTAAAAACGCACTATCGCGACAGTCAAACGTCACATCAAGCAGGCGGACAACCCAACACCTGCCGTGGTGAGCAGTGTGGAAGCAGAGCGTGTTGAAAATGCTATTTTTCTTGACTATTTGACCTTCATAGTGGCGCTTAACAAAACTGAGATCAGGAGCACTTACCCAAACATCCCGATAGCCAACAATTGCACATATGACAAACTGCATTTCGGGATGCGATGCGACAGCGGGGATTATGATGATGTAGGTGACGAAAGCGACGAGCGTGATGCCATCCCCACCACTAGCTGGTGACGACAGGCTGCTACTGAACTCGAGAAGTTTCATCTGTGAATCAGTGATGTGGCCGGGTATCATGGCAAGGATGGCGACAAGGCGGATGTGGTTGAGGAGGAAGAAGCATTGCGAGGGGATGATGGATCAAAGCAGAAGGTAGAGACCTCCAAGCATAGTAGAACCAGTAATGCCGACGGATATGCGGACGAGAATTGTGACGATGCGGTTGAGCAAGAAGAGCCATCTCAAGCCGAGGATGGATCAACACAGAATGTGGAGGAATGAGGACATAGTACTTGAAAGTGTCAAGAGTGGACAGTATATTTCAGAGCTGTAAAATACGATAATGGCGAATCAAATGCAATGGCAAGCGATGTATTTGAACCGAAAACTGTATTGCAAGAGGTGACAATATCTCACAGCTAAACCTATATGAGGAGAGTGCGGCATCTGCTATATGGCAATAGCGGAGAGGTACAATGTGGGACTCAGCCGGAAAATGCATAATCATCGCCAGGCATTGTGTCAACAGCTACAACATAACTGCAGCCGCAGCGAAGAGTGTAACACTCATGTCGTTCAGATGGTGCATATCCGGGTGCAAAGCCAAGGAGGTACTTATGCACCATGACGGAAAGCGTCAATTTCTCCGTCAAAGGGTACGAGGTTCCGTCCAAGCCGTCAGAGCCGACCAGAACTACAGCGTGTTTCTGATGGAAACCGGTGTTGTTGCTGATGCTGCGCATAGGCTTGATTACCAAATATGCAAGATGAAATATTGTTGACGCTCGGTTGATGCTCATGTTCATGATCGGGTTATCTATATGTCATGTACTGTCTCACATGAAAAGGCTTCCACTGCATTGTATATCAATCATTGCCACATTACGACAAATAAATTGGCCAAGATGCAAGACGTAGAATCGTTGAAGCTGCATTGATGCTAATTTGGAGAATGGGGCAGCAAGCATGTTGCAACTGATTTTGCCTCTGAGGGTGTTCAATATCTCATTTATGCATATTTGCAACCAATTACAAGGTAGATTACCCAAAATGCAAGACCAAATATCATTGACACTGCATTGACACTCATTTTCAGAATGGGGCAGGGAGCATGGTGTATTGTTTTTGGGTTGAAAGGTGGTCAATACTTCACCTTTGGATGTTTGCTAGCAATCGCCTGTTGGGTTACCAAGATCCATCACCAAAAATGATTGACATCCTGTTGACACTCATTCTCAGAATGGGGCAGTGACTGTGTGGTTTACTCTTTTGCAAAGACAGGCTGCCTGTATGTCAGTTATGAATAGCAGCTACCAAGTCATTCATCTATTACTGAACTTACACAACCATGAATCGTTGACGCTCCACTGCTGCTGATTTCAATTCACGGTCTAATCAAGATCTGCTACTATTGATAATTGTGTTCATAATTAATTGATCTTAGTTGCTACCTTTCTTTCTGATCCCAACTCGGCTCTTTGGCAATGGAGAGCCCCATATTATTGTAGCACTGATCGCTATGATCTTCTTAAACTTTATTTATCTTGCGAAATATTTCATATTGCCTGCTATAAGTTTGTTTATTAACAACTATTCTCATGTGACTGCTCAATATTCACTCATAATATTACTCTAAATGCAATTTTCGCTCAAACTACATTGTCCTCTTGGTGATAACAGATTATGGTACTCTGTGCTACATTTTCTTGATCCGCTGATTACTCTTCATGTCCAATATATTGACTGTCCTCGACACCTTTTCAGCTTATTTCCTGACTTGTCATATAAGCAGAATCAAGCTGGAAACCTTCCGTGCGACACTGAGACTCCAAGGATCTGAGATTTCTGGATCCTCATGGCTGATGTCCTATGCTATAACTGATTCGTTATCTGCCTCACAGTTCTCTTCCCTGACAACTGGATTATTCAAGTCCCTATTCTAGTTACTCCTGTGTTCTGTGTCTGAAATGGTTTCAGGTGTACTATCCTTATCACTTTGGGTACGATGGTGGTCGATTAGTTCTATGCTGCTGTTATTCTATTCTTCAGTTTGTCCTCCAGAGAGCTCCTTTGCAGTCCAATCTGGTGGCACAGGTGATCTTTCCAACAATGTCCATGCAGCGGCACCATCATGTTGAAAGTTTGACCAGGATGGTTTGACGATCTCTGCAGTAACTGAAATGCTGCCCACAGCTGCCATGTGTTTGTTTTGAGCGCGAGGTTCCTTCTGTGTAGCTTGTAAGGTTTGGCGACCATGCAACATCTCCAAAAAGTCTTGGACCTTCACCATTTGGTGCAACATCCAGTTGTTGATGAAGTGTCACTCCTATTAATATTGACTGCCTCGACTGGAGCACCTCTCGCACAAGGGAACAACTGGCGTCTACTTCAACAGCATCAGGGATTATTTTGAAGATGTTGCGTGCCACATTCGAGAAATTGACATACTGTCAGTGCGTTTCTTCCTGCTGGCATCACCAGTCAGTGATACCATGTAAGCAAAATACAGTTCTATTCACAATTGGGTCCGAGTGGTAATGATTAATATTCTGATTACTTATCCCCCCGTTCAATGGGAATACAAGAGGTGTATTTAAATGGATTCTGGCGGCTGTCAATAAGCGTGCGGCACGATAGCTTAGTTTGGGTGTGATTTCGGCCACTTTGTTAGGCATGCAGTCTTCATCATCGTCGCAGGACAAACCATACAGATCTTAAGAAGATTGACTAGATCCAGATACAATGCCAGATGAGACATGATTGTTGTTTGGTAAGCTTTCAGGTTTGATTACCAGCAAACGGCTATGCTCAGTACATTATTCATTCTCCACATACTACTGATCAGCCTTCTGTGTTTTGGTAGTATAAGACATCTTGTCTCCAGGGTTAATATCCATTCCCTTGTGCCACTTCCTACGCAATGCCAACTTCCACAAATAATCAAGGATATTGGCCAAAATGAGAAGCTTACCAGTTGTAGACACAACTTCAGTATCATATATGGTTAGTTTCTGCCACACAAACTTCACGGCAAAGTATAAGTCTTTCTTCCACTTAGTCTTCTTGATAACTAAAGCTTGCATCACTCCATTCATATGATTGAACATGTCATTGTACACCATGATGATGTCAGGCAGAGTGACGGTATGAGTTTTTCAACATCCACATGGTCCTGTACTGGAATGGCCGTAACTCTTCCAAGACATACTTAATGATGGTCCTTGCATCCTGTGTTGTGATGACTGGCCCGTAATCACTGTAGGTTGCATTGTTTAGCCACTTGCAGGTGAGCTCTCATAATCAGTAGGCTCAGTCAATCAACTCCATGGTCGATATCCACCATGTCTTCATTTCCAGGATTGGTAGTACTTCAATTCGTACTTAAGCTTTTTGAAAGTCAATGCACTTGTTTCAACAACCTGGTGTCAGCATAATCAATCCGGCAACTATTCTCTGCTATAGGAATGTCTGTTTCAGCACTTTCAAAATATCTTGAAATACGTACTTTCTGTATTATCTTTGCTACATCTGGCCTCATGAGGAACACGTTGTTGATTGTAGCATTGCCCTCATTCGAAGTGACTGACTTTTCCCAATGTCTTTTCTCTGAGTCTCTACACATTGCTGATCACGTTCATGGGCTTCCCAAAACTGTGTGTGGCAAGTTACACCTAGACTGTTCATACATATACCCAAAGCAAGCTGAATGCCGTGAGCTATGCATCGTAAGTGGTTTCTCAATGCAGGCCACTCGATTCTGGTGGCCTCAAGGGCTGATTTTGATCAGTGTGTGTCCTCGAGTAATTTGAGGAATAGTTACCTTCTGGGATTCCAGGGAATTGACTGTCAGTCACCTCAAAATAATCAACAACTTGCTTCAAATGTCCAGCAATCTGTCCTCCAGTATGGGGACCCTGGACGTAAAAACCTTAATGAATCTTCGAAATCACAACAGACTGGGCTATCAACCTCAGCACAAGCCAGGTGCACATTTCAGAAATCCCAATTTCAATTCATATAGTAGGCAATGACCAACGTTGTTACTACTTTGTTTGTTGAGGTCCATCTGTCCAAAGCTAAACTACATTTCTTGCTTTGCAGGAATTGGTTCTTAATTGCATCAGCGGTGAGTGCTTGTTCCCTGCAACAAATGTTGCTCAACATGCTGCATGATGGTAACACCAGCTCGCTTCATAATGCATTGTACACATGTTGTTGCTGAAGGTTTGTTATAGTATTCCATAGAATATGAGCCGAAACAAAACTTAATATGCAATAGTGATTCTAGGTGTCTTGGTGAAATTTGGAAGTTTGAAAGTCCTTGGCTGCCAGTTTAGAGTGGTTTGTCTGACAATTCAGTGAATATACTTAAAACATAAATGCTAACTATGAATTACCTATGAGAACTTACAATCAGAATACCTCGACTTCCTTGCCTCATGAGTATGGACAAAGCTGTTTTATTGACTGTTACACTAGGTAATTGGTTTACTTCCGACTATGTTAATTCATTTAGCTTTGCGATCTGTGGGTTTTCCAGCAAGTGTTTACCCATTGAGCTGGTCCCATGTTCTGCAGGATCGCAAAGAACTTGATGGCAAACAATACATGTGATGCCAAGGCTGCCAGTCGCCTCAATTCCACAGTGTAATTATAATCACCATGAAGGCCCATGTCTATACTCATTCCAAGCAATAGTTCACTTTGACCCTACATTCATTGCAGCCCACCAAGCATTGAGTATAATTGACAATGAAAGGTTGCATAAATCGTGAATCATGACATGTTCAGTATTGGAAGATATCCTAACCTGTTGTAACATGTTCTTAAATAAGGTTCAATTGGACGTTGCGTAAGGAAATTGCAATCTGGGTTATTCGACATGTATAACTGTCAAATGATACATTATAGTCGGGTAGACCGCTGGTTCTTCAATATTACCTTTAGAGGTACAAGCAAGAAAAAAGTCAGACCTGTGAGACATCGCATGCATATTTGTGAAGTTGAATACAAGGACATACAAATAGGTATGTGCACATGGGCCTATAGAGCTATACGCAGCTGGCCGCCGGCCAGTCGATGGAGCTGGTCCTATTCCTGCCCACAGGCTTCGCTGGCATACCGGTACTGAATACAGTATGAATATTATAACTGAGAGCACGCTTGAGAGCCCGCTGGCGCTTAAGAGCCAGCTCGAGAGCGTACTTGGGAGAGCCACGCCGAAGAGAGCCGCACTTCGGAAGGAGTAGCGTTTTCCACGCGAAGCTTGGGGCCGATTGATAACTCTGAGTTTGTGGAAGCTTTGACGTTGACGTTGACGTAGCCAACCTACTTGTCTAAGTGCTTCCGGTACTATCACCTCACCATCACCGTCACCATCACCATCGCCATTGCCATCATCGCCATCAGTCCAGGACGGAGTGCGCACACAAACGCCTATAATTGGTGAGAAGTAGGCTGCAGAATCCGCTGGAAAATCTGAGTCGGAGATCTGCGCTCCCCAAGATCCAATTGTCTACCTGTCCTGTAGAATCTAAGTCAGTAATTATCAACACCATGACAGTGAGACATCGTGAGATCTTATTGCGGTGGGTGTGCTTATGTTAAGGTTCAGACTGTGACATCAACTGATGTCATGATATCGGCCATCATACCCCCGCCCACCACACGCCTCACCCACTTGGCGCCAGGCGCCTGCAACTCAACGAGTCTCTGCATCCCAGCCAAATTGATAACCTCCACTTAAAAGCACTGCTTGGGAGCGTACTTGGGAGCATGTAGTGACCAGCAAGCTGTAGTGTGTCATCGAGTGCAATCGGGTGCGTACGTGGGAGTGTAGTTGGGAGTGTGCTTGGAAGAGTACAACCAAGCAGGCTGGGAGTACACAATCGAGTGCAATTGGGAGCATACCTACCAGCGTGCTTGAGAGCGTAATTGGGAGCGTACAGCCAATCAAGCTGAGAATGTGTAATCGAGAGGTACTTGGGAGCGTATAGTAAATCAATCAGGCTGGAAGAGTGCAATTGAGTGCAATCCGGAGAGCACTTGAGAGCATACAGTGGCACAGGCAGTAGTGTGCAATCGGGAGCGTACTGCACAGCGTACTGCAGTCAAGTGAACTTCACAATGTGGAATTGATCGTACTTGGGAGCGTGCAATGAAGTACATTTAGAAGCTTGGATTCAAGTGTTGTATATAGCGTCAAGCATAGTATTCAGCACTGATAATTGCATGTGTATCATATGGATTACCAAAAGCAGCTTCTCTATGAGCTGCTCGTCACGTATGGTCATTTTTGACGGTGAGGGTGTTGAATTGCATATTCGGTAACCGTGATTTCGTATTCCTTAGACTTCTGTCTCATCCTGATAATTTTGTCTTTTAGTATTGATAGTTAGATACAAGTTACGGTGGCGGCTTCGCCGCCCTTTGGAGGTACCCAGATAGATCATCTCCAGCTCAACTCCCAGGTATACCTTACCCCTGGCTTTCAAGTGCTTGGACGGTACCAAAAGTTGGGCACACTTCCAGATATCATCAGCAAAAGTGCAAATCGACTATACACTGCACTATTTGAACATGTGCACCCGCGCAGCTCATAGCAAGCTTCCCGTGAACCCCTGTGATGCATAGCTTATAGTCATGTATAGTCGATTCATAGATATGTGCGCGTGGGCCTATGGAACCATATACGGCTAGCAGCTGGAGATAGACCTATACCAGTCTTCACTGTTATACCGGTACTGTACACTATCGCTGAGAGTCCACTTGGGAGCCTGCTTGAGAGCCTGCTTGAGAGCCTGCTTGAAAGCCTCTTCAAAAGCCTGCTTGAAAGCCTTCTTCAGAGAGCGTCGCATCGGGAGGAGTACAGTTTTCCACCGGAAGCTTTGGCCGATGAAAGAGTCTGAGTTACTGGAAGCTTTGGCTAACGGGCTCTAAGCCTGTTGATGCTTTGACTTGGACATTGACGTAGCCAATCTACTTGACTAAGTCCTTTTGGTACCATCACCATCACCATCATCACCATCACCTTCATCACCATCACCTTCATCACCATAAGCCCAGGACCGGATGCGTATACATAAGTCCAAAATCGATGGGAAACTGGCTGCAGATTCTGCTGAGAAAACTGAGTTGGAGATCTGCTCTCCCTGAGATCCAATTGTCTACCTTTCTTGCAAAATCTAAGACTGCAATTGTCAACACCATGACCTTGAGGTATCATGAGATCTTGTCATGATGGTGGCCACACTAAAGATAAGGTTTAGACTACTATATTGATGTATGTGATGACTTCAGCCAATATACGCTGCCTGCCACCAGCCACATGCCACACGCCACATGCCGTCCACCAACCACCTCACGCTATACTCTACAACTCTCAGTGCCTGACGTCTGCAACTCAGCAAGTCTCTGGATCGAGCATGCAGGAGAATACATGGGATCATATAGTCAAGTGAGATTGGGAGTGTCTTTCCTGCTGAGAGTGTACTTGGGAGCATACAGCCAAGTAGGCTGGGAATGTACCATCAAGTGCAATTGGGAGTGTACTTGAGAGCGTCTTGAGAGCTGAATTGGAAGTGTACAGTCAAGCACACTGGGAGTGTGCCATCGAGTGCAATTGGGAGCATCCTGGAAAGAATGCCCAGGAGTGTACTTGAGAACATACTCGGCGGTGTACTTGGAAGTGTACTCAGAGTGTATTTGGGAATGTCTTGAAAGCTTACTTGCGAGCATATAGTCAAGCAGGCTGGGAGTGTACTTGAGGACATACTCAGAGTGTACTTGGGAGTATCGTGACAGCTTACTTGAGAGCGTAAGCCAAGCAAGCTGGAAGTGTACCATTGAGAGCAATTGGGAGTATACTTCAGAGTGTACTTTTGAGTATACTTGGGAGCATGCAATGAAGTTCATCTAGGAACTTGCTTTCAAGTATGTTGTATGTAGCATGATGTATACTATCCAGCACACAAAATCATATGGGTATCATAGTAATGTAGTCAACATGTAGGTCCATAGTACGTCATAGTGCCACGCGTCAAATATGCTATGAATTACCGTCTGAATAACAGCTTCTCTATGAGTTACATGTTGCTTAAGGTCATTTTTCCCGGTGGAGATACAATATGAATTTTTCCACCACCCTGTGTACACTCAACTCCAACTTCTACAGTATACCCACTGTACAGGTCCCAAGCCCACTAGTATATCTCTCCAAGCCTCTGTAAGTTGGTACTATTTCTATGGCCAGAGCAATTATTGTCAGCTGAAAAGAAGCTTTCTGTTCAGCTATTTGAATTATTTGAAATCCAATGATGTCACCAAGTTTTGCTCTGATCACAACATGTTCTAGGGATGAAACATTCATAAAT
>Ga0307515_10002000_pt1 | contig 45133 bp, 42 predicted proteins | sample 17_EM_MG_FD_194513 | JGI IMG/M metagenome (GOLD analysis project Ga0307515, IMG submission 194513) | Populus trichocarpa ectomycorrhiza microbial communities from riparian zone in the Pacific Northwest, United States - 17_EM | ecosystem: Host-associated > Plants > Roots > Unclassified | place... | reverse complement strand
AGTGATAATAGGTCATCAGAGATGATTCTATGAAGTTTTCTCAGAAAAATATTTGTTGTGTAGTGAAAGATGCAGATCTTGGCGTTTCTTGTTGTATGGGAGAAAAAAGTCGGGCGCTCTTTTGCCGTGTGTGACCGCGCCCCAAATACCCTTGTACCCTAGTACTCCATCTGGCAGCAAAAATGTCCAATATCTATTCCCAATAGTATAACCACAGATTGAGGGAGATATACGTATACATATAATTGATTGGCACATCGTTTATAGCTTCTACGTTCGTTCTTACGAGTTCAGTCGTTTGTTGGACGGATAGGGTTACTTAGCAACTTAGATTCCAGTTGTCAATGCTAAGCTTATTGGACGTTGCAAGCTGACTGAACAATAACAGCCAAAACGCCACGCACCCCGGGTATTAGGCTACGCGGATTGTGAATGCAGGATCCGCATGTAAATTAATGTATAAGCCAGTGGGTTACCACCATATCCAATCTCATGTCCATTAGTTCTTCGACGGGTCTTCGTCCCTTCCTATCAATGCTGTTGTACTGTATCGGGATCATTGAGAAGAGTACGGTAGCTATCAGCGATGTATAAAAGCTGCGGAAAGTGTCGTAGATTGTATCTACCGTAAGGGCCTCAGGCTCTTTGTATGAACAATTGATAAGGTTGAAATATTGGCCTCTGCAAGATATTTCGGAAATCGCTGCTAGGTTAGGGAATCGCTGGCCTCGTACTAAGGCTCACCAGCGGAACAGGGGGCATTTATGAAGGACAGACCTCGCATGCGCACAGTTGCGGCGAATACTATGTCTCATATCGGACATGGTTGGACAGCATTGGCGACACCTGCAACCAATGAATTCTAATTGCTTACTTCGTATATTGATCAGACTCGGCGCAGCATTATTAAGATACGCGTTGAATCGAAAGGCTAAAAGAACTCGTAGACTTGTTGAAACCAAGTCAAAGAGAATATTGAAATTTGTGCCCTGAACGATGTGTGCCAGAATGAGAGTACCGGAGCGTGCGCCTGGCTTGTAGAACTTTACTTTCAACATTTTTCTAAGTTGTTTAGGAGGACCATATCTACTGTTAAATTGCTACCAAGTCCTTAGTCTTTTAAAAACGTAAAAAACCGTCTTCCTTTCGTGCAAGCTGGGGACAACTGAATATCCTGACGTCTCATAGGCAGTTATTTCAGATATGGCGCTGCATTTTAGCTAAACAGTTCTGCAAACGTCGGAAGATTCCGCAGTTGGTAGTTGATCATCTGTCCTTGAGCCACTCGAGTCATCGTGGTTGTTTGTTTGATCGAGCTTATCAGTCGCGGTCTCACCGAAGATTGCTACGAATTATATCTTGCCTTAGTGATGCGAGATGTCCGGACGCTCAACAGCCCGAGACGATATCGCAAATAATTTCGAGGAGGGGAACCTACCGTGAGATGGAGTAGACATAACGCACGTGGCAGAGTTTAGGCAGCCAATAATTATGCAAGAAATCTCACCGATTCCCTGAATTTCTACACACGTACCGAGAACCACTATAAGATTCTTTATACTAATGAAACAAGAAAGTTTGTGTAGAGATATTTTATCATTTGACCCAGACAAGTTGAGACTGAATGAAAGTAACATAAAGCGTGCTAGATCAGTGTAACGACAGCTAAAAAATGCAGTAAATGAGTAGAAATGCGGAAAATTCGAATACAAGGACCCAAATGACAAGTTCATCACGTGTGAAACTTTTTCAACTTCTGTTGTATGGTGAATAACCTAGTGGAACAAGGGCATAGCCGGAGCAGGCGCAGACGCAGACGCGCCAACACTTACTCGCTGATATCACTATACTCATCTTCCGAAACATCCTCACTCTCCCAAGCACCCTCATTCTCCGAAACATACTCATCCCCCGAGCTATCCACATCGCTGAGGCTCAACTCGTTGATACGCATTCTGCGGCAGAGGCTACAGTCAGACGGGCATTCCCCCAGCAGTATTTCTTCCGCCGTCGGTTCCGTGTTCCGTTGACCCATTATCCAAGCAATCCACAAATCCGTTTCAGCTTGGTGCATTTTTTAGGCCTTTATTGAAAACATGTTGTTTTAGTGATCCATATGAGAGATCACGAAGCTTCAGCTCCCAAAGCGTCTGCGGCGTAAAAGCCATTTTTAACGATCTAAAGAATTGAGGCCACCCATCAAACCATCTAATTTCAACCACCTCCTCAAATTCCGGGGCTGAGTCTTTGTCCAAGGCTATTTTGTCGAGATACCCGGAATAGTGGTCGATGAGATGGCCACTGATATCGAGCACGCGCAAGGTACCCTTGTGTCGTTCAAGAAAACATATAAAGACATCGGTCCAAAAGCAAATGCTCTGAACAATGAGACTGGTCAAGTGTGGCCAATGTCGTAGCATGGATGCAGTGATATCAGTTGTTTTTAGACTGTGGTCGGAATAGTGCTCACGTGGTTTGTTTGTTTGTTTGTAATCATATTGCATTCGGCCGCATAGCGGCCATGGCATAAACTACACTTTTTATAAATACCACAACTTCCCCTCCGCAGCCGCTTCCGCGCAAATGAAAACAACTCCCACACGGCAAAGTTGCAACTGCCACGCTCCCTGGGAAACTGTCCTCTCCCCCATATCCTTCAAATTAAGTGGCCCCCCTTCCTAGAGTATAACCTGCACATCCCGTCATCTGACGACCACCACTTAAAAAATCCTCGCTCATGCTCAGTCCAGGGTCTCTTTGATGTTATCGCAGTGGAATACCCCAACCGCCCCAACTCAAAAAACAGTAGAGCGAGGCAGGACATCTGGAGGTCCGGAAGTGAATCTCCCTAGGTCATAACAGGCACTCTGACCATTATCGGGCTTGGCTGGGACGGGGGGGCGGAGGGTGATATTATCATAAGGCCGGCTTCTTGTACTTCGTCCTAGTGGTGCCCGAGAAGCGAGTCTTGAGTCCGTCGTAGTCGGTTCGAAGAGCTTGTACGGAGCGTGTATCTCAGCACTCACGTTTCGCAGGGTTTTTTAGGCAGCCGCTTGACGGAACTTCACTGATACTGCGCTGATAGGCCATGGCTTTGATGCTTCCGGACCTCACGTACTGGTATATCCACGGGCATGTCGTAGGCTTCGATAACTGGCGTAAAACATCAAGTGGCGAGTTGCTGGGTAGACTACCGATCGATGTCGATGCTGAGTGGTAAAGAGAGCTTTAAAACAACAAGATACACTTGCAAAAGCAAGTGGACACAGACAAAAGGTATGGAGTGAAGCCAAAGTAAAACCCCGCTCCCCCCCAAAAGAGGGGAAAGCTTGGCAAAACCAGGCGTTGAGTGTGGTTATCGAAGGTGTGTGTAGTGCTCACGTGGTATTACAAGCTCCCAGAACTTCAACACATCATCGCCACTGCTTCTAATATCCAGTTCTTGAAGTCCCTTTGCTGCTCCCAGAAGGTGACCGACTAGGAAAAGCCACTGCGTATCAACTTCGTCGCTGTCCAGCACGAGACTCAGTCTTCAGCTGTTCCATCCCATTCTTCGTTCTGGCGACAATGGTAGGTGTGATAAACAGTGTCCTCGAATCGATTCCAGTTACATCTAACCCTTCGATTGCCGTGACTCCGGGAATCCTGGAGCGCTTATACAACGCCTCAAAAAGCCCTACAAGGACTGCACGTCCCCATGACCGATATTCATCAGATATTCCGTAATACGGGCTTGCTGTCAATCTGCTTCCAAGGAAAGGGCCTGCAAGCAACGCGATTTTCTTTAAGTTTGGAAGCATTGGAAGGTATTTGCCGTGTGAGGAAGTAAGATCGCCGAGAATTTCCAAAGTAAGGTGTTTGTAGAAGTCATCATATCCCGCCTGACCGCCATCCTCTTCAAACTCGGCTGATTTTAGAATCCGGTTGCGGGTGGTCTCTGGTAATGAAAGTAGTTTGCAGTAAGTGTTTTCGAAGTGACCTATGAATGATTAGTCAATCCACTGTGAGGAGGTATTGGATCTATATTTAAAACCTTCACGCTCAATGCTGTCAAACCTGAATAAATGAAAGACATATCTCCGGACCAGGTGGTTCACACTTGAAGTCATAGCAATCGATTTCAATCGGTTTAAACTGCATTCAGCACTGCTGATGTAAACTTTCTCAAACACGACAGGTGCAACGATGTAGTTGAAAATTTTGCGTACTGTGCGAAGTCTGATGTAAGCCGGTGCAGTTGGTGTGAATGTGCGATAGCTGTGGCATCCCTGAACCTCACAGTTGTGACAAGGAGAGATAATTTGCCTCAATATCTCGAGGGGTAAGGATAACAGCATAGTGCGAGGCTGAAGTCCGCTTTGCTGTGACGGTCCGCTGTTCTGAACCGGCAATTGGATGATGAGATAATCAGTGCAGCGCAGATTCCCGGCGTTGGTCTGGATCCTGGAAGACGCACTGCTGCTGATATATATCGTATCCGTCTACTAGGGCATTCGTTCGCTCACCTTAGGGTGGCGAACTAAATCCTGCAAGTCGTCCGGAAGAATGGATTCGGTATTCGCCGAAAGAGTAGCCGAAGTTCCACCTAAAAGTGCTTGGCGAACTAATGTACAATCAGCTCTCAATCGGTACGCAGAGTATTTAGAATGGAACATATATCTGGATGATAAACGTACCGGCTTATAATTAGACAAGATACCAATCGAACGGAAGAAGGGTGGGTGATGTGCGGCGAAGGGTGAATGGGTGAATGTTGAAATAAACTCTGATTGAATACACATGTAATGTCAGGGTTTAGGGTTTAGGGTTTCGGGCATATTAAACGCCATTTGTTCGGCTGGCCACGGGTGTAACATCGGCCACAAATGAGGGTTCATCCACCGTTCCACAGAACTCTTGATGGGTTCAAAATATGGAATTTAAGTATAGCGAGGTTAAGAAAGGTCGAGTGAACATCTGTGAGTATTCTGCTTCAAGCATTTGATCTATTTTTGGTGTATCATACTCAGAGTCATGGTTTCCACATCATCCCTTAGACATATATTCATAATCATTCAAATCTGTACTTTGTTCCCTATGGATAGTCCCGAAGTTCTTGTTGGACAGGAAGCTTCTTAGCGTGCTGGATACTTCCTCCAGAACCAGCTTTGCACCTACTACTGCCGGTTTTTATCCCTTTATTCACTCTCTTCTACCACCGGCGGCCGTATAACACGTTTCATCTGTCAAACCGTCTATTTCATCCAAACTATCGCCTTAGGGCATCGAACAACTTAGGTACAGCCTCTGGTCATTAAAGTCTTCAACTGTAAGAAGACAATGTTCAACACACGTAGGTGGATATCAACGTGTTTGCTACTAGTATAAGTACTAGTACTTGAATCTCAATCCCGCGCACGCTTGTTTCCAACAACTCCTGCTACGAGCTCTACACTCTCTACATACCGAGATTGTTATAACGATATATATGGCATCAGAGGCCTCTACACTTCCACTTCCTCTCGCTTCCACTACGCCTCATCGACACACTTCTAACCGGCTCAATCTCCCCCCATAGCTCGCCATACCGTTCGAGCCTAAACTCCTCACCGGCATCGACGAACGAAAAGATACTCGATACTTGCCTATATTGACGAATATCACTAAGCCAAGCATTCACAAAATCAATTATCACGATGCATGGCTGGCAAGACGCATGTGAGAAGTGTGGGTTCGCACTGCCGACGGCTCTCCTAACATCGTCTCTCAACTACGGCAGCTTTCTGAAGGAGGGAAAGCGATTACTAATTATTTCTACCGCAACGATCAACGTAAGATTATTTAGGATAGATAATTGCTTTCTCACGTCGCCCACAACCACCAGCTCCCGCTCTACTTTATAAATGAAGGGTTCCCGGACCTGGAAGACAAACCCGCCATCCTATCTGCCGCTTTTACCTGGATGCTCAAAAGGATGACACTGAGTAGCCTGAGATTGAGGATGACACCTTTTTTCTGGGCCTCTAGATCGATGCAACTCTCGCTTTTGAAAATCATTTCTTCGAGCTGATTGGAGCGTACCCACGTGCCAATTTGCAACTCAAAAACTTGAACTCCATGAGAAGTCCGAGGGACAATGGGACGGTGGATGTGAGAAATTTCAATGAGCAGACTCTGTAGCGGGGTCCCGTTCTGCTACAAACATTCCAAAAATTATATCGTCAGGGTGCATATGAACGTGGAAGAGCTGAAGGGCCACTATTGGAAAGTTCATAACCTGCGGATGGGAAACGTTATTGACATCAAAGAAGAAGAGAGAGAAAATGGAAGAGGAAATGTTATTTACTGTATATAATTCACCTCGATGTCTATGAACAAGACCTCTGATGTCGACATCTCACTTCATACAATCATTTTTATTCTCAGGCTTGTAGAATATGCTCTGGTTCGAATTTCTAGTCCGATTGACTATTTGGTCACTTTCTTTCAAATTTTAACTTTTGTTTTAGATATTATGTTTAAACCTTCAACTTAGCCTACTTTCACTATCTACTTCCCTCCCCTTTGTTTCATCTTATCTTCAGTATATCATAGTATCCAAATCATACCTCATGTACCCTTCCTTTACAACGTCATAACCTCAAGTTATGTCAATGTGTTTCATCAAATTATATGTTCATTCACACAACCTCCTTGTGAGTGACCAAGAGTGTATAATAACTATTAGTGACTGCTATTTGCGAGGCCAACATCGCTGTTGCTAGGTCTGAGAAACGTTTAATACTGGTTTATGTACTGAAATATTCAATACCGCAAGCTGTTCACCGCACTACAGATGATCCCATATCATCTTCCCTATGATCGCATTCTCCATCCCGCTCAATACAGAAACAATCGCCTTACTAGATAAGGATAGCCCAACTTTAATATAGGTATGCACATTCAAGTAAAAGACCTACATATGTATGCGTACGGCAGAGCTAGAAACTAGATAACATAAACGAAAAACAGAAGTCCAATAGACTGTCAAAATTGAAAACTAAACAAGGAGAAGCCAGTTCTGTGAACTACCTGAACAGCCACGCTAGCATCACCTCTCCCAGGGGGGTGTTTACTGGTCTCATACCTAAGACTTTTGTAGAAAACTTGACAACTCCAATCCCTCGATTGACTTCTCGACGGATTCTGCAAGTTGAATGAGCTGTGAGTGAGAACCGCAGTGCTCGTGGCTTGTGTATGTAGCTTGCACAACGCTGGTAGTATAAATTTTGGACATATAGGCAGCCGCTGAGACAAATTTAAGCCCGCCCCCAAGCTTATTAATGTTCTTCAATTCTTTTATTGCATCTGCCAAAACGTCAACTGAGGGTCCAATATATAGTGATGTCAAGAGATTGGCGCGGGCAAGAGATCCAGTAATGGCGCCTAGAGATATTGAATCGCATTGCGCCTGCTGAAGAGAAGCTCCTAGTACACAAATATATTTGTCATTCGACCTGGCATCCTTGTATCGGTCTATCTCTTTCCAAACCCCAGTAACAAGCGTGGTGAAGTGCGTCCGGCGTTCTATTTTGATAGCGTCTAAGACAATAAGTTTGGTCTCATATATCACTATGGGGAATTAATATTTCCCATACCTATTATGCAGTCCGGGATGCCTTCACCAACTGTTTTTCCCTCCTGCGTAATCAACTCTTCATGTACAGCTGTCGTTTCGAGAATTAACTGTTTACTTGTTCTCTCAAAGACGTCGGTATCCCTCAACACCCACCCAATACATAGCCATAACTCGGCAGAAACGTAGCGGTCGGCAAAAAAGTGCCGGGTTCGGTGCGGAGCTATCCATACTTCAGCCCACGGGACCAGGAACGAATAAAGGTCATATTTATCGGCAATCAACGCAATCTCGTAAAGCACAGCTACATCCAGATATCTAGGTATCTCGTCGTTCCGATGATGAAGTGATTTCAGGATGATAAGCATCGCCTCTGGATTGTCATCAAGTGTGAGTTCGAGGTGTCCCGTCTTTTTGAGCTGACTGCCTTCGAGAAAGCTAGAATTTGGGCGCAACATGGTCGAGAATACTGATGAAGCAAGTGACAAACATTTGGACGATACTTTGACGGTCGTAGGCGCCGAAGCTACTTTGGGTGTGGTAGATAGCACTATTGTGACATCGCCATTAGGGTCGAGCTCGAGGGGACTAGAGGCCTGATTCATTTGGGTCGAAGTTGAATGTATATATTAAGGTCGCCGGGTCGGGGTATGAATGTTTGCTGGAGTGCGGGGGTAGGGGCGGGGTTGCGTCTGCATGGTAAAGGCATTGTATGGTTGCATAAGATTTACTGCTTTTAATTGGTCAAGAAATGTATATACTGGCGAGGCTGAATGGCGGCTATTACATGTAAAGCACCATACATCTGTTCGCACTTCAGTGGTACAGATTTCCCCGCACGTCTTCGTACTCCATTAATCAGTTACGACTTCACCATTCAAACTCAGCACCCAGCTCCACCATGGCACCTACTACTCACGAAATTGATCCTAGCGGCGATGTCACGCTGAATTTGATAGCCGATGACAACGAAGACGGAAGCATATCGACTACAGCAAGGGTTTCGTCCAAGTGTTTGTCTCTTGGTTCACCGGTATTTGCGGCCATGCTGCGTCCCGACGCAAGTTTTCTCGAAGGCAGTCGACTCGAGCAAACCGGATCCACTGAAATTACTCTTGTAGGAGATAACCCTGAGGCAATGCTCATTGTCCTCAGAGCGCTGCATTACCGGAACCGCGAAATTCCCGACGCGATCGATAGGGATGGATTGTACAATCTCGCCCTGGTTGTATGCAAGTATGATTGCTTTCAGCCACTTTTACCATGGATACGGTTATGGGTGTCACCCCATAAAGCAACCGTTACTGATGATCATACCTACCCCAACTGGCTCTATATTTCATGGGTTTTTGAAGAGGGTGAGACTTTCAAAAAAGTCACCAAAAAGTTGATAACGGAATCCAAACTTGATGATGGCGAAATGGTCACTATTGAAGGCGAGAAGCTCGATGAAGGTGTGCCAGATGGAATTATTGGTATGTTATTTATCGCAGAGAGATATACGTAAGATAGATGATAAGATTTCTTAAAACACCTCGTGTTATAGTTTTGTAGCTTTTCACGGGCGAGCATTCCTTTTGCTGTACTTTGTGCGTTTGTTCTAGACTGTACTAATCAATCACAGATGCATTGAAAAAGCAACGCCATGGCTTGGTCGAAAGGTTAGTGGAGGGAATCCTCAAGGAAATCAAGGAGTACCAAGACTGCATATCGAACGGTAGCCGCTGTAAGATATCTGGGCTTGACGAGCCCCAGCGCACAAACTGCGATGCCCTCAGCCTGGGCGCCTTAACTCGTTGCTTGTTGCGCGCCAACCTCTGGCCAAATGAAATTCGAAGCGAGAGCACGTCGTCATTGGATATGATTGTGCAAGCGCGGAAGATTGAGAAACTTGGTGGATCGCTGGCGTGGAGTAAACCAATGAAGATAACTAGAACGTCTTGGGGCAATGCCATAGAGCAGGCTGAAAACGGGAACCATAGCAATTGTGGCTCTTACCCTACTGTTATTGAACTTGCAAATTCTATCGAGAAATCAGTTCAAGGACTTGCACTCTCTGACTTTCTGAGAACGGGATAGATGTTTTGTTGATCAACTCATGATTGTTACTTAAATTCGAATTTCCTTCTTTCACATTTGTGCTTGGTCTTGTCAAGAATAAATGGGGAATTATGACATATCACATTTTTCAGTAGCGTTTTCTTTCGTTTTAAGGACATTTTTGACGTGTTATGTTTGTTTACTGTGTTTGAAGGATCGGAATTCTATGTAATGCGAAACACATTGGTATCTCACTCAGACCCCCGTTTAAGCGGAGTCCTACGGAATGAAGTGCTAAATATCTCAAAGTTTAGTTTGATATGTGTATACCGACTCCGAGCTATATATTGAATTGAATCCTTCCTAATTTCTTCACCCAACTCACACTCTCATTCCCGTCGGGACTTCAGTCCCCATCCTCCAACTGTCCCTATCTGTCCTATACTCCTGCAACGCGTTCGGATTCTGCTGATAAAACACCTCGATGCCATCCCTTAGTGCGGCTGAGATCTGGCTATTCCCAATACATGCCGTGAGTCGGTTTGGTCTCGCACGCCATTTGTTCTCTGTGTATACGATCTCGACAACCTCGTTTGAATAACTGCGGTAATATACACGCACATCTCCATTATCGCGCCAATATACCGCGGCAAGTGGTGTGCGTGGTGGCACCTCCACAAGCAAATTACCTTGCTGCCATCCCCTCGGGCCAGAAATGTAGTCCCGCAACCACCCGTTGATGTCTTGGTAGTACACTTGGAAGCACCCCACCACCGCGAGGGAGGTCCCCATCAACGCTGTCGTCAGTGTCGTCCGGAGGTCCCACCACCCAGAATCATTGCACCACTCGTAGATCGTGCCGTCGAAATACTGGTAGTAGACACGAATGTGAACGCCATGATCATCCCAGCTGGTAGCGGCAAGACGCGTGTCAGGTGTTGGTTCGTATCCACGCCCAAGTCTGGAGTCACCCGGGCTCCAATCTCCTGTGACACCGCTATCGGTACAGAACTCTTGGAGACACCCGCTGGGGTTGATATAATAGACGCGAATCTGAATGGCGTCAGCATTCTGGTGCGCATAATGCAGAGAAGGTTGCGTACGTGGTTGTCACCCCAGGCTGTTGCTGCCAATGGACTGCCGGGTTTGGCGCGGAATAAGATGTTCTGGCATGTGCCACCGCGCCAGATACCGTTTTCCTGACGCGCTTCGCGGACATAGCCGTCGCGGTCCTGGAAGTAGATGTGGAGACCGCTGGGCAGGTTGACGGCGGCGGTTGATGAGCCATCGCAGATCTCGCCATTGGTCATTGTATCCGGGAAGAAAATACTGCGCTGGAGTACGAGAAGCAATCGATGACTTTGGTTGGATGTTAGAAGTTGGAGCCAGGATTGTCTGCCCGGCGATGTTACTGATAATCGAAGTATGTACGAATGCAACTGACTGAAAACAGGTATGAAGTAATTCTTATGTTTTAATCCTCAGAGATGGGTAGGTATTCTCGCCGCGGCCAGCGACAGAAACAGAATAACGTTCTGGCCAACTGCAGCACTCCACGTTGTTTGCATAATTGCCCTGCGCGGTGTATCCGGCATAGACAATGTTGCAATTTGCCTGCGGCTGTCTGGGTTTGTCTCCAAAGTTTATCTCCAAAGCACAATCGAGCTTGGCTAGATGAGCATTCTTATCACTGATGAAAACCAGCGGCTCATCCACTTCAGGCCAACCTCGGCGCCGCTATCTGTGGATATACTCGGTTAATTTATGGTTGCAAATTCCCTAACCCCAAGTACTTAAGTAGGTTACACGATACCAAGCCAGCAGCTCGTCGCTGCACTTCGCAACTTCCACGCGAACCACACACCTACCTCCTAACAGTTCGAAAGCGCCCCCACGCAACGACATAACACAGCTCGATCGCCTTCCGCCGCCGGCACCCAGTCATTACGTTACTCGCATTCAGATGGAGGGAACGCGACTTCTGGTGGGAAACCGGTTACTCCAGTCCGAAGCGACATCGTCTCAGCACACACGGTGTTAGGAGCTCGGCTGCGACTTCTCCAGCCTCGACTGCATCTCCGAACGCTGCCTTAGCTGGATGCATTGTCCGCCCGTCACCTTGCTGTGACTAGCGCGCATCTACTTACCCTCGCCAGCGGACCGTTATTGAGGTCCCGCACTGTTGGCCGCTCTGCTGGAATAACGGCGGCTCGGTCCGAAATGCTGCCGGTCCATTTCAGTGCCTATCAATGCCACCCATGAGCGCGCTTCTATCTCGGCTTCCGAACGTGTGCTTCGAGCACGGCAAGCCATGGCCACTCCGACCCAGCCTGCGAGCTCACTACGTCCTGCTTCTCGGGAAGGAAAACCGGCAACAAAAATTGTGTCCCGACTAACCTGGAGTTGGTACTAGATAACTACATAAAGATCCGAAAAGTCAAGTTACGGGAGAAGCCGGGATTCCGACTGAAGGATACGAAGCAGCTAAACTCTGGATTGGAATACACAGGACAGGATGGCTAAAAAGTTCGTTTCAGCTGCATCCCTCGTTGTTTTTGTTCGACACTGCACTAATGAAGGTGTTAATGTGATGGCCTCAATTCTAGTATTCGATTAGAGTTAGAGTAGGCAACAGAAGTTGTCTCTTCACCACTTGGCATGACGCATCCCATCCCCAGTGTGTCCGAATTTCCCGGGAGCAAACAAAAACGCGTCACCAATCAGAAGGAGTGGTGGTGACTCCCAGGGTTCAAAAATTCAACCATTCCAGTTCGAACGTCTTTTCTAGAAGCCTTCTTTGTTGTTCCGCCGCTGATGTGTTTAATTTTCAAACTTTGAACCTGCAGCAAGGCAGGCACCGATGCAATTGTCAGGCTGGGGTTGCGTGTTGAAAAAGAACAGTTCAAACATTTCCCTGTGCACATTTAATTATCTATCTCTTCTCTTCCGATGGCACGACACCACGTCACCAATCAGCATTGCAGCTGCATCACCAGTTGCCAATCATCCTAGGGGTCGATCCATGCGGGGGGTGGTGGCCAATAATGGCGCAGCTCCGGAGTCTTCACCGCTCTATTCCCAAAAGTCTATACTCTGCATGTGAGAAACCCTCCAGCCAGTATGTGGGCATGCACTCTCACTCGCAGTCGGAACAAGCCGGTCTCAATTCTGCAGCCACCCGTTGGCTTTGCCGCTCCCCGGGCCCATTCCAGCGACATGCAGGAATCGCAAAATGGTCTCAGAATCGTGCATCCCCACGATTCCGGGCGAACCGTACATGGTCGGGAGAGCCAATGGTGACAATCTAAGGGGAAAAAAAAACGTGGTCCAATGATCGTGAAATATGCAACACCACCCCCGTCGCTGCAGTAGGACCACCCCGCTCATAGGGTGTCTTCCCCTCCTGTTCCGCCAGCGACCGAACAGTTTGAGATGTGCATCTTACACGATTAACACCACAGCGAGCCACGTTCCCAAGGCCAACTGCCCCATCATATCATCCATAATTCATCACCTACATCCTCTTCTCGTTGGCAGGATAATTACGCAGGCTTACCTATGGGCGACGTTGACAGCGACGGCTGTGTGGTGTTGGAGGAGCTTGAATTGCACTCGGTTGATGGGAAGGTCCAGCTGATGGTGCCCCCGAGTGGTGCTGTCTCGATTAGTAGCAATTCTCCAGCTCCACCGCTAGTAGAGCTAAAGAGCGCAGAGCCAACGAAGACAGAAGAGAACGAGGCTCTAGCCCGGGGCGACGTGGTGGCCACTCGTGATGACAGCGAACATCGCGATGAAGAAAAGGTGCCTGGAGAAGAAGCACAAGAGGAGGAAGGTGATATACTTGATACCGCCAGTGTTGCGGGAGGAGTTTCAGTTCACGAATCACCACCGGTACAACCACCGACTCCAGTGCCATCACCACCGCCATCGCCCGAGAAGGTCGAGGATATAGTGGTTGGGGGTGAGTGCCATTCTGCTTGCGAATCGATTGCTTCGATATTTTTATGATTTGAAGTGTTTCGTTTCTTCTTCACCGTTTATCACACGCACGTAAATTCATTGGTGGAGTTGTTAACGTATCACGATTCAGACCAAGCGCCTGGAACAGACCCTGAACAAAGTCACGATCGGGACCAAACTCCGCCTGATCTTGATCCCCCGGTACCACCTCCACCTGCGCTCATCCCAGACCCTGAGCCGCAAACCGAAGCACCTGCAACCGACGAAGCGCAAGCGCCAGAACAGACCGACAGTGATCCCGCGCCAGAATCGCCAGCCACTGAAGATACCCCTACCTGCGTTGACGTAACTGACTCTGTACCTACTGCCGAAGAAACACAAGAGCAAGAACAGGTTAATAACGATCCCGAACCTAAGCCCGCCACTGAAGATACATCTACCGGTGTTGACCCGACCGAACCTGAGCCCACAGCTGAAGATACATCTGCTGACATCGACCCGACCGAAACTGAGCCTGTAGCTGAAGATACATCTACCAGCGCCGACCCGTCTGAATCTAATACCGAAAACGCGGAAGGACGAGAAGCCGAAGGGGGTAGCGATCCTGGACCTAATCCATCCACTGACGAAGCTGCCTCTATCGAGGCTGACCAGGCCGTCCCCGAAGCCACAGAAGAAGAAAAAACAGAAGCGCAAGAGCAAGAGCAAGATCTCGGGCCCGACGTATCTGAGCCTGTCGAAGCTACTCCTCCCACCACCGACGAAGTACCCGAAACAGTCGCCCCTGCGGAAGAAAACGCCTCTACTCCTGCTCCATGCAACGAAACTAGCGTCGGCGACGACCCCACACCTCCAACAGAAGCAACAGTAGGGACAGAGCTAACCGAAGAACCAATTGTCATTGCCAGTCCTTCGTCACAACCACTAGCTGGATCCGACGACACACCCTCATCACCGGATCCGGTGCCTATTATCCCAACCATGGCCACCGAGAGCCCAATGCCCGGCGGGATGCCACTTGACGACCCACTAGTCCCTGCGCCCGCACCTGCCGAGCCGGAACCCTCGCAGCAGCAACTACAACCCGAACAACCTCCACAGCCTGAACCGCTGGAAGGGCACAAACGGCGCGCCAACAAGCATGAAGCAGTAGTAGAAGAGCGTCACCATCGGCGTCACAACAAACACAACAACGAGCAGGCTGAAGAGAACGAAGCAGGAGAAGAGCGCCACCATCGGCGGCACAAGCACAATTCCGAGCAGACTAGTGAGAGACCGTTTCGCAAAGCCAAGAAATTGCATGAACAAGAGGATTCCAGGCCGAACGGAAAGAAGAGCAAAAAATCGGAGCATGTTTCCGGAGAGAAAGGGGACAATCGCGACCAAGAGGAGCTCAAAGCAAGTGGACACAAGAGCAAGAATGCGGAGCAGATGAACGGAGAGAAGGAAGACAAGCATGACAACGAGGATCCCAAGGCGACCGGAAAGAAGAATAAGAAAGTGGAACCCGCGCCTGGAGAGAAGGGGGGCAAGCACGAACATGACGAGCATAGGATGAATGGGAAGAAGAGCAAGAAGGCGGAGCACGGGTTTGGACAGAAGGGGGGCAAAAAAGGGCGTAAGCATCATGAGGAATCCCCCATGCCATTTACCATGCCGGAGCCTGTGCATATCCCAGACGACATGCTTGATATTATTGGCGTGGCAGTCGACACAGCCCCACAAAACGATATACCCACAGCCCTACAGAACGATATGTCACCGGCGCAGCAAATGGACGTGCCAGATGTGGACCCTCCCGCACCCGAAAAGGAAGACAAGGAGAAGAAAAGCGGCCGGAGACACAGCAAACACGATGACGCAGGAGAAGAGGGTGAGGAGGGTAAACGGAGAAGGCGACACCACGATGACGAAGCGGCAAAGAAACTACGCGAGCTAGAGGAGGAAGCACGTGCGTTGAAACAGCGACAGGAGGAAGTGCGGAAACAACGAGAGGAAGAACGGCGATTACGAGAGGAGGAGGAGAGAAAGAAGTGGGAAGAGGAGGAACGGCAACAAAAAGAGGAAGCCGAGAGAATACAAAAAGAAAGGGAAAAAGAGAAACGACGGCTTCGTAAGCTGAGAGAGGAGGAGGAGCGGAAACGCTTCGAGGAGATTGAGAAGAAAAGAAAAGAGGAAGAGAGGAGGAAGAAAGAGGAGGAACGGAGACGAATTGAAGAGCATGAGAGGAAGCTAAAGGAAGCAGCCGAGCGTAAAGCTCGGGAGAAGGAAGAGAAGAGGCTTAGGGAGGAAGAGGCAAGAAGGCGCAAGGAGGAGGAGGCGAGAATACGGCGAGAGGAGGCCGAGAGGAAGGCCCGTGAGAGGGAGGAAAGACTCCGCAAGGAAGAGGAGGAACGGAGGGTCCGCGAAAAGGAAGAAAGAAGGCTTCGAAAAATCAAAGACGAAGAGGAGAGGAAGCGCAAAGAGGAGGAGGTGAGAATACGGCGAGAGGAGGTCGAGAGGAAGGCCCGCGAAAGGGAGGAGAGACTCCGCAAGGAAGAGGAGGAACGAAAGGCCCGTGAAAAGGAAGAACGAAGACTTCGTAAAATCAAAGAAGAAGAGGAGAAGAAGCGGCGTGAAGAAGAGAGGCTGCAGCGCGAAGAGGAGGAGAGAAAACGGAAAGAGGAGGAAAGAAAGCGCCAAGAGGAGGAGCGGGCGCGGCTTGAAGAGGAGGCTAGGATACGGAAGGAGAAGGAGAAGGAGAAGAGAAGACTTCGAAAATTAAAGGAGGAGGAGGACAGAAAGCGCCGCGAGGAAGAAGAGAGGAGGAGGAGAGAGGAGGAGGAGAGAATTCGTAAGGAAGAAGAGGAACGCCGACGCAAGGAGGAAGAAGAGCGGCGAATCAAGGAAGAGGAGGAGCGAAAAATTCGCGAAGAACAAGAACGGATCCGCCGGGAAGAAGAGGAAAGATTGGCCAGAGAGGAGGCTGAACGGAAACAGCGAGAGAAGGAGGAACGGGGGCGTCTCAGGGAAGAGAAAAGACTCCGCAAGGAGGAGGAGCGACGACTCCGGGAAGAAGAAGAAAGGAAGCGTCTCGAAGCGGAGGCGGAGGCGGAGCGTCTGCGCCAGGAAGAGGAGGCTGCCAAAGCAGCCGAAGGTCCAGAAGAAGCTGCAGCCGAAGCGACCGAGAACCCGGCCGATCCCCCCGAGAACCCGGCCGACGGTGCAGAGCAGGCGACGGCAGAGCCTCAACCAGAAGAATCTCGAGAGCGCCGCCGACATCGAAAGCACCGAGAACCCGGCGAAGAACGCAGCAAACACAAATCCAAATCTCGCGCGCACTCCCGGGCCCGCTCCAGGTCCCGTCACATGCCTCTCGAAGAGCCTGGCGAAGAACGTAGCAAACATAAATCGAAGTCGCGCACACACTCCCGGGCCCGCTCTAGATCCCGCCACCTCCCTCTCGAAGAGCTCGCAGAACCTCGGCAACGTCGCCGTCACCGAGAAAACGATGGTGAAGAAGCCTCTGAGCCACGCCGCCACCGCCACCGCAGCACAGCACGCAAAAACTCCGACCGCGGAACCGAAGATGGGGAAGAGGCTGGAGAGCGTCGCCGTCATCGCAACAAGGAAAAGGATAAGAAGGATAAGAAGAAATCCCGCTCTAAATCCAGACCCCGCGAAGATCGCGAAACCCGCAAGTCGCGCAAATCCTCCTCCCGCAAAGATGGCCCGGTCCCCATCCCGTCCTCTTCTCAGCAATCCGTCACAGAGCCACAACCCGACCTTGAGGGGGGTATACAAAAGGATGCACCACAAGTGCTTGCATTCCCCTTAGATGTACCTTCGGCGCAAGAATTCGAGATGTCGGCGAACTTACATAAACAACAGCGAGCAGAGCGTAGAGCACGAAAGGAAGACTCGGGTCACTCGTTATCGTCGGAGGGGAAGCGAGAACGTCGCAGCAAAAAGAAGAAAGATAAGGACAAGGAGAGAGCTTTTAATACGCCAGAGGAAGAGGAGGCATACAGACTCAAAAAGGAGAAGAGGCGATCTGCGAGGCGACAGGAACCCGAGGTAGAGGTGGCGGAGAGGGTTATTGAGGAGAACATGGACGGGAACATGGAGGCACCCGTTGATGCCCCGGTTGAGGAGGTGAGGAAGCATAAAGAGAAGCGGGAAAAGCGTGACAAGGGTGAGAAAAAGGAAAAGCGCGACAAGAGTGAGAAAAAGGAGAAGCGGGATAAAGGCGAGAAACGTGAGAAGCGAGATAAGGGAGAGAAGCGCGAGAAGCGCGACGAGAACGGCGAGAAAAAGGAGAAAAAGGAGAAGAGGGAGAAGAGGGAGAAGGGCGAAAAGCGCGAAAAGGGAGAGAAGCGTGAGAGGGGTGCGGAGAGGGGCGAGAAGAAAGAGAAGCGAGAGAAGAGGGATAAGGGTGAGAGGAAATCTAGGAGGAAGACAGAAGGACCTGTGGCGGTATGATTCGTGTGGGAGGTTTGTCAGGGCATTTCTTTATGGAGTTTCGTTTCGTGTTTTCCTTTTGCTTTGTATTTTTGGTCGGGGAAATGGAGTTACTTATGATGGTTTTATGTTTTTGTTCGATGTTACGGTTGGGTCTTCTGTTCTATTACTTTGGCTTCATGTTTTTGTTCAGCGTTGCTATTGGGTGTTCTTTTGTTCTGACAACGGCTGCACGATTTACGGTACGGCGTTCTTTTCTTCGGTGTATTCTTACTTGGTTGGTTTGGTTGATTTGGTGCATGTACGTTATGATAATGACAATATCAATTGGTTCTTCGAGGTTTTATGATAGAATGACTGCCGACTTGCAAAGGAGATCCTAAGTGAGGCTTGTATGTGTGCATGTTTGTTGAAGAGTGTTGCTTGGGTGGACCAGACCCTGCATCGCGCCTACTGCAAAATGCATGCAAGGCCTCACTCTCTCGCCTCCTCACTATGAGTGCAATTAGACGGCTCCCTTCGTGTAACCTTTGGCAAATTCGCTCCGAGTGGCATTCTGTCGAACCTTATTCGAACCTCCACTCCTGTGTAACGACACTCATCATGAACCCGCTGCAACATTTAACAACAAGCTCATAGACAGCCACAACACACGCCGTCCCCATGGCGATATTGAATTCTGAATTCGGGATTTCCTCATTCACTCGGTTCAACGAGCTCAAGGGCACATCACGTATTTACTCTCCTCTGTCTACTATCTACACCTAAACCCCCCCTTCTACCGCCCAATCCGGATCCGCGTCCACATCATCCACATCCGAGGATCCTGAGGAGAGCAATTCTTCCAGGCTCTCTTCCGGATCCTCAGGAGGCTTAAACATCCTTTTCCGCCTCTTCTTCACCTGCCTAACCACCACCTTCGCCTCTTCCTCTTCCTCCGAAGACGGAAACCACTCCATATCCATCTCCTCCTCCCTACTCGGCCATTCACAATCCTCCGGATCGTGATGGCGGTGTAAACACTCGGGACACACGTCGTGCACGACGCCGCACAAGCACAGATCATCTGGGTCGATGACGTGGCGGACCGTGGCGGTGGCATCGGAAAGAAGATAGGCGGGCGTGAAACTACGGCAGATGGGACAGGCGGGGTTCTGGGAGAGCCATGGGAGGATGCAGGATGAGTGGAAGGTAGCATGGGTGCACGGGAGGAGTGTGGCGAGAGAGGAGGGGGAGAGTGAGTCGAGGCAGATACTGCAGGTGAGAGTAGGGATGGGGGTGTGGGGATGAAGTGGGTTGGGGGAGGGTGTGAGAGTGCTGGTGATGCTATGGGTTCTGGTTCCGGGCATTGTGGTAGTGATATGAGGAGATAGAGATGACATGTCGACATTCTGAAGCAATGATGGGTGGGTGGTAGATTCCTTTATGAATCAGATTCTTGTGTAACTTGATGGTTGGGCAGCGGATCATCATGAACCCCCGAAAAGACTGTATAGTAGGCATAAAGGCGTTCGTGCAAACTGTGAGTGCTTGTAGTGACGTTTACCAACGTAGCAAATAGATATTGGATCAGATTGACACTTACGGCGTAATATCACATCCATTGTTGCAGAGTGCGCAAGTCATAAAGCAGATATATAGCAGGCACGTGAACACCACAAAGAAATCCCAAAAGCACTTAATAACCGAAAGCCCCAAAGCCCCTCCATCTTAACACCCCTACGCTTTCACAACATCATCGCAATCTGTCGTAACGCTAAGCTCTCTCCACTCGTCCAACTCCCTCCTCCCCTTCTCCAGCACACCAGCCACATACTCAACCGCATCACTGCCAACCAACAACCTCGTTGGCAACCGCCCCTTCCCTTCACACCTCCCACTCTTCGTAAGCGCCTCCACAATCAGCCTCGATCCCTTCTCTGGATCCCCCGGCTGTTTCCTATCATAAGCATTAAACGCCTCCCTAACCGGCTGCGTAACTTCGTCCAAATCCTGAATCCTTTTCTCCGCCGTAAACCTATGACCCCCACTCAAAAAGTTCGTCCTGAAATAACCAGGCTCAATGCACGTGACATCGATGCCCAGATGCGCAACCTCAAGCTTTAACGCCTCCGCAATCCCCGCAATCGTAAACTTTGTAGAACAGTACAACCCTCCATTCACCATCCCTCCCCATCCACCCATGCTCCCCATGAACCCCACCACCCCCGAGCGCTGCGCCCGCATATACGGGAGTACTGCGCGAACCATTGAAAGCTGCCCGAACACATTGGTGTTGAACTGTGCGAGAATTTCTTCGTGTGATGCCTCCTCGATTGCACCTTCAAGGATGTAGGCCGCGTTGTTGAGGAGGATGTCGATGCGGCCGTGGAGGGCGACGGCGGAGGCGACGGCGGAGGCAATGGAGGATTCGGACGCAGTGATGTCGAGAGCTAGGGCAGATGCACCGAGGGAGACGAGTTCGGACATCTCCGGCTTGGAGGGGTTGCGGGCTGTCGCGATTACTTTGTCGCCGCGAGCGAGGGCCGCTTTGGCTATAGCGATGCCGAAACCGGAGGTGGAACCGGTGATGAGCCAGACGAGTGGTTGAGACATGACTGCAAATGTGGTCGTTGAAGTGTTTGTGATATGAAAAGATGAAGAAGTGAGTTGGTGTTTGACGAACTAGTTGTTACTACTACTGTGATGAAGTGGATTCAACCTCTGCCGGTTCGGCTGGGTTTTATAGATCCTCATTCTTATGTTCGTACTGGGAATCGTGAGAAAATTCGTCCTGAAACTGCCGATAATTGTTCGGAGTTGCTGTAGGTGTTGTCAGAGTCGTTGCACCCTTTGTCATCGGTGATAACAAATGTCAGCTTCGGCGCTAACATCGCCCTTACCACCGATGGATTGTGGTGAAAACGCCGATGCGCTAGTTGTGCTTGTATACGATCTATAGATAAAAGGGCGTTAGAAAGTCGATAGAGTGTAATTCCCAAAAAAATTGTGGGTTAGGGTCGATATCGGTCGTGACGAATTCGCTGTAAGGATTGTTTGTACTGTAGAGGTGCGATATACATCATTCCTACCCCCAGACACTCATAACTTTCATCGCTTGTCTTATCCTTCTCCTCGCTCTCGTACTTCAAGGCATCTCCGGCTGCATGCTCCTGACACCCTCTTGAGTATATGCATACTGCAACGACTTCATCCAACAACCTGTTACAAATAGATGGGTGGGTGGGTGGGCATGTTTTGCTCTGGACCGATACGTGCATGACGGCAAAGTTTGAAGAATATTTGGTATGGGGGTGTCTGCATCAATGCCACTTGCTGAGGCCAGGAACTTCTCAATTAGGAGCGGCGTGGGTAATGAAGGGAGCTGGAGGAGCACGGCATATGGACAAGTACTCTAACATGAGCTCGAGAACTGACCTCAAACATCGTGGGCACGTTAGATACCTAGATTTTGATATCTTTAGCGCCTTACTGCAAACATCCTCCAACAGATGCATCAATCGCGTTTCAGCCATGTTCATCTTCTTTTCACACCATGCACCAGATCGAGAATAACTCTAAGGAGCCCAAAAATGCATTCTATAAATGTTTCTCATCCATGGAAGAATACCTATATGTATCCGAAATGTATCTTAATGATACCCTACATTTTCTAATGAATCTGGCTGCCTGGTGCGAATATGTATCACAAGAACATGTCTAATGTGTTTCCATCATGTATCTTACCGAAAATTGGGGGATAAGATTCCTCAGCACTATCACTACTTGCAACCATCATCCCCGCCATCATCACCAAGGCCGCCACAAGCCCAACGTCTGCACGTACACACATATCTAGTTTTACGGGGACACTGCCAAAGCATGAAATTTACAATTCCAAGAGGCAAAAGTAGTCTTCCTGCAGCTATATCGTTCACATCTGGCAATTCCCACTGCTTTTAAAACCTCAACACCATTAACAAAATCTGGTGATGTTTTTGGCTGCAGCTGGATACTTATTAAGATGTATTTAGGATACATATCTGAATGTATCACAGCAGAAATGTATCTCCATTGATTCTCTGACGAAATGTGTCCTGGCAATATTCGGGAAGCATTCAATTTACCATCTAAAGTAAATGTATCTGAAATGTATCTATCCAGGTCATTTTATTTACATACGTATAAGAACATCCCATAGGTCACAATTTGAAGTAGAAATATGCTATTGGTGGCGAACCAGCGCGGAGGTCCTTCAAATCTTCTGGATCCTCATCTTGACCAGTTACCCCATCTCATATTGCATGCATGCAAATAATCAGGATCAGTAAAGACAGACATTTTATTTTTTATGCTATGTAACTACCAACAAAAAGAATGGCATGAAGTTGGGGTCGAAATCAGATAGCATTCGAAAGCACGCAAAACAGACCGTCATCGCCCATAATGACAAAGGAAAACCCATGCGATAGTAAAGGACACCACGAAACCCAGATATCATGCCCAGTCGCCCAGAAACAGTAGCAGCAGCAGCAGCACTAGAACACGCAAAAACAAACAAACGAACACACATACACACCAAAACCCAGAAACGAAAAGCAGACATAACATGAAAAACACGCCCATTTCTAAAAGCTTTCCATCTGACGGTGATCATTGCCAATCTCCAAAGGACGGGTCCGGAAGCCTCACAAACCATTCTTCCCCACTCACATCAACATGGCGGTAGGATCCTGGCAAAAATCGATCCTAACAGTCTTCCAATCTAAGTCGTTCGCCTTTGCGTCGATGAAATCGTTCTTGACCTTACTAGCCTCTTCGACACTCAAAAATTGGAACACGGCAGTGCCGGCTTGATGGTCAAAAGCCACTGATTCGAACTTGGTCATGTTGAGCACCTCGTCGATCCATCTGGAAATGTATACAGCCGAATACTTGTGTTCCGGAAGGTTTGTAATTCGAAGACAGCGGGAAAAACTAGTAGGAAAGCGGGGGAGCTGCGGATAAAGGAACGCGGGCGGAACAGTGCGTTGAATATTCGGTCGGTATCCGAGCACCTTGACCGGATTTCTCTCGTGGGAAGCAATGAAGCGATCAGCTGACAGCGGATCCATGAAATAAACGACCGCCTGCTTGGACACCGTCGTCTGTTGGGGATTCGGCATCTTCGTCGAGAACATTGCGACGCTATGTATAGCACCGCCTCTTATCTCCGAGAGCAGCAGCTTCTTAGAAGTTCCTGGAGGGAGGCCTTCCAAGTAAACCGCGACGGAAGCACCATCGAGAGGATTCGAGTCAACAAACCTTGGGACCGGAGCAGCAGGAGGAGCTGGAGTAGAAGCTGGAGCTGGGGCACAGACGGGAGGTAATGGGGCGGTTCGGCGATTTCTATCGCCTCCACGATTGAGATTGTTGGGAAGCCCGCCGCACGATGGGCGATTATTGTTCTTGGCCGGTGGATTGGCGGAGGTCCGTTTCTCGCGAGGTTGTTGTTGCGGCCAAGAAGGCAGGAACCCGGTAGGTTGGTCGGTAACATTCCTTCCAGCCACGTCGGCATGAAGTTCATGCCTCGGTCCGACCGGAGGCTCATGACCCCGACCAGCAATGCCAACTCCGGGTCCGCTGTTCCCCATCTCGCAGTTGAATTTCGTATCTTTCGAGGGATAGCTGGGCTTCCTCCCACCGAATACATCCAACTCTTCGGCACTGGGCTTCTTCCCGCCGAATACATCGAACTCTCCGGCACTGGGCTTCCTCCCGCCGAATACATCCAACTCCCTGGCACTGGGCTTCCTCCCGCCGAACACATCCAACTCCCTGGCACTGGGCTTCCTCCCGCCGAACACATCAAACTCCCTGGCACTGGGCTTCCTCCCGCCGAATACATCAAACTCTCTAACACTATTATCGTCATCGTCGTCGTCGTCGTCATCCAGTAGGACGGGGGGTACGCTGGAAAGTAGGCTGGGAACTAGAGCGGGCTGTTGCTCGACCGGTAGATCGGGGAAGGGTTGATTCAGAAAGTCGAGACCAACAATTTCCATCTCTTCCTCGTTCTCCTCTTCCTCATCCTCCTCTTCGTCCTCCTCTCCCTCCTCTTCGTCCTCCTCCCCCTCCTCTTCGTCTTCCTCCCCCTCCTCTTCGTCCTCTTCGTCCTCGTCTACGTCCTCGTCTTCCTCCTCCGAAACGCCACGATCCAACTCCTTCAAAAGGAATTCCGGGAGAAGGTTCGCTTCCGATTGAGACAGATCGGAAGCCTGGTCACGCTTGTCACTCTCCCCATCCGATTGCTGGGATGAGTCTGTCTGAGATTCTTCGCCATCTGAAGAAGCAGCCTTGTCAAGCCCCATACCTGACAAGGAACTCTCAATTCCCAACTCTCCTGTAGATTCCTGGCCGCGATCGAAAGGATACGGGTACGGGTCATGATACTGTTCCGAAGCAATCGAGGAAGTCTCGAAGCCCGGTTCGTCGAGGGACTCAACTGGGTTGGGAGCGTCTTCACCAGGAAGACGGATTGTATGAGTAGGATTTTGGCCTTGAGCAGGCTTGATGTTAATCTCAGCCTTGTATTTGGGATCGTAAAGGATCACTCTGAGCACTCGGATAAGCTCATCTGGGTCTTCGAACGAGCGAACATCCTCGGCAGCCTCCGGCGTAGACGCCGGAGGCGACGCAAAAAGGAAGGAGATATCCGGACGAGAAACCCTAGCCTTGTTGTTGTTGCTGTTGCTGTTGATGTTGTTGGTCGTCTCGACCTGGCGAGAAGTAGACTTGGCCAGAAAGGTTGCGTAGGCCGATGGTCGAGGATCAGCACCGCCATCGGATGGGGCGACAGTCTTCTCCCGGCTGAATTGATCGCCCTCCAGGGTGCTGACAAATGTGAACCTCTTCCTGCCCACTTCCGGTCGGACTTCAGCCGCATGTACCTGGTCCCAACCCCCACTAATTCCTTGAAAGCCCCGCACCTCGCCGCTTCGGGTAGCCATATTCTTGTAAGTTGAATGGTGCTGTGCTTTGAGGTGGGGCGGGACTTCAGTGGTAAAGGCAGGGCCGCCTCCCCTCGACTGCTTACGCAGAGACGGGGAAGGGCTTATCGAAGGCATTTTCGGTGCCTCCAGGACTGCTAGAAGATAGAAGATAGATTCAGCGTCTTATCGGATGGAGTTATCACAACAAAAAAATCAAGAAAGTATTTGGGGGGAAGCTACCTCCAGGAGGGCCCGTGGTGGGTAGGGAGTTAGATAAGGAAGGGTCTCGTGAAGGACAAAGAACGAGGACGTGATAATGGAGCAGCTGCTCGAGTATTAGATGCTAGTGGTGGTGGTGGTGGTGGTGGTGGTGTTGGTGTTGGTGGTGGTAGTGATAGTGATGGTGATAGTGACAAAGTACGAACAGTGTGGTGTCAAGAAGAGAGGAGTCGGATGAGAGCTGTCTTAAGAATAGAAATGTGGGGTTACATCTCTGATATGCAAGGTAATCCTTGACCATCGGACCCTAACCCACCGCTGCCGCATTTCCTGCTGCCTATTCACACTGCAGCTCACCGTATGCGGTCTCAGCCACAAGGACAGCTCATTCTGCAGCAGCATTGATGAAATTCCTGCCGACGGACGAGGTCATTGACGATCCCATTCGCTCATGTTGCATGCACAGTCTAACGGAATGTAGTATTTTTTACTGCATATCTGCTAATTTAGCAGGTATTGGCGCTGACTCCGCACTTTCTCCAACGATGCCACGCATACAAACCCGATCATTCAGGATCGTGCTTCATGCACGTTCGTCAACGTTGAGAATTAAGTATCCGGACTAGATGCGAGTGTCTTTTCATGATAGTATATTCCTTGTGGCATACCCACTGAATTGTGGTTGAAGCAAAACAATACGAGAGCCATGCAGAGCTTGCACCAGCATGTACTCACTTACCAGTGCTAGCAGATAAATAATAGAGAAACTGACCAAGGAGATGAGTCTTCGCAGAACTAGTCAGATCGACAAATAACGACATTGACTCCGGTAATTACATCGAGAGGCCTAAAAATGAATACAGAGTGCCCGGGTAGCCAGCGTGAAGAGGAGATATCGCCAACCTGATTTAAGTACATGCGTTAGGTACTTGAGTACTTAACACATTGAAAGCAGCAAGCGCGCAATCCAACTCGACCCCATTTCCTTTCTGGGCTCTCTTAACGCTTCGAGTGTTGCATCCAAACATTTCACCTTCTATCTTGCTACTTATCCTCATCGTTCTCTCCTCCTCCTCGGCCACCTACCAATACTGCCCTCTACAAAGCCCTAACCATGGCAAACATCAAAAACGTCTCGCGCCGCGCCCCCAAAAAGCGCTCAGCCACTGACCGAACTGAAGCCCGCCGCAAGCCGTCCGAAGCATCAGCCCGTCGTAAGCCAACTGAAGCGTCAACACGCCGCAAGCCATCCGAACTACCAACCCCCCACACCGCTACCACTATCACAGCACTCGACCGTAACCGTTCTGTCTCCCCTCCCATCGGTCTCTCTGAAGTCCCCACTGGCTCACTTCCCATACTCTCGGACCGCGGAAAAGTTATTGCGTGGACGCGACGGGAATGGGTTTTGCCGCTGGAGGAGATAGCCTTGACGACTGTGACATGGGTTAATGATGACGGAACAGTTGTGAGGCGGGCCCTTACCCCGGAAGATATGCCGGAAAAGATATTAGAGCGGGGGGCTGATGAGGGTAGGATCTTGGGGTTTGGGGAATATGGGGTCCCCGCTGGCCCTGGAAGGTTGATGAATATGGCAGGGTGGGATTATGATGGGGAGTTGGCGCAAGAGAACGACAACGCGGAGGAGGAGGGTTGGGAGATTGATGAGAGTGAGTGGATAGGGTGGGTTAAGTGGGAGGAGTGTACGGGAGGGGATTTTCGGGATTTACAAGTGTAAGCTCGTGGTGATTTATTCCATCTTCCGACGTTCTCTTGTACTCATTTGGAGCGTCGTTTGTACTCTTCTGGGCCAATTCGAACCTCTTCGTCGGAGGAGAAATGGAGTTCTAGAGGCCTATTTGTAAGTAACCCGAAGAGCAGTAAGTATGAAGAGAACCTACCGCTTACAAAGTGTACTTAGGTAAGTAGTGTTGAATAAGTGTAACGCACTCCGTGACTATAAAAAATTGACTCCTCCTTCTTGAATGGGAGAACAGTAGAAAGGTTTTCTAAGCAAGGAGAGGCCTTGACCCCACCTGCACTGGGTTGGGATCTAAAGGCGGTCAGGCTTGGCGCGTCTACTCTGCATGCTGCAGCTACCCGTCAATCAAACTTCTATCCTCCCACTCTCTCTTCTCTTCTCTTTCTCTGCTAATCACAGCGCTTTTCAGCCGCATAAATCAGTTCCACGACTTCTTTCACTTTATCTCTACATTTGCATTCACATTCGTATCGAATCCCTCTTCTATATCCTACTTCTTTGTTTGGCAACATGATGTCTCCGTCAACTCCACCTAACAAACCACCATCACTCCCCTCTGGTGGCCGCTCGACTAAGGCTACCCACACTGGAAGTATCAAGAATCCCGCCGCGCACCTCCGCCAGGTTTCCCAGCGACCCGCCGAGTCCACCTTTTCGCGCAGGGAGAAGGACGAGTCCTTCGCAGCCCGCAGAAAGCTCGTCCAGCTTGAAGCAGATTTGAACCGTGTCCAAGCTGTAAAAGCCATTGACAAAGCTGAGCTTGAGAATAAGATCAGGCTCTTGCAAGAGGAGCTCGATGATGCTCAGCAGCAACTTCGCGAACCTCTTTTTTCCAAAGAGTACCAGCACCTCCGCTCCCAGTTCGAAGCCCAATTTCGAAAGTTGATTCTCGAGAACAAGGAATCAGGCGAGAAGGTTGCTGAACTCCAAGGCTTGGTCATCAAGGGCAGGGCTGCTGAGTTGAAGAACGGCGAACTTGCCAGGGTCAACGCTGCTCTCGAGGAACAACTTAAAGAACTCCAGGAGAGCTCCCGCCAGAAGAAGTTGTTACTGGAGCAGGAGGCTAAGGATATTCAAGCCCGCTGTAATGAGCTTCAAAATCACAATAGCACTTTAGTTTCGGATATGGAGGTAAGTCTTTTCGCTGATCTACCCCGCGTCGGTTGAATATTTACGAGTTTATCCACAAATCAGATCTCTAACGCTTCCTAGGAGCTTCGCGAGACTTTTGTAAGACTTGAGAATGACCTTTCCACCGAGAAAAATAAGGTTATCGCTCGGGAGCTCGACAAGCACCAGCTCCAGGAAGAGCTCAAAGACTGCAATGAACGCAACAAGAAACTTGTTGCCCAAGTTCATCGGATAATCAAGGACCAGATGCTCAAGGCTTCTCACAAGGCTCCTCAGTCTGAATTTGTAGTTAATAGCATCGCTGGTCCAAGGTCCAGATCTCAGAATACTGAAGAACTTCCGAGTGGCTACGAATCAGATAATGACACTATTCGCGATGGGCCACAAAAAGTTGAGGAAGAGTCTTCTACTTCTACTGTTGACAACAACGACTCGAACGACAGCTTCGAGGCAGAAATAGATAGGATCCTTCCTGAGCGTAAGGATTATATTCGGAGTGTTGACCAGAGCACTACCGGCGCTAGTTGTCTCGAGTCTGAAACTCAATGGGACATCGATCATGAGAAAGATATCGTTCCCATTTCTGTAGCTGCTACGGGACAACCTGTTGCAAATGATAATACCGACCCTTTCTCTTCCGGTCAACTTACTTCTGGAGCGGAGCAGTGTACTGCCGTCGAGAGCACAGTCGTCAAAAATGAAAAAGATCCTTGGATGGAACAAAAGCTGAAGGAAATTTTTGGCGCTATTGAGATTCAATATAGCGCAGAGGAGACTTCCAGATATATCGTTACACCCCCCTCGGAGGTCACCCCAATCCAGCAGACAGATTTTGTAAGATCCCGCCAGGATGAAACTCCTACAAAGAAGGGAAATATCCACAGTGAATCCTCAATGTTGGGGGAGACATTGGGAGATATACCTAGACATTCTTCCCCACGCAAGAGCCAAGATACGCCATCTGTCGCTACCCCTGTGCAGGACGAGGAGGATTACAACAAAGCCGCTCCAGTCAAGTTGACTGTGGGCGGCGATGCCACAGAACATCTGGAAGCAATTGGGAAAATGGAATCCATTTCGGCTTCGTCTTCGGTTTCGCACTGCAACCCAATCATGCCCTGGGTTGAAAACGCTCTTCCGGAAAAGTTCGAGCTTATCCGAGAGTTGGTCTTCAGCAGGGTTCCAAAAGACGTCGTCAGGCTCGATGGTGTTTTCAAACAACTCACCACCGGATTGGTCGAAAAAGTACTCCTCAACAGGAAGGCAAGGGTGCTTCGCATCATATATGTCGAACCAATTGCAGCCAGAGAGCAGTATATTAAGTTTTACAACAGGGGCCTCTATATTCCTAAAGGATCCGCTCCTCCTCAGTCCAGCGCGTCCAGCGCGTCTAGCGCAGCGAGCGGCAAAAAGGCTCTCGAACAATATCATGTTCTCATGCCAGACCTCTTTCAGTATTCCGTCAATTCTGAACCATTGTCTTCCCAGCTCAGAGACGCTATATACAAGGGAAATCTTACCCGGGTTTGTCGAATGCGGGGTGCAGTTCAGGGGTTGTCGGTAAAGAAGCTCGAGGAGGATCTTTTTAAACTCGTTCCGAACCTTCCCAAGAACGTCCACGACGTTTTCGATTCCATTCACATCAACGAGGAGGCAGGAGAGATTTTGGTTAGGTTTACTGCTATGGTTTACAGCGCTAGGACCTTCAACTTTTTGAAGACCTCCAAGGAGTACTACGGTTTTATTCCTGGATATGGACCGGATCCCTGCAATTACAAGCCATTGGCGGAGATTCGACAGAAACATGAGAAAACTCCGAAGTCTACAGCAATGGTCCAACACAAGGAGCCTAACAAAGAAGAACCTAGTCAAAAGATACCAGAAGATAACAAGCCTATCCAGCCGGCTCCTGTCAAGGTTCACATTGAGGCTTACAAGAACCCCGCAGCCCGTGGTGCGGACAATATGGACCCAGCCCAGATCAACTACATGCTACGCCAGTTCGCTGAACGTGGACTCATATCTAATAGGGTCCTGCGGGCACGAGGACTGCTTCCACCGGCCGGTGCAAAGTGGGATAAGGGCGACGACACTGATGTCAAGAGAGAGGACGGCAATTGGGCAGCACTGGAGCAAAATGCTGTTCGGGCCTACCGTGCCTCTTTGAAAGAGAAGAATGACATTTCTGCCCGTGCTGGCCCTACTATCCCGGATCCAGATACCGTTTACGCTCGTGAGGACTACTCCACCCGTCTTGTGTGTGTCACTGGTCTTCCGTCGTACATCTCCTATGATTTGTTCTGCCCCTACGTCAAGGGCGGAGCCGTCGACACTGTCAGATTGAATCCCGATGAGGGCACCGCAGTCATCATCTTCTTGCGCGCCAAAGACGCTACCAACTATAGGGACTATATCATCGCCAACGAGATCTACATCGACAACCACCGGATGATTAATCAGAATCCTAGCTTGACGCGTCTTCACAACATGCGTCTTTGGGATCCCGTTAAGGTTCTTCGCGAGGGTCTCTCTCGTTGCGTTTTCGTCGAAGGAATCCCGAACGGAACTACCCCTTCCATCCTCAAAGCCGACATTGCGAGCATGAATCCCACTGTCAGGATCGAGTACGAGAGCATTGTTATAAATGGTGTCTGTGCCCGAGTTTGTTGCCCCTCCATCTCCATGGCCAACTTTATCCATAGGAACTTGGGCTCTCAACCCAAGTACACAGGTGTTCGTGTCAGGTACGAGGAGGACTTTTGCTCGGGCCATCTCTCATTCATTGGTCAGGCTTTCACTCCTTAAGCGGAAGGCGTGTTGTACAGTAGGTGATTTGTGGTGCTGATGGCGTACGGTACTTCTGGGATTTCGTCCTTTTTCTTTTAAGATGTACTTGCATCTGTCTGCTTTGATGGGAAATTTCTGTGGGATTACAGTGGTGCTACTTTATAGTGTTACTCGCGTCCCTTTTCATGAGATAAATAGAGGTTGTTTACTACGTGTTTTTGGGTTGTGACTGCTGTGGGTATATAAGGGGTGGGTGTCTAGTCTTCTCTCGTGGTAGAGAGGAATGACTTTTAGTTAGCAGTTTACCAATCAACCTTCTAGGGAGACGGAGAATTTTCGTTACGTAGACCTTCTCTAGAAATTCTGCCTACCGTGCTACTGGTACAGTACCAGGAACGTGGGAATAATGTTAGACTACCGCTGTTAGTCTTCCGGACCCAGGGTTACGTCATAGTTACACTTTTCCCCACATTTCATCACTCGCATCTCGCAGCGGAACAACTGGGTGTAAATTCTCTCTCAACGCTGGACTGAACAAGTAATGCTATGGTCTTTATCTTTGTTGTAATTGCTTCCTGTAGTTATGGGTTTGGGAATGAAACCCCGGGAGTTTGGTCCTTTTGCATTTGAGACTACGATCGTGACCCACTCTTGCGCGGTGCAGAATGCCAGCCGGCATCTCCTCTGTCCATGCTTTATGGGTGTACTAGATTGTACCATTTGCAAAGGAAGTGTTAAGTTGCTGGTTATTAGGGTGGCTCCGGGGGCGCCTTCGGAATATGACCCGTATTTTGTTACAGTACTTGATTCGTTTATGCCTTTGTAATTCATCCAATATTGCTTGAAGCGTTTCCCTACACTCCGATAGAAAGTTGTTCTCTGGCATAGTTGGTGGATATGAAGACTCGGCTCGTCAATCGTCCTATTGCGTCAAAGCTACTTGCCAACTCTTGCAGACTCGTGAGAATATCTTTCATGGTAGTTAGCTAATTCTCTTTGCAGCTGCTTGATAGTTTGAGGACAGTCTTTCACTGAGGCCGCGTAACTGTAAATGACGCTAGCCACTTTCGTTGTCATGTCTACGATGGCGATTATGCTTGCTGCAGTGCTGAGTCCATCCATGCTGCCGTTTGCTTGCGGTGGTCGGAGACGTTGGATTGAAGGGCCGAAAGTTGAGATCGAGGCGACAGGGAGGGTCGTACGGCATTTAAACACCAGTACTAGAGGCTATGCTTTGAGCTGCATCTTCCAATCGGACGCGGTGCCAATCAAGAAGAACAGGATCCGCACATTAATAATTAGGTGTGAGATATAAACAACATTGTGTGTGATTGATGGGTATCAATGTGTATAATGCAAGGCTACTGTAATTTATATTTGGGTGGTGACTCTACTTAATACTACTTGATAGTATTTCATCTATAGAAGTATTCCACCGAATCTTCATTAATTCCAGTGCATCCATCCACCTATCGTATCCGAACGTCAATTTGTTTCACAAGCACTCATAAGGGCCAGTAATGCGGGGAAAGCAAGATGGGGCTGTGGCGCAGTGGTAGCGCGTTCGCTTTGCATGCGAAAGGCCTTGGGTTCGATCCCCAACTGCTCCAGTCTTTTGTGGGCTTGGGGAATGTCTTGTTTTGCCTTCAGGCTACCCAGATGCAGGGATGGGCGTGGAGACTGTAGGAATACAAATATTGACCTATCAGGAAACGAAAAGTGCTAGAAAGCCCTTGTGGAGAAAGAGAAAGCCCGCACAGGAGTGAACAGAGAGGGTGGGGGAGGAAGGCGTACTCTAGTAAACTAGATGTTGCAAATTCCTTGAGCTCTGCTAAGAAACCACGAGCGAGGAATGAGCAACATTGGTCGGGAGGCCCGGCACGGGTGCGCGGAAGGTGTACTCTACTGTGCTGGTCGATAAGGTTGGCACACGCCCTTGACCTGACTCGATTTTTTATTAGTACGAGAGGTTTCTGACCAGTATTTCCGACGAGTGTGACATAGAATGGGAAGAGTACAACCATTACTTCTAGGGCAGCCTTGATAGACCATAGATAGCCCACAATTCATCAACCATTGCTTGTACAATCGAGCCCTCTTGACATATTTTACCCTTTAGTACAGTCACCGCTGGCCTCTGACTTTGCAAGTACAAAGCCTGCATGACGCTTACCATTGTATGATATAGTCAAGTACGTACACCCTCTGCGACCACTGATGTATAACACTATCGACCGGTACAGTACATTCACCAGACAGTCATTGAAAACGTTTTCGCTGTTGAAGGGGGGGCATGTAGATCTCCCGAAGCGTACTTATGCATACTTCCCAGTGGAACTCGCTTCCCGGTTCTTAGCCAAAGTCAGTAGGTCAACCTAAGCATGTGTGTGAGGCGGCGCTGAGGATTGTTATCTTTGTGCCGTGACTTGGATATGTGGGCCGAAATTCCCGATAATGAGACCGTGGATGTTTAGTGGAGGGACATGCTGCTGCGATAGTAGTACGTGGCCACACGTGGGCGGGGTCAAGGTGGGTATCGATGTGCAGGGACTTCCTGTTGCGCTAGTTCTCTGCCAAATGCTCATACTTAGCAAGCCTACTTTTTAGCAGCAAATTTGCCGCCAGCCGCCGCTCAGATAGCTCTATTAGCGCTCTACATGAAAATTTGCGTCCGCCGACTGCAAAGGTGATAGTGAGATGAAGTGATCATGAGAGTTGAGAGCTGAGGGATGGGCTGTGCACGTTTTGAAGCACTCTACTAGGAACATACTTTACTATACCTACAGCATAACTATTCTTCTGTTTTTTAGGTATTTAAGAAATATAAAGGCCCTATGATGATCAACTCTTATTCTTTTTTTATTTACTTGGTGACGCAACTAGATGGTTGCGCTCAAGCGTTATTTGTTACCCTGTCTTATTATCTTCACTCCCTTAACCTCACCTCGTCCCCACTCTTACCGCCGCCATCGCTACGCCATGCTCTTCTTCAGGTTTGATATCCTCGCTTTCTATCATTTCCATTATTAGGAACTGCGCCAAACTCCGAATCTAACACCTTCTAGTTTCTTCAAGACCCTCGTCGACCACGAAGTACGTACCGCGTCCCACATCCCCGCCGTTGCGACACGCATCCCGCTCTATGATGAGACAACGCAGTCATCCTTAGACGCAGCTCAAAGGTCCAGCTTCTTCAAGCCGGTCGCTTAAGCCGGGACGAGACAATGCAACTTCTCTGAGAGCATAGCTACGCGAGACGAATACGCTACCTTTCCATCCCACCATCCCCGCCTACCGTCTTCAAGATCTCATTTGTGCATCTTTGACTGGGAAGGGGGTGGTGTAGGGACCGGGCACTGATAGGGGAGACGCTGACAGGTAGCAGGTGACGATAGAGCTCAAGAACGACCTCTGCATTACTGGGACCCTGAAGAGTGTGGACCAGTTCCTGAACATCAAGCTGGATGAGATTAGGGTTAAAGATGAGCAGAAATATCCTCACCTGGTATGTTTTTATCGCCCAGCACTTCTACCACACTCTCAAAATTTTGGATTACATCTGACTGATTCACAGGCGGCGGTGAAAAATGTGTTCATCCGTGGTTCGGTTGTTCGATACGTACACCTTCCGGCAAATGCAGTCGATACGGCACTACTCGAGGATGCGACACGAAGGGAGGCGGCGAATGCGGGAAGTGTTAAGAGATAGTTAGACTTGGGTTCTGAGACCGCTGAGAAGTGAAATAATGATATCACGATCATGGTGTTGAAGGAATCGGCGTTAACTTTTTTCTGTTTCTGGCAACTTGCGATCTCGGAGTGATTAGGCATGTTGCTGGTGGACTACTATGGTGGGCCGAGGTGCATCCTTGAGTCAATTTTCGGGACTGAGTATTTTAAAGATCGCAAGCAATTAATTGTAACTTTTCGTGGGCAGCACCGTATCTGCAGGTTTCTATTCCATCACTAACCCATCATCACTCGTATATATGTTTCTCATGATTGGAAGAAGTAAGATGCAAGCGTGCAAGAATTAGCCAAAGGAAATATGGGTAATGCCACATCTACCCTGAAGTAGTTATGGAGGGGCCATCATGATTCAGGGACTCCTAACCCTTTAGTCAACGTCGCCCCCAATGGTTTCTGTTCTTTATGCCGGTTCGCCCAGCCTACGATCCCACGTCACTTAATCTTTCCCACATCTCTCAGCATCTCCCAAGAGCAAGGCATCCTGAATAATAGCCTGTTATATTAGGTGCCGATTATCCTCGCTGCTTCTCCACAGCGCTGCAGCCTAACTTTCATGCACGCAGTACGAACATTCCTTTACAATGTAGACGTTCGTCATCGCACTGAAAAGTATCTTTTCAAACTGGAATTGAACCCGATGAATCGTTGACTTTGAGCAGCGTTGCAACATGTCCAGAGCCAGTTGTATGATGTTTAACTAGTAGGTATAGCTCCCTTAGAGACAGTTCGGATTTACCCCCGTGTGGTTATCAACCAATCCTCCAGGCTCCATTGTATAATATTGCTGGTCCCTTGATTTTTGCAGTTTGTATACCTGACAATCATATGGGTGAGAACCCCATTTGTTCTGAAGACTTGAGCTCTCATGAGTAGTCAGAAATCTGCTGGAATAAACCAATAGACTCGGCTTAGATTTATATCCTGCAACGCTGCATAACCCCGGACCCAGCCAGATATGTACCATAACATACAGCGCCTCACTAGTGACCAGCAACAACCCACTTCTATCCGCCTGGGATGCCGGCTAGTTCTCTTTGAATAAACAAATTGTAAGGTGGTGCACCGCAATCCATGTGTATGGCTAGTCCAATAATAAGCCTATTGGCGTCGCTAACTACATCCTGCCAATAGTCATCTTCGTGCTGCCGGAGGAAGTGGCGGACGACTATGAAAATTTAATCAGATTTACACTAGTTGCGACTTTAATTTTGATTTGGCTTGATCGAACGGCACACCTGAAACACATTTAGAACGAAACGCACCTCCAGAGCATACATCAATTAATCCAAGAAACGTAGAATACCAGGAGCCAAGTAAATCGTAGAGAGAGAATAAGAAAAAGTGGAATGCTCATATTCAACAACTAGAATGCCGCTCTTCATATACATAGCCGTCCTCCATGTAATGATAAGCTTCACTAGATATGGGGTATTGAATTTGACCATTGTACCATCCTGTAAGCATCCTGCGGGAGTGATCTAAGAGAGAGAAACGACTCGATAATAATGAAAAACCTTGCAGCAATGAACACTGTCCAGGCCACCGTACAAACAAAAATACACAAAACTCGAAATGGACCAGGCACGACGAAAGGAATATAAGCTAAAAGTGCAATCGGAATCACTGCAGCGGAGCCCACACTGCAAGCCACCTGCCATAGAAGGTGTTCGGCTTCCGTTGGAAACCAAAGACTATTCCACTTTGTCAAGTGGATCGCCCCATAAAATGCTCCTGCAATTGCCGAAAATGCTAAAAGAATTATCCTGTGCTGTACTCGCCAAGAAGAGTCAAATGCCTTTCTGGCTTGCACCTCGCGCTCGTCCTTGTCGCCTTTAGGTATTTTTTCGCTATACCTTTCGCTGGGTGCTCGTTTCCCGCCTTTTTTTGGTTTTGATGGTTTAAACAACCCTGGCACCTTCATAATCTGGTCCCCTACCACAACCCCCGCTGTACGCAGGGAAAATTGAAGCCGTTCCCGTTGAGATCGCCTCTTAATTGGTGACATTTCCGACAGTATTTTCTCCGCTTCGATGCAGTCTTTCGCTTCGGTGTTGTCCACTAGCTCCGTCGTCATGATGTTCCCCATCGCCTTCTGAGCAGTCGTATAGATGCCCGTTGTCCGCGTCGTATCCGTCTCTCCAGTGTTAGCCATCTCTGCCGCATACCTAGCTTTCCATATCGCCTTCTGAGCTGCCGCGTAGACGCCCGTTGCCGTGGATCGTTTGACAATTTCCGCGGTGTGGGCAATATTAGAGCCAACGTCTAGTGCTGATCTGTCGAAGTGTTCACGGAAGGCTTTATAGGCCCCTTCGCGTGTCGAGTGGATGGCGAATTCGATATCATCTTCTCGGAGGCTTTTGTCCTTACAGACGCCGGTTGAAACCTTGTGGAGGGCTGCCGCTGCAGCATCAGCAGCCCCATCTGGTCCGAGTGCCGCATCGAGGGCAACGAGATGCACGGCGTGGCGTGAGGCCGCGCGGGTTGCCGCGTTTGCTGCTCTGACGGTTGCTATAGCTACCAAGGACAGTTTGCCCGGTTGTGCTGCATTAGAAGACTCCAGTTCAGACCCTGAAGGGCTCGTATTCTGCCGGTCAGTTTCAATAGCGGCGGTGGCTGCTGTTGGTACTCGTTGTATTGTACTAGAAAACGGCGGTTTAGATTCTGATGGATTCGTATTCTGTTGGTTAGTTTCGACAGCGACAGCTGCAGTTGGTACTTGTTGTGTTGTATCAGAAGGCGGCGGTTTAGAGTCCGATGAGTTCGAATTCAGGCGGCTGCTTTCAGCAGCCACAGCGCTAGCTGCCGCAAAGGCGGCTCTATAAGCCGCTTTGAATGCAGCTTCGCGAGTGATCTTCATAGCATTGTCTAGGGCTGTTTTAAGTGCTTGATCGCTGCTACCGGCGATTCTGTAGGTATGAGCAGCTCCAAAGATTTCCTTACGAGCGACGCGGAATGCAATTTCGTTGGCAGTATCGAAGGCGTCTTTGTATGCCGCGTGAGCCACATCTTTCGGAATCACCGTTTTCTTCGAGGCTTGTAAGGCTCTTTTGTAATTCTGCAAGACACTGATCCGGATGTCTCTGCGGATAACTTTCAGGAAGTATAGACGAATGGCGTTAGGAACGGTTTTGAACGTCCGGCTGGCTTCCTCGGGTGCTTCTCCTATGCTTCTGAAGATAGCAACAGCGACAAGGATTTCATGGCGGGCAACCTGGATGTTTGGCTCGCCACTCTCTTTGCTGTTCTTCTCGCCGCTTGTTTCACCGCTTTTGACGTAGGCAACCTGGAAATTTGACTCGCCGTTCTTCTCGGCGCTTGCTTCGCCGTCTTTGACATGAGAAACCTGGAAATTTGATTCGCCGCTCTTCTCGCCACTGGCTTTGTCGCGTGCTACACCATTCGTTTCCTCCCCATCCGCTTGGTATACGTCGTTCTTGACCCAACGCTTGACCAACTCCTCGGCTCGTTCCAAAGTATCTCGTATAGCATCCACATAAATAGTGGTGACGGAATTGTCCCCTAATCCGTAGCGATCGAGCGCAATCGAACTGCCAATATCAAACGGCTTTTCCCACCATACAACGTACATGATGATTGCAATCACCACATGAACGGCGGTGTTGAGCTCCAGTAAGGTTATATGTAAGCCCTCCAGTCGTCTCCCCAAGCACTGTAATAGAATCCAGCCTGTTTGGAAACAAGCCACGGTTTTCGCAAGTCCACTTGCTTTGCTCTTGTCTCTGATTTCGGACATTGGGTAGTCGTGAAGTTTATCCATCGTCCTGAAGCGCCGGAGGGTATCGACCTTGAGACTTTGCCAGCGAGGTCCATCAACAGTGTTGTCTTCAACGCAAAATCCACCCATCGTTGCAAAAAAGGCCATTTTCAGTTTCATGTCCTTTGGCGCTTTCCCTCCTTTGATCTTTGCGAAATCGTTGACAGCTCTGCGATACTCGTATGCGACAAGAAATTGATGTAGGGCTACCGAGAGGACGATATCTGGAGCGAGCAAGGCGATCGATGCCCACACGGCCTTCCCAAGGAATCTGGAGACCGATTCTATCTTTTCCTGCTTATTTCCGCCGCGTGGGTCGACATTCAGGTGGACGCCGGTCCAAATGCAAAATGCGAGCGCCGCTGCGCATGAAAAGAGAATGGTGAGGGTGCCGCGAGAGCCTGGTGTGTCTGCCCAACTTAAAGTCGCCGGGTGATTAGGGACCGGGGCAGCATTGGTGAGGAGGATAAGGATGGAGAATAGGAATATGAAAAACTGCATTGCATTTAGAGTGAACAACAGAATTCGATATCGTAAGAAGTGGAACAGCAAGGGGAACCGTCTGAAGATAGCATTTAATTAAGGACATTGCCACGCTCGAATGAATTGGAACAGTTCCTTGGTGCAAGCGATACAATGCAAAATGCTGCATCAAGGTGCAGCCAAAAGTTGCGCTAGTTCAAACTGATTGGAGTCTCTAGACAGCTTTTCTTTCGAAGGAAGCCTTACGAAACAAAACATCCTAATTGAATATTTTCAAAAGAATGATGAATAAAACAATTCCAATAGGATGAACGTGTCATTTATCATAATACAAGGCAACAAATGGATTGCGGTGGATAGGCGCATATGCATATGCGGGGTGTTCCGTTCCCGATTGAAGTTATTGGGTTCAAATGGTTCCACGTTAGGGACCCGGTGAAGTAGACCCGGACTACAAGAGAATGCTGGACGATGAAACGAGGATGTTGGCCCGTCTTAACATCTCGAGCAGGAGCTGTTATCAATCAATTCGAATAATAAGTCGTATCATCGCTCGTTTACTCTACTTATTGGCTTGAACTGTAAATGTAGGCGAGGTTTCAGAATTAACTTTGTTCTTCATTGGTGTCTCACTTGCGTGGATTTTGGCCAAATGGAATTCCAATCGGCAATCTCGCTGATATCAATTAATCAAACGGCAAATAACTTGCAGATTTTCTGCCATTCTAAAGAGGAAAGGATCCCTTCAATGGCGCCATAGTTGAGGTTCGCGTAGTGGAGAGCAAAGAAAGTCACGACATCTTGGTGTTCAAAGACGTATGTACAGAGGAAGCAAAAAGAAACTATTAAAGCACAATAATCTCGTAATGCGATCGTTATTGGGGTTTGGTTAGTCGACATGTCTTCAATTTCTCGACTATGCTAGCATCTTATAATTATGGTTTATTTAAGGTGCTAATTATGTCGGGTGATACACACGCAAAATCCTACGACTTGATTTCAAATTCCTATTATAGCTATAGAATGCGTGAGTTGGAGTAACAGTGCAGGTGCTACCGATAAAGAAATTGATGAGTCGAGAGGATTTACTCTACTCTAGAGAGGTCGGATAGGGTGCGAGTCAGTTAGGGCTGTTGATTCGCAGGAACCCGTAGATCTTGACTTCGAACCTAGAAAATAGGCTGTCACTCCCCGATGTTCAGCAGATTTTGCCACTCTGCGGTCTCTACCCGACTCCACTATTCGCCTTGCCGTGGGCGTGTGACACACTAGTTTTAACTGCTCAAAGTGACTTCAAGATCGAGAAATTGTGTTCTGGAACAACTATTTCACAACCTGTAGCCTAAGATGTGATTCTGAGATCAAGAATAGCTCGAGTTAAGGGCTGTCTTAGAGTAGCATGCAACAGTCAATCGTGGATCCATTCCTTCATGCCGTACATGTGTTGTCGTCTGTCATATTTATGTGCTTCTTCGATGGAAAAGAGTGAGACTAAAAGATTCCCATCTCCGTAGAGTACTCGTACACACGGGGAAAAACTTCCACCAACCAAGAGGGAATATCTTAAAGCATAAGGCACCGTGGTCGAATTAACCGACGCGACTCATATCTACCACAACCATCATCGGTTATCTACCACTGAGGAGCTACCATCGGTGTAACATATTCAGACGTGAGTTCGGCTCGTGAATAAATTTTCGGCTCCGAAAGCTGAGGTCCCGATGCCAAGTCTAGGACTCCGGAAGGCGGAAGCCAAACCCGAGTTCCTGATGTGGGGGTTATGGGACCGCGGGAACTCAAACCTGGAACCACCTGGTAATATAACATCTCGTAGCCACAACCCGATGCCTCAGCTCGAATCTCGCGTCATTACTTCGATGTAGCATTCGAATATACCGAATCAGATGCTGTTCATATCTTGTGCTCGTGTGCAAATATCCATAATGTAACTGTTCGCCGAGGGTGTTACCCACAATATCTATTACCCTTTCTCTTGAAAATCATCAGTAGGCTATCCAAGTTTAACATTGTTTCTGCGAGACCAAGGATAAAGTATATATCACGTGACTCGGGCGGCGAGTTGGAACCCCGAAAAAGAAGAATCGTCGCTTTCGGCGATCTCGTATAACTTACCACATCTCTGCCAAATTTGTCCAACTTTTTGGAAATGGTTGTCACCGGTCACATCAGATACGGGTGATAGTTTGCCCGTCTGGTTGGGTTTCGATGTTTCCCAACTGAAGCAAATAAGTATAAATAGAGCAGTACCGCTTTCTTTGCATTATATTTAGTGTGCCTGCTTGTGGAGTACTGCCGACTGGCCAGAGCCGTACGGCGTCGACCGCTGCGGCGAACGTGTTACTCCTACGGTGGATCTTTTGTCCGCTTAAACATGGCTGTGGAAACTCGCACCTAATCCGGGATATATACGAACAAGCCGGCAGCGGGGGGTTGTTTGCCCGTGATTTCTGAGAAAGACCTGTATAAATCGACTCCTCAATAGCTATTATGCCTCCATAGTCGAGCGATATTCCATACCCGTGCATATACCCAGAGCTAGTTCTTACGTTTAACCCGTCATTCAAATGGCTTCAGTTGAGGACAACCAGTCGCCTACACGTATCGATCCTGGCTTAGTCGAGGAGTTGAAGAATTCCCTGAAATACTCGGCAGTACTGACGCCTGATTCGGATGGATACGCGGAGAGTCTTGTGCGGTGGAGCGAGGCCGCCGAGAAGAAAGCAGTAAAGTCTCTCGTATTAGATGCAGTTTGAACTCGTCATATACTTACTCTGCTGGCAGGGGCTCGTTGTATACGCTGCCTCGGCCGAAGACATATCCACAACGATCCTCTTTTGTCGTGCTCACTCGATTGAAATTGCTGTTTGCGGCGGAAAGCACTCAACAAGCGGAGCTTCTTCCTCAACCGGTTTGGTCATCGATCTCGCCAAGATGCGCGAAGTGGCGGTGGACAGCACGGCAAAGACGGTAACAGCCCAAGGTGGAGCCGTTTGGAAGGATGTCGACGAGGCAGTCGCAGAATACGGACTTGCTGTTGTGGGAGGCACGGTCAACCATACCGGGATTGGAGGTTTGACGCTAGGTGGCGGTTACGGCTGGTTGTCAGGCTCCTATGGGCTGGTGGTGGATAACCTGCTGAAAGTGGTAATGGTGCTTGCAGATGGCAAGATTGTTACCGCTTCTGAGGACGAAAACCCTGAGCTTTTCTGGGCCATTCGCGGGGCTGGGCAATGCTTTGGAGTGGCGGTGGAGTTTACCTACCAGGCTCACGAACAAAAGAACCTTGTGTGGGCAGGCCAGATGATTTTCCCTGCAGAGACTGTTGATGCAGTTGTGGACTTTTCGAACCACCTTGCCGCTGTCACGAATGGGGATTGCGGTCTGGTAGTTGGAGTAGGCGCGCCCCCACCCCTAAACGGAGACCTCGGCATTATTGTTGTAGTCTTCTACAATGGTCCAAAACAGCAAGCCGAAGCCCTCTTTGCGCCATTGCTCAAACTTAATCCAATCATAAACACCGCCGGCGAGATACCATACTCCAAGCTCAATGGAATCATAAACAATTCAGTCTCTTTCGGCGGCCGCAAAGTCTCCAAAGGCTCCTCTGTGATAACACCTATTAGCTCGTCGTTTATCCGCAACGTCATTGAGGAAGTCCGGCTCTTCCATCATAGGATCCCCGACGCCAAGCGTTCTCTTGTCCTCTACGAGATTTTTGACACGTCGGAATGGTGCAAGGTCCCCCAGACCGCGATGTCATTTGCCAATAGAGGCCCCCAACAAAATGCAATGATTGCGGTGATCTGGGGAGATTTCGCGAATGACGACGTGTGTCGTTCGTGGGCTAGGGACATGGCTAAGATATTCAACACCGAGTTTGGGCGGGCAAAGAAGGAACAAGGCATCACAGATGAAGCTGTGGGAGAGTACTCCAACTATGACGGTAAGCCGCTCAACTTATGGAGCGAAAATGATAGTAAACTAAAGCAAGTTTTCAAACCAGGACTCTCGTCTCATCCGCGTGATGTCTTTGGTGTCAACTTCGAGAGACTCACAGAGCTCAAGGTCGTCTTTGATCCAGAGAACGTCTTTAGTAGGTCTTATTCACTCATCCCTGTTCAATGATTGTGATGAGGTGTTGAGATCGGGGAATAAAATGTGGGGTTGATTGAGTAGTTATATGATAATGAATTTTACGTTTGTATTATTGAAATTACGGGGGGTGAATACCTAAGTATTGAGGAGATTTATTTACTCTGTCGATCCAAGGATCTTGTTCAGTTTGTTTTGCTTAATCATACTGCATTCACTCTATCTAGAGTATGACAGTGCCCGCTTCCCCTCCCCCTCCGGGTGGCCAACTAGATGAGGGGAGATCCCCTTTCTCTACCCTTCTTTCCCTTAGGATGATTTCTAGGGTATCGTGAAACGACTGCTGAATGTCAGAGAGCCATCAACGCATCAAAAGATACTTCCCTTGAAGTCTCTACACAGCATTGCAGGTACTCCACATGACTACCGAATGAATCCTCAAGGTCCACACGCCCAGCCTTGGTCCTGTGCTTCCCGGCCAGCTACATCCCACTGCTTGAGGCAGCTAGCCCGACATGGCAGTTTTCATGAAACCGTAGATATCCGAAAGGGTGCTTTCCATCTTCCAACAGATCACCAAATTCTTTCGACGTCACGTTGCGTGCGGGCTTGCGATTGGCTACCGCTAGTGAGTACAAACAGTTTTCATGGCATAGAAACACACATGCTGATAGCAATCAATGCTAGTTGAAAAGCATTGACGTGTGCTGTAAGACGATGCTCTAGATGGCGTGCGTCATCCGCTTTGAAGCCCGCAAACCCAATCTTTCTAAACGTTTTAACCATTTCCCGCTGCTTCGACGCCTATCCGGGAAGATTATACTGCCAAACTTTTGACTTCCCACAGGGGGGGTTGGGTTTTGCATCCATCGCTAGGAATTCAGTGTACTTTGTAGAGTCTTCCTATGCGCAGATAAATCAGATACCCATGGGGATAACTGTGAAGGCACTCACTAGAAAAGTTTTCATGAGGTCCCTACAGCAGTCGGAGGTGTACTTTTAACTGATTCACCAATGCGGCGTCTGGTGGAGGTAATCCAGTCATCGATGACGAACTTACAACGAAAATGTAGACAGTCCTTAGAGAGGCGTTGAGCAACTCCAGCAGCTTGATTAATGACTTGTACTCGGATTCGGACCCTCGAACATCGCTTAATGCGGTGGAAATCTTGGCGGCCAACTCTGCCACGGCTATGAAGTCGCTCACAGAGAAGCTGAACGGCACTGCCATGGTAGGTTATCAAGAGAACAGGCTGTTGAAACTCAAGCAAATAGTAGAGATCCGGAGGAATGTATGGTCGCATGTGCGGGGCTAATACCATATGCATAATGAGATGCAGCTGATGTGAATTTCCTAGTTAGGGTTATCAGCCTATGACATCACCCACGCATTGTTTTATGCATGACGTGATTGCAGATTCGGTGGTAAGTTCTTATCTCATGCCCTGCCTCTAGTGGTGTTGTTATTAGTACCTCATGCGAAGGCAACAAGAGCCTAGGGACGACATAGTCAAGTTGCTACTATGATATTTGTAATTCATTGCAATTACCTTCCACGAGTTGTCAAATGGCATTGTTATCCCTGTTCAGTCCCCACCTGTTATCGCTTCACAAGCTTGTCATCTACTATCATAAGATACTTTACACAAACCCAGATTCAACGATTGCGGTCATTGTCATAGGACGTCACTCGGCCGGCGGGCACCTGCGGGTGTTGCATGTGAGTCTCAGCATCGTCTGAAGTCTCAGCATCGTTTGAAGTCTTGTATGAGAATATAGACTTGTATGAAGATTGTGACTGTATGAGGATATGCATCAGGACTAGGGCTATGCGTCTCATGTCAGGTAGTGCATACGCGTACGCATATGGTAGATTGTACATATACGGTCTTTGTGTCTCTTCTGGATAGATCAATCAGTACACTTTTCAACAGGTTATGAGCCCGGCTAGCGCTACTATCTAAAAACCTCACGATCTCTATCACGATCTCCAAAAAAAAGTGCCTCAAGAACCCTAAACCTCGTCGCCGTAGCAACAGCCGCATAATAGCACTAAAACTCAACACCATCTCCACAATCTCACGATGACTTCCTCCGAACCTACCTTCAACAAAACCAAGTGGGGCGAC
>Ga0307515_10001999_pt1 | contig 45141 bp, 39 predicted proteins | sample 17_EM_MG_FD_194513 | JGI IMG/M metagenome (GOLD analysis project Ga0307515, IMG submission 194513) | Populus trichocarpa ectomycorrhiza microbial communities from riparian zone in the Pacific Northwest, United States - 17_EM | ecosystem: Host-associated > Plants > Roots > Unclassified | place... | reverse complement strand
ACCTCCGCGGTGTGGAGAGCGTCGGGCAGGCCCTCGATGCCCGGTTCGACCGACAGGATCGATGAACGAACTGACGCTTGCGGGAATCGCACGCCGAGATTGTTGCAGAACGACGAAGCCCAAGCGCCTCCCGCAAGGACGGCGAATTTGGTTCGGATAGTGCCTTTTTCGGTAACGACTGCCGATAGCCGGCCACCGCTCGTTTCAATGCCACGGGCGGCGCAGTTTTGGAGCACTGTGCCGCCCGCCTTGATGAAAGCGCGAGCCACCGTGGGGGCCGCCTTTGACGGATCAGCCGTTCCGTCGGAGGGTGAGAAGGCTCCGCCCTCCCAATGCTTGCCCGTAGCCTTGCCGCGCTCGGTGGCCTCGGCGGAAGACAGCATGTGGGTCGTCACGCCCACCGTCCGAGCAAAATCGCGCCAGCGCGCCCAACCCGCAAGTTCGTCTTCATTGTCTGAAAGATATAGGAGACCACAGCGTCGGAAGCCGGTATCCTGTCCCGTGTCGGCGGCGAACTGATCCCAGAGATCAAGGCTCTTGGTGGCAATGGGCAGTTCGCGGGCGTCGCGGTTTTGCTGCCGGCACCAGCCCCAGTTTCGGCTCGACTGCTCGGCGCCGATCAGGCCCTTTTCGACGAGAACCACTTTGAGTCCACGCCGAACCAGGTAGTAAGCGGCGAATACGCCGATGATCCCGCCGCCTATGACCACCACATCGGCGCTTTCCGGCTGTGAGGTCATGGTTTCGATTCGAACGAGCGGTGCGGGCATGGTCATCTCCTCAAGGCAATTCCATTCTATGCGAGCCTGACGAGAACATTGCCCGCAATTTCGCGGTCAGTGGAATTTTCTGCTGCAATTGCTCGGGAGTATAAGCTTTTCTGCTGACTAGAAGATTTCTTATGGAAATAGACATCCGGTTCAGCTGTGCTATGTTTGCCCAAGCATAATCTGCTGACATGTTTCTGCGGCCCGGCGTGGCCCTGGGAGGCCGCATGAAGCTCGATCGGATCGACATCAAGATTCTCTACGAATTGCAGAAGAACGGCCGGATCACCAATGTGGAACTCGCCGATCTGGTGCACCTGTCGCCCAGCCCCTGTCTGATGCGGATGAAGAAGCTGCAGTCGGAAGGCTATATCGACGGCTATTCCGCCCATATCAACACGGCGAAGCTCGGCCAGACCATGACCGTCTTCACCGAGGTGACGCTGAAGAACCACCGCCAGATCGATTTCGCACGCTTCCTCTCCACGGTCGAAAAGATCGACTCGGTCATAGAATGCCACCTGATTTCCGGTGGCTATGATTATCTGATCAAGTTCGTGACCAGCGGTATCGCGGAGTATCAGGAGATCATGGAGCGTCTTACAGACATGGATATCGGCATCGACAAATATTTCAGTTTTGTCGTGCTGAAATCGCCGATCGTCAAATCGCATCTGCCGCTCACCAGCCTCTTTCCCCTGTGAGAGCAGGATCATCTTCCGCTGAAGGCGCGGACCAGTTCCGGGTCCTGCTTGAGCCCATCGAGCCAGGTAGAGTCGAGCTTGGGAACCGATGAAAACAGCAGTTGAGAATAGGGATGGCTTGCGCCGTTGCCCATGGCGGAGGGCGGGAGCTGCTCGATCTTTTCGCCTGCATACATGACCGCGACCTCATCGCAGATCGCCTCGACCACCGAAAGATCATGGCTGATGAAGATGTAGGATAGTGAAAGCTCCCGCTGCAATTCCTTGAGCAGGTCGATCACGGCCGCGGCAACCACGGTGTCGAGCGCTGACGTGACCTCGTCGCAGAGGATGAGCTTGGGTTCGGCGGCCAGCGCGCGCGCAAAATTGACGCGTTGCTTCTGCCCGCCGGAGAGTTCAGAGGGTCGGCGGTGTTTGAGGCCCTTGGGGAGACGTACCATCTCGAGCAGTTCGTCGATCCGTTTCTCCCGCTTCTCGCCAGCCATGCCGTGATAGAATGTCAGCGGTCTTCCGAGAATGTCACCGACCGATTTGGCGGGGTTGAGCGCGGTGTCGGCATATTGGAAGACGATCTGCAACTCGCGCAGCTGATCGCGTGTGCGTGCCTTGGCGGCAGGTGCCAACGTCTGTCCATCGAATGTGACATGTCCGCCAGCGGCTGGAATGATGCCGGCGATTGTGCGTGCGAGAGTCGATTTCCCGCAACCGGATTCACCGATAATGCCGAGGTTTCGGCCCCGCTCCACCTCGACGCTGACCGAGCGCAACGCCTGGATCATCGGCGTACCGTCGGCCTGGATTGGCCCATAGCCTGCGATCAGGTTCTGAACCTGAAGAATCGCATTGCTTTGTTGCGGTTCGACGAAGGCTCGGGCGCGCGCTTCCGGTTTGAACGCACCCAGCAACTGCTTCGTATAGGGGTGCTGGGGTGAGGACAATATCTGCTCGGTCTTGCCAATCTCCTGGATTTCGCCGCCCTTCAATACGACGATACGGTCGGCAATCTGCGCCACCACGGCGAGGTCATGCGAAACATAGACGCCCGAGATGCGGCCCGCACGCATCACGGATTTGAAGGCGCGAAGCACCTCGATCTGCGTCGTCACGTCGAGCGCGGTGGTCGGCTCGTCGAAAATGACAAGCTTCGGATCGCCGATCAGTGCCATCGCGGCCGACAGCCGCTGCAACTGACCGCCGGAGACCTGGTGCGGATAGCGCGCACCGATGGTTTCCGGATTGGGAAGCGACAGCGCCTTGAACAGTTCGACCGCGCGCATACGGGCCTGTTCAGGTGGCATCAGGCGGTGGATACGGGTAACTTCGACCACCTGTTCCATGATCGTCTGGGCAGGATTGAAGGCGGCGGCGGCGCTCTGCGGGACATAGGCCACGTCGGTGCCGCGAATGCCTGCGCGCTTTCGCTCCGGCAGGCTCGCCATATCCTTGCCATCCAGCATGACAGAGCCACCGCTGATACGACAGCCTGGCCGTGCGTGACCCATCAATGTCAGTGCGATCGTCGTCTTTCCCGATCCGCTTTCGCCGATCAAGGCGACGATCTCGCCTTCCGCAACGTCGAAGTTGACACCGCGGATGATTTCGACGATGCGGCCGGAATCGGTCTTCGCCTCGACCTTCAGATCACGAATTTCGACGAGATTGGCCATCATTCGCTCCGATCGCGGATTTTCTGCGGGAGGTTATCGATCAGCAGGTTGATGCTGACGGTAAGTGTGGCGATCGCAATCGACGGAAAGATCACCGCCGGCGCACCGAAGGGCAGACCACCGATATTCTCGCGCACCAATGCCCCCCAATCTGCATAGGGGGGCTGCACGCCGAGACCCAGGAAGGAAAGACCGGACAGAAGCAGCACGATGAACACGAAGCGCACGCCGAGATCGGCCAGCACGGGCCCGATGATATTGGGCAGGATTTCTGATGTGACCAGGTAGAGCGTGCCCTCGCCGCGGGCGCGGGCGACGGTGATGAAATCCATCGTGTTGATATTGACGGCAAGGGCGCGTGCGAACCGGAACGAACCCGGCGTATAGATCACCGCGAGTGTCAGGATCAGGACGGGAACGGACGATCCTACCGCTGCCACTACCACCAGGCCGAAAAGCTTGCTTGGAATAGAGTTCATTGCGTCGAGAAAGCGGCTGAGGACAGTGTCGATCCATCCCCCGGAAACTGCTGCGATCATCCCGAGCACGATGCCCGAGAAACATGCGATCGTCACGGCCACAAGCGAGATGCCCACGGTATAGCGGGCGCCCATTAGGATGCGTGAGAGCATGTCGCGACCGAGATAGTCGGAGCCCAGCCAGAACTGCTGACTCATCGGTCCGAAGTAGTCGAAATCAACGATCTCGCCGACCGGATAGGGGATCAGCCAAGGCGCGAGAATGGCAACCACTGCCCAAAACAGGATCATGGCGAAACCAAGCACGCCAGCCGGGTTCACGCGGTAGCCGAACTTGCGGCTTTTTGGATTGTCGGTTTCGACAGTGGTCATCTCAGCCTCGGATTGGCAAGAATGGCAATGATATCGGCAGTGGTGATCAGGATGAGATAGCCGACGCAGAAGATCATCGCGCAGGTTTGAATAAGTGGCAGGTCGCGGGTCGCGACGGCATCGACCATGAGCTTGGCGATGCCTGGGTAGTTGAAGATCGTTTCAACGATGATCACACCGCCCAGCAGATAGGAAAGAGAAAGAGCGACCGCGTTGACGATGGGGCCGAGCGCATTGGGCAATGCATGCTTCAAGACAATGCGGCGCCGCGAAGCGCCCTTCAGAAGCGCCATTTCCGCATAAGGCGTGTTCAGCGTTTCGACGACGGCAGCGCGCGTCATCCGGATCATTTGCGCGGACCCGCTGAAGGTCAGCGTGATCACCGGCATGGCATAGTCCCGCAACATATCGGTGAATGTGTGCGCTTCGTTGGCGAAGGAGATCGCCGGCAGCCACTGAAGATAGACCGCAAAGAACAGCACCGCAGACGTCGCGATCATGAATTCGGGCACGGATATCACGCCGATCGTGAGCACGGTTACGATCCGGTCATAGAGCGTGCCGCGCATCATCGCGGCGGTAATGCCCAGCATCAGCGCAATCGGAACCGAGAACAATGCGGTGATGCCCGCGAGCTTCATCGAGTTGGCAAAGCGCCCGCCGATCAGATCCGCAATGGGCATGTCGTTGGCATAGGAAACTCCGAGATCGCCGACCAGAAGTCCCGACAGCCAGCGGAGAAAGCGCAGGATTGCCGGATCGTCCAGGTGCATGGCCTTGCGAAGACCTGCCACAGCTTCCGGCGTGGCGGCCTGGCCGAGAAGGATGGACGCCGTGTCGCCGGGAAGCATCGTCGTGGCGAAAAAGACGGCAAACGACACGATGATCAAGGTGATAGCGGCGATAAGAAGCCTGCTTGCAATGAGGGACAGGATCGGATTCTTCATGTGCATGCTCCCCGTCGACCCGAGGCCGACAGTTTATCACGAAAGGGGAGGACGACCGGGAACATTTCCGTTCCCGGTCGCGCGCATCAGGCGTCGAGCCAGACATATTCCGCGAAGGAATAGCCCATCATGCCGCCGAGCGGGTTTGGCTCGAGGCCCTTGAGCTTGGCCGAGATGGCATCGACATTGGAGAGATAGGCCGGAATGACGGTGCCGGCTTCTTCTGAAACCATGACTTGCATCTCGTTATAGATCTCACGGCGCTTCGCCTGATCGAGCGAACCACGTGCCTCGATCAGCATGCGGTCGAACTTTTCGGACTTGTACTGGCTCTCGTTCCACGGCGCATCCGACGCATAGAGAAGCGAGAACAGGATATCGGGCGTCGGGCGCGGGTTGATGTTGCCGAAGTGGATCGGCGCCTTGAGCCAGTAATTGTCCCAGTAGCCGTCGGACGGCACGCGCTGCACATCGAATGTCATGCCGATTTCGGCGCCGGCGGCCTGCACGATCATCGCCATGTCGATGGCCGAATTGGCGGCGTCGGATGCGATCACGGGGATTGATTGACCGAGAAGGCCGGCCTTTTCGAAATGGAATTTTGCCTTTTCCGGATCGAACGCTTTCGGCTTCAGGTCGGCATTGTAGTAGAAGTTCGCCGGCGATACCGGCTGGTCATTGCCGATTTCGGCCAGACCTCGCAGCGCGGATTTCTGGATCTGTTCGCGATTGATCAGGTATTTCATGCCCTCTACGAAACCCTTCTTGTCGCCCGGCGCCATGTCCATGCGTACGTTCAGGTTTGTATAGTTGCCGGCGGTTGTCTTGGAGAGAACGAAGCCCTCCTTGCCGTCGATCAGGCGTACCGAGCGCGGATTGATCGCTGCGGCGAGGTGGATGTCGCCCGACAGCAGCGCGTTGATGCGGGCATTGTCCTCGCTGATGGCGAAGAATTCGAACGAGTCGATATTCGGACCGTTCGCCTTCCAGTAGTTCTTGTTCTTCAAGCCTACCGAGCGAACGCCGGGTTCAAAGACCTCGCGGACGAAGGCGCCGGTGCCGTTCGCCTTGGAGAAATCCGCCGTGCCGTCAGCGACGATCATGAAGTGGTGCATGCCGAGGATCGTCGGCAGGTCGGCATTGGGGCTGGCCAGCGTGATCTCGACTGTTTGCTTGTCGACGGCCTTGAAGCCGGTCATCTGCTTGGCGATTTTCGCCACTTTCGAGCCAATGGCGGGATCGAGATGCCGTTTGAGCGAGAAGACGACATCGTCGGCCGTCAGAGGTTTGCCGTCATGGAAGGTCACGCCGCTGCGCAGCTTGACGGTCCAGACCTGGGCATCTTTGCTCTCAATGGACTCGGCGAGTTCCATGCGCGGTGCGCCGTCCTGACCGATATAGGTCAGGCGGTTGTAGAACGCGCAGCAACGCACATAGTCGGTGGAGAGAGACGCCTTGGCGGGATCGAGCGTATCGGCAGTCGACGACGACCAGCCGGCGGCTTTCAGCGCGCCGCCGGCAACGGGAGTCGCGGCGACCGCGTTCGTTGCGCGGCCGAGCATGATGCCGCCGGCAGCGGTGGCAACGCCACCTGCCAATAGCATCTGCAGGAGCTCGCGGCGCGTGGCGCCGCGGCGGATGGCGGTTTCGACCATGGCGTCGTCGGCGCGGGTCCAGTTCGTAGTCTTGGAGTCGGTCATGGCATTCCCCTTTTTGTTGATCTCGATTGCTTTGGCTTCCGGGCTTGTTGCCGCCGGTTTCGCCGGGCTCCGCGCAGGTCGGTCTATGCCGAACTTCCGCCTGCTCTTGCCGTTAGTTTCGCGATATTGTCGTGTCGGAGTCGCTGAATGTACGAAGCGTCGCGGCAGAAAATTGTGAATTTGGAGGTAAAGCAGTATTTCGCCATCCGCTTCGCCCCCTGGTCATGCCATCGCCGCCCGCACGTCGGGGTCCTCCAGTGTCTGCTCCAGTGTCTTGCGCGTCCGATCGACAATCGCGTCGATGTCGCGATCGGTGCAGCAGAGCGGCGGCGCATAGCCCAGCACGCCATTGCCGAAAGCGCGAATGACGAGGCCGTTTTCCCAGGCGCGGTCAAAAATCCGGCGGGAGGGGTCGGCCACGGCAGGAAGTGATGTCTTCCTTTCCTTATCAGTAACGAGTTCGATGGCCGCAAGCATGCCGCGGCCCCTGATGTCGCCGACGAGTGGATGGTCGCCCAGGCTCTTGAGACCTTCCATCAGACGGGCTCCCGCCTTGCGGCCGTTCTCCAGCAGGCCGCCCTCATAGAGACGCAGGACTTCAAGCGCCACCGCAGCACTCACGGGATGAGCGGAATAAGTATAGCCATGCCCCACCGCCGAGGCGCCGGCGCTGTCGGCAATCGTGTTGTAGACGTGATCCGTCATGAAAACCGCGCCCATCGGCACATAGCCGGAGGTCAGGCCCTTGGCCACAGTCAGGAAGTCCGGAACGATATCGTCTTCGGTACAGGCAAAGAGCGGTCCCGTACGGCCGAAGGCAGTGATCACTTCATCGGCGATGAACAGGATGTCGAGTTCGCGGCAGAGATCGCGCATCGCTTTCATCCAGCCCATGGGGGGCACCAGTACGCCACCGGAGCCCTGAATCGGTTCGGCATAGAATGCCGCAACACGGTCAGCGCCGATTTCCTCGACTTTCCCTCGAAGCGCATCTCTTGACGCAGCAATGATCGCCTGCGGATCGTTTCCGACGGGATTGCGATATGTATAATGCGAGGGAATCTTATGCTGCCAATCGAACGGAATACCGAAGCCGGCGTGAAAAGCCGGCAGCGCGGTCAATCCGGCGCCGACAGTCGAGGAGCCGTGGTAGCCCTGTTCGAGCGAAATGAACTGGTCTTTCCGAGGCGTTCCATTCGCATGATAGTAATAGCGGATGAAACGGACGGTGCTGTCTATCGCATCCGAACCGCCAAGCGTGAAATAGACATGGTTGAGATCGCCCGGAGCGCGTTCGGCAAGTTCCGCGGCCAGCCGGATCGCCGGTTCCGAGCCCAGTCCGAAATAGGCGGTTGCATAGGGAAGCTCCCGCATCTGCCGGGCAGCGGCCTCGACAATACTCTCGTGGCCATAGCCGGCATTCACGCACCAGAGGCCGGCAAAACCATCGACCAGCTGGCGCCCGGTCGCATCGGTCACGGTCGCGCCCGAAGCGGAAGACAGGACCCGCACACCGAGTCTTTCATGACCGCGATAGGAGGCGACCGGGTGAACGAGATGGGCGCGATCGAGTTCTATGAGAGAATTGCTGAGCATCATTGTCTCCGTTCAGCCAAAAGCCTGGTTGGCCAGTGCAAAAGTCTTCGCGTGCGATGGCTTCCCTGCCCGGTCACCGCGTTGCATCGCCGTGCCGCCGCCGACATGGACAAGGCCGCGCTCGACAAGCCAGGACGACAGGCCTGAAGAGCCGGTTGTGTCGATGCGAAGAAAGGCGTCGCGTCGGGCCGCCATCTGGAAAAGAATGAGTTTGCGGGCATCTTCGGAATTCTCCGCCACCACCGGGCCGATGACGTCGCCGCGTCCGAAAGGACGGACGGCTGAGAATCCCACCACCTGTCCGACTCGCCGAATCACCGCGAAACGTCCGATACTCGCCAGATAGGAAATCAGCCCACCACGGTCGGCGCCGAAAGCGCCCTGATCGAGGACGGCGATTTCCGGGAGATGGCCGGGCTGCGCCCACTCGACATCCACCGGTGCATCAACGGCCGCGCAGAAGCCCTGATGTTGCAGAATGGTTCCGACCTCGCCAAAGCCCATCTTTTCATAGAGCGGCAAGCCTTCCTGGGTTGCAATCAGTCTGCATTGCACCCCGCGCGCGGCACCAAGGGCGGCATCCATCAAGCGACGACCCAGACCCCGTCCGCGCATGGTCTCATCGACGATGACCATATTGATGGTGGCGCAGTCCGCCTCATAGCGTGTCGTCATCGTGGTACCGACGACCTTTTCGTTATCAAGCGCAACGACGCCGGTGCTCAATGCAAGCGCCATTTCCCAATCCGCCAGCCTGTGCGGCCAGCCCGCCTGACGGGAGAGCGCAAGGGCGCCCTCGATATGTTGGGTGCCGAACGGCACGATGGCGAATTGGGTCGTTTGCATCGCATGGCTTCCTGCTTCCTTACCGGGAATGATAACCCCGAGTGAAAAGAAGATCGTCCCGACAAGACGAGGAGGGCGATATCTTTCACCGACTCCGCAGGTGTTCACCGCATCTTATGCTGGCACGAAATCTCCCACCACGACGCCCCGGCCAGCGCGTCTTCTACGAATGGAAAGCGCAACTCTCTGCCAAAGGAGGCGGAAGATACGGAAGATTCTGCTTCGGCGAGGGGAATTGCGGCCAGCCACGTTGGATGGCCTGTCTTATGATGAGTGAACGACAGTACCTTCGGCACCAGTAAAGGATGAACTCGATGACTCAGTTCCGGCCCAAATACATCACCTTCGATTGCTACGGCACGCTCACCAACTTCCAGATGGCCGAGGCTGCCCGTGATCTTTACGGGGACCAGTTGGACGAAGACCGGATGCAGGAGTTCATAAAGAACTTCGCGGCCTACCGCCTTGATGAGATCATGGGCGATTGGAAGCCCTATAGTGAAGTCGTGCACAACGCCGTCGAGCGGACCTGCCGCAAGAACGGTGTGACATTCCGCGAAGAGGATGCGCGCATGGTCTACGAGCGGGTTCCGACCTGGGGGCCGCATCCCGACGTGCCGGCCGGATTGGCGAAAGTGGCCAAGGAAATCCCGCTTGTGATCCTTTCGAATGCGATGAACTCACAGATCATGTCGAATGTCGAAAAGCTCGGAGCGCCGTTTCATGCCGTATACACGGCTGAGCAGGCCAATGCCTACAAACCGCGCTTCAGGGCGTTCGAGTATATGTTCGATATGCTCGGCTGCGGTCCGGAGGACATCCTTCATTGCTCGTCGTCCTTTCGCTACGATCTGATGTCGGCGCATGATCTCGGCATCAAGAACAAGGTCTGGGTCAATCGCGGGCACGAGCCGGCCAATCCCTATTACGGCTATGTCGAGATCAAGGATATTTCCGGCCTGCCCGGCGTTTTCGGGCTTTAGCGGAGACAGGGCGATGAAGTTCGAGTCCTACTGGCACGATACGGCGCCGACGTTCACGGGAGCCTCCGATGGCTCCGTCGAGGGTGACTTCGATGTCGCCGTGATCGGCGGCGGCTTTACCGGCCTCGCCGCGGCGCTGCAGTTGGCAAAATCTGGTGCGCGTGTCGCTGTCCTGGAGGCGAACCACATCGGCTGGGGTGCCTCCGGCCGCAATGGCGGGCATCTCAACAATGGCCTCGCACATAGCTTCATCGCTGCCAAGGCGGAACTCGGGATCGAACGCGCGGTGGCACTCTATCGCGCGTTCGATGACTCCATCGACGCGATCGAAAAGATCGTCGCCGAGGAAAACATAGATTGCAACTTCCGCCGGGCAGGAAAACTGAAGCTCGCATCGAAGCCGCAGCATTTCGATGCGATTGCCCGCAATTTCGAAGCGGTAAACCGCGAGGTCGATCCGGAGACCGCGCTTCTGACAGCGGACGATCTCAAGACCGAAGTTGGCTCTCCCTTTCATGGTGCGATGCTGTCGAGGAAGAGCGCCATGATGCATATGGGTCGATATGTCGTTGGCTTGGCCCAGGCGGCAGTCCGGCATGGCGCGACGATTTTTGAGCACGCCACCGTAACGCGCCACACGATGTCAGGAACAAAACATCGGCTGGAGACGCCGCGCGGCACCCTGGCCGCCGGCCATGTCCTGGTCGCGACGGGCGCCTATACGTCTGGAACCTCTTTCAACTATTTCCGACGCCGCATTATTGCAGTCGGCAGCTTCCTGATCGCGACCCGATCGTTGACCGAAGCGGAAGTCGCAGCCGCCATGCCGGGGAACCGGACCTGCGTCACCTCCATGAATATCGGCAACTATTTCCGGCTGTCGCCGGACAACAGGCTGATTTTCGGCGGCCGGGCTCGGTTTGCCGCGACGTCGGACCAGCGGTCGGACGAGAAGAGCGGCGCCATCCTGCGCGCCAGTCTCGCCCAGATTTTCCCGCATCTGGCCAATGTCGAGATCGATTACTGCTGGGGCGGCCTCGTGGACATGACCAAGGATCGCTATCCGCGCGCCGGCTATATCGACGGCGTCTGGTATGCGATGGGTTATTCGGGCCATGGCGCCCAATTGTCGACGCATCTCGGAACGACGATGGCCGATACCATTCTCGGCAAGGCAGATCGCAATCCGCTCAAGGGTCTTGAATGGCCAGCAGTGCCCGGCCATTTCGGCAAGCCCTGGTTCCTGCCGCTCGTGGGGCTCTACTACAAGGCCCTCGACAGATTTCAGTAGGCCAAGGCTGCCAAACCGGCGATAGGGCGCGGATCTCTCGATCCGCGCCCATTTTTCTGATCAGGGCCTCAAGCCAGTCCACCGATATGGAAGCTCTTCACTTCCAGGTATTCTTCGATACCTAGCTGCGAGCCCTCGCGGCCAAGACCGGACTGCTTGACGCCGCCGAACGGGGCGACTTCGGTGGAAATGGCGCCGGTGTTCAAACCGATCATGCCGAATTCCAGCGCTTCGCCCACGCGCCAGGACCGCTTCAGGCTCTCGGTGTAGAAATAAGCAGCCAGACCGAAGGGCGTGGCGTTGGCGATGGCGATCGCCTCCTCCTCTCGTTCGAAGCGGAATAGCGGCGCGACCGGCCCGAACGTCTCCTCGCTCGCGAGCAACATGTCGGTCGTGGCCCCGGCAAGAACCAGCGGCGCCGTGTATTGCGGGCCATCCGGCAGGTGGGGACGCGTTGAAACAATCGTGGCACCCTTAGCAAGCGCGTCGGACACATGGCGATTGATCTTCTCGATAGCCGCCTCGTTGATCATCGGGCCGATGTCGATGCCGCTCTCCGTTCCGGACCCGACCTTCATGGCCGAAACCCGTGCCGAAAGCTTGGCGGTGAACGCGTCATAAACGCCGGCCTGTACCAGAATCCGGTTGGCGCAGACGCAGGTCTGGCCGCCATTGCGGAATTTCGAGGCGATGGCGCCTTCGACGGCGAGGTCGAGGTCGGCGTCGTTGAAGACGATGAAGGGCGCATTGCCACCGAGCTCGAGACTCAGCCGCTTTATGCTATCTGCGGCGCCGCGCATCAGGAGCGAGCCGACGCGGGTGGAACCGGTGAAGGAAATCTTGCGCACGGTCTCGTTCGCCATCAGTTCGTTGCCGATTGAGGTCGGCATGCCCGTGACGATGTTGATCACGCCTGCCGGAATTCCGGCGCGTTCGGCCAGCACGCCGAGTGCAAGCGCCGAATAGGGGGTGAATTCCGAGGGCTTGATGACCACGGTGCAGCCGGCGGCCAGCGCCGGGGCGACTTTTCGCGTGATCATCGCATTGGGGAAATTCCAGGGCGTGATGATTGCCGACACCCCGACCGGCTCCTTGAGAACGATGATCCGGCGATCACGCGTCGGTGAGGGAATGGTGGTCCCGCTTATACGCCGCGCTTCCTCGGCGAACCATTTGACGAAGGACGCGCCATAGCGGATCTCGCCCCGCGCCTCCATGAGCGGTTTGCCCTGTTCAAGGGTCAGCAGAAGCGCGAGATCCTCGATGTTCTCGATCATCAGATCGTGCCAGGCTTCAATTAATGCTGCACGTTCGGCATGGGTTTTTTGCCGCCAGGGGCGGAGGGCCGCTTCCGCAGCCTCGATCGCGTCGCGCGTGTCCGATCGGTCCATATCAGGGACGGTGCCAAGCACTTTCTGGGTTGCCGGATCGATCACCTCGACGGTTTTTTCCGACGCAGCCGCACACCAGGTTCCGCCGATCAGGCCTTGCTGCCGGAAGAGGCTTCTATCTTTGAGCATCTGCATTTCAATCTCTCCTTCAGGCGAGGAATGTGAGGATGGTTTTCGCGATCGTCTCGGTTCTGTCTTTTCCCGGAACAGTGCCGACACCGGTTTTCGTCGTCGCTTCGACGGCGGACATGATGCGGGCCGCAGCGGCGCCTTCGCCGAGATGGTCGATCATCATCGCGCCGGACCAGATCGCCGCGATCGGATTGGCGATGCCGAGATGGGCGATATCTGGCGCCGAGCCGTGAACCGGCTCGAACATGGAAGGTGCGGTGCGATCCGGGTTGATATTGGCGGAGGCTGCGAAGCCAAGTCCGCCCTGGATGGCGGCACCAAGATCGGTGAGAATATCACCAAACAGATTGGAGGCGACGACCACGTCGAGGGTCTGCGGCGCCATCACCATGCGCGCCGCCATCGCATCGATATGGTAACTCGTCACCTCGACATCGGGATATTCGGCAGCAAGTATTCGGGTGATCTCGTCCCAGAGCACCATGGAATATTTCTGGGCATTGGACTTGGTGACCGAGGCAAGCTTACCGCGCCGCAGGCGGGCCTGTTCGAAGCCGAAGCGCAGGATGCGCTCGACGCCCGTCCGCGTGAAAATGGAGGTCTCTACCGCGACTTCGTCGGTCGTTCCCTGATGGATGCGGCCACCGGCACCGGAATATTCGCCTTCGGTATTTTCCCGTATGCACAATATGTCGAAATTGCCGGCTTTAAGCGGACCCGAAACGCCAGGTAGAAGCCTGTGGGGACGGATATTGGCATATTGCACGAAGGCCTTTCGGATCGGCAGCAGCAGCCCATGCAGCGAAACCGAATCCGGCACTTCCGCCGGCCAACCGACCGCGCCGAGCAGGATCGCATCGAAGCGCCTGAGCGTTTCGATGCCGCCGGCGGGCATCATGGCGCCGGTTTGCTTGTAGAATTCGCAGGACCAAGGAAACGTGGTTCCTTCAAGGGCAAAATCCGACGTCTTCGCTACGGCCTGCAGCACATTCCAGGCCGCTTCAGTGACTGGTTTGCCGACGCCGTCTCCCGGCAGCAGCGCGATGGAATAGGTCTTCATGATCTGGTCCTAGAGATTGATGAGCACGCTCTTGCTCTTGCGGTTGGCTTGATAGGCTTCGCGGCCGAGATCCTTGCCGATGCCGGACTGCTTGTAGCCGCCGGTCGGCAGGATATGGTCGCGTGAACGGCTATAACGGTTGATCCAGACGGTGCCCGCCTGCAGCCGACGTGTGAGCCGGATGGCGCGGGAGAGATCGCGGGTGAAGAGTCCTGCCGCCAGCCCGTAGGTGGGATGATCGGCCAGCATGAGTGCCTCTTCCTCATCCGTGAATGTCTGCAGCGTCAGCACCGGCCCGAAGATTTCCTCCATGACGGCGGGGGAGTCTTGGCCGACGTTCGACAGCAGCGTCGGCGCGTAGAAATAGCCTTTGCGATTGAGGAATTTTCCACCGGCGAGGCATTCGGCGCCGGCGCCGAGCGCGGCCTGAACGATCGCGTCGATACGGTGGATCTGACGTTCGGAGATAATCGGCGAATAATCGCTTGTCTCGTCCCAGGTCGGACCCGGCTTGATTGTCTCCATGCGTGCGAGGATCGTCGCGGCCAGCGGTTTGGCGACGGATTTCTCGACGATGATGCGGGAGCCCGAGACGCAGGCCTGGCCGGCATTGACAAGAATGCTGTTGGCAATCGCATTTGCGGCGAGCGTCAGATCGGCATCGGCAAAGACGATTTGCGGGCTCTTGCCGCCGAGTTCGAGCGTCATCGGCTTGACGCCTGTCCTTGCGATATTGGCCATGATCGCGGAGCCTGCGGCGGTCGAACCGGTGAAGCTGATCTTGGCGATATCGGAATGGCCGGTCATGGCATTGCCGGTGGTCTGCCCGTCGCCGAGCACGATATTGATCAGGCCCGCCGGAATGCCGGCCCGTACGGCAAGTTCGGCGAGATAAAGCGTCGAGAAAGGCGTCATTTCGGACGGCTTTAGCACGATCGCATTGCCGGCGGCGAGGGCTGGTCCGATTTTCCAGCCCGCCATGGACAGCGGAAAATTCCACGGCGTGATCGTGCCGACGACACCGTAGGGCTCGGTCATGATCATGCCGAGGCTGTCGTCGCCGGTCGGCACGAGATCGCTGCCTTCCTTGTCGGCAAATTCGGCGAAAAAGCGAATCTGTTCGGCCGTGACCGCGACATCGCCCTGGATGAGCTGGCCGATCGGACGCGTCGAGGACACGGCTTCCATCCGGGCGAGCGTCTCGCCCTCTGCCTCAATCAGGTTCGCCCAGCGATGCATGGCAATGGTGCGTTCGCGCGGGCGCCGGGTAGACCAGCCGCTGTCCTTGAGCGCCTGTTTGGCTGTGGAGACGGCCTGATCGACGAGATCGGCATCGGCCACCGGGCATTCGGCATGGACGACGGCGTCGGAAGGGCGTCGCATCGGCAGCACGCCGTTGGCATCGACATAGCATCCGCCGATGAAATGGCCCTTCGGCAGCTGAATTGTGTCGGGATCAAAGGTCAGAGCCATAGCGGTGTCCTTGCAGCAGATTGGAGCAAGGCTACTCTGAGGGGCTCGGCACTATGCGCCGTCTCGCTCTTGGCAACGAAGGAAAATCCCTTTTTTCCTCCACGCGGCAGTCGATTCTTCGTTCGGTGTCGGTCCTTCCAGCCTTCGCGCCGCCGCTTGCGCGGCGGCGCATCGCTTATGGTGACTACATCACCGTCACATAGATCTTCCGGACGGTTTCCACTGTCCGCCACGTGCCGGAGAAGCCCGGCTTCATCACGAAACTGTCGCCCGCTCTGTAGGTGACCGTCGCCCCGTCATCCGGAGTGAGCTCGACGACGCCATCGAGGATATGGCAGAACTCGAAGGTCTCGCCCTTGATCGAGCGCGTGACACCCGGCGTCGCCTCCCAAATCCCGGTATGGACGAGCCCATCCCGGGTTACATCCTGTGCCCAGGTCTTGAACGACGGATCACCCGAAATCAGCCGCTCGGAAACGGGTTTGGATTCGCGCGGGGCTTCTGTGCTGTTCGGGTCGATGGTCTTGAGAAGGGACATGTTTTCTCCTGTCTGTCCTGCAGTTCGTTCAATAGCCACGGCCGCGATCGACCAGACCGATCGGGTCGCGACCGGCGCGATGGCGGTTGATGTTTTCGATCACCGCGCGAGCGGCGGTATCGGGCTGCGTCTCACTGGCGATGTGGGGCGTGAGCATGATCCGGGGATGCCGCCAGAATGGATGGTCAGGTGGCAGAGGCTCCGGTTCGGTGACATCGATCACTGCGCCCGACAATTGATGCGCGTCGAGAGCGTGGATAAGGGCTTCGTGATCGAGTTGAGCGCCGCGTCCCACATGGACGAGCGCCGCTCCGGGCGGAAGCGCCGAGAATAGGCGCGCATCGAGGATGCCCCGCGTCTCCTCCGTGAGCGGTAGAAGACAGACCAAAATGTCTGTCTCGCCGAGGAAGGCCGTGAGCGACTTAGTGCCGTGATGGCAGGTCACGGCATCGATCTCGCGCTGCGAGCGGCTCCAGCCGGAGAGCGGAAAGCCGAACGGCTTCAGCCGTTCGATGACGGCCTGTCCCAGCATGCCGAGGCCGAGTATGCCGATCCGGCGCTCCCCGGCCTGCCGGACCGGAAGCGCCTGCCACCTGCCTTCGGACTGCTGCTCCATGTAGGCCTTGAGATTGCGGTGAAGTGCCAGCACCGACAGCGTCACATATTCCTGCATCATGCGAACGATGCCGTCCTCGACCATGCGCACGAGCTTGACGCGCGGCGGCAGCGTTTCGACCCGGAAGTGGTCGACGCCAGCGCCGATCGAAAACACGATTTCGAGATTTTTGAAGCGGTCGAGATCGGGCGGCGCAGTCCAGGTCAGGAGGTAGCGGATATCGTCAGGATCGCACTCGGCCACATCCATGACGAACGGGAGGTCGGGCAGATCGCGGGCGAAGGCCTCGGCAAAGACGCGCCCCCTCTCGCGATCGGAATTGAACCAGAAAGCCATAGAAATCCCCTCAGCTTCGGAGTGTCTGAGCCAGTCTCTCAATGATAGCCTGACACGCGGCGAGCTCGTCGACGCGGATGAATTCGTCGGCGCGATGAGCGCGAGCGATATCGCCCGGACCGCAAATGATCGCATCGATGCCTGCCGCCTGGTAAAGCCCGGCTTCCGTGCCGTAGCTTACCGCCGCAAGCGTTTCGGTACCTGTCAGTTCTTCCATCAGCCGGGCAAGCGGCGCGTCAGCAGCGAGCGACAGCGCGGGGTAGGTGCCCAGGACTTCCCACACGGTGTGGAAGCCCTGCTTCGCCAATGCCTCGGCGGCAAGCTTGATCGGCTCGAGCAAAGCCGTTGGAGACACACCGGCCACCGAGCGCGCTTCAAGCTCCGCGCTGCAGAGGTCGGGTATGATGTTCACGGCCCGACCGCCGGCGACCGTTCCCACCTGCAGCGTCGAATAGGGTGGCTCAAAATTCTGGTCGAGCGGGCCCGAGCGCAACGCCTCGACAGCACGGAGCGCATCGTTCAGCACCATGGTCATCGCATGGATCGCGTTCAAACCTTGGTCGGGCCGCGACGAGTGGCCGGAGCGCCCGCCGATCTCAATCCTTGCAGCAGCCTTGCCCTTGTGGGCACGGATCGCGCGCAGGCTGCTGGGCTCACCGATGATCGCGCCCATGGGCTTCGCACAAAGCTCGGGCAGTTGATGGATGAGATGGGGAACACCTCTGCAGCCGGCTTCTTCGTCATAGGAAAAGGCAAAATGAAGAGGCTGCGTCAGCTGCATATTGGCGACCATGGGGAGCGCGGCGAGTGCGGCAGCGAGAAACCCTTTCATGTCGCTCGTGCCGCGACCGAAGAGGCAATCGCCTTCCGCTCGCAGATGAAACGGGTCGGACGTCCAGTTTGGCTCCAGTGCCGGAACCACATCCATGTGTCCGGAGAGAACATAGCCGGCCTTGTCCTTCGGGCCGATCGTTGCAAACAGGTTGGCGCGATCGCCTTCCGGTCCCGGCAGAACCGTTACAGTTGCGCCGTTTTGTTCGGCATAGTCTTTGATCCACGCAACGATCGTGTCGTTCGAAATGCTGACCACACTGGGAAAGCCGACCAGCCGCTCCAATATTTCCATGTGGTTCATTGCTGGCTCTCCTTGATGCGCTTCTGCTCGCGCCAACACACTGTGATCCTCAAGACTAGGCACCGGAGGGCTGATTTCATGCCGAAAGCCTGTTCGGTTCAGTGAATTCTGTTGAACTGGGCGGCTTTTGAAGCTGAATCTATTGTGTAGGTTGAGTTACTGTGTCGGTGATCGACTGGCGTCATTGCCCGCCAGTGAGCATCTTTTCATCAACCCGCCCAACGGGAGGTATTGGCAAGTGACTCCGATTGCATCTGGTTCCATGCAGCTCGATTCCTTCAAGCTCGAATTGACCGACATCGCAAAGGTCGATCTCCGCGACCTTCATGCGCTATCGATGAGCGTAGGATGGCCGCATCGTGCCGAGGATTGGCAATTCCTGGTGGAGTTCGGCCAAGGCATCGCAGCTCTTGACGCGATCGGCCGTGTTCTCGGTTCGGCCATGTGGTTTCCCTATGGCGATGATTTCGCGACCGTGGGCATGGTCATCACCTCGCCGAGGCTGCAGGCGAACGGCGCCGGTCAATGGTTTATGGAGCACTTGCTAGGCAAGGTCGGCGATCGGAATCTTGGTCTCAGCGCCACCCACGCCGCGCGCCGGCTCTATCTGTCACTCAATTTCCAGCCCGAGGCGATCGTCTATCAATGCCAGGGCGAATCGCTCGAGCCGCCCGTCGTGCCGCTGACCGCGGACTGCTTCCTGCGGTCGATGGAATCGAGCGACCTCGCAGAGGTGGCGACACTTGATGAAAGGGCATTCGGCGCTGATCGCAGCGCACTCCTCGAGCGCCTCTTCACCCAGGCAAAAGCTGTTGTACTCATCCGCGACGGACACGTCGCCGCTTTCGCCATGTGCAGGCGGTTCGGACGGGGCCATGTCGTCGGGCCGGTCGTGGCAGCCAACGATGCGGATGCGGTCGCGGTCGTCAGGCCGCACGTCGCGGACCACGCCGGATCCTTTTTGCGTCTCGACACGCGCGAAAAGAGCGGAATATTTGCCGATTTTCTGGCGCGTTGCGGTCTATTCGTCTTCGATACTGTTACGTCGATGTCGCTTGGGCGCGGTTGGCCGCCGGCGAGAGAGGATAACTCCCTCATCGCCCGAGCCTACGGGCTTGTAAGCCATACTTTAGGCTAGCCGAAGACAGCGCCGATAGGTGGCTGCGAACGAGAAGTGGGCTGGCTGGCTCTCGGCTCGTTGCCGCTCAGTTGTGGTATTGTTGCTATGTGTTGATGCGAATTGGTCGAAAAGCAGGGTCGGCCGTTCGTATGCCATCAAGGCCGTCATGCCGCAATCGGCTAAAAAAGGGGCATGAAGTATTGGCGGCCTACCCGCCCGCCTTCGCCTGTCAGTTCAAGCTGAACAATTTTCCATCGCCCGGATTATGATGATACTCGTCCGCCAAAAGGCCGTCGGGCGTCGAGGAATTCATGAAGCAAGATGTCGAGCCTGTCGAAGTGTCCGGCGTATCGCCGTTTGGTGTGCCAAACTTTGGACCCGTACTTTTCGCGATCCTCCTGGCAATGCTCGCAGAGGCGATGGCGGGAAGCTATATCGCGCTCCTCGCCGTTGAAGACATAGGCATGTCGCCGCTGGAGCTCAGCCTGTTCCTGACAATTCCCGCCGCGTCCGGTATCGCCGTCACAAGCCTGTTCGGACATCTGCTCGATCGCCAGCCCGTGATTTGGCCCCTTCTCGTATCGCTTCTCGCCAAATCGGTCGGGTTTGGGCTCTGCGCCTACCTCACCGAGACATGGATGCTGGTGGTGAACGCGGGCATGCTTTTCGGCCTGGGTGCCGCATCCTTCAGCATCCTGTTCGCGGTGGCGAAAGGTCGATTGGACCAGCTCGGTGGCTCGACTGTGTCCCGCGGCATGGCGATCCTTCGACTCGTCACCTCGCTGAGCTGGACAATCGGCCCAGCGCTGGGCGCGATCCTTGTATCCCAGAGAGGTTTTCCGGGCGTTTTCTTGGGAGCTGCCTCGCTCGCTGCTTTGTCACTGGCTATCGTGGTCGTCACCCGCATAAGAGCGGTTGCGATAACCTCCGAGGAGCGGCCCAAGTTAGGTCTCGAAGTTCTGCGCCAAGCCGCGCCGGCTATCCTCGCGCTATCCGCTTTCCACACCGCGATGTTCATGGGTTCGAATGCCATGTCCATCGTCGTGGCGCAGGACCTCGGCACTGAGCGAGATGTCGGCCTCCTTTTCAGTCTTTGCGCAGGGCTGGAGGTGGTGGCAATGGGCGCATTCGTGGCTTGGCCGGGCCTGTCGCACAGACAGGGGCTCCTTCTCGTCGGCTTTACCCTCTTTGCCGCCTATTTTCTTATGGCGCTCGTCTCGCCAACGTTGACATCCCTCTATCTTGGTCAAATACCGAGAGCGGCCGGGATCGGGATCATCAGCATTGTCGGCATGGCGGTCGTGCAGGACGTCTTCCCGGGGCGGGCTGGGACGGCCTCCGCACTGTTCGGCAACACGATCAGCGTCGGCTTCCTGCTTTCCGGCCTCGGCACCGGCGTGTGGGCAAATGCTTTTGGATACTGGTCCCTGTTTTGGCTCTGCGCGAGCCTCTGCGGATTTGGTGCACTCGCCTTGCTCTTGGGCCGACGCGTTCCAACGACGTTGACGCGATAGGCTTGGTGAGGTTGTCCATTTGGGGTCAAGGCGCGGGGGTGCGACAGGCATTGACGCGACGGCGACTTGAGGATTTGGCTTAACCTTGTACTCATGATCGTTGGTCAGTGACGAGAGTGCTACTCCAAACAAACACACGGGCCGTCCGAATGGATATAGCTACGTGCAAGTTAGATACGGCAACGCTGAAAACAATGGTCTCAGTATCCACCTAATTAGTCTTGGAACCTGGAAGCCAGCGCGGGATCGACAGCCGCAAGCGCCTGAAAAAGCCGGTCGGACCATTCGATCACGCCGGCTTCATCGGAAATCAGGTCTTGTCGTACCTCAATCAGGATGGCGGGATGGCCGCGATCCTCGCCGTGGATTGGTACCGTATAGTCCCCCGCCCGGTCGATGACATAAGGCTCGTTAGGAGCGATATTCATGCTCCTGTCACGCGCCAGTTCGGCAATCACGGCATGAGCAAATAGGCTTGATCGGGCAAACAGAATGCCCGCATGCCATGGCCGCGCCTTGCCAAAAAATACGGGCGTGAATGAATGGATCGCAGCGATCAGCGTCTGCCGGGCGGCTTTTTCCCTCTTTTCAAGATGCCGAGCGACGGCCTTGTGATATGGCAGGAATATCTCTTTGAGCCGATGGCGTCGCTCCGTTTCAGACAGGTCGATATTGCCTGGTATTTGGGTGCTTTCAGATAGGACTGGCATCAAGCTGTCTGCCGTCAGCGGCCGGTTGAGATCGATCAGCAGGCGCGAATAGGTACCAAGGAAAGCGGGCGCATCGAGACGTTCGGCAAGAATGCGGGTTATGCCGGCGACACCGATGTCCCAGGCGATATGCCGCCTGAGATCGGGCTCGCTCAGCCCCAATCCGTCATACTGGCGCGGCATGTGGCGCGCCGCGTGCTCGCAGGTCAGCACAAAATGGGAGACCCCGTCTTGGTTCACGATTTCGACTGGTTCGGGCCAATCGGTCGCTGCCGTAACGCCGCGCGTGTTCATCAGAACAGAGTCCGATAGAGGTCGCAAATTTGCTGTGCGTCCTTGCCGTCGAGCGACTTGATTTCGGCACGCTTCTCGCCAAGGTAAGTCGAGATAAACAGAGGCTGGAACCAGTTCTTCGCGATTTCGTCGGCCTCGAATGCTCGTAGTGCATTTTCGAGCGAACCCGGCAGGCGAAGCAGACCCTTTTCCTCCCGCTCCACATCGCCCAGCAAAGCCGGATCTCCGCTGAAAATTTCGGGTGCGGGCAGGTTGGCGATAATGCCCTCTATGCCAGCCTGGATGATGACTGCTAGCGCCAGATAGGGATTGGCAGTGGCATCGGCGGCACGGTATTCGATATTGTATTGCCGGGCAGGATCCTTGCCGCCGACGGTTGAGACCGGGCAGATGCGGAGAGTGGATTCGCGATCTTTCTCGCCAAGCCAAGTGTAGGCCGCGCTCCAGTGATGCGGTTGCAGGCGATAGTAGGATGGAACGCTGGCCGCCGTGAAGGCAGTCAGTGCCGGAAGGTGGCGGACGATCCCGGCGCAGAATGACCCGGCAATCGAGGAGAGGTTGCCGGGATTGGAAGGGTCATAAGCAACCGGGTGGCCGCCACCATCGATCAGGCTGAAGTGGATGTGCACACCGTTTCCGACGCCATCGGCTTGCGTCTTCGGTGCGAAGCTTGCTTTCCAGCCAAGATTTTCGGCAAGCTCGCGGGTGATTTCGCGGATCGCCACCGCGCGGTCGGCGGCGACCAGCGCCGGTGCCGGGCCATGGGTGACCTCGAACTGATCCGACCCATACTCAGCCAGGATCGTCTCGGGCTCGACCCCGGCTTCCTCCAGGCCAGTCATCAGCATGGGCGCGAATGGTCCGGCACGGCGAAGGGCGGCCATCGACATGACATGCGCAGGTGGAAAATCGGCGCCGAAAATCTGGAACTCCTGCTCGAATGCCGCGATGACCGAAAGGCCGGCGAATTCGCGCAGCCTGGCGATTGCGTCGCGCAACATGCTGCGGGTGCAGCAGGGCCATGGCGAACCATCGAGATTGACGATGTTGCCGGGGACCATGTCAAAAGGCATCGACGCACCCGTTTGGTCGGTCCGAAATCGTGCAACGAGGTCTGGCATGATCTTGAGATCGCCGGCCGATCCGAACGGATTGGGATCGGCAATGCCGCCGAAGGGCGTGATGGAGATATTAGCCGGTGTCCAGCCGATGCCGGAGACGGCCACTTTGTCGAGCTGTTTGGTGGCCACGAAGCGGCCTCGCGTGATCCCTGCAATATCGGTGGTGACGATCGCCGTCAGCGATTCCAACCCTTCCGTCATGATGCACTGCCCAACCCTTCGAACCGCGCTGCGACGGTCTCGGTATTGCTGACCCAGCAGTAGCCTCCAAACGCCTTCAGCGCGGCTTCGTGGCGCTCTTCGGTTATCGAGGCGCAGGCATCCGAAACGCAGGTGACGAGATAGCCCCGGTCGGCGGCGTCGCGCACGGTCATGTCAACGCACTGGTCGGTCAACACACCGGTGACCACGAGATATTTGATGCCGAGATTCTTGAGGATGTAGTCGATATTGGTGGAGTTGAAGACCCCCGAGGAGGTTTTGGGAATCAGGATCTCATCACCTTTGGGTCCGAGATTTTCGGGTGGCATGCCTTCCGCTAGGCTGGGCGGCACATGGATCGGTGTCAGCTTGTGATCCAGCGAACGATCTCGGCCGTCCTCGGTCAGGCTCTGTATGATGGTGTGAATCACCTCGACACCACTGGTGCGGGCGGCGGCCAGCAAGCGCTCGTTGTTCGGGATCGTGGTAATGGCGGTCTGGCTGTAGAAATAGTGATCGGCGCCGCGCTCGGGATGATGTGGGTCGAGCCCCGGCTCCAGCCAGATGCGTTGCATATCAACCAGCAGAAGGGCTGTTTCTCCCCGCTTATAGGGCTCGTCCCGGCGGGTGGTTGTCGCATTCATGTCAGCATCCCTGTTTTCTTCAGTTTCGGTCCGGGAAAATTGCGCGCTGCCCTTTCAGCGGACTCAATGGGCGGCGGTGCGTCCAGCGTTATGGCGTTTTCAGAGCGGATCGCTTCAAGCTTCTCGATGCGGTCCCGCGTTTCGTCGCTGATCGTCGCAAGCAGATGCGCCACGAAAGCTTCGACGTGGGCAACCGCTGGAGCAAGCGTGTCGAAGGGGGAGGCGGCTTCGAGCGGGCTGATGATGGTGATTTCCGCATGTTGGGCGACAGGCGAAAGCCACTGGTCCGTAAACAGGATTAGATGCGCGCCGCGCCCGGCCGCCTGCCGGGCAAAATGGATGACATCGCGCTGGTATCGCCGATAGTCGAAGACGACGATCACGTCGTTGCGGCCCATATCGACCAGTTGGTCCACTGCGCGCGACGAGACCTCGCCCAGATCACCGACACCATCGCGAAACTGTGTAAGATAAGCCGCCAGCATACCCGCAAGGAAGCGGCTGAAGCGGCCGCCGATCAGGTAGACCCGTCCACGCGCGCCAGTGATCAGCCGGGCCGCGCGCTCGAACGGCTTGTCCTGTGCCGCATCGACGGATTTTTCCATCGTCACGATCACCGAGCGCAGATAGGCCGAGGCGATGCTGCCGCTCCCTTCGGCGTCGCCCTCGCGAACGCGTTTGGCTTCCAGCATCATCAATGGGGAATGCAGTCGCGCTTCGACTTCGGCGAGAAGCTGTGACTGAAAATCGGCAAAACCCTGGAAGCCGATTTTGAGAATCAGTCGCAGTACCGTGGGATCGCTGACGCCGGCGCGGCGCGCGAGTGCCGAGGCCGTTCCCAGGCCTGACGACGGATATTCGGCCAGCAACAGCTGGACGATCTTTTCCTCGGATGGGGTGAGCACCAGGTCTTCCCGGCGCAACATGTCCCGAATGCTCATGGCGGATCCGCCCTCGCGCTGATCGTGAAGAGGAAATTACAGAGATAATCAATTCCGTCAATGATGAAGAGATATTGACAACGCGGAATTTCGGGACTTAGCTAGGCTTGGGACTATTTTTCGATGTCTAAATGAGAAAGTTTGACTCGACGCCGGATTTTTCCAACCCTAGTCTTGCCCGGTTTTTGGACGGCGAGATTTCTGCGCAATTTTTGAGCATAGACCGGAGCGGATCATGGATTTTGCAGGTTTGGCGAATTGGAGGAACCTTAATCAGGAGCGGATCGTCCTCGCCATAGCTGTACTCATGTTCATCGTCGCTTCCGTGACGCTGCCGGGCTTCTTCACTTCGCAGAATATCGTCACTATCGTTCGCTCCGTCTCGGTGCTTGGCATACTTGCGCTGGGCATGGCCGTGGTTATCATTGGGCGGGGCATCGATCTTGCCTCGGTGGCGATCATGGCCATGTCCGTGGCCTGGTACCTGCAATTGCTGGGAAATGGTACGCCGGATCTTTACGCATTCGTCATGGTGGTCGCGGCGGTGATCGCCATCGGGCTGATCAACGGATTCCTGGTTGCCTATGCCGAAGTACCGGCGATTTTCGTAACACTGGCCAGCGGTTCCTTCGTTTTCGGCTTTGTTCGTTCGCAGATCATCACCGCCGACGCGGTGGCGGTGCCGCCCGGCCACTGGGTCGCTGAGCTTGGGGCAAATCAGTTTCTGTCCATCCCGATTGAGGTGTTCATTTTCGCCGGGCTATCCTTCCTCACTTTTCTGTTCCTGCGGTTCACCAAATGGGGCCGCTATGTATATTACGCTGGCGACAACCCGGTAGCGGCTCGTAATGCCGGCATGCCGGTACGTCCGATGCAGGTGATGCGCTATGTCATCTCGGCTCTCTTTTCATTTCTTGCCGGGCTATTGACGGCGTCCAGCCTGCAGTCGATCAACACCCGCGTAGTCAATTCGACGCTGCTCTATGACATCGTGTTGGTTGCGGTGATCGGCGGCATCGGACTGTCGGGCGGCAAGGGAAGCGTGCGCAACGTGCTGTTCGGAGCGGCTCTGATCGGCATCATGCTGAACGCCATGACCATCATCGACATTCCACTGATCTACCAGAACCTGATCAAATCCACCATTCTGCTGGCGGCCATCATCTTCGACGGCGTGATCAATCCGCGCGATGAACAAACGGCGCAGCAGGGCGATATCTAACCCACAAGACCCTGGAAAGCGGGGCAGCAGACACCAACCAGTCAAACAGAGGGATAAGTTCATGAAGTTCGTCAAAACACTGCTTGCTGCTGCGGCCTTTGCCGCCGTTCTTACTGCTCCGGTCGTTCAGGCCGCGGAAGATCCCGGCCCTGCTGCCTATTCCGCAGCCTTGAAAGGCAAGCGGGTCATGCTCGTGCCGATGGCCATGGGCTTCGATCTGGCACAGGGTTGGGCGCACTATATCAAGAAGGAAGTCGACAGTTTTGGCGGTGTATTCGAGACCCGTGACCCGAACTGGGCCGTGGAAGCCGGCGCCCAGGCGATCACCGAGGCAATTTCCTCCGAAACCAAACCGGATGTGCTGATCGTTCATTCGCCCGATCTCAATTCCTATGCCAAGTTGCTCAAGAAGGCCCAGGCGGCTGGCATCTATGTCATACTGATCGACAATCCGGCGAATTTCGCGGCTGACGCCTTTGTCGGCAGCGACTGGGATATGCTCGGCCAGCTGGAAGCCGAAGCTGTGGTCAAGGGTTGCGGCCCGTCGTCCTCCAAGAAGATCGGCCTCGTACAGGGCGACCAGGTCAACGCATCGAGCCTCTACCAGTATGCCGGTATCATGAAAGTGCTGGCGAAATATCCGGACTTCCAGGTGGTCGCCAAGCCCGATTCCAACTGGGACGCGACGACCTCGCGCAACGTGACCGCCACCATGCTGCAGCAGCATCCTGACATCTGCGGCATCATTGACTTCTGGGACGGTGACGCGACGGGGGCGGCTGCCGCCATCCGCGAAGCCAAGATGCAGGATAAGGTGTTCCTGGTGACCACAGGCGGCGGCGAGAAGGCGGCCGATTGCGACAAGCTCGCTGACGGAACCTATGGTGCCGTCGTCATGACCGAGCTTGCCGGCCAGTCGCGCGATATCAACGCCATCATCAAACTGCTGCTGCAGAGCGGCCAGGCACCGGGCACGATCAAGAGCTATATTTATACGCTCGAAAAGGCCACGACCAAGGCTGACCTGAAGCCTGACAGCTGCTGGGACCTGAAGGCCCTGCAGGCGGAAGCGGCTGCGAAGTAATTCGCTGAATTGCCCATCACCCAAACTCTCTCCCGTAGGGACGGGAGAGAGAATTCGGAGCTGTGCGGGGTTTTCGAGTTTTCACAGCGATCGTCTGGTTTGGAACCGGAGGGTTTGGAAAACGCGATGCGATTCACTTTCCCCGCGCTTACGGGAGAGGGCCAGGGTGAGGGGTGAGCCAGCCGCGCATTCAAAATTCTCAAGGAATACAGGTCTATTCAATGACATTTCGCGAACGCTTGCAGGCATGGCGCTATAACCTCATACCCGATCACCTGATCGGCGAAGTGCTGAGCAAGCGCTGGTCTGACAATGCCATTCCCTTCGTCGTGTTGCTGATTACGGTCCTGTCGTTTGGCACTGCCATTCCTGGATTTTTCAGGATCTCGTCGCTGCAGGATTCAACACGCCAGCTGGGAGAGTTCTCGCTGGTAGTGTCGGGACTGACCGTGGTCATGCTCGGCGGTGGCATCGATTTGTCCGTCGGGTCGATCTTCGCGCTGTCCTGCTTTGCTGCCGTCTCGACGTTTTTCATTTTCGAAATGCCGGTGTGGACGGCGTTGCTTGCGGCCATCGCCACCGGGCTGGTCTGCGGCGCGATCAATGGCTACCTGATCGGTTATATGCGGCTTCGGGCTTTCCTGACGACGCTGGTGACATTCATTATCGGCCGGGCGATCTTCGATATTCTTGTCGTCAACTATGCGGCGGCGATCCAGACGTCTTCGGCGACTTCCGATCTCTGGGACTATATCGGTGACGGCGCGTTCCACGGCCTGTCGGTCTCTGTCATGGCGGCGATCGTGCTGGCTGTTGTCACCCACATCGCGCTGACGCGCTCGCGGCCCGGCTGGCACGTTCTGGCGGTGGGCGGTTCGCGGCGCTCGGCGCACAATGCCGGTATCCGCGTCAAGGAGACGGTGTTTCTCACCTATGTGTTTTCCGGCTTCTGCGCCTCGCTGGCCGGGTTTCTGATTGCCTGTCGGCTCTCCGGCGCGGGCCCCGGGACGGGCCTAAATCTCGAAATCCTGGCGCTGACGGCTGCGGTGGTCGGCGGCAATTCGCTGGGGGGCGGGCGCGGTTCCATTGCCAAGGGACTGATGGGCGCGATCATCGTGCTGGTCATGAACAACGGGTTGATCCGGCTCGGCTATGGTACCGGTACGAACCAGATGGTGATCGGTTTGATGCTGGCGGCCGCGGTGACTATTGACATCCGCTGGCTCAAGAACCGCCACAAGGTGCTGAATGAGGTCTATGTCGCGCCTGTTTATCTCAGGATGGGCGAGACCCAGTCGGCGGTACCCGGCTCTGGATCGCCGTACGCGCTCAACAACGCGATTTCGCAGACGGAGTATATCGGGCTGGGTGAACTTGAGGGACCTGAGGATGTCATCCTCGACCGAGACGACCATCTCTATTGCGGTACCCGGCATGGCGAGATCATCCGGTTTTTCGCGCCGGACTACAAGCAGTCTGAAGTCTTTGCCCATGTCGGTGGCTTCCCGCTCGGCTTGGCATTCGATCGAGATGGCAATCTTCTCAGTTGCGTCGGCGCGATGGGCCTCTATTCGATTTCACCAGCGCGGGAGGTCAAGCGGCTGTCAGCGGAGACGCGGCGTACCTGGACCTCGGTGGTCGACGATGGCCGGCTTCGTGATCCCAATGACCTCGATATCGCGCCTGATGGACGCATCTATTTCACCGATTCGACCAAGCGCTACGATGCCCATGATTGGGCGCTGGATTCGATCGAGAACCGCGCGACGGGCCGGTTGTTGGTCTATGATCCCGCCACCGGCGAAACCAGGACCTTGCTCGACGGCTACCGCTACATGAACGGCGTGTGCATGGCGCATGACGGCAAGTCGTTGTTTTTCGCCGAAAGCTGGGCCTGCCGCGTGCATCGGTACTGGCTGGAAGGGCCGAAGGCGGGCACGGCGGAATGTGTGATCAAGGACATGCCCGGCTATCCCGACAATATCAACCGGGCTTCCGATGGCCGCTACTGGATGGCGTGGCTGGGCATGCGGACACCGAGCTTCGATCTCTCGCTTCGCCAGCCGGGCTTCCGCAAGCGGATGACAAGGCGGCTGCCGCAGGATGATTGGCTGTTTCCCAATATCAACACCGGCGGCGTGGTGAAATTCGACGAGAGCGGCAAGATCATCGCCACGCTCGGCGACCTTACCGGCACGTCGCATCCGATGGTGACCTCAATGCGCGAGCACAAGGGTTATCTCTTCATTGGCGGCATCCTCAATAACCGCATCGGCCGCCACAAGCTGCCGGATTCCGATGTCCACTGGACGAGCAACGACTCCTACTGGGGGAAGAGATCATGATCTTCGATCCGATCCTCGACATCTTCCGCGGCAAGGCGGTGACCATTCCACCGATGGATGGCGCGCTCCGACCCAATACCGCGCTCGATGATGCCAATGTCGCCGCCTCCTTGAGCGAGCCGGACAATCTCGTCGTCCTAAACGGCGAGCTGATAGCGTCTAGCGGCAATGCAATCTATCGCCTTGGCGCAGGCGCCGAACCGTCCGCACTTAAAACCTTCGCAGCCCCGATATCCGCGTTGGCTGTCTCCGCTGATGGTGAGCTCGCCGTGGCGCTAGAGCCGGGCCGACTGCTGGTCGGAGAGAAGGAAATTGAGCTCCCGGCCGATATCTGCTGCATCACGGTGCTGGTTTATGGTGCCGACGGCAGCTTGTATCTCGCCAATGGCTCGATCGATACGTCCCCGGCGCTGTGGTCGCAGGACCTTATGGCCAAAGGTAGCAGTGGTTCAATTTGGGTCCTGGAAAGAGGCGCCTCATCCTTCCGCAGGATTGCAGGCGGGCTTGCTTATGCCAATGGTCTGCTCGTGGATGGCAAAGACCTGATCGTGAGCGAAAGCTGGCGGCACCGGCTGCTACGAATCGATATCAAGTCGGGCGGGATGATGCCGGTGGCGGGCAATCTGCCAGGGTATCCCGGGCGGTTGTCGCGAACCGAAAACGGTGCGCTGCTTTCCATCTTCGCGCCGATGAACCGGCTCATCGAATTCGTGTTGCAGGAGACCCAGTATCGCAAGACGATGATGCGGGATATTCCGGTGGAAAGCTGGATCGCGCCATCTCTATCCTCCGGGCGCTCGTTTCTCGAGCCGCTGCAGTGTGGTGGGATCAAGACGATGGGCATCCATAAGCCCTGGTCCCCCAGCCGGTCCTATGGGCTGGTGGTTCAGTTGGATGCGGCGATGCAGCCGGTTTCGAGCCTGCACAGCCGAGCCAATGGTTCGCGGCATGGCATCACCTCGGCGGTGGTGTTCGATGGTTCGATCTACGCTGCGTCGAGGGGTGGCGATGCGATCCTGGTCGTTCCGGAGGGGGAGTTCCACTGATGGAAACGATCATCCGGCTCGAAAGCATTTCCAAGCTCTATCGCGGTGTTCCCGCTGTAAAGAATGTAAGTTTCGATCTGCGCAAGGGCGAGATTCATGCGCTGCTCGGCGAGAATGGTGCTGGCAAATCGACGCTGACGAAGATCATCGCAGGCGTGGTCGAGGCCTATTCGGGCACGATGTTTCACCATGGCAAGGAAACCAGCTATGCCACGCCCAACGAGGCGCTGAAGGCCGGCATCGCGATGGTCTTTCAGGAGACCAGCCTGGTGCCGTCGATGACGGTGGCCCAAAACCTCTATCTCGGTTCGGAGAGCTTTCTCAACCGCCTGCGCGGTATCTACATTTCCGCCCAGCAATTCTTGCAGTCGCTGAATTTTGCCGTCGATCCTGCGGCCATGGTCGAAAGTCTGGGCGCGGCCAAGAAGCAGATGGTCGAGATCGCGCGGGCCGTGCATCACAATGCCGAGGTGATCATCTTCGACGAGCCGACCGCGTCGCTGACGCCGGAGGAAAAACGGCATTTCTTCGCGCTCATTCGCAGGTTGAAGGCGCGCGGCGTGTCGATCGTGTTCATCAGCCATGCTCTGGAAGAGGCGTTGCTACTGTCGGACCGCATTACAATTTTGCGCGACGGCGAACTTGTGGCAACCGGGGAGACCTCGTCCTTCGATCGCGACAAGATCATTTCCGCCATGGTCGGCCGCACCCTTTCGGCCGAACTTTACCGGCAGCGCGACGAGAGCAAATTGCGCAAGCCGGGCAAGAAGATCCTGTCCGTGCAGGATATTTCGATGAGCAATGTCGTGCGCAACAATTCCTTCTCGGTGTTCCAGGGCCAGATCACCGGCGTATTCGGGTTGATCGGCTCTGGCCGTACCGAGACGTTCAAAGTTGTTGCCGGCATCTACAAGCGGGATTTCAAGCGTGGCGGCACGATCGAACTGGACGACAAGCCGGTCCGCTATGTCGTGCCACGCGAAGCGGTCAATGACGGCATCGTCTATGTTACCGAGGATCGCAAGGCCGAGGGTTTTTTCGAGACCATGTCGATCGCCGAGAATCTCTTCGGTGGCCTGCTGGCGGCCGGACATGAGAAGGCGTGGATCATCAATCAGAAGGAAATGCGGACGCTGTCTTCCGATTGGTCGAAGACGCTGAATGTCCGCGCCATCAACGACAATGCCCGCGTGGTCGAGCTTTCCGGCGGAAACCAGCAGAAGGTGGTGATCGGCAAAGGGCTGGTACAGCAGCCACGGCTGGTGATATTCGACGAACCGACGCGCGGCGTGGATGTTGGGGCGATCGCCGAAATCCACCAGATCATCAATCGCCTCGCGGATGAGGGCTTGGCGGTGGTGGTAATTTCCTCCTATCTTCCGGAGATCATGAATCTCTCCGACCGCATCCTGGTATGTCGTCAGGGGCGGATCGTGGAAGAGTTTTCGCCGGCAGAAGCCACGGAAGCCAAAATCATGTATGCCGCCGTGCATTGAAATCGAGAGAGCAGGCCGGGTAGTGCCGATCATCGCCTTTGATGACAAATTTCCAGTTCGGAACGATCGCCCACAAGGCGCGCTCTGCTCGGACCGGGCCTACAGCCAAGCAAGGACGATCACCATGTCGACAGTCAAGCTGTTCAGCGATGCCGAGGCCGAAGTCAACCCGGCCGTTAAGGCCGTGTTCGACGATATCCGGGCCACGCGAAAAAGTGATTTCATCAACAATTTCTGGCGCGCTCTGGCCAACGACCCAGCCAATCTCAAGCGCGTCTGGGAACAGCTGAAATCGGTAATGACGGTGGAGGGAGCGCTCGACCCGCTGGTGCGCGAGATGATCTACATCGCCGTCTCCGCCACCAATTCCTGTTCCTATTGCGTCCATTCGCATACGGCGGCGGCTCGGGCGCGGGGTATGACCGATGCGCAGCACGGCGAGTTGCTAACCATTATAGGGCTGGCGGCGCAAACCAACCATCTGGCCAATGCCATGCAGGTGCCGCCCGACGAGGCATTTCTGGTATCGTGATTGTATCATCCGCGCCCTGAACGGCGCGGCGTCCCAGTCCGTTCAGAAGCATCTTTCCCCGGTTCCGCGCCGTTGAGGGCTTGAGATCGGTCTTTTATTGGCTCGTCGCTACACTCGACAATCATTCACTCGGTATTTGTTTGCCCACAAGATTGGTGCGTGAGGATGAGGACTCAAAACGATCCGAGAAATATTGCGTTTCGTGGGCCACACGTCCCAGCCGGAATTCCATGATGCTCACCACGTAGGATCCCCGAAATGTAGCCATGCGCAGCCCAGCGCAATCGCAGGCTTGGCGAAAGGTGAATGAAGACTCAATGGCCGCGATCGAGCGAACCTCGCCGGTCTCCCCCTGTGGGCCGGCATTTTTGTACCGGAACTTTCCAGAGCTCCGCGGATTCATTGCCAAGTCCATAATTAAAACGACACCACTTCAAATAACCGGCCGCCTGGCCGGTTTTGTTTGCGGAGGCATCCATGCACGACGAAGAAACGTTATTGCAGATGTGCATCCTTGCCATGATCGGTATCGGCTTTCTGGTGTTGGCTGCTGCGGGGTGACGCAAGCCGGTATGGGCGGCTTGGCGCGGCCACATTGAGACCGATCCCAAGATCATGCGATTGCGAACGTTCCCCGTTCTGAGAACGCGGCATTCCGCATATCGCGGGCGTGGTGCGGCGAAAGCCGGGGGATCCACTCCCAACTCCCGACGGCGCATTGACATGTGGCCGTCGGGCACCTGTGTTCATCAAGCCGGCCGCCCGACAGGTTACGATACCGCACGGTTTCTTGCACATTAGCCGATTCTGAATAACAATCGCTTGACCGGGCTCGCAATAAAGTAACGCCTATGGTCCCCTCCGACGGTGCCACAGGTCCGGTCGCCAATATGTCGCAGTGCTAGATTTAGCAATTGCGCATACGGCCAAATCGCACCAGAAATAACTGCGACCGGCCGGCACTACCCTGAGTCGCGCGCGGCTCGCCGGCTTGGTCGTTATACTCCCCTCGCTATTTCTTGGAATAGACCCCTTAATTTTAAGGGGATATTCTGCAAGAAGCTAATGCAATTTCAGGGGGTAGATCGTGGTGGAATCTATCGAGTTTCGCGGACCGACTAGCGGTCCGAGTGACCGTAGGCGCGCGGCCGAAAGCCGCAAGGCGGCTGAGCATATCGCGCGACAGGTCGTGCTTCAGATGGTTCAAGCAGGATGGCGTGAGAGTGAAGCGGCGCTCGCCCTCGCGGACGCTTTTGACGATTATTGCTTGTACTTAGCCGAGCATCCACCGCACACGCTTGAACCGGCGAACTGCAACACGCTTTCTCGCGTCGTAGCTGCCAAAAAATAAAGGCCGCCCAAAAAGCCGGCCTGAATTCGCGGTAGGGGTAGTTACCGCAGCGTCGGTGTTTGATGAGCACCTGGATAACTTTTTAAGTTTTCGGCCAAACGCCGTCAACCATCTATAAGTTAAGTCTTATTCATATTCGTGCATGAAGCCGCTGACGGACTCGGTCGCCCGTGACACGGTAATCACGCGCCATCGCCCGAATATCGGACCAGTCCACCTTAGATCCAAACATCTTAGGATATGAGCCTTTTGTTGGTCCGTCTATATTAAATTTTACTCACGTGCAGTTCCTGCGTTTCGACAGAGCCGGTAGGAGGGGCCTTATGATCGAACATTTCGAACCGGGTGATAGTGTTCTTGAAGTCGCCACGAGCACTGCGTGGACAGTTCTCTATTTCGACGCGGCTCTTCGAGTCGCGACATGCGAACGTAATGATGGCTATGTCAATATCGTTAGAGCTCTGAGTGCAGACGATCTGGAGATCATGCTGCCTGCTGAGGGCCGGAAATTAAGAGCGTAGTATTCCACCGGGTCATCTGCTGGATCAGGGTCTTTGCCGAGATTGACACTTTGACTGTTCGTCAACTTCACAAGGCCGGCAATAGCCTCTTCTCTGCGTATCCGGCATCATTCGCCTCCACGAGCAATTGTGAGACAAGGTCATCCTCAGTAGCTTCCAGTACAGTGAAGCTGTCTGGGTTACTCAATGCGCGGCGAGCGAGTTTCGTCTTCCATTTACCAATCGCTCAATGGCATGGATTGCTATTCGCCCTTGTTGGTCGGCGGCGGCCATCCCAACAGCTTCATCTTGTGAAGGCGCAAATCCTTCGCTCTGTTACCTGCTCGCTCCTGCTCTGCTATCTCCGCGAACGCTCTCCTGATCTCCTCTCGTCGGGAGCCAGTAGCACAACTTCTGGAGAGAGGGTGATTTCTCGCAACATGTTGGGATATAGCCCCGGGGGGCAACCTTCGGCTGGTGGTGGGTCGACAATCGCGCCGAAACACAGCTCAGAATTTGAAGACCTGCGTTCATATATCGCCGGCGGACGGTCTACTCATCTGGGCCGAGCGACAGAACCACGTTCGACAATTGACGTCGGAAGTATGAGCCTCTCCGGTGGTCGAGTTTCGCCCTTCAAGCGGCGGATCAGCAATTCCGCCACGCTTCTCCCAAGCGCATAGACTGGCTGATCGATGACCGTGATTGGTGGGCTGGTGACGCTTGTCCAATCCGCATCATGGAAGGTAATTAGCGAAATGTCTTCGGGGATCCGGAGTCCGCGCTCGCGGATGACCTTGAAGATTTCCAACGCAATGAGACTGTCGGAGGCTAGAATTGCCGTCGGACGGTCAGGTTCTGATAGCAGCTTGGTCACAACTTTCCGCGTTTCCTCGGGGCTCATCGCACCGAGCCTGACAAAATGTTCGGGCCGCTCTATTCTGGCGTCCCGGCAGACGGCGAGAAAACCTTCGATGCGCTCGCGCACAGAGGATGTGTAGATCTGCCCAAGATCCCGATATTCGTGGCCTTCGGCATCGACGGCCGTGACATAGGCGATATTTCGGTGCCCCGCCTGGATAAGAATCTGCGTCGCCCGCATCGCGACATCACGATCGTCGATCGTCACCGTATCGACATCCAGATCGGGCAGGGCCCGGTCCAGCAATGCGAGCGGCCGACCCGAGCGGTGGGCTTCGCGCAGATGTGAAATGTCGCGCGATTCCGAAGGCGTGACGATCAGTCCATCGACCCGCTTGCCGAGCAGCAGCCGCACGGCGGCTTTTTCTGCCTCGATACGCTCGCCGGAATTGGCGAGAATGACGTTGAATCCCGCCGCCTTTGCCGCGTCGCTGATGCCGCGTACCGCCAGGCTGAAGAAGGGATTTTCGATGTCTCCGACTACCACGCCGATGATGCCGGATTTACCGGTCGTCATGCTGCGCGCCAGTTCGTTCGGCCGATACTCCAGCGCCTTGGCGGCCGCCATGACCTCTTCATGAACCTTGTCGCTGACGATGCCGTAGCCGCCGAGAACGCGAGCCGCCGTCGCCTTTGAGACGTTGGCCGCGCGAGCGACGTCGCTGACGGTGACAGAACGGGTTTCGATCGTGGGTTTTTTCATCTGACGAATGCCTACAAGACTTATTGACGAAAGGTCAATGTGCAGCTAACAATTATCAATGAGACCGGTCTCATTTACAAAGAAATCGGTCTCTCTGTCGCAAATTTTTGCCGGGAGCCGTGCGCGACCCTGTCCGATGCAGACGAGGCCGCCACTCGGCGGTCCAATGCCGGAAGAGAAGCACAGACTCACGAAAAGCCAAGAAAAACAAACCTTCAGAGTGGAGCGAAGACATGAGCAAGATTGGAATTCTAAAGTCGTTGATTGCGCCGGTTAGGACCGGCATTGCGGCGCTTGCGGTCGCCTATGCCATGGTGGCCACGGTGCCGCAGGCCCTTGCGGCGGATGACAATCCCTACGGCCTGATCGACCCGAAGGTTATCAGCGTTGGTACGATGGGCGACGCCAAGCCCTACGCCTTCACCCAGGCGGACGGCACGTTTACCGGCTTCGACATCGAGTTCTTCCTGAACGTAGCTGGCCGGCTCGGATTCAAGCCGGATCAGGTTATCTTCACCGGCCAGGAATTCTCGGCGTTGATGCCTTCGGTTGCCAATGAGCGTTTCGATGTGGCGGTTGCCGCCATCGGCACGACCGACGCTCGCAAGAAAACGATTGATTTTTCCGACGGCTACCTCGCGGGCTATCTCTCGGTGCTGACCGCCGACAAGGCGATCAACGATGCGGCAGGCCTGAAGGACAAGCGGCTTGGCGTCGTGCAGGGCACGCTGCAAGAGATCTATGCCGCCAAGAACTTCGCCGGAACCGACCTTGTTAAATTCCCGGACAATAACTCCGCGGTATCGGCGCTCAACAATGGAACGATCGATGCACACTTCCTCGACTACGAGGCGGCGAAAGACTATGGCACGCGCTATCCGGAACTGAAGATCGCCATCAATATCCCGTCCTTCGATGCACCCGCCGGTTTCGTCATCCGCAAGGGTAACGACAAGTTCCGTGAGGCGCTGAACACCCAAATCCATGCCGCCATGCAGGACGGGACCTGGAAGACGCTTTATGAAAAGTGGTTCCCGGGTTCGCCGATGCCAGACCAATATCTCCCCAAGAAGTAACCCACTGCAGCCGCCGGCCCGATATTTGTCGGCGGCCGCATAACACGCTTCGACGCCCGTGTTCCAAGCGGGCTCTTGCGGCGGAATGAAAAGGGGATCGAATGAACTGGCTTGAGAACTTGCACCGCAGTTTTCTCGACTGGCAGGCCATGGCAGACGTTCTGCCGAGCATGATCACCATCGGTTTGAAAAACACCCTGATCCTGGCTGCGGCCTCGACGGTGCTCGGCGTGGTTCTGGGGATGATCCTCGCGGTGATGAGCATTTCGCAATCGCGCTGGCTGCGGATCCCGGCGCGCATCTATACGGACATCTTCCGCGGCCTGCCGGCTATTGTCACTATTCTTTTGATCGGGCAGGGTTTTGCGCGCGTCGGCCGCGAGATTTTTGGGCCTTCGCCCTATCCACTCGGCATTCTGGCGCTGAGCCTGATCGCCGGCGCCTATATCGGCGAAATCTTCCGTTCCGGCATCCAGAGCGTCGAGCGTGGGCAGATGGAAGCGTGCCGCGCGCTGAGCATGAGCTACGGACAGGGAATGCGGCTGATCGTCATTCCCCAAGGCATCCGGCGCGTCTTGCCGGCGCTGGTCAACCAGTTCATCGGTAACGTCAAGGATTCGAGCCTCGTCTATTTCCTCGGCCTGCTCGCGTCCGAGCGCGAGATCTTTCGCGTTGGTCAGGACCAGGCCGTGGTCACCGGCAATCTCTCACCATTGCTGCTGGCGGGTGTTTTTTATCTCGTCATCACCGTGCCGCTGACCCATGTGGTCAATCATATCGACAATACGCTGCGACTCGGCAAGCCCGAGGGCCGCACCGTCACCAGCGGCCTGGCCGAAGTCAGCGAGCTGGAGAGCGCCGTCGATCGCAATCCCGCCATCGACGTCATTCCCGATGACCATCCGTCGAAACCCCGGTTCAAGGGGGGCAGTCTGGTGATCAGCGATCTCGACATGGCTTATGGTAGTCTCGATGTGCTCAAGCAGGTCAGCCTTACCGTCAAGCCGGGCTCCGTCACCTGCGTCATAGGCCCATCAGGCTCAGGAAAATCGACATTGCTGCGCTGTCTCAACCGGCTCGTCGAACCGAAGGGCGGCGACGTCCTGCTCGACGGCGAGAGCATTCTGGCGATGAAGCCGGAAAGACTGCGCCGCCGCGTCGGCATGGTGTTCCAGCACTTCAACCTGTTCCCGGATCACACCGCGCTGGAAAACGTCATGTTGTCGCTGACCAAGATAAAGGGCCTGCCGAAGATGGAAGCCGAGCAGATCGCAGAGGCTCGACTCGCGGATGTCGGGCTTGCCGCGCGCCACCACCACCGCCCCGGCAGCCTTTCCGGAGGCCAGCAGCAGCGCGTGGCGATTGCCCGCGCGCTGGCCATGGATCCGGAAGTTGTCCTGTTCGACGAGGTGACGAGCGCCCTCGACCCGGAACTGGTGAAAGGTGTGCTCAACCTGATGGCCGATCTCGGTCGGCGCGGCATGACCATGGTCATCGTCACCCACGAAATGGGATTCGCCCGCAAGGTCGCCGATCAGGTCGTGTTCATGGACGAGGGCCGCGTCATCGAAGCTGGCCCACCGACCGCCATCTTCGACAATCCCCAAAGCGCGCGGTTGAAGCACTTCCTCGCTGAAGTGCTCTGATCGACGCGATGTTTCGTTCGCCGCAATACGGAACGGAAACATCCGTCGGTCGCGCGGCAAATCTATTCCAATGAGAGAATTCGTGATGTCTAACTCTTCTTCAGTCTCCACGGTCGTCGTTGTTGGCGGCGGAATTTTCGGTGTCTCGTCCGCCGTGCATCTCGCCCGGCGCGGTATCAGCACCATCCTCGTCAATGATGGACCGCTGGCCCGCGGCGCATCCGGCCGCTCCCTTGCCTGGCTCAATTCGTCGCGCAAGCGGTCGCCCGAGTACCAGCGCCTACGCATGATCGGCATCGACCGCTACCGGACGGTGTCGGCGAAATATCCCTATGCGGCCTGGCTGCGTTTCGACGGAGGTCTGACCTGGGACGCCGACGACGGCTCCAACGAAATTGCCGAGGTTTTCGCCCATGAACAGGAGATCGGATACGATGCGCAACATCTCTCTGCCGAGGCGATCGCAGCCGTCGCGCCGGGGATTGACGCCCGCACTGTCACGCCCCAGGGCGCGATCTTCAATCCTGGCGAAGGCTGGGTCGATCTGCCGTCGCTGATCGATGTCATGATTACCGAGTTCGTCGCACGGGGCGGACAACTGGTTACCGACGCAGGCCGGGCAAAAGTTACAGTTACCGATGGGCGCGCCACCGGCATCGTCACGACGAGTGGTCGGCGTTTCGACGCTGATGCCGTTCTGGTCGCAACCGGTTCCGAGGTGCCGCGAATGGCCGCCGATAGTGGACAACATATCGCCGACGGCACGCCAATTGCCCTTTTGGTCCGGACCAAGCCAGTCAATCTGGCGCTCAAGGCCGTGCTGAATACGCCACGGGTGGCGATCCGCCCAACGCCGACGGGTGCGCTCGCCCTCGATTCCGCCTGGTCAGAAGAGGAAGTGATCGTCAACCCGGACGGCACATATAGCGTCAAGGATTCGACGGTTCAGGCTCTTCTCGACGAGGCCTCCAAGATACTCGAAGGCAATCCTGTGCTGGCACTGGAAAGCTATGGTGTTGGCCCCAAACCGATCCCAGGCGACGGCGAGCCAGTATTCGGCCAATTGAACAATATCAAGGGCTATTACGTAGCCTTTAGCCACAGTGGCGCGACGCTCGGACTTATCGCCGGCGAACTTCTGGCTGGGGAGATCGCAACGGGCAAGGATCACCCGCTGCTTGAGAGGTTTCGCCCAGGGCGGTTTGGCTGACCCTCCCTGTGCCTGAGAATGTAGGGCAACGTCGTTTCGACGGGCGCGGCGCTTGATAGGGCTATCTGGTGTGCCATTAAGTTCACTGTTATGCCGGATCTCAAATTGCGCCTTCCAAGGTTCGATCCCATCAGCGGCATATGGAGATTCAAGGGTATGATCTGATCGCTTCCGTCCTTGAAGGTGATGAATTTGGAACACATCAAACTGGTCGATGAAATTCTCGAGGGATTGCGTCTCGAAAGCTCGGTGTTTTCGCGAATGACTCTGTTCGGTGACTGGGGGTTCGCAAAGGACGCGTTGAATGGCGCCCCCTTTCATCTGGTACTGGAGGGCGAAGCGTGGCTGAGCGCGAGTGGGAGCGGCGAACCGGTGCGTATGACTGCGGGTGATATCGCCATCTTGCCACTTGGCGAACCCCATCGACTCCTGTCCCGGCCGGACGCGCCGGCTGTGCCCTGGATGCAGGTCGCAGACAGCATGGGATGGACGCACTGGAAGCCCGGCATGCGCTTCAAGGCGCTGGATCTGCAGCTTGGTTTCGGCAGCACCAGTAGCACCCTGATCTCCGGTGTCTTCGCGTTCGGAGACCATCGTCGCAATCCATTCTTCAAAGCGCTTCCATCCGTGCTTGTTCTCCGGTCGGGAGACGATTCAGAGGCTGCGCGCACGGCCGCCGCGATCATTCCCTTGCTCGATGGCGAACTGCTGTCCGGGAAGCCCGGGGCAGAAACGGTTGGCATCCGTCTGGCGGACATTCTGTTCATCCAGGTCATCCGACATCACTTGTCTTCGACGGAAGCACTCCCTCAGGGGTGGCTGCGTGGCATGACGGACGCCGAGATCGCCCCTGCGCTTTCCTTGATGCAGCGTTTTCCCGAGCGCGACTGGTCCGTTGGCAAATTGGCACGCGAGCTTGCAATGTCGCGGTCTCGGTTCGCGGCGCGCTTCAACGAGGTTGTCGGACACGCCCCTTTGGAGTTTCTGACCGACCTCAGGATGCATCGTGCCGCGCAAAGCCTGGCCGACGAAAAGGTCGGGCTTGCCACTTTGGCCGAATCCGTAGGGTACAGTTCGCAGGAGTCGTTCAGCAGGGCTTTCAAGCGCTGGTCCGGAACGTCTCCCGCCATGTATCGGCGACATCACGGTAAACATAGATTGGCTGCCAGCTCTTCCGACGAAGGGACTGCAGCCAGCTGATTTCTGGACGATCGGTTCGGTTTTCTAGACGATTGCCGATAGCACGTTTCAACCGGCCCGCTATCCTTGACGTATCGCAAGGACGGTCAGCCGAGGAGACGGACTATGAATTCGATACGCAATCCCGACAACGCGGCCGAAAGGCCGGGGTCATTCGCAGAAAGCGCCAAACTCTCGCGACGTGCCGTGCTCGGTGCCAGTGCCGTTGGAGCGGGCGTCGCAGTGGTGGCCACGGCATTTCCCGCATCTGCCGGCGATGCCGTTGAGACGGAAATCTCTCCGCTTCCTTTCCCATCGCCCAATGCCCTAATGCTCCATACGACGGTCAACAGCGTGGACGTGGCAGTTGAGATCGATCCGCGGACCTCGCTGCTGGATCTTTTGCGCGAGCGGCTTCATCTGACAGGCACGAAGAAGGGCTGCGACCACGGACAGTGCGGCGCGTGTACTGTCCATGTAGACGGGCGGCGCGTCGCCTCTTGCCTGACGCTTGCGGCCAAACTGGAGGGCCGCGACGTAACGACCATCGAAGGCCTGTCGGATGGTCCTGATCTTCATCCGATGCAGCAGGCTTTCATCGACCACGATGCACTTCAATGCGGTTATTGCACGTCGGGACAGATCATGGCCGCTGTGGCGTGTGTTCGCGAAGGCCATGTCGCGAGCAGAGAGCAAATCCGTGAATACATGAGCGGCAACATCTGTCGATGCGGTGCCTATGTTGGGATTGTCGCGGCCATCGAAGACGCCGCACGCAAGATGGAGAGAACCTGATGCAACCATTCAGCTACGTTCGACCATCCACGGTGCAGGAAGCCGTGACCGCGTTTTCCCACGCTGGCGCCGGGGCGCGCTACATCGCCGGGGGCACGACCCTCTACGACATGATGAAGCTTCGTATCGAAGCGCCTGCCAGCCTGATCGATGTCACGGCTATCGAAGAACTCGACAAAATCGAGACGCACAGTGACGTACTTCGATTTGGGGCGCGCGCATTGATGGCGGAAGTTGCAGCCAATGAGGTTGTTGCCCGCGATTATCCCGTCTTGGCAGAAGCGCTTTCGAAAGCCGCCTCTCAGCAACTCCGCAACATGGCCACAGTCGGCGGCAACCTTCTTCAGCGGACCCGTTGCATGTATTTCAGAAACGGCGAGGGCGTTTATCCATGCAATAAACGAGAACCCGGCTCCGGCTGCGCAGCGATAGGCGGGCTCGACCGGGGACAGGCCGTTCTCGGGACGAGCCCGGCATGCACCGCCGTCTCGCCGGGTGACTGGCCAGTCGCGCTTACTGCAATGGGTGCCAGCGTTGAGGTCGTGGGGCCGTCCGGATCTCGTATGATTCCGATCAATGATCTCTATCTGCTGCCCGGGAATTCTCCCCACCTGGAGTTCGGCCTCATTCCTGGAGAGATGATCACCCTCATCACTGTCCCGAAGAATGGATCGGCGCGCGGATCAACCTATCACAAGATCCGGGACCGATGGTCCTATGCCTTTGCACTCACCTCGGCTGCGGTTGCGTTGGAAATCCAGGGCAGCATAATCCGCAACGCGCGGATCGCCCTCGGGGGCGTCGCGACCCGGCCGTGGCGCGCGGCAGAGGCGGAGCGCGTTCTCAATGGCGCGCGCCTGACACCCGAAACTGCCCTCGAAGCTGGCCGCGCCGCCTTTGCGGGAGCCACAGCGGGTTCACATAATGCCTACAAGATAGAACTCGGCATACAGACCGTGTCGGACGCCATTCTTATTGCCGCCGAAAGGAGCCGCTCATGAGAAACCAACCTTTTCCGGATCGCGCGCGCGTTGACGCTTTCGACAAGGTTCGCGGCCTGACCGAGTACACCGCCGACCTGCAATTCCGCGACCTGCTATACGCCATGACGGTGCCGGCGGAGATACCGAAAGGCACACTGGAACAGTTGTCGGTTGAGGACGCAATGCGCGTACCCGGCGTGGTTCGCGTGCTTACGTCGGACGATTTTCCTCCGGCGCCTGTGGTCGAGGAAGACGGGCCGCCGCCACCTCCGCCGACACTTGTCACCGAGATTGCATATCGCGGTCAGCCCATAGCGCTCGTCCTTGCAGAGACGCTGGAAGCAGCGGTCGCGGGCGCGGATGCGGTCCGGGCACGCTTTTCGCCTGCGGTCTTCGCTGGCACAATGGACGCGCCTGGGACGAAACGTGAGGCGAGCGACGAGATCAAGACGGGCGATGCCGCGGCGGCCTTTGCGGACGCGACGACCGTTTTCGAGGCCACCTATTTATCGCCGACACAGCATCATAACCCGATTGAGCTGCTCGCGACGACAGCGGTCTGGGCAGAGGGCCAACTCACCATCTATGAGTCCACGCAATATTCCAACGGCGTACGGGGCAATGTCGCTCGCGCTTTGGGGCTGGATCCATCCATCGTTCACGTCAAATGCGCCTATCTTGGCGGAGGCTTTGGACAGAAGGGCGCGATCCAGCGCCAGACCGCGCTGATCGCGCAGGCGGCCATCTTGACCGGGCGACCCGTCAAGCTCGTCATGCCACGAGGTCAAATCTTCCATAACGCCACCTTCCGGCCGATGAGCCGGCATCGCGTCCGGCTTGGCGCGAATGCGAACGGCAAGATGATCGCGGCGCTTTATGACGCCGAGCAACAGCAATCTCGAACGGGCACATTCCCGGCAGCCGACTATCACGAAGCAACGATCCGGCTCTATGGTATCGACAATTACATGGGTACGGCCGCCGATCTGCGCATCGACACCCAAGCGCCGGGTTACATGCGTGCGCCACACCCGCAGGCGTCGTGTTTCGCGTTCGAAAGCGCGGTGGATGAAATGGCCTACAAGCTGGAACTGGACCCGCTGGAATTCCGGCTGGCAAACGACACCAGGACGGATCCGAAAACCGGCCATCCATTCTCATCCAGGCATCTCGCCGACTGCCTGAGGGAAGGCGCGAGGAGATTTGGCTGGGAGCGGCGCAGCCCCGGCGCTCGATCCATGTCGCTCCCTGATGGCACGCTGGTGGGTTGGGGCGTCGCCTGCGGTGCATATCCCTCGATGACGACGCCTACGGTGGCGAGGCTCAGGATAGGTGCCGACGGAAGAACGCGGTTCCAGATCTCGGGCCACGAAATGGGGCAGGGCATCCGAACCGCGATAGCGGCCACACTCATCGAAGGACTCGATATCGATCCGGCCCGACTGGAAATCGTAATCGGCGATACATCGACCGTACCTCAGCACATCACGGCGGGATCGTGGGGAACAGCCAGCGTCGTCCCGACAGCGGCACGCGCCGCCCAGAAGCTGCGGAGCCGAATAGAGGAGCTCTTGGCAGGCCGCAGCATTCCGGGCAATCTCCATCGCAAGCTTGCAACGGTACGTCGGCCTTCCCTAGAGATAGAGGTCACACAACTTGGACCGGGACAAGATGCCTCGGTGCTTGAAGGCATGCCCTTCGGAGGCTACGGGGTCGTCGGGCCGGAGTTCCCGACATTCACCTGCATGAGCTTCATCGCCCACTTCGTCGAAGTGCACGTTGAACCACGGACACGACGGATCCGGGTGCCGCGCGTGGTCAGCATTGCCGACTGCGGCCGCGTCGTCAGCCCACGCACGGCGGCCAGCCAGGTGCGCGGAGGGGTTGTCTGGGCCATCGGTGCTGCGCTTCACGAAGCGACCGAGGTCGATCCGCGTTTCGGGGGATATCTGAACAACGATCTTGCCGACTATGTCGTGCCCGTCAACGCGGACATCGGCGATATCGACGTGGGCTTCATCGATCAACCCGATACGCTTGCCAACTCGGTTGGTGTCAAGGGACTTGGCGAGGTCGCAATGGTGGGCGCGTCACCTGCGATCGCCAACGCAATCTTCCACGCGACCGGCAAGCGGCTGCGCTCGCTGCCGATCCGCGTCGAGCATCTGCTCGGTGCGTGACGGTAGCCGGCAGGCGCCGCGAATTGACGACAACGTTGCCGATTAGTCTGGCGCCGTGTTTGCTATCGCTCTTATTTTATGCGCTGCATGATGAGGCTTCGTCCTCCGCAGCGCATTTTGCGTCTGCTGCGCTGCAACAACTCTTAACATTACAAAACCCAAACCTAAGAGACCGTTTGGAAAATCGCGGATTGGGGTTTTGGATTGATGGGATTTGTGATTCAAGCTGTGGATGTGGACACATCAGAGCCGTGGCCGGATGGCCCAGATCGCCAAGAAGACCAAGCGTTATCC
>Ga0307515_10001998_pt1 | contig 45150 bp, 47 predicted proteins | sample 17_EM_MG_FD_194513 | JGI IMG/M metagenome (GOLD analysis project Ga0307515, IMG submission 194513) | Populus trichocarpa ectomycorrhiza microbial communities from riparian zone in the Pacific Northwest, United States - 17_EM | ecosystem: Host-associated > Plants > Roots > Unclassified | place... | reverse complement strand
GGGCGCAGGAACTTAGGATAATCGGGAGCCATCTACCGAAGGCACCGACTGGGATGTTTACCAAACGGCTTACCGATATGATTGCCGAACGACCATACTGGAGGCCTACAAGCCTGCTTGGCCAATGCTGAAGGAATATTTAGATAACTACTGATGGGCACCGTGCGAGAGCCACCGGCTGCAAGAGATGATCTGAGATATCAAGAGTGGCCCACAGAGCAATGCACGAGGGTCGGGAGAGCGCAAATGCGCTTGAATATATATGTCGTATGAATCACCATTTCACGAGACACTTACGAGATAGATATGAGGTCATGTATGATTGACCATCACTGATGGCTATAATACCGAAGCAGCTTCAAAAGCAGCAATAATGATCACAGATGGGCAGGGCCTGCGGAGTTCACGAGGAGTCGGGAGAGCTCGAGTGCTAGCGCACTTGGAAGTATAATGAGTATGACTGGTTACTGGGATGCTTACAAGTTAGATATACCGATGCAATTGCCGATGGCAATGGCCGACGGCGATGGCGATGGTGATGGTGACCAGCGAGCGGAAGCCACCATCGATACTGCCGAGTCAAGACGTGGCACATGCTATGATTGGGGATTTCACCGAGATTACTGTGTCTAATTCCGACGATGACCTACGCTTGGTACAACCTACGAGTACAAGGTTGATGGTCGGATGCCGGACATTCCGGAAGTGGAGACTTGGAGGACGGTGTCACTTTGGATGTTCCTTCTTTCTCTTCTCTATCTTTACTGCATTACTTCTTTGGATCTCGGCCCAGTACAAATGGCGTCGGCACGGGATTTTACTATCTCCGGAGATAAGTCAAGTGGAGGTGGAGTTTCCCCGTGCACCGGATCCGCCGAATGGCTACCATATGGTACTGATCGGTTGTGGGACTTATGGGTTCGTACGTTTGCGTATGTTGAACGGTTGCTGGATTGTTTCCTTTCCTTTTCTACTCTTGTACAGGATTATGCAGCCCAGGGGGTCTGCACCTAAAGTGGGGGATAATGTAACGGCACAGCTGCACGTGATGTGTCCAGGGCCGCGTACTACCCGCTTGATATAGTCGGCTCGCCACGAGCCTTAGATCTCTCGCGATAATCTTACCTTTATACTACTCTACAATATTGACATCCATATTTGCAACTGTATCTACTGATGTACCTTCATACGAGGCCATACACGGGCGTATGCCTTTACAGATGTAATGCCAAAAATTGTTGACACTCTGTTGACGCTCACCTTTGAGCTCACCTTAGAAACATACTAATAGTCAATGGGTGCTCAACAATTGTACATAAAATGCATACAGTCCTGTTTGGCAGCCAGTATATCGTTTCTATGTATTATGATTCGAATTCATAATCTTTCCGACATCTCAGTTTCTGAGCCACCACTATCCACGTCATATGCATGATGAATGACGTAAGCCCATCGCATTTCAGTGCTTTTGGCCGGCAATTTACCGCATAAAACACCGTGCACTTGTTTTAGATATTTATAGCGCGACGTCATCACCATTTCTTATGCAGCTCATTCTCCTCGATTTCCATGTCGTACCATAAGCAATTTTCCATTTTTCTAACCTGTGCAGGAGGTCTGAGCGGAGATTTATTTAGTTGGCTACATGGAGTAATGCAGACTGACGGCTGTCATTCATCCGGGTTTTGGATTAGCTTTTTGGTCCTTTTATAAGTCGTATGAGATCACTGACTTAAACTTTGTTAGTAAATTTCGTCTCAAATTTAGGTGTTATTTAAGCATTTACCCGTACGAGGCGATATCATATACAGTGTAATGTCCATCAATCTACTCATTTTGAAGTCTAGCACGATTGCATGGCCTGATTGACCCTCGCACACACACTGACGAATAATCTTGTCTCACAATTTGGTCACTGAAATCCAGAAAAAGCTGACACGTAACAAAGTCGGTACAAATTGCTTTTATTCGAGATATATCGACAAAAATTCCTATTTGGTGTTCTATTACTCTGGTGACGCAGGAGCCGTCACCATGTCTTTGTCCGAATCCGAATTCTATATGGTAATTCGCTACCAACCCTATATCCTGAGGTCAAAGCTCACGGGTTGAGCTGGCGTCGCAATCACCCTCTGTAACCAATTGGGCACCGCATCGGGCATGAGAGATACAATGATATTGTCTGCCTGAGGGATCTCTGAACCCAGCCTCATTTGACTACTCCCATGTGGAGACGTCACTCGCGGCATTTGGGATTGTCCCAGGACGATATCATAACCCTGCAGGAGTTCTGCAAATGTTGTCGGTGATGGTGTGACTGCTGTCGTGTCTGTTTGGGGCTCAACAACCGCTGGAACCATCAGTTCAGTCGTCCTGTACTTCATATATCTCTCACAGAAGTAGTCGGCTGCCTCCCCCCATCCTGGTTGCATCAGTATGTGAAGCCTAATCTGGTTCGGTCGAAAGCTCTCCATGCAGCGCTGTACCGTTTTGGAGATTGTGCCCATCATCCAGCCAGGTTCATCATCTTTGCTGAGCTTGCCAAGCTTTGAATGTTCTTCATCATCATCCTTGTCTTCCCCATCTTCTTCATCATCAGAAGTTGAAAGATCGCTCAGACTGTCTCCGATAGCATTCAACATCCGCTTGAATGTTGTGTCAGGCTTTGTGGTTGTCGATTGTGCCTTTTCAACATTCTTGATATGTTCCTGCTCTTGCATAATCGCTGTCTCTGCGTCTTGAACTCTCTTTCTTGCCACTGGGGTCTTTCTATCCACATAATCCTCGATCCATTTCTCTTTTCCTTCGTTGCTGCAAATGCGCGTTTCCAGTAGTTTGTCCACCAAAAGCTTCTTTTCAGATTGTAAGCTGCACATTGCTCCCAACGCTTGCACCCTGTCTCCCTCCAAGCAACTCTTGCCGTTATTCGCTTGATGACGATGTCGTGTCGATTTCTGTGTCGATTTGCTGTATTTGCCTGACGGAAGTGGCGAAAGGGTCTTTTTCAGAGCATTGACCGGTGTATTTTGGGTTGACCTTGTTGTTGGGCGAGATGTTGGATGTTTCAAGATATGGACCACATGCAGGCAAGCTGAGTCTTTTATGTCAAGGTTGGTAGGTTTCATCAATTAGAACAAAGCAAAATCAGCGTTTTGACCGTCACTTCTTTGGGAACAGTCATGCTAACTGTACATTAAGACTTGCTGGTCAGGGTGTGATTCATGTAAGATCCCGGCGATGTCTTGAGACAAACATCACCAGACGTTATATCCGTCGAAGAATGTCCTTTTTATATCCATCAAACATGTGTTATCAACTGTCATTCATCACGATATATCCCTGCAAACACACACACAACATCGGACTGACTTGCTGCAAATCGCACGACCATCAGAATCCCCTGCAGCTATACGCAGTGCAGTTATATGCAGCTGTCTTCAGCTAGAATTGAAAGTGCAAGTTGGCTGTCAGTCGTTCCATTTGGACTTGTAGCTAACTATATAATCTCCAGGACTTCCCACTTCTTTTCGTGATCATCTTCCTCACCATTCCACAACAGCAAGTCATGGTTCCAGAAAAACCTCAACCAGGTGTGATTGAAGCCGAATCGAGCCGAACGACGGGCAGTTCACAAAATGCGCCACTCGGTGAGACACAGCAGCCACGCAGACACCAGTTAGTTCACTGCGATGCTGTAATTGTAGCCACAGCAAATATGACCCAGGACGCCCATGTGAACATCGTATGTAAAACCGGAAGCAGCAAGCATCAGATGCAGCATGCGATTGGATGTGAGTAAATCCATATCAATGTAGATGACTGTCAACTAACAGTATACCCCACAGCTGAGCTATATAGAGAGCTACGTGACCAATTCATCGCTGCCGTAACATGAAACCACCATGGTCGACCAAGGCATTCGTCCGCACAGTCTGCAAAACTGAACATCACGATGTTGGAAGTTTTGGGAGTTTTGAAGATGAATTTGGTGATAAACGTCCCTGGTATTGGACAAAACAGGCTTCAAAGAGCTTAGAGAGGGCTATGGAGTTGTATATGGTTGAGGTAACAGCAGATTCACACCCTTGAAGCAGCAACTAATTCCTTGTAGGGTTTCAACATATCAGCTACTATGGCAAGACAAGGAGGTCAGGTACAGCTTGAACAGCCTGACATGCGTCTTGCCTTGAATATGGCCAAAACGGCTAAAGCTGGGTTTTCGCACGCCGCAATTGAGGAAAAGCAACAACTAATCACAGAACCACGCGGTGAAGTTCGAGAAGAGAAGAAGCAGGGTGTTGTCTTTCCTGGGCATAACAAGGTGAAGGCTGCGATAGAAAGACACCCAGCAACAATTCGGGAAAATCAAACAGACCGGTGTCTTCCTTGCCATCATGGCATGGCCAAGAATCCACAGACTCGCTGGAGGCGCAAAGGCACAGGTGCACCTCCACCACGACTGGCGCCACCGAGGCCTGGAACACCACCTGGGCCTCCTGATCACAGTAAGAGATCTCAAAGCTCCGAAACAGAAGGTGTGCCACCCGGATATGTGTATATACATACTCCGCTCCCCAGTGCATGATTTTTCAATCTTGATCCATATGCCAAGGATCGCCTGCGTGATAAAGATTTTATTCCAGATTTGCTGACTGATGAAGGTCCATCCACAGGTTAGTACACTATCAGCTGTGGGGTAATGCAGCTAACAGCCATTTTGTAGACGACAGCAGCCTTTTGAGTGAACAGGGTGTTTCAGTATTATCATTATCTACAATTAGTGGACACTTTAAAGTATATTTTAAAGGGTATATTTATATGCATCATTAAAAAACAATGTAGTTAGAAAGGAGAATGTACATGAACAGGACAGAACGGCTGCCACAAGACCATTATTGATATAGTATGCCAAAGTGAATGGTTCCATAATGCGGTTACGCCCGTGGCAGAATGAGTGTTAACAGAGCGTCAACGAGTGTTGGGTCTGTAAGTCGGGTAATAAACACGCGATTCGGTAGTGATTATACATAATGGAAGTGTTGCCATTTTCTAGGCGCTGAAAAAAAAAGCGACACGCTCCCTGCCCCATTGTGAAAATGAGCGTCAACAGAGCGTCAACAATTTTAGGTCTTGTTAGTCTAGTAATTATGAAGTGATTTTGTAGTGGTTATACATAACAACAGTATTGACAACCTGTAGACACAAAAAATAATAGGAAACGCTCCCAGCCCCATTGTGAAAATGATCATCAACGGAGCGTCAACGATGTTTGGTCATGTAATTCGGGTAATAAAAACGCGATTTGGCAGGGAGTTCACATAATAGAAGTGTTGCCACCCTTTATACGCAAAAAAGGAAGCAACACGCTCCCTGCTCCATTTTGAAAATGACCGTCAACAAAGCGTCAACGATTGTAGGTCTTGTTGGTCTTGTAATTCAGACTTAATTTTGGAGTGGTTATACATAACAACAGTATTGACAACCTTTATATGCAAAGAAGAAAGCGAGATGCTCCGTGTCCCATCTTGCAAATCCGCATCAATGGAGCGTTAATAATTTATGGTCCGGTAAGTCGGGTAATAAAAACGCGATTTGGTAGTGATTACACCTAATGGAAGTGTAGCCATCCTTTATAGGCAAAAAAGAAAGGGACACGCTCCCTGCCCCATCATGAAAATTTGTGTCAACGGAGTGTCGACGATCTTGGGCCTTAGATCATGGTTTATTGAAGAGCGCTGTGGCTGTTAAAGTCCAGATACTCAGTTTTGGCCATTTTTGTAGTCTAAAATGCTTGTGAATACTTAGTTGCACCTTGGTGAATGCAATCAGTTGTTACTGTTCAGGAGGCTATCGCGGGAATATCAGTTGCATATTTGCTCATAAAGCCAGCTAATCACATGTTTATTGATATGTGCGATCAAGCGCCACTTGGATTACCCCAGATGTAAGACCATCAATTGTTGACGCTCCATTGACACTCATTTTCAGGATGGGGCAGGGAGCATCTCTCTACTTGTTAGCTATATAAGGGTTGTCAATACATCAGAAAATGACAATGCAGTACCATCGTCAATATTTTGCAATTAACAGTAGAATATCTGAATGGGACCATAAATGGAAAAACCCGAAACGCAGAACTGGAGATTGGACCTGATGGGTCTAGCCAAACCTGGTGAAACCCACGAGTGAACGGGTACAGGGCCGGGTTCGGGCCGCCAACAAACAGCGGGTCGGGTTTTTCGACGGTTCTGGAACCGAACCGAACTGTTTTTCAGGTCCAAACCCGGACCGCTGGCGGGTTACCCAGACCCGTTGCTAACACTACTTATCACTTGCCGCCTTTTTGAATCATGACACAATGCACCGCACTTCTCCACCTCCTCCTCTTCTTTCCAGCACCAGGAGAAGCAGACAATCTATCAACAACTCAGATCTCGATGATGGTCGCAACACAATACCCTACAATTACAATGATTATTGAGATTGTTACCTCTTGGGTTACAAGTGATATGTTTAATCAGTACCCAGGAATAGCTTCGGGTGGATGGAAGGAAGTGGAGTTGTGGACAGATGGAGACGTCAGAAGACACGGAAAAATTTGTGTGATGGTGGCAGTATAATTTGTTATGATATGTAAGTGGTCAGAGGTGTTACAACCTGAGATAATGCAGAGTGGTTGTATTGATAGGAGATTATGCTGGTGGTGTGTAAGATCAGTGTTGGATATGCGGATCATATATTATCGGAGCATGAGGAATGATTCAATGGTGATAGAGGAGTTGTATATAAAGGGCAGGTCGTTGGGTGTTGAAGGATTTCCTTGTCTTCTGTCTGTACTCGTTCTGTTATATAGTAAAGGAAGTTATGACTTTGAAATAGCGCTGACTCTTGTCCTGTCTTGATTTCCGTGGGATGACCTTCAAGCACTTTTGTCCGGATTATCATATCATATTTTTGTTACCAATATCCACCAGGAAAAATGACCTTACGCGACGCGTAACTCATAGAGAAGCTGTTTTTGGGACGGTAATCTATAGCATATTTGACGCGTGGCACTATGAGGTCCTATGGACCTGCGCGTTGACTAGATTACTATGATACGCATGCGATTATGTGCGCTCGATACTATACATCATACTGCATTCAACAAAACTGCCAAATGCACATCATTGCACGCTCCCAAGTACGCTCTGAAATACACTCCCAGCCTGTTTGACTTACGCTCCCAAGTAAGCTCTCAAGACACTCCCAAGTACACCTCCGAGTACATTCTCAAGTATACTCCCAGGCATGCTCTCAAGGACGCTCCCAATGGCACTCGATGGCGCTCTCCCAGCCTGCTTGACTATACCCTCTCAAGAAAGCTCTCAAGACGCTCCCAAGTACACTCCGAATACACTCCCAAGTACACCTCCAAGTATGTTCTCAAGTACACTCCCGGTCATGCTTTCAAGGACGCCCCCAATTGCACTCGCTGGCACACTCCCAGCCTGCTTGACTGTACGCTCTCAAGTAAGCTCTCAAGACGCTCACAAGCACACTCCTGAGCACGCTCTCAAGGACGCTCCCAATTGCACTCGATAGCACACTCCCAGCCGGCTTGACAGTACGCTCCCAAGTAAGCTCTCAAGACGCTCTCAAGCACACTCCCGAGCACGCTCTCAAGTACACTCCCAATTGCACTCAATGACACTCCCAGCCTACTTGGCTCTACACTCCCAACTACACTCGCAAGAGGTAAGACACTCCCAATCTCACTTGACTATATGATCCGATGTATATTTGATATTATAGTCTGAACCTTATCTTTAGCGCGCCCACCGCGACGATATCTAACGATGCCTCATGGTGATGGTGTTGACAATTGCAGCCTTAGATTCTGCAGGAATGGTAGACAATTGGATCTCGGGGAGAGCAGATCTCCGACTCAGCTTTTCCAGCAGAATCTGCTGCCCGCTTCCCACCTATTTTGGGCGTATGTGTGCGCATTGGGTCCAGGGCTGGTGGTGATGATGGCGATGGTGATGATGGCGATGGTGATGATGGCGATGGTGATGATGGCGATGGTGATGATGGCGATGGTGATGATGGCCATGGTGATGATGGCGATGGTGATGATGGCGATGGTGACGGTGTCGGTGATGGTGATCATAGTACCAGAAGCACTTAAGACAAGTAGGTTGGCTACGTCAACATTAGCATCAAAGCTTCCACAGACTTTGAGCCTTCTATTAGCCAAAGCTTCCACAAACTCAGAGTTTGCCATTGGCCAAAAGCTTCCCGTGGAAAACTCTACTCCTCCCGAAGCTCGGCTCTCTCAAGCAGGCTCTCAAGCAGGCTCTCAAGCAGGCTATCAAGCAGGCTATCAAGCAGGCTATCAAGCAGGCTCCCAAGCAGGCTCTCAAGCGCCAGCGGGCTGTAAAGTAGACTCGCGGCGATAGTGTGACCGGTATAACAGCGAAGACTCCAGTCAGGAATGACAGGTATAGGTCCATCTCCAGCAGCCAACCGTATATAGGTCCATAGGCCCACGTGCACATCTCTATGAATCGACTATGGATGACTAGAGGCTGCGCGTCGCGCAGGGGTCCACGGGAAGCTTGCTATGTGCTGCGCGTGTGCGCGTGTACGCGTAGCGCAGCCTATAGTGAATATGCACTTTTGCCGATGTCACCTACCATTGACCCTACCCATTACACTAGAAAGAGTCCACTATATATCGTACCTGATATTTGATGTACTGACAACAATGTTTGACCTGTGGAATTGATCATGTCTGGTATCACTGTGAAATCGCTGCGAGTTATATCTCAATTTGCTACCTGTGTGGCCCCGATCTTACGCAATTGAATGTGCCTGCAACCTTTGAACAGTTGTAGGTACGGTCACCATCCTTGCTCGGTTTCCAGTTGGGTTGATTTGGAATCAAGCGATTGGTTGATTCACGTTCCCGACGATTGCGTCCCCACGTTACCACAATTTCCCAGATTGAATCTCCATTAGTACCCATATTGATCCCCGTATTCGGGGGCGAAAGCATGACACAACTTGTACTTCTCCGACGGAATGACTGGATCCTGCCGGAACAAATTGTTCTATTTCCGAACAAAAACAACTGAACGCCATCGATTGCATCGAAGCCGTACTCGCATCCATTTTGAAAGAAACACCTCTGGAACCTGATTGTTGGGGACGGTCTGATGTTCCCTCACCCTGGAATATTCAGTAGACTGAAGCTGCCGCATACGGAGGAGATTTAAAGGTAGATAATTCAGTGTTCTGACAACATTGGACGGAACATAAAGGATGTCAGCTTGGGTGGTTTACCAATTGTGATCCTGAAGACATGAGTCACTGCAGAGGACATACTTGCGTAGGACCACAATCAACAATCGGACATGCACCAGCAGCAGCAGAAACCGCAAAATCTTTGCCGATTCCCCTGATTGTTATCAAACCTCTGACTATGACTTGTTCCAGAATCGAGGTGTATAATGAGTCCTGGTGGATCAGTGTGATTCGTTGTGACGTCAAGATCAGATCAACACCACGGGGTGTCTTTGGTGTCCATGGACGACCAAAACATCATGGGAGGAACCATGAACAGCAGCATACCCGATGTGGGCATTAGGGAGAGGCAGACAATAATGGAAACAGCACAAGAGGTGCTGAGGAGGGTAGCACAGTACACCGAACCCGTGAGCGTTGTGCAGAGGGTGTGCGCTCTTCCAGCCTAGATCATCACATTACAGAAACAAGTGTTGGACCTGCAGGCACACCAGTACTTGCTGCCTCAGCGCAATTATAACGAAAAAGATAACCGGATGGACAAGTGGGAACCAATCTTGGCGAGGCCGGGACCAGACCAGTGTCAGCGGGAACTGATGAACAGCTCCGTGAGGATCTCCTGGCGATTACCCAGGACGCGCAACAATCAGGAGAGGAAGCCCGAGGTTTGAGGACGCAGTTAGCCAATGCTCTTACATTGGCAGCCAGAATGGCTCCAGCAGCCCCTCAGACTCCCGAGGACAGAGGCGACAAATATCCAGACTCTGCGGACTCTTCTGGGTTGGATTGCACGCAGTTGAGAAGCTTGACTGCTCACCTCCGGATGGTAACATGACACAAGCCTGCCCGCTCTCCCCACGAGTAGTCGAAGATGCGGTCTGCATCCAACATCCTGAGGTGAGTGGCCTTGGGGCAGATTGTGCCACACATCTGGGAGAATGGGGAAATTTGACTGGAAGAGCTACCAGCTTGATACAACTCATGGAAGCAGCATTTGGGGACCCCGGCCGAGTAGCAACCGCCAAACAGAAATCCACAAGATTACACAAATCAATGGTGAGTGCTCTCTGGATTAGGCTTAGTTTCAAGTTATAGTGGCCGATCTGGATTGGAACCCGTCGGCTCCCCCGAATTGCCCTACAAATGGGATCATCAGAGGAAATAACAGCCTCCTTTACCTATGGACATACATGAGAAGAACTCCCCGCTTTTGAAACAGTTTGCCAGCAACAGGTTAATCTGAGCTGACAATGACGAGCGGAGAAGCTAGCACAGACTGTGTGAGGGACAGGCTGTAACTCTTCCCCCAAACCTCGCACACCCCCGAAAGATCGAGGGGTAGCTCCGGGCAGGTCAGTCGCTGGACATACCGGACCTGCACCTATGGATCTCACCGAAAGCTGGAGGAGGATTTCTGCGGAAGAAAGGGCATAGAGGTGTGCGGATGGGAGGTGTTGATACTGTGGTGTGTTCAACCACAGGGCGGCAGAATGTGCAGCAAAGGAGAAGGCTCAGATCACTGCTGCGGCTGGGTAAGAAGTGAAGGAAGTAGGAACCGGGGCAGGTTCCAAGGAATCAGGAAAGGATTATGGCAATTGAAGAAGGATGGCTCATCAGTTAATGGAAAAGGTTTTGTTTTGAATGCTTTAAAATGTTCTGGAATTTGGTGTGTATCAGTTAGCAAGGTGGAGTTATTGGAAGGATCAATGGACAGGAAACATTTAGTTATAACCTGCACATCGAAAGTGATTGATGAAGGAATACCTAGACATGCACCGATCGATTGCGGAGCTACAGGCATTGCATTTCCGGATTAAGATTTTGCCTGCCATCATCAAATATCACTTCAAAAATTACAGGAGAAACGACAGGTTGAGGTTATCAATGGGAGACCAATAGAATCAGGGGGTATTATGCCAATTGCCAAAGTAGGAATGACGATTCAGGATCATAAGGAACAAGTACCTATGTTTTTTATGAAATTAGGACAATATTCAATTGTCCTAGGAATCCCCTGGCTACGGTTACATGATGTGGCAGTAGGATTTGCATCAAATACGGTTACCTTTGGATCTTAGTATTGTACTACACATTTTCTGGAAGCACTTGTTATGGTAGAAGGCGTCAAAAAGGAACCTCCGGACCCAGTCAATACCCAGAAGTGAGGGATATTTGAACCACAGACACGCACACCATGACCACCCTGGAGAAATATTTTTATGCTTCATGGATGTTTGTTCTTTCGAACAGTCATGAAGGGAAAACTTACCATATTATAGCATCTCTTTATGATATTGATAAGGCCATTGGAACAAAGGATGTTAAGGAATGACGTTGGGAGGATATTGTTCCCGAACAGTATCATGAATTGTTCCTTCATATTGCTACTGCCTTATTTACAATCTTCCACGATGCTTCGAAGAGTTCAACGATTTGATAGCATCGTCATGACATGTCAAATTGGGTTTAGTCTTTTAAACTAATCAATTGCACTTGTTTCTTTCACATTGGTTCTCTTGATTTTAATCGTTTTGACAGTTTTTTGAACTGTTTCACTGATTTCAAGAATATTCTTAACTATTTAATCCCTTGAGACATCGATTATACACAAGCTTCCACAACTCCCATTACAAAAATCAAGACAGCCAGAGTAAACACTGATCTGATTTCTATCTTTGCAACAATTACTTCAAGCATTGCGTCAAATAATCTACATGTAAACCAAATTCAAAGCATTGAAGTCAATCATGTTGCTCAAGTACCACTGCGAGCTATCTGGCTGTGGTGTCAGCAGGAGATGGTGTACAGCTCCTCGGATCGCGCTTATAGGGACGATATAAATGGTTCTGACGCCCAATTGATGCGTAAAATGGTAGCTTCCATTGTGCAAGGGTTGCATTGGAGGTTGATGCCTCTCCTAGACAATCACCATACGAGCCGTCTGACGTATCGGTGCTGTTGCAATGGTCTGAACCAAAGCAGGAAGCCCTTTAACACTGGATTCAGCGGCATCGAGGACAGAAAGGGACTTCAACCATGCAGGAATGCACACGGTAGTCAACTTAAAGTGGGCATCCAGATTCATCCCAATCGCGAGATGCACTGTATCATTTCTTGGTGGCTTATAGTTCCTCCACCTGGTGGACCCAGTGAAACGAACCATATGAACTGCTTGCTCGTCGCGTTGAAGAGATGTTAGCGGAATTGCTACTGTACTGTACCGAATGAATTTTGGATTGTTGAGACGACTGCAATACTGATCCCGATCGACGTAGTCTGTGAAGTCGGAAAATAACTTGAAACACCAAGCCATGTGATTGTGTAGCTCCCCTTGTGGCATTGCACACCACTCGGCCAAGTCATCAATGGTCCTGATTTCAGGTCAAGGGGCTTTCATCATTCACTTGATAGAGGTTTTCCTTAAAGGCATATGATCGTCGCGACATTGTTTTGAAGCGTTTCATTTGAGATCTCTATACTGAAACACCTCCTGGCAGGCTGTCGTTTGCAAAATATGGACAGGGCTCATGACGATTCGATTGTCGGTACACTTGGTTAAAATCCATCATCCAATAATCTGGCAGTTCAGAGGCTACATTTGACAGGTTGCCAAGCTGGCGGATATGGTCAGAGAAGTGGTTCTGGAGCTGCATCGTCGCAAAGTTGAAATCTGATTCTTCGAGAAGATGATGTGCGATTCCAGACTTGATCTGGGTCTTATCTTCATCAACGCGACAGCACTTTGCAGCCGCAGAAAGATTGTTCCAAGCAGTGTCACTCTCCCGTTCCTCCTGTTTATTTATGGTAAGCTGCTTTTTCAAGCTTTCTGAGACCTTCTTGGTAGATTTACTGGCGCAGAATCGACTGAAAACATCGTTGCGACAATGAGACACCTCCAGATAATTCTCCATGTACTCGATCGTGGCCTCAGTATGGCACTGGTACCGTGCCATATGATGAAAATACACTAAGTTCTTGGCGCGCAACAGGGTATCTGTGAAGGGAATCCTTGGGCTCACCAAAGAGTTTAAAAGAGTTGCCACAAAAACTGGAACAATCACACAGCCAAGTGCATTCATCTCCGTACCACTCCATTGCATCACCAGGCTCTATGGCTTGTTGAATCGAGCGAAGGCAGGATATAGAGGCATCATCGCCCTGAGGGGGTTGAATTTGTCGATCTTGGAATGTTGTTCGAGGAAGAACGTTACCCAGTCCGTCAAATGCTTAAGTATACCGGGATAGATTGTATCAAAAATATCTGGTACGATATTAATCCTTGGAGAGATGCTTTTCATATTCCAGAAGACGCCTTCTGAGGTTCCAACCGCTCGATGTTCCAGATATTGGCTTGCTTCCCCTCTCTCCATCTAGTGTTGGCAACGGGTCCAAATTCCCTGTTCAGTTTCGGGTCCAGTTCCAACCCGGAACCGAACCGTCGCAACAGGTTTCCACACAAAACCCAGAATTTCAACACCACCACTTTGCCTCCAATTAAGTATTTGAGTTCTGATCGTATCATGATATGATCAGTATGTAGATTGTGCATTTGAAGCCGCTCTTTCACCTCCCGATCTCAGATATGTGATCCGACCAATATTCGTTCAGTCGCTATTGAAAACCCGCTAATTTCGCTCAAATTTGCCCTTTTTCCACAGCCACTCAACAAATATCAGTCGGATCGCTAATCAGAATACGCGAGGTGAAAGAGCGGCCAGAACTGAACAATTTATGTACTGATCATGTCATGATACGATGAGAACTCAAATACTTAATCAGAGCCAAAGTTGTGGAAACAGTGAAATGGAACCACAGTCCAGTTCGAACTCGTCCCCGAACCCGCTGGGTACCCCTGTATTCAGGGTGACAACCCGGACTGGACAGTCTGGTCCGGTTCCATACCCGGACGGCAGCCGGGTAACCCGGAACCATTGCTAACACTATCTCGATCTTATCTCCCTGAGTCGTGAGTATCATCTTTTGGAAGTATAGCCGATAGTCTCTCAATTGCCACGACAATGAATTCCATTGTCCAAAGGACGATTTTGGGGCATTGCACAGAGGGCAATGGGGCGGCATGATTGAATGCAAGTGAATGTTTACGAAGTGGTCAGCCATCGATAAACAAATGACAGGAGAACATTGCTGCATCCAACCGTCCGCACTAAGCATAAGCAGTACAGTGTTGAAACGTGCATTGAGAGGAAGAGATATTAGGCTGAAGACCATCCTTAAAATATCTCGATTGTGGATTTCTTGTTCCTTCATGGCAGTCATTTTTCTATGTCCTATACAGTGATATTGCACAAGAATGGGAAGCAGGGCATCAAGGATGCTTGCAAGATTCGATGGCTTTAATCTAATCGTCAAGTCGATGTTTCTGAGACTAGAATATCCTGGCCATTCCTTCTTGTCTCCCAAATAGTGGTTAAGATGGGTCTGGTCTACAATGTCGAATACAGAGACAATCGTTGCTCCCAGCGGCCGCCGTAGCTGAAGATGCGGTCAAAACCATTGTAGCTATGATAAAATTCGACTAACGTATCTGTTCATTCCACCACCAGTCACTTCATCCCACCACTGAGTAGATATATTCCTCAGCCTCATTGAATTCCTTTACTGGAGAATATGACATATGTTCCTTGAATGCAGCCTGTTGAATGGGGAACTCAATGCATTCGACAGGATTGTGGTGAAAGAAACATGTCTAATCATTGTCGCTGAGGTTGTTTGGATCAGCAAAACCATTCTAACACACTTTGCCGGATTTTGAAGAGACGATGCCTGTCGCGTAGAACATCTTGTTCAACCTTTTGAATAATTTGTGGGATGAAGTGAAGTTGCTGACAGTTGCCATCGTAGGGTTCCTGAAAAGCTCATTGATAGCAGCTTTGCTCAAGTTGTGCTTGACTCACCAGTGGGCTGATCGATACTCCTCATCACAACAAAACGGAGACCTTAGACCAATTTCATTGCCGAAGATATTGAAATACTCATTACTAATTGGCTTGCCACCTAGACGGTTGTCCAAGTGTGGAGTACCATGAATGCAAGTTCGAACTGGAGGTTACTCCGGATCGATACACTCATTCTTGCTGTCGGCTTCTAAATCGCTGGAATCATCCTTGGAAGGGTGAACAGAAGGGTCACAATGTGGTTCATGAACCAATGCAAGTAGAATGCTATCGTGCTCGAGCGCAAAACCATCATCCAGCGGTTGTTCGCCTGATACATATGCTATTCTTTCTTTGCAGTCGCGACGGAGGTCAGTGATGTAAGTGCTGATGTAGAAGTACGTCTTCAAGCAGTAAAGACACTGTTGACCAAGATCCATGTTTCAGTAGCAAATTGAAATGTCGCAACATGGTTGAGAAGTGTATTGACGGTCATTTGGCTACACATATCATTAAAAGCCGGCAGTTCTCGGAAACAGCCACACCTCGATTTACTGTTTACCACAATGTGGTTCTACCGATCCCACACGATTTCTGTAATCCTCCTTCACACAGTTGCAAAGTGTTTAATCGCTCTCTCAATTTGAACCTCCCTTGGATCTCGAAGAGCATAGTGCATCTGCGTTCAGCTCGTCATGGCGATTGTTATGCACACTCAAAAGACCCTCCTATGCCCTCTGCCCGACTTAAAGTTGTGACTGTATGTTAAGTTCGTACTTTGCAGGGACTGTACATTCTCCTCTGATACCCACCCAGCGACGTCATCGTGGGGTACAAAATCTTGAGCAAGGACAAATGAGTGAGATATGACTGCAGAGCAAGGTTTTAGTTGTGTTTGTGATGAACATAAGCATTCAGTCGACGAATCAGGGCGTTTAGATGATGTTAAGTAAATTGCCTGCTAGCTGAATTGCAGCCAAGATGATGTTGCCGGATCAAGAAAACCCTCCATGCCCAAATATATTCGCCTTGCTTGCCCACTTTGCTTACAATCTCCAGAACCTTCGACACACCCTTCTCACCTCTGCTACCGTATCGCATCACCCTTGATGATATATTCAACTCTTCCAACCCTTGTTCAGAGTGCGAAGCATTCGATATCCACCACTCAATGATTGAGCACCCTTGAGAACCTCAAATGTAATGTGATACCTTCTGGTTGCCGAAATCAGTCATCGCAAATGCTAATAGCATCCAGATTCCGACTCCCCAAGTCCCAGTCTTGGCCAAGAACGCTGGTGTTGGAGTCAGCCAATGGGCAGCTGAAAGCGTGGGGATTTGGCATGATAAGGGTGGCTTGACAACACAACGGATAGATAATAATGTGAGGGAGTGCATCTGGGCGATTGCCCAGTCCATGAGCATCAACAACAAGCAAGGTGCCAGCCCAGAGGAATGGGATCCCCTAATCGATCGTTGCGTTACTCGAATCACTGATCTCGAGTCTAAAAGACCGCTTTTGGAAATGGTACACAGTGGACAAGACTCACCTCCATGGTCAGACAGTGCAGGCAGCACTGGACGAGAAAGAAACTTCGGGTCACAGGTCTTCGCCAACAAAGGTGCGTTGCGACCCCTCGACCAATATCCTTGTCAAGCCATTTAGCTTTACCATCGCCTATGTGGATCTCGACATTGCTGGGAAGAGGGTGGCTGAAAACAATACGGAGCTATTCTCATGGCACTGGCCTGGGGATGATGAATTGATATTTTCGATACTTACATCAATCGTCGATATGACCATATTGTCAATAGTGAATGCTGCAATCACCGGTCTGCCAGACCACAGCTGGAACATCCGAAAGTTTTGGGGCTGCCTGAAGGAGCCTAATGGAGATGGTGGTCCATTCGGCCGTAATTTTACCTCAATCTTCGATAACAATACTGCTGCCGGATGGGTAAAGGAGGCGATGAAATTAAGTAACTCAACACTTTTTTGCGTTGTTTATTGTGGCCAACATGCCGACGGCCCAGCTGGTGCCCAGATGCCTATGCGTGGTGGCCCCAGCTACCTACCTCTGAATGACATCCTCCCACCTCCAGCCGAGGATATGATTGACGATATTGGGGAGGATATGGATGACGATGGTGAGATGCGGCGCCCAAATCCAAGAACGATCTCAATGACGAAACCAGGCTTCCAAAAGTTCGATTGGAACTTGGAAAAGAGAATGATCAGATAGGAACGATGCCTTGAAGTGATCCAACACCGTGCTCTTGGTCGCGCTGCTGATTACGACCAAAGCATTGTTGCTGATGAGAATGTGGCATGGCTATGTGAGCAGGATCACAGTGTGAATCCTCCCGCCGCAGGCTCTTTGGCCAAATGTCAGCCTACAAGCAGCCGCCCAGCAGCAAATTAGTCCTTGTGAGGATGGAATGCACCGGCTGGACGGTTGTTTAAGGATTAGCATTGTGGGTGGGTATTTTTCTGGCACTTAGGAGGGTGGACAGATGGGTGATAATTTGGAGTTTTTTGGAGAGGTTTTGGGTCTCTTTTTGGTGTTTTGTTTATTTTATTATTACATCATTCATATTCATGCATGCAGGGCTATGATGAGAGTTCACGATGTTGGGATTAATCATTAAGACATTAATTTTTGCGAAAGGCCTAGTGGCAGTGATAGGACTCCGTGTGTGGCTATCATGCAATTAGTACTTCGGTATCTTTACCAAGCTGAAGTCAGCCCGGATAATTAGTGAAACGCGAAGGCTTTTTAACTTGTTGCGATACTAATATTCGTCAAAGGAAGCTAATCAACAACCCTGCGGCATGCTTGTCAAATGCCATTTTTAGTTCCGGGTTGCTGTCCATCCAAGGAGTTGGAAGTGTGGGTGGCAGGACAAGCCAAGATCCTTGAATCATCGACAGGATAAAATGACCCATCACGACCATGCTTTCGATCACATCAATGCTTTCTTTCCTTTACACAAAGCCTTAATTCAGTTACTTCACATTCATTCAGATTTCTTTTAGTAACTCCTTTAATTTTTTGCACTTATCAATTGCTGCCTTTGTAAATCATGATGAGAAGGCGCCACATATCTCCACTTCCTCTTCCTTTCAGCCGGAGGAGAAGCAGATGATCTATCCACGACGAGGATCACAATTACAATCGCAGCACAATACCAGACAATTTCAACGATTGTCGAGATGACAATTCCCGATCCGACGATGTGCCTCTTCGGCGACCATCCAGGAAAGCAATGGGTAAGTGGCCATCAAAAGATTCCTTCACGTCAACACTTGGAAAACGAGTCGCGGCGACTTATTTAGCTGCTACGTCTGCACAACCCCTACATCCTGAGCATCGGGAGGTCTCTAGTATCTTGGGGGAGGAGGATGAACCTGAGCGTGTGCCGCTGGCATCCAGGAAGGTATCCGATTAAGCGTTTGAAAGATTCAATCCGGCTTCTAATGTATACCTTTACTAAAGGATGGATTCAAACGAAGCCAGTGAGCAATGGGTTGCATGGAATGCTGGAAATCTGTGGTGATATGAGCCCTTTGTTGACGACATGACAGGCCTCATCTTCAGCACCGAATACAATGCCCAAACTACCCTTTCAGGCATTCCGGCGATGGTCATGGAATGTGTGAAACCTATAGCGATCAATGATGCGATGTTTGTGAATCCCTTTGCCACAAACGCGGTGAAGACCGCCCAGATTCATAGTTGGTGGTATCAGGAAATCACCAGGATCGATCCAGCCCAGACAAACTCAGACCCTCCATGTGTCTACATTTCAGTGGTAAATACATTATCTCAATGGTTGTTTTCATTGCTGACATTGTGGATCCGGCTCGCGCAAGGAATACTTGCTCCCATGCAGCTTTGGTATACCGCTGCAAGACATCATTCGACGATATTGAGGCGTTTCAAACACAGTCACCCAGTGGGATCCGGAAAATGGTAGCCTGGCTATTGGCCAAGGACAGGTCCATATGCCCCACAAATCTTTGTGAGGTGAGTTCAAAGTTCCCTTCGTGTTAAATCGTTGTCTTGACCATCAATTTAGGAGTGCAGGTTTCGATTTGCAGCAACTGAAATTGTGGATCATATTCACTGGACATACTTCTCTGGCATGTGACAAATGGGAATGAAAGATTGATCATTGATTGAGAAAATCAACCCGACATTCATTGCCCTCACCGCAACAGCCATCCACCATTGTCTGTCAGCCTGGAAAACATGCAAGTTTAGGGTCCCACCACTGTGTGGTCCAACAGGTGGAGCAAAACATATGTGCGATACAAGAAACATTAATCACGCGGTTAATAATGCATGCACTGGTGTATTCTGTTGTCTGGATGCAGATTTCCATTCTTCCTCACCAGAGTTTCAATCCAAACTCATAGTCAATATCCACAACATGATCCGCCGAACAATCCAATCAACTGCTACCGACCCAGTGATGGCATAACTTCACAACAATCAGGCCAGCTTTGATGAGGACTTCCTTGATTGTGTCCTGAAGGAGCTGACAGAGCTGCCTGATAATTCCTTTAATTGTCTGAGCAGCTTTGTCCCTGCCACTGAAGCTAGTATGCAATTCTCAGCTGTTCTTCACATGGGTGCGTCTGCCATCTCCAGCAGCAGCCAGCCCATCCCCTGCAGCAACAGCAACAGCAACAGCAACAACATCACCAACATGACAACCTTTGAGAATACAGGATTCCTCGATGGAAGTACGATTGTAAAGGGTGCGATGCCACTTGGAGGTTAGGAATGGTGTAGGTGATTGGATTAAGGATATTCTTTGTGTGCAATTTTGTTCTAGGTTTCATCGATTTATCATAATAATAGTAAATGTAATAGAACTGATGGTTTACTGTAGTCTGATACCAAATGCGTGAAATCATAATCGCGATGATGCATAACCCTCCTGTGCCCGTTGAACTTCAAGGTACTGACAATCTTGTATCAACAAATTAAATATTGTGAACCACTTGTGCATGGTAACTATCATTGGTCGAAATAAGCCATGAAGGTCTTTCAGAACAAGAACTACATCGTTAATTAGACGTACGGAGCGAGTACTACCATCATCGTGAGGACTGATCGAATTGGGCAACGTGAGAGTATGCTGAGAGAGTGTATGTGATATCACCAAAGGAAGTGTGAACCATTCGTCAAGTGCTGGTTGTCACATTCGCAACAGAGGGTACACTGGTCGTGATGCTTGATAACAGCATCCAGATGATTCAAAGAACACTCTGGAACAGTGAAGTAATACCATATTTCAGGGAAACCTCGATTTCATTTTTTTGAGTTTGTGGGCACAACAAACTAAATACATTTAATGAAGGAGATTTGGTATTTGCTGATGAATGTTCGTCAATGAGATTGAACTTCCCATTCAATTTGGTTGATAGCTTGAGTTTGGGTAGTAAATTCGCCTTCTAGCCTATCCAGACCATATTGTACAGCATAGGTTAGAAATGCACTTCATCACACTTTGCTTCCCTCCAATTCTGCCGTAGTCGATTGGTGAAAGCTTCTATGTTCCAGTTGGCATGGCAATAGCCCTGTGGAAACCATAGTATGATTTTGTATCCGCATTGAGTCTCTGGTTCTTATGGTCATAAATCTTCTTTATTTCCCCAACGAAATAGTCGACATTGTGGAGGCATGGTGAGTCCATTGGTTGAAGCTCTTGGCCCCAGGTAATTGGGTTGATCATAGTAGTCGTTTGCATGTCATGATTGGTATGGTGGACCCAGCTTTGAAGGTTGTCTAGGGCATATTGAACCTTGCCGGTGTCAATGTGAAAAAGCTGTATATGTGTCCGGAAGGTCGATCTAAGTGAGCCGAGATAGGTTTTCAATCTTAGAGCACCTCTGTAGTAGCATTTTGGTTGTTTCATCTTAAACATGTACTGCAGGTCTGAAGTCCAAGATCTGCATTGTTCTAGGAGTCAGGATTTGAGCAGGGAAAAGAAGTCAATGATCTTTTGCCATTGTTCCACCATCTTCTCCAGATTATTCTAGGATAGTGCAGTTGGATTTTCATTGTTGTGTGCAGTGTCATTCGGTTCAGAAGTATCATCATTGGGATTGCTGGTGACATTGCAAAAGGGACCCTTCTCGTCCCTGAAGATTTTGGTTCTACAATCAGAGTGTTATTCGATATCTGCCATGTGTAGAACTCATAGAGTGACTCATCCATGGGTGATAAAACAGGTAAGACTCGGAGTGGTACGACTGATTGATACACGAAATGTCTCTGCATAGATCAATTCTATTCATCCATTTGGGAATCATTGAGTAGTCAATTTCTTGGATTTGCAGACTGTGTGCATGTTGTGACGTGTCTGAAAAAAGGGGTAAAATAGAAATCCCACGAGAGAAAGGTGTCTGGTGACTGAAAGACGGAGAATTGTGTAAAGGTATGTATGCCAGCATTTGGCTAAGTAAGTGAAAAGATTTTAGTCATAGAGATATGGTTGCAAGTGGGGTCAGAGATATCACACATGTATGTGTAGGTGGTAAGATTCTCAATAAGGATCATGATCCTCATGAACAGTCCATTTAAGGTTGTGGCTTACCCAGCCACATCATGTGCCAGTGTAGCAACCCTAACCTCTAGTCTAAGACCTCACCATTATACAGGTGCTGTTACAGCTATACCTAGGAATTAAAAACAAAAGCACAGTTTCCATTACTAGGTATTCAATAGTAATATTTGTTGAAGAAGTGAAGTTAGCCTGCCCATTGTGGTGGCGGAATGATGTGTGTAGGAACTTGACATACAAAAAAAAAAGAATTTCAATTGTGTAAAGGATCTCATTTATCTAGACTTATTCCCCAGAATATCAGGGAATCGGGCTGTCAGTTTTGGCACCCTGAAAGACCCACCAAATTGAACTTTATATCAGTTTTCCAGCTGTATTCTGGATTGATTCAATTTAATTTATTTCATAGTGAAGTTAAAGAATTCACAGGCCATCACAGCTATTGTACTAAATGCTATACTCAAAACAAGTGATACAGAGTATACAGCTGCACTTAACATATCACTTGCACAGTTATTTCTTGCTCGTTTGTGTCGCATGTAGTACCGTACTATGCGTATATATAGCGCCACACAATGTTGCAACATGGACGAATAACAAGTATGGCAAATTATGAAGAGAGGATCCTAGGACACTATCATCGGTCGAAAGAGGTGACAGATTGGGGTTAAAGGGGAGAAAATACCTGAAGAGCTTGTGTTGTTTTGAGGGGAGGTTGTGATTGTGATGATGGTGCAGGAGTGCGTATATAAGGAGCTAAGTTAATTATGAATCACATGACGTCACATGACCGAATATTACAATTTATAGTTTAAGGTTCGAGTCCTAATTACAACTGCTCTCACCGAGCTGCAAGCTCAGCCCTCTAAGCTTGCGAAGACGCTGGCTCACGAGTGCAAGTAATGGCTTTTGGTTTTGACTTTGCACGCACAGGTCAAACGCTCACGGTGAAACATTTTATTTATTTCTAAACACAATTTAAAGCTCTTGAACGCAATTTGCTTTAACACTAGTACACTACAACTTCTGAAGAGTAAATTGGCGAGATATATGATCAGTGATAGGACCTCCCAACTGGCAACGGAGTCCTACTTAGTATCTCAGCCAGTCGTTCCGAAGTTCCCACTCCAAGTCTTCTTCTACGATTTCGTCTTGGTCGTTATCGGAGTCATAGTGCTCTAATTCGAAGAAATTGCTGTCCGGAGAATATACCCTGGGTCGCCCACCGCAAGACTTAGTAGCAGTATTGCGAGACTCAATGGCATTGCTAACCGGGGAGGAAGGGGAGGAAGATTAGGAGGAGGAGGAATTGAGAGTGTACGAGACGGCTGTGTAGGGCCTATGTTACAGGTCTTGAAGGCATGACCGTCACTTCATTTTGGATCACCGAGTTTGAGAAGAGTTGTAGAGACTAAGGGTGTAGATAGTATAAAAGGTGGAATTGAGAGTTAAGAGCAGGTGTAGAGGTATTGGCAAAGTGTGGGCGGGTGTTAACGAAGACTGGAGAGGGGAGAACAAAATCGTTCGAAATGTTGGCGAAAGCTACCAGCGCTTTCTGAGGCTCCCAAGGGATGGAGTGTTATTTGCGCGGGGTTGGAATGGTGGTTGTCTGGTATATACATTACTAAATCTTACTATAACTTTCAAAACTTGGGATAGCAAGATATGAGAATATATAGGAATAAACTCTCTTCTAGCATTATTGCCTTGTGCTTTGTTGTATATGAGATCTATGCGCTGCTGGACATAACATATGTACTCTTTTGAAAAGGTTGGAGAGCTATCGCTGTCCTCTTGTCCTCGAATTTTGATTGTCTCGTCGCGGATGTGAGCATCGCTTCTATGATATTGATTCATGGTGTTACCTCGCGCGGTATGAATGGGGGGATTCCCTGATGCTTATATCGATCGCTAAGCGCAAATTTCCATTGAGCCATCTACACGTACTGGACATTTCTGGCGTCTACCATTTTTATCAGTAACTAGCACTATTGTCAATAGTGTTTGTGGTGTGATTGTCTTCTTGGAGCTAAATAGTGACGGAAATGACGTCTCCTTGAGATCTAGAGTTAGGTTCAGATGAGAATTTATGACTGTTTCTTCATCCTTGAGTTTATGTACCCCTAAGCATCCCTCCACATTCTGGGCTAATTTCATTCAGTGTATGGCAGATGGAAAGATGCGACCTTAAACGATGTCGCGCTTAGCGTTTAACGCGCTTTTTTTTTTTAACTTCATACCCACAATCGGGGACGCACATTGTCTAGTGCTTTATGACACAGAACAGCCTTCCATAACCATCAACCCTTATAACCTTGATTTGGCGTTCACTCAACAAATTGCAGTGAAATTTTCTGCACAAGCGTCTGATTGAGCTACAACTTTCAAAGCTCAGAATGCACCAAGAGCCAGCATAGAGAAGGAAGGAGGATCGGCCGTAGCTTTCTGTTTCGCTTAATAAGTGATTTGGGGCTAACTGTGCTTACGGTCTCAGTACATAGGTGTCTGTGTCATGCCAGAGTATCAGACAGGTAGGCTTAGCCCTTGACAGGCATTATGCCGTGATAGACTTAGTGGACTGAGTTCGTGGTCTGACGGAGTAAGTTGAAATGGACGGGAATGTTTCTATTACCCATGATCGCCATTCAATGGGACCACGTGCGTTCTAGTCCTGGTGATACAGCAGCAATATAAATTGCAAGCAAGTGACTACGAGAAGCGAAAAACCAAATATAGACGAGGAAAGAAGTTGTTTTGAGGATAACTCGCAGGTCGGAGTGGTCGGAGCCATGGCGAACGCAGAATCACCATATGCAACTGCTTGTGTCTGGTTCATGTCGTAATTTAATGGTATGGAGTCGCAATTCCGGGTACGAATTCCTCAACTACCGGCGTCAGTGAGTTGCTACCAGGGTCTTAACGGCGGGGGTAGCCGAAGACCGATCGGGGGTCCTGCTCCTCCAGGGTATCCCTGCTACAAGGTGGGTGACAAGCGACGCCAGAATTCAGTGTCCCAGGAAAAGGCGGCACTTTGCGCGATATTTCTGAACACTTAGTTGGGAGAAGAAGCAGCAAACCCCTGGACTGGCCTTAGAATTTTCAACAGAGTTTGGCGACGACGCCCATTCGCTAACGCCCCACGCTTTGGAGCTGGAGGCCTGAAGTGTCTGCTAGGTTAGGGGGTGTTACTTTCTGACTTGGGTGTTACAGGTCATATATCGTCCCGGGTGGCATTTACAGATATTACTAAAACTGGGCCGTTTATATCTAGATCTAGGGTGGCTGTGAGCTACTATGCTAGGAATGCCTGAAGTCACCACATAAAAGTGTGGGTGACCCCGTACAAATACCCTTGGTCACTCGGTATTTATGGAATCAGGGTGTTAATCGTACTGTCACACGATACTTTTTGGGCCCCAATATATGCAATGAATATTTCTCCGAGGGCTGTGCCCAGGTCCTCGGAAAAATCGAATCTGCCGTGGACAACATAGGTGCCGGCGGGCTTATCTTCTCAATTATGGTCAGCTCGCATTCTGGTCCAAGCTCTTCCAGCATGTCACTTCCGGTAATCTTAAAAGCTCTCTGGGATCCAGGACCACCTTGATACCGTCCCAAGAACCAGGCTACTTGCATTGCGGATCAGTACTTGCTGGGTGGGCTTGGTGCCATGCGGCAGTTGTCGGAGACGAAAGTACCGAAATCTGCAGCGCAGTTCTTAATCAACAAACAACTGAAACAATACTCGCCTGAGCTCGTCGAACTGCTAAGAGAGTAAAATTCTTATTTCGCACTGCACCATAACGAAAAGTACGCAGACCGGAGAGCCAATTCAAGGCGATTTAGGCCGCTTCAATGAAACTAGTGCGCGCTGTGGAGTTTCGGCTCCGGGGATGGCGGCCCGCGAGAGTCATCCGTCTTCTGGGTATGTCAACCCGAGATGGTTGGAATTGATCACACTACTTCTTTCCCGAGCCGTCCTGGGTGATCCCATCAAAGAACAAAAGGGCATTCCTGAACGGCACAGTTGGCTGAAGTCAGTATGGTTACAGAAATGAAGATAGGAGTTGCGCAGCAACCGCATTTCTACTGCCTAATCCCAACCGATAGATGTTCATCGCTACTCGCTCCAATAAATTGATTCCAACTAGGATTCACCAAATATTTCCTGGGACAACAGTACCAAATCATGATTTACCCTTGCGTATGCATGCAACTGCTGTTGGTGCAACCCTGGTCGTCTGTCCACACGGATAGCATAAACAGTTGGGTGTTGTGCAGAGCATACAATATGCAGTGAGGTGTTGTGTAGAGCATACAATATGTAGTGAGGATGTAGGTTGGGTCGACCGGGCTACTTGTCGGATAGACTACTATGTTTGGACATTGTAGTTCCATAACATTATCATCATCGATCTCAGGGTAGTCTCACCCACGTAATGTATGTCATTATCTTCCTTCCTTCTTGTATTCTTATTGTACAGCTCTAGACTTCTAGACTTCCACATATACAGACAATCAACCCATGTATGTATATAGCCTCATGATCATATATATCTGACGGGGGCTGATTGCCGAGGAAATTAAAGGAGAGGGCTGGTAGTGGTCGGCTAATAGTTTGTCTGGCTGAGTAGCTGTTTCGGTAATGGTGGAGAAAGGAGCTCTGTAGAGCAAAAGAATAAGCGCCGCATCCGCGTAGGGATTCTAATCTTACGGTTTACACAAACTAACGCTTATAGCGCCATAGACTACTAGATAGCTGGGCTATGCATCAACAGGTCTTGTTGGTTGGGAGACTCAGGTTTAGATCACAGTGAGCTGCAAAACGTGGTTTCCGATATCCGTCTGAAGGATTGTCAAGATTACTAGCAGCGAACATTGCGATTGCGTTTCTGCAAGCAACGGGTGTGCATGTATAGAGGAAATTGGATGGGGAAGGAAAGGGCATCCATGGTGTGGTGGTGGTTAACCTTTTGCCAGTTCCGTTGTAGAGGTTGCCATTCACGCTCGTAATTCACTATCTATCCCTTCTTGTGTAGCGTTTAGGTGACAAACGTGAGCTAAATCACTAGATGCCAGCATCACCCGAAAGCTTTGATGCTAAATGTGAGTGATATTTTGCGCAAAGGCTGTGTTTTAGCTATAGGTAGAGTGGTTTATCTCGGTTTATACAATATGTACTGTGAGAGTTCTTACTTTCTACAGCACTCTAACCTCCCGAAGCCTACTTCATTTCTTCCTGTGCATGGCTCACAAAGGAATCCTAAATGGCTTGCTATACACGAAAGGGTATATGATTCTGATTGACATGCTTAGAGCGGGTGCCATTCTGATTAAACCGGATACAGACGTCATAAAAACCCGGATGTACTAGATAAACTTGTGCTTCCAACGCGTACACAATATCATTTAGTATGTGAATCTATTTGTGCATCTGAGACAATGATCCAATTCCTAAATAGGGTGGCTGATTGTATATTCATAAGTAACCACTCGGTATTTGTAAAGCACTCTCTGTTGCATATATGGACCGCCTCCCTGATGTACGACTTATGGGTTTCAGCTGGGCTGATGGGAATCATGATCTCACGATGATGATGGTCGTTCCAGACTCACCGGATCGGTAAAAGTGCAAATCGACTATAGACTGCGCTACGCGCACACGCGCAGCTCATAGCAAGTTTCCCGTGGACCCCTGCGCGACGCGTAGTCTATAGTCATCCATAGTCGGTCCATAGACATCTGCACGTGGGACTATGGGACTATACATGACTGCCGGCAGGTTTCGCTAGTGCTAACACACTCATTGATAGCATTCTTGAGTGGCCGCTTCAGAGCCCACCTGAGAGCCTGATTGAGAGCCTGATTGAGAGCCTGATTGAGAGCCTGATTGAGAGCCTGATTGAGAGCCTGATTGAGAGCCTGATTGAGAGCCTGATTGAGAGCCTGATTGAGAGCCTGATTGAGAGCCTGTTCGGAGCCGCGCTTGAGAGAGCTGCGCTTCGGCAGGAGTAGCGTTTCAACAGGAATCTTTGGGCCGATTGAAACTCTGAGTTTCTGGAAGCTTTGGCAAATAGAAGGCTTTAAGTCTGTGGAAGCTTTGACATTGACGTGGACGTAGCCAACCTACTTGACTAAGTGCTTTCGGTACCATCACCATCACCATCACAATCATCATCACAATCACTAACACCATCACCACCATCACCATCAGCCCCGGACCGAGTGTGCACACATTCACCCACAATCGATGGGAAGGGGGCAGCAGATTCCGCTGGAAAATCTGAGTCGGAGATCTGCTCTCCCCAAGATCCAATTGTCTACCTTTCCTGGAGTATCTAAAGCTGCAATTGTCAACACCATGACCGTGAGGCATCGTGAGATCTTGTCGCGGTGGCCGCGCTAAAGATAAGGTTCGGACTATGATATCGACCGACGTCATGATTTCGGCCACCATACGCAGCCCGCCACCCGCCGCCCGCCACCCACCACATGCCGCCGGCCGAACACTGCCCATCATACGCCACCTGCCTCACGCCTCCCGGTACCTGGCGCCTGCAACTCAGCAAGTCTCTGGACCAAGCATGCAGGAGCATACGTGGGAGCATATATTCAAGTGAGATTGGGAGTGTCTTGCTGCTTGAGAGTGTATTTGGAAGCGTAGAGCCAAGTAGGCTAGGAGTGTGCCATCGAGTGCAATTGGGAGCGTACTTGAGAGCGTGCTCGGGAGAGTACTTGCGAGCGTACTTGGGAGTGTACTTGAGAGCGACTCGGAGGTGTAGTTGGGAGCATACTCGGAAGTGTACTTGGGAGCGTACAGTCAAGCAGGCTAAGAGTGTGCCATCGAGTGCAGTTCGGAGCGTACTTGAGAGCAAGCTCGGGAGTGTACTTGAGAGTGTACTCGGAGATGTACTTGGGAGCATACTCGGAGGTGTACTTGGGAGCGTGTTAAGAGCTTTCTTGGGAGCGTACAGTCGAGCATGCTGGGAGTGTGCCATCGAGTATAATTGAGAGCGTACTTGAGGGCAAGCTCGGGAGTGTACTTGAGACTGTGCTCAGCTCAGAAGTGTACTTAGGAGAGTGTTGAGAGCTTACTTGGGAGCGTACAGTCAAGCAGGTTGGGAGGGTACGATCGAGTACAATCAGGACTGTACTTCAGAGCGTACTGGGGAGAGTGCAATGAACTACATTTGGCAGCTTGGTTTCAAGTTTGTTGTATGCAGCGTGATGTATCCCTTGGATCGTAACTTTCGATTACCAGACCGTTTGGGCCATGGCAACAGGCTCCCCCCACCCTTAAACCCACCGGGAAAAATGACCTTACGCGACGCGTAACTCATAGCGAAGCTGTTTTTGGGACGGTAATTCATAGCATATTTGACGCGTGGCACATTGAATGTCCTATGGACCTACATGTTGACTAGATTACTATGATATGCATGCGATTTTGTGCGCTGGATACTATACATCACACTGCATACAACAAACTTGAAAGCAAGCTGCCAGATGCACTTCATTGCACGCTCCCAAGTACACTCCTGATTGCACTCGATTACACACTCCCAGCCTGCTTGACTGTACGCTCCCAATTGCTCTCGATGGCACACTCCTAGCCTGCTTGACTTACGCTCCCAAGTAAGCTCTCAAGACGCTCTTAAGCACACTCCCGAGCACGCTCTCAAGGACTAACCCAATTGCACTCGATGACACTCCCAGCCTGATTGGCTGTACGCTCCCAAGTAAGCTCTCAAGACGCTCTCAAGCACACTCCCGAGAACGCTCTCAAGGACGCTCCCAATTGCACTCGATGGCACACTCCCAGCCTGCTTGACTGTACGCTCCCAAGTAAGCTCTCAAGGCGCTCTTAAGCACACTCCCGAGCACCCTCTCAAGTACACTCCCAATTGCACTTGACGACACCTCCCAGCCTGCTTGACTGTAGCTCCCAAGTAAGCTCTCAAGACACTCCCAAGTACACTCTCAAGAGGGAAGACACACTCAATCTCACTTGACTATATGCTCCCACGTATGCTCCTGCATGCTCGATCCAGAGACTTGCTGAGTTGCAGACGCCAGGCACCGGGAGGCGTGAGGCTGGTGGCGTATGGCGGGCAGTGTTTGGCGGGCGGGCGGCGGGAGGCGTATGGCGTGTGGCGTGTGACAAGTGGCAGGCGGCGTATGTTGGCCGAAATCATGACGTTGGTCGATATCATAGTCTGAACCTTATCTTTAGCGCGGCCACCACGACAAAATCTCACGATGTCTTAAGGTCATGGTGATGGTGATGGTGATGGTGATGGTGACGGTGATGGTGATGGTACCGAAAGCACTTAGTCAAGTAGGTTGGCTACGTCACCGTCAATGTCAAAGCATCAACAGACTTAAGCCTTCTATTGGCCAAAGCTTCCACAAACTCAGAGTTCAATCGGCCCAAAGATTCCTCTGGAAACGCTACTCCTGCCGAAGCTCGGCTCTCTCAAGCGTGGCTCTGAAGCAGGCTCTAAAGCAGGCTCTTATGCAGGCTCTCAAGTAGGCTCTCAATCAGGCTTTCAAGCCGGCTCTCTACCAGGCTCACAAGCCGGCTCGGAAGCGGCCACGGAAGATGTTCTCAATGAGTGTGTCAGCACCAGCGAAGACTATCGGCAGTCAAGGCTGGCTGAGGTTTGTCGACTGCCAGCCGTATACAGTCCCATAGTCCCACGCGCAGATGTCTATGAACCGACTATGGATGGCTATAGACTGCGCATCGCGCAGGGGTCCACGGGAAGCTTGCTAAGAGCTGCGCGTGTGTGCATAGCGCAGCCTATCGTCGATTTGCACTTTTGCCGATGCCCATGGTAATGCAACTAAAATATAGAATGATGACCTGAGGCTTTGTAAAGCTATTTAATTGTATTATAGGTGTATTCTGGCAAGTTCTAGGGAAGCTGCCACACTGGGGGAGTAATAAATAGAGCTGCTCTTGTAGGGTGCCATTGTCAGGTTTGTATTTCAAAATACCTGAAATGACAAATAGAATACTGCGACAGTGGGACCCCAACACATCCTACCAACCTGTACCTCTTAAAGAGAATGGAGAAGCCGCTGCTGGTGAACTTCCCTTATCAACAATATCCAAGGACAAAAGAATTTCGAAAAAATGGTGAATCACAAGGACTCACTCGCCCAGCCTGTGGACCCCCAAATGCAGTTCCCCACACCTCAGATCTTTCAGGACCCTCCCACCTTCTATCCTATCATTCCAAGTTATTGCCCACACACTGCTTATATTACCCTGCCATCCAAAATCCATTATTAGAATACAGTAGAACCCTTTGAAATTTTAAGCCTATTTTTGACACAATTACTATTGGAGGATATTGCAGCCAGGACCAATACATATGCTGCTGCTTAAGCCAGGGAACAACAGCTGGTGGGTGTCAGGAAGTGGAAGGAGGTCTCTGCATCAGAACCGGGGGTTTGGTTAGGGATTGTATTATAGATGGGGGTTTATAGTTCTTCTGCAGTACAGAACTACTGGAGGTATGATGGGCTGAATCCTACCCACTCTATCTGTGAGTGTATGGAGCAAATACAATTTGAGGAGATTAAAAGGTACTTTCATGTATCCTCCCCAGATTTCCCAAAGATAGCACCAACAGGAAGGTGACTATGGCACTGTAATGTTGATGTTACTAGGGTGCAACTTTGAAAAGATAAACTGCAATATTGCATGTGTTCAACACATATTTCCTTGGATGAATGTATGATGAGTGCTACCAGGTGGTCCCCTGACACATATAAGATGCCAAGAAAGCCCATCGAAAAAGCATTTAAGTTTCACTGCCTTGCTGATCATGGTTACATATGTGATTTCCATCCAATCTCAAACCAGGCTGGATTTGATCCTCCCATCAACAGATGGCTTGAATTCAACAGAACAAGTTGTATAGCATCTCATGTGAAAGCTCCTTGGTATAATGTACTGGATAGTCAATTTGAATAACATTTGTACCACAACGGTGCGATTGTTGGGACGATTGCATTATGATTTGCATATGGGAGATTATAGAACAGCAGGTCTGTCCTCAGTTGGATTTGAACCAGAAGTCAAAATTCCGAAACAGTATATTGGGAAATTTGAGTATGATGCCTTCAAATCACATGCTGTTGAGAATAGCCTCTTTGGCCAGCTGGTTGGTGCACATTTGTGGTTTAATAATGTACCAGTTACATCTCTCAGTACTGTACACAGCTTTGAATTTCAGCAAGAGAGGCTAAGAAAACTGCTGGGGAAGAAGGGCACCAATGCAAATGAGGTGCTAGAAGGCTTTGCAAATTCGCTGGAGAAAAAGATATCAATTCCTCTTGACATTGATGACTACAATTACAACATGAGTGGTATAGGTATAGCAGATCAAATACAGAGCTACTATGAAACTCAGCTGATCTCCTTTCGCACATCGTGGTGTATGCTACTCTGGGCATATGATACCTTGGTTACAAACACCTACATCATCTACAAGGATATGTCTCAGAGTTGTAACACTGTCATACATGAGAAATGTCACCTGCAGTGTGCCTGGAGGATGATTCTGACCGGGTCTGGACCAATTTCCATGCCACAGAGTGCATGCTCTACTAGGGCTAAATCCACCTGGTCAAATATTCAAGAGGGGAGTTATTTACAGCGAGTCCGAAGCGGTGGCCATGGGCACATTTGAGGCCCTCTTGAGCAGTGGAAGCGATTGGGGTGTTAGCATTTTCACTAAAAGCAGAAAAACAGTCCCACAAAATATACCAAATGTCCATCAGACATCAGCTGGACTTGAACACAATGTAGCCGGCGACTCTATTTTGCTGAGGAATGGAAGAGTTGTGTGGTATTCCATCAACCGTAGAGGAGTGCAGTGGGTGGTGGTTCACAGGGAAGAGATGGGACCATAGCTGGAGGTGGCAGATTTGGAGGGGCTGTACAGTTTTCAAAGCCACAGTTGATGTAATTTACAATGTATTGGAATAGAAAGTTTTATTTGCTACGAGAGAAGACTTGATTAAATGCAGAGCCTCTGGCAATATTTTTCAAGTGTGGTAGTAGCGGTTGCATAGGTGGACAATATGGACTGTGAACCAGTCACAATCCAATGGATAAGCAATGCGGTCTAATGAATGAAGTTCTTTATATCTGTATGCAGGTCTGTGTACACAATGAGGTTGCAAATTACAGAGTTTATGTATCTATGGAGTACTGACAACCACTGTGCATGTGACATGGTCTGGAACACCAGCTGGAATGAATTGAGGTATATGAATATCATGTGAATAACATTCTAACCACTGATTGGCAGGAAATGTTCCATCTTGCAGGATTGGTTTATGTAACTAGTTGGCGTAGCAGCCAGTTTATAGTAGGGTAGTGAACAGACTAACAATTTGCAGACATGAAATCTCCGCACAATGTCAATGCAGCAGAATCAGATCGGTTTCGTGAAGGTATTTGGTAAAAACTTCTTCCCGCACAGTCGACAGAAAGACTGCTTATACTGCGAAACTGTCTTGTAATTTTGCAGCCAAATCTTCTCCAACGGCCTCAGAAGGGGAGCAAGAACTGAAGCTGATGAAGACCCGCTTCTCATCGAAACTATTCTATCATGGATTGTTCTCTCAGGGCTGTCGTATCGATTGAAGATTAAATATTTCGAATCCATAGAGATGGAAATAGTAATCGTGATATCTACATCAACATTGCAATTTATCGGCTTTGTCAGAAAGGTACACAAGAAACAAGCATTCTGTTATTCTAGTTATGATGATTACAGTTTCCTCTGCGGGATTCATCTAGTGCTGTTGGTTGCTTCAAAGTTATTTGATAGCCCATATGATATTTTCCGTATTGATTGTGACAGGTATTGGGAGAGGAAAGGTAATCTTCTCGATACATATTATATTTTGGGATCTGTTTCCACATACATGGTTTTCTTCAAAGCTAGAATTTTTGGCTTATTCATTTGCATTATTAGTTTCTAGATGAAGTTCAGGATGTGGCTGGGGCCAACTATAAGAATACACTCATCAGATGGACCGAGTTTTCAACCTGGAGTTAAATGAGTAGAATGTAGAGTGAAACCTTGAAACAATATAAAGATGAGGTAAAGAACACTGCCAGAATTGGATTACTTTATCTGAGAAACCAATAAACCAAAATTAATTCTCCAACAGAGGTTAGTTATGTTAAACCCTGAATATGGGTATTGAGAGAGTAGTTTGGAAGAGTGATTTTATGTTGAAAGACTGTTAAAATTTGAAAGCACAAGCAACAACTGTTGGCTACTCAGAAATATTTTGACCAGAATTAAGACATTTTGAATCTCCAGCCAATTGTTGTTGTTATTTATTAATATTGTATTCAGTCTAATTAGAGTATGACAAACACCAATTCCACGCTGCCTTCGGGCAACATCAGCAAAAAACATATCCGTCCGCGCGGAATGGCTCCGTCAGAGTGGACGCGCTCCGTCAGAGCCGTCAGAGACACCCTGGTGCCAGACTACTCTGTGCCCGGTGGCAATACGACGCGTCGCATTGCATATCGCCCTCCGATCACGATTTCACCGTTTCTTCTCGCTCTGTCGGTATCCTATTGTAAATAGACACTGTGGCGTTGTGGCCAACAGTGACCATATGTCGGAATGGGTTCATTGGGTACATCAGCAAAATGTAAATCGGTTCGGAAGCCACACACAGGGTTCCATACGCACAAGGCATTTCGTCTATCATATTCGTCTTTGTTACAGTCACAAGATTCGCTACCTCATAATATGGCATGAATTATTTAAGTATCTCTATATATACATACGGTCAATCTGGCCAAAGATGGTAGTCGAGCATAATCGGAGGTTCTAGCTCGAGGAGCCTAGAAAGAATGTGAGACCATACGATACTACCTGGCCGTGAGAATCCGCGCAATTGCGTAGATCCAGATGACATGAAAATGGGATAAGATGATGTCTATCTACCCCGGGGTCTCCCGAATATGTACTCCCCGTCGCTCAGTCCACCTCCGTTACCCCTGTATCTCCGTACACCCGCCGTCGCTCATCAACAATGTACTTGGAGGCCATGATGGAGCCAGTTTGGAGATGCACTTGGAAGCTGAGATCCAGTGAACTGAGAGATGCACTTGGAGGCCGTGATAGAGTGAGTATGGAGATGCACTGGGAGGCCTTGATCGAGCGAGTTTGGAGATGCTCTTTGAGGCCGTGATCGAGCGAGGTTGGAGATGCAATTGGACACCGAGATTGAGTGAACTCAGAGATGCACTTGGAGGCCGTGATTGTGCCAGTTTGGAGATGCACTTGCAGGCTATGATTGAGCGAGATTGGAGGAGTACTTGGAAGCGGTCGATTTGGAGGGAGGTGCGACGGCAGCTGAGACTCTGGCTGGGAGCGGGAACCTGGCTGGGAGCGGGAGACTGTCGATCTTGGGATGATGCTGTACTTGATGCATGCTGTACCCGGTGTTAAGTCATGATCATGGCATGGACAGATAGAGATGGATGACTTAACTTCGTGTTCTTAGGTGATGATAGAGTTGAGCACAAGAAACAGAGAGATCAGAGGAGATGGGGGAAATCATGATGAGAAACTGGGACGTAAGAGAATTTCGTGTGCTAGGCAATTTACCATCCCCGATACGGCAGGTACGAGTCCTGATCTGGCGGGTAATAACCCCGATACGAGGTCTTCTAATCCCAATCAGGCAAGTTGTACCCCTGATTTCACAGGTCCGCTCGTATACTGCAGATCGTTCACATCTTCATCCCCCATCTCTCTCTTTCTCGTCCACAACTCTACCATCATTGCAAGAACACAAAGTTAAGTCATCCCGCTCTATCTCTCCATGCCATCATCATGACTTAACACTGGGTGCAGCATATGCCGAGTGCAGCATACACCAAATACAGCATGCACCTAAGATTGTCTGTCGTCCCATCATTCTCACGATTTCATAAGAGCCCATTCCCACTGATTCGAGGTAAGTAACCGATGAATAGAGTCTCAGCACCTGGCGCGCCTCCCATCGACCGCCTCTAGATCGACCGCCTCCAAGTACTCCTCTAATCTCCCTCGATCATAGCCTGCTGCATGTGCATCTCTAACCTCGCTCGATCACAGCTCGGAGTGCATCTCTGAGTTCACTACATCTCGGCCTTCAAGTGCATGTCCGAACTCGCTCGATCCCGGCCTTCCAGTGCATCTCTGAGTTGACTCAATCTCGGTCTCCAATTGCATCTCCAACCTCGCTCGATCACGGCCTCAAAGATCATCTCCAACCTCGCTCGATCACGGCCTCCCAGTGCATTTCCAATCTCGCTCTATCATGGCCTCCAAGTGCATCACTGAGTTCACTCGATCTCGGCCTCCAAGTGCATCTCCAAACTCACTCGATCACGGCCTCAAAGTGCATCTCGAAACTGGCTCGATCACGGCCTCCAAGTACATCGGTAAAGAGCGACGGCGGGTGTACGGAGACACAGGGGTAACGGAGGTGACTGAGGGACGGGGAGTACATATTCGTCATCATCTTCAGGCGCACCTCAAATTGCTGACAATCACCGCGTGCTGCCAGTCCAGATATACCGTGTGTAGATAGTTGATAGCTATATAGATACATAGATACATAGATGAGAATACAAACTGAGTGCATAGGTTTGGAAATCATTGAACGATTAGTAGCTCTGATTTAACATCGCCAGGCGTTGTGTGAACAGCTTCATCTTAACTGCAGCCCCTGCGAAGAGTGTAACACACGTGTCCTTCTGATGGAGCGTAAGCGTCACCACAAAGTAAAGGAGTACGCATGCAACGCGACCCATCGCCTGGGCGACAGGTAGCGTGTAATTCTCCGTCAGAGGGTACGAGGTTCCGTCAGAGCCATCAGAGCTGTCAGGAACACCCAGGTGTTTCTGACCGAAACTAGAGTTGTTGCTGATGAAGCCAGCTAGATACAGCAGCTCCCCACCCACTACCTAACAAGGGACATTCACACCCTCCCCTCGTCCACCAGCAGTACCCCAGGGCACTATATTCGAGTCATCCCCCAGAAATGAAACTGTTCGGTGTGGCGGGAATATCTATTTCTCACCACCATCACCACTCAGCTTGGCAGAAGACTGAGCTTCACCGGGTGTACAGAGATAGAAGGATGACGATGATGGACTGGGTGATGGGGGCAGACAGAGATACCAGGCCACTGGGGATGGATGTAGTGACAGGGAGTATATATATATGGGAGACATCAGGGTAGATAGCATCTCATCTAGTGTCATCTTATCTTACAACGAATTACAAAGTCTATCTATCCCATCCCGTGATTTCACTTGCTATTTCCCAGACTCCTTGCATCCAAGCAATTGCATGGATCCTCACGGCCATGTAGTATCATATGTCCTCGCCCTCTCCATATCCTGCTGTAGCCCGAAACCCTGTTTCTCAGGAATTCCGGTTAGAATGGCATGAGAGGTGCAGCAGACTGTTGATGATTTGCTCTCTGGCTTCTACTAGCGCCGCCATTCCACCACAAATGGAGCCCAAACGTGGACTCTGGGGTCGAAAGCTGAGCGCAGAATGCCGGGAAAGACCCTCACACCCCAATACATGCAAATAGGGAGAGAAAAAACCAATGAATAATACATACCATGCGAGTGGAGCAAACACTGAAGGAAGTAACAACATCCATAGGGACGGTGCTCAAAATGTCAGATGGGGACGCCGGATGCAGCAAGCCCTGTTCATCGACGGCACTGATAAAAAAGGCATAAAACTAACTCGGGGACAAACACGCAATAAATTGTGTTGACCCAACACCGGAAGAACTGTCCGAAACCTATTTGTGGATAAACATCGAGAAAGGGAACTGACATAACAGCAGCACAAAACACACCGACCCTACAGCGGGATGAATGGCACTGACTTCATCCCAGGACAACAGCCACCCACCGCATCCCGGCATTAATGACACTGACCTGATAACTTGCTAGAAGGCATTGACCTCACAGTCTGGATGAAAGATACTGATCCAACACCAGGATGAATGGCACTGACCTCATACCGGCATTACAGGCACCTGTGTTGCATACGGGACAACAAGCACCAACCTAACACCGGGACTACAGGCACCAACCTGATACTGGGACAAGCAAAAACACGCCAGAAAAGACATCACTGCTGTAATAAAAAATGCACTGATCCGTGTGAATGCTAAGAAAAGGAATCAACAATGCTCGTAAGATAGTGAGTAGCCCTAATGACCAACCCCCAAGACAGAGTGCCAACCTAATACTTGACAAAAGGCACCCACACTATACTTGGACAAATACAAAAAAAAAGACACCAACCTAACACCCGGACAAATGGCACCAACCTCTTAGCAGGATGACAGGAACCAACAACATACCGGGACGATAGCTACTGACGTCTGATCTGGACTTCAGGCACCGACCTTGCAGATACAACTAAAGGTACCGACCTAACTGCAGAATGAAATGCACCGACCTCATTCCGGGATGATTACCACAGATCGAGTAGACAGGATGAGTTTTACGGACCTAACACCGGGACAACAGGCACTGACCTAACAAAGAGACAAGAAAACACAAGTGAAGAAGGAAGCCACCCACATACTAAGCAAGACACTGATTGAAAGGAATCCTAAGAAAAAGGATCAATGATTCTGGTAAGATTCTGAGGGGCGCACATGAGCATAGGACTAGTCATGGGGCGAAGTCGCAGGGAATAGCAGACAATAGATGACTTGGGAGGAAGCTAGAGAGCGAACTGTGAGAGGAGGTGAAGTAGGACTAAGAAAAGAACGAAACAAAGAGCTCACCTCAAAAAAAGAGTGCCCAATGACCCAACTCCCCTTCCAAAAACTCACAAACAAGCAATGGACCTTAGATCACCAATTAGTTCCAATTCACCACCAAATCCACCATGCCATCTCCAAATCACTACAAACAGTACCAAGATGTCAACAGAACAATTTGATCAACTTCTGTCGCCGGTTCCAGTGGCAGTGCCGCCGCCTCGCGTGCTGGACCGTCATGCCATGCCAGATCCTCCACCAGCACTGGACCTTCCGTGAACGCCTATCCCACTCATGAACACAATCAAAGGCGATTCATTGTGTCCGTACCCTGTGCCTTGGCGAAGAAAATGATGGGAATGCCACTTCCGGGAACCATCGGCGCCCCAGTGATCGCAGCAGATGACGTCACCAAGTCCATCGAAGCGTACGAAAGCCTCTCATCTTGCCCCAGGACCGACCCTGTGGCAGGTGATCTCATTGCAACCTTCCTGTATTACTGCTTGGTAGAGCTCCACGAAATGATCAAAATGATGAACGGAAATCTGAGGAAGGACTGGAAGTGGTTGAAAGATGAACTGGAGGATGGCATCCGCCACGCCAATAGCCGAGTCTACATGTACACCAGATTGTACTAGGCGTAAATATGCAAAGTCCAGCTGCAAAGTGGTAACGCCGGCCTGAAAGCCATTTTCTTTGCATACTACAACATCAGCCGCATTATATTCAAGAAGGGAGCCTCGACTGTGTACTAACAGGGGGAAATGTTGCTCGGAGCACTCCTGTGGGATGTTACTGTGAAAGCTGTAGTAAATGTTGAACGAGATTCCAGAGAGCCCGCATTAGTTATATACGACACACTCGGAAAGCATGTCCTCAAGAAATCTGTGACTGCTAGTACCCTCGCCAAGCTGGATTTGGATGAAGCACATATGGCGCCAGCAGTCTCTCCTTATTCACTCCTAGCCGGAGTTCCTCTGCCACAGATGCCAGTAGTGGTGAACCTTCCTGCATTCCCTAGCGAGGAGACACTGACACCGGCGCTGGCCACCAAGGAACGTCCGATCGCTAAAGCCGACCATACAATCCACACCGATATAGACAATATGATGAAAGCCTTTTCGGTCTGGACCATCTAAATGAGCAATGCAAATGAGTCTGGATACGTAGGCTGAAGTCCATTGATAGGAAGAGAGAGTCTGCAGGGAAAGTGAAAGACATATTGGATGGGAAAGAGGAGGGATCGTTAGAGGAAGACGAGAAACATTGAGCCAAATATCAGCAAAAATCATTTCTGTCCGGGCGGAATGGCTCCGTCAGAGTGGACGCGCTCTGTCAGAGCCATCAGAGGCACCCCGGTGGCGGATTACTCTGTTCCGGGCGTCATTACCACGCTTCGCGTTGCGTATCGCCCTCCGATCGCCATGTTGCCGTTTCTTCTCGCTCCGTCGGTCTCCAATTTTAGGCAAACACACTGGCGTTGTGGCCAACTGTGACCAAACGTCGGAATGGGTTCATTCGGTACACGCTTGCATCGGGATTGCAATGCAGACTCCAGAGTAGAAAGTCATTATCGCATTATACCAAGGGATTGCAATGCAGACCCCGGAGTTGAAAGACATCATCGCATTATACGAAATACACACTGTATCTTTCCCATCTTTTGATCTCACTCGCTCTTTCCAGGATTTTGTGGATCCACGCAATTGCGTGAATCCTCGTGGCCGGGTAATATCAAAACTTCTCACCCTCATCATATGCTCTTCGAGCCAGGTTGACTCTTCATCACGGCATGGAGAGATAGAGAGGGATGACTTAACTTCATGTTCTTAGGTGATGGTAGAGGAGATGGGACAAATCATCATGAGAAACTGGGACTTAAGAGAATTTCGTGTGCTCGTCAATTTACCATCCCCGATACGGCAGGTACGAGTCCCGATTCTGCGTGTAAAAGCACTGATACAAGGTCTTCCCAACCCAATCAGGCAAGTCGTATGGCTGATTTCTCATATCCACTCGTATCCTCTACATCGTTCTCATCTTCATCCCCCATCTCTCTCTTTCTCATCCACATCTCAACCATCATCGCAGAACACAAAGTTAAGTCATCCCTCTCTATCTCTCCAGGCCAAGATCATGAGTTGACACTGAGTACAGCATACACCAAGTACAGCATACACCGAGTACAGCATCCATCCAAGCTTGTTTGTCTTCCCTTCATTCTCATAATTACGAGTTGACCCCTGAATGTTGCATCAGCTTCCGGTGGCCTCCATACACAATCGACCGCCACCAGCCAGCTCTCTATCAGAGCTGAAATGTAAAGTCACCTTGTCACATTTCCACGGTTGCGAGTTAACTAAGTGATGAATAGAGTCTCAGCACCGGGCGCGCCGTCCTTTGACCGCCTCCAAGTACTTGTCCAATCCCACTTGATCACGGCCTCCAAGTGTTTATCCAAACTGGCTCGATTATGGCCTACAATTTCGCACGATCATGGCCTCCAAGTACATCTCCAAACTCGCTCAATCACAGCCTCCAAGTATATCTCCAAACTCGCTCGATTACGGCCTCCAAGTTCGCACGATCACGGCCTCTAAGTGCATCTCTGAGTTCACTCGATCCTGCCCTCCCAGTGCATCTCTGAGTTCACTCAATCTCGGCCTCGAAGTGCAATTCTCAACTCGCTCAATCACAGCCTCTAAGTACATTGTTAATGAGCGATGGCAGGTGTATGGAGATACAGCGGTAACGTAGGACAATCACCGCGTGTTGCCAGTCCAGATAAACCCTGTGTAGATAGGTAGCTATATAGATACATAGATACATAGATGAGAATGCAGACTGAATGCATAAGTTTTGAAAATCGTTGAACGATAAGTATTAGCTATGATTTCCAGGTGCACCAGCAGCATTGCCAAAGAAGTGGCGGCCGGAGAAAAAACGGCTTCAGCATAAGTGCAGCCACTGCGAAGAGTGTAACACACATGTAGTTCTGATGGTGCGTATACGTCACCAAAAAGTAACGGAGGTACCAGTGCAACGCGACACGTCGCCTGGGCGACGGGTCCCGTGAAATTCTCCCTCAGAGGGTACGAGGTTCCGTCACAGCCGTCAGAGCCGTCCGGAACACCCCGGTGCTTGGGACGGAAACAACGCTTGTTGCCGATGAAAATGGAGGACAATTGAAGGCAGTGAGGAAGCTAATGGGAAGAGGCATGAACCTGGAGGATGTGTGGGAATAGGTGGAAGAACTGGTAGTCGGGGAGTTGGGTACTAGGATAGTAGAAGAGTATTGGTTAATGGGAGAGGAAGCGCTGTTGAAGGAAAGGAGGGTAAAAGAGAGAGAGTCCTTGACTGTTGTGTGGGTTTCTAAAAATATTATTGCTCTGGAGCTGTGTCAAATACGACCCTTTATATTGTGAGATGAGCGGGCACATCCAGTGCCATTGGACCACGTGTCCGAAAAATGATCGGAAAGCCGGGTGAGTGAAGAGAGCGGAAAGAACGTGATCTATTGCATGGACCATGACAAGAAAGAGATCCACCAAAGCTACACAATGGAGTGGTGTTGCCTGATGGAGGAAGAAATCGAATCCTCACAAATCAGTGGATTTGCAAGATTGTTGGGGAAGAAATATTCCAATTGGCTGAGTTGCACCAACATTAGAACGAAAATTTGTACCATTCTCCCCTAACCGTCTAGTAACCTTGAGACAAGATAGATGACGACTATCACAAGAATGGGCAGAAAATTCACCCTCGAGAAGAGAGTTGACATGGGAGATATGCGCAACAGCCGAGTCCATGCGGGGAAAGAGGATGGGATGTGGCAAACCAGTTGTGAAGAGATGGGAGAAGAGCATACTAGGGACATCGGGAACTACATAGACCCTGGCAACAGAACGATTTGGGACAAAGCACCCCTCCAGGTATATTAACAGCTTCCCCCTCTTACCTTCCTCAGGAAAGACAGCCACTGTACAGTACTGTGCATCTCCCTCTGCACACTGACGACTGGCCCAATATCACCATATCAACCAAGATCACTTTCTCAACCGAAATCAATGACCAACATGCCGTCTACATCAATCAACTTCATTGCAGCAGTACTCAGCTATCCCATCGATTCTGAAGTGTCATTATCCACCACCACCACCACCACCACAGCTCCACACCTCGACTCCACCACCGTGGCAGCCACCACCCCATCCACCACCTGCACTGCCACCATCACAGCAGCAGCCCCCACCACACCCACCACCACAGCTGGTATCACCACCACTGGTACTAGGTGTACCGACTCCTAGGATATCTCGACGATCATGACCGATTCCTCTTCACTCTCCCTTCTGTCAGAGACACTATCACGACTCAGCAGGGAGTTCTTCTCCAAAGATCGGTCAGATCGCTACATGACACATTAGAGATCGCCGCTCGAGAGCACTCCCCCCAAATCCAAGCCAAGCTTATGTTCGAGATCGATGATCTCGTCGTCGCCATCACCCATGCTGCCAACACCCTGGTGGCTTGGCTGGCAACCTTTGCGGAGAAAAACCTTGACTGGAAGAAGTTGAAGTACAAGCGATACAATGATTTCTGTAAGGCTCTCCACAGCTCTGGCATGGTAAGGGAGATGATAAAATGACATCAATCTGCCCAACAGAGAAAGGCACGGGCACCAAAGAAGCTGGGAAACCTGTGGCAGCACCACTCCGAACTGCAGGTGTAATGGCACGGCTGTATGTGACGTGTCCAGGGCCGGGTAATACCCGCATTATATAGTCCGCTCACCACGAGCCTTAGATCTCTCGCGATAATCTTACCTTAACATACCTTAACTTACCTTTATACTACTCTACAATATTGACATCCACGGGTGCAACTGTATCTACTGATATTCCTTCCTACGAGGCCATACACGGGCGTATGCCTTTACACTATTATCGCTCTTACAATTTCAGATACGTTTCGCATACCGGATTTTCATGAATTACCCATTTCCGACGCGTCACGACACGCAATCTACACGCAAGATGTCATACAGATTCGAGAACACTGATTGCATCAGCGAAGTGTCTTGATATGTCTATCCAATTGAAGTTAACGGTAGCAGAGACGAGTTCGTGCGGATTCCAGAGGCCAGAGACGCGTCGCGACACCTACGAATGAGAAATCATACGGAGTTGAGATCTAGGAATCGCAGATACAAAAGAGGCAGGTATTGTCCACCAACTTGAAGTTAACAGTTGCACTGACAATTCCGAGTTGATTCCAGGCCAACCGGCCAGGAGACGCGTCAGCGACCAAGTCAATCGAAGTCCATTTCAACGGAGTCATACGAGAACTCCAAAGCTACCAATCGCGGCATCAATGGGATTCGATAAGTACCTTCCAATTGAATCAATTGACAATTACAGGGACGATGCCAGAGCCCATACGTCCATAAGAGTCGCGTCACCGGCAATGCCGAAGCTGGCCATTCTCCAGAGGCGGTTTACGAATTACGCGCGATTCACGTCGATCCACATCACCGACGGTAGTTGAAATCGCGATTACCTTCTACACGACTTGATGGAGTCATCTATGTTACGGAAGCTGCGAAGAGCGTATATGGGCACATACCTCGAACGAAGTGTACCTACGAAGTATTAGGGTGGATTTATGCGATACGCACAATCCACATCTAGCAATGCCACCGATGGCAGTTCCAACCGCAATTACCTTCCGCAAGACTCAACGGAGTTATCTATGTTACGGATGGTTAGGAGTTTCAACAATGGCTTTGGGAGGTCAACAGCTACGACTCAGAACGAGTCATCGATGCAACTGAGGAGCAGCGATCGCAGATCGTGTGGCTACTCCAAAAGGGAAGTATAATATCCCCGAAGGTTCTAAAGTGGCTAGCAGATACAATTCGCGATTACCGTTGTCAATTATCACACTTGGCACGTGATTGGACGACCGAATCGGATCGTTGTGAGGAGAGAGAGCCATCCGCGCCAACTCTATTCAATTTCATCAAACATACGCCAACGAGCGAATACGGATATGTGCCCATACGATGGCATACGAAGAGTGTTTTTAGGGATACAATGGAGATGACTTTCATTTTGTAGCCGGGATTCTAAGGATCCACGGGACTACCGGAGGATGGACCGTCTGGGCCTCTCAGGAGACCAGCGGATTCCGCATGTATTTAACGCGCGCGAAGATTCAATTGATGTCGTATCCCCATGTGGGAATGGACGGTTATTTGGTTGTCGGACAGTCCCAATTGGGTGTGACAAGTACGTGATTCGCTGAGTGAGCTTATTCGTACAAAGTGGTGGCAGCCACGGTGGATACACTGTGAGCTGGAAAATCAGCGTCGACTTGCAAAGCATTCGACTTTGGCTGTGCAACCCCAGGGTGAGCGGAAGGGGTGGCAGTGGACCGGGCAAGCCATCAGGTATGCCCCGGGAATGTACCTGGATCACGGCTCGGGAGGAGACGTGTTTCGAAGGAGGTGGCGGTGTTCCGGATATTTAAATACTTGGAGCCAATGCCT
>Ga0307515_10001997_pt1 | contig 45190 bp, 44 predicted proteins | sample 17_EM_MG_FD_194513 | JGI IMG/M metagenome (GOLD analysis project Ga0307515, IMG submission 194513) | Populus trichocarpa ectomycorrhiza microbial communities from riparian zone in the Pacific Northwest, United States - 17_EM | ecosystem: Host-associated > Plants > Roots > Unclassified | place... | reverse complement strand
GTGCAAATTTCCGGTCGAACGGATGCCACTAACAACAGTTTCCATAGGTGGCGAAAGTAAGGAATTTTTCTATTTTTGATGGCGATGAAAATGATATTGAAAAAAGTGCACATCTATTTATATGTATTGAGTGTAGCGCTATCCTACTTTTTATTATGGCCTTTTTTTAAATATTTTTCTAAAAAACCCTCCCGGTACCATAGCATGAACAAACTGCGCCGGGCCTGGGGGTTCATCAGTTCGGCGCTGGTGGGTATATTGTATAATTTTGAGTATGAGGAGCCTGTTGATTGGAGCAAACCGTATATCATATGCCCAAACCATACCTCTAACCTCGATATTTCGGCCATGTGCATTCTTGTAAACAGCAATTGCAGCTTTATGGGCAAGCAGGAACTGGAGGACGGCCTGGTAACCGGCATTTTCTTCCGCTCGGTTGATATCGCTGTTAACCGCGAAAGTAAAATGTCGTCTTTCCGGGCTTTTAAAAAAGCCTCCGAAAAGTTGAAGGAAGGCGTTTCGCTGGTTATTTTTCCCGAAGGGATGATCTCAGATCATTATCCGCCTAAATTATGTGAATTTAAAAGCGGGCCGTTCCGCCTGGCTATTGAACATAAAATACCCATCATCCCGGTAACATCTGTAAACACCTGGCAAATACTTTGGGATACCGGCACCAAATATGGCAGCAGGCCGGGTATTTGCCATTTTTACGTTCATAAACCCATAGATACCAGCAACCTTACCATTGCAGATGCAGATACCCTGCGCGATGACGTTTACACCATCATCCAACAAAAGCTGGCCGCATCCGAAAAGCTACAAACAATTGCATAAAATTTATTGAGACCTGCAAATGAAGTTAACGTGAAAATTTTAGCTTTAAGGTTTTCGCATGAAGCATTAAGCTTTCTGAAACCAGTATTTTTTTTACATTTGGGGAACATGAAATTAACACTGAAAAGGATCCATACCAATTTTTACAGGTATAGCATAGCCGTCTTTTTCACCCTTTGTTACCCGGTTTTATATATACTCAGGCAAAAAACCAGCCGGTACCGGTACATTAACCAAATGCGGCGACTTATTATTTTTTTGAGTTCGAGCATTTCGGGAATTTTTTACAGCGCCACTTTTGAAGAGCCGCTGGATTGGAAAAAAACTTACGTAATATGCGGTAACCACACATCAAACCTTGATGTATCGGCCATAAATACCATACTCAAAAACAATATTTGTTTTATGGGGAAAGAAGAATTGCTGAACAATTATGTACTTGGCTATTTTTTTAAGACTATTGACGTTACGGTTAACAGGGAAAGTAAAATGTCATCATTCCGTGCTTTTAAAACTGCGGCCGAACGAATTAAGAAAGGGGTGAGCGTAGTAATTTTCCCCGAAGCCACTATCCCGAAAGATTATCCACCCGAATTGCATAGTTTTAAGAATGGCCCATTCAGGCTGGCTATTGAAATGAAAGTGCCCATTTTACCTATATCATCCGTTGATACCTGGAAAGTGCTTTGGGATACCGGCAAAGAATATGGCAGCAGACCCGGAATTTGTAATATATTTGTACATAAACCCATTGAAACGGCCCATTTAACACTGGATGATGCCGATGCATTGCGTGACCAAGTATTTGATATGATTAATAAAAAACTGCAAACTGCATGACCATAGATAAAGAAACAGTTGAAAAAGTTGCCCACCTGGCCCGTTTAGAACTAAGCGAGACCGAAAAGCAGGACATGATACAGGATATGAGCAAGATTCTTGATTTTATGGCCAAACTAAACGAACTGGATACCACCGGCGTTGAACCCCTGGTTTACATGACCGACGGCGCCAACGTACTGCGCAACGACGTGGTAAAACAACAGATAACCCACGAAGAAGCGCTCGAAAACGCTCCTAAGCACGATAAAGACTACTTTTTGGTGGCTAAGGTGATTGAGAAGTAAGTCAAAAGTAAAAATTCAAAATTCAAAAGTGCCTGTTTGATGGCTTGTTTTGATAACATTCAGGCTTTTGACTTTTTAATTTTGAATTTTGAATTTCTATTGTAACATTCCGTACCTATCAGCAGTCCAAATAAAAAAACATTCATGGAGCCATTAAAAGACAAGCCTTTAATTACTATAAACGAGATTGGACGTAAGTACGTGATAGGTAGCGAAGTTATACACGCGCTTAAATCGGTATCGTTAACTATTAATAAAGGCGAATTTGTGGCTTTAATGGGCCCTTCCGGCTCAGGTAAATCAACGCTGATGAATATTTTGGGTTGCCTGGATACACCAACCAAGGGTGTGTACATCCTGAACGGAATAAACGTAAGTCATATGAGTGATAACGAGCTGGCAGAAGTGCGTAACTCCGAAATCGGTTTCGTTTTTCAAACTTTTAACTTATTGCCCCGTAACACCGCCCTTGATAACGTTGCCCTGCCTTTGATTTATGCAGGCATCAGCAAAGAAAAACGTACCGAGCGCGCCAATGCCGCTCTTAAAAATGTTGGTTTGGAGAACAGGGTTGATCATAAACCCAACGAGCTTTCGGGTGGGCAGCGCCAGCGTGTGGCCGTGGCCCGGGCGCTTATCAATAACCCATCTATTATATTGGCCGATGAGCCTACCGGTAACCTTGATACCAAAACATCCATAGAAATTATGGGGCTGTTGGAAGACATTCACGCCAAAGGCAATACCATTATACTGGTAACCCACGAAGAAGATATTGCCATGCATGCACACCGTATAGTACGTATGCGCGACGGCCTGATTGAAAAAGATTACCAAAACGAACATATCCAAAAAGTTGACAGAAGACTTGCTGTGGAAAACTCGGAAATGGATGCGCACTAATACCGGGGCAAATGCATCTAACTGGGTTAACATAACTTAACACAGTTCGAGTTAAATGTTTACAAATAACTTATAATCAATGTTTTATATTTAATCATGGTTAACACTAAAATGAGCTCAATTTAGGCGCATCCAAATACTTGTGCCTGTTGCTGGCCAATATTCACCCTTTCGGTAGCAGGATCATTTAGCCAGGATCAGCCAATAAAAACAAGGTGTAGCTTGATGCTTAAATCGCTCATTCCATTAGCTATTTTGATTTTCAAAACTTTCGATCTTCTTAACTTTTCGTCTTACTGACTTTCGGACTAAGAAAAATAAAAATAACACTAAAATAATTAGCAAACTTGTATTACATTTGAAATATGTATGCAATTGTTGATATCGAGACTACCGGGGGGCATGCCAGCGCCAATGGCATTACAGAAATTGCCATATGCATACATGATGGTAAAAAAGTTGTAAAACGCTTTCAAACCCTGGTTAACCCGCAACGCGAAATACCCATATATATCAGCGCCTTAACAGGTATTACCAACGAGATGGTGCAAAGCGCCCCTCCCTTTGAGGATGTAGCGGCTGATATTTATCATTTGATACACGGCAAAATATTTGTAGCGCATAACGTAAACTTCGATTATTCATTTGTACGCTACCACCTTGCCGCCGCCGGATACGATTTACAGTTGAACAAACTTTGTACCGTACGCCTGGGCCGCAAGATATTGCCCGGTCTGCCGTCATACAGCCTTGGCCGCCTTTGCCGCCATTTAGGCATCGGTAACGAAGCCCGCCACCGTGCCGCCGGCGATGCCGAAGCCACGGCCGAATTATTTACGCTGTTAATAAGCAGCGATACCGAAGGACATATTAAACAGGCACTTAAGCAAAATTCAAAAGAACAGGTATTGCCCGCCAACTTACCTAAAAAGGATGTGGAGCAATTGCCATACTCGCCGGGCGTATATTATTTTCATGATCAAAAAGGGAAAGTGATTTATGTTGGCAAAGCCAAAAACATCAAGAAACGGGTAAGCAGCCATTTTACCGGCAATAACCCGGGTTTGCAACGGCAGGAATTTTTACGCAATATTCACCAGGTAAGCTACCAGGTTTGCGGCACCGAGCTGATTGCCTTTGTACTGGAAGCCATCGAAATTAAACGCTTGTGGCCAAAATACAACCGGTCGTTAAAACGCTTTGAAAACGCCTATTGCCTGTATGCCTTTGAGGATCAGCGCGGCTATACCAGGCTGGCGGTTGATAAACGCCGCAAATTCAGTGATGTTATTTATACCTGCAACTCATTGCTGGATGGCTATAATCTGCTTAATAAACTGATAGAAGCTTTTGGACTATGCCCCAAACTTTGCTTTATACAAACCAACACGGCCGCATGTACCGGCGCCGCCGGCAGCCAGTGCGCCTGCGAAGGTGTTGAATCTGTAGAGGACTACAACCAAAAGGTTAATAACGCTATTAACCAGCTGAAACTTGCCCTGCCTACCTACGCCATCCGCGATGAAGGCCGTACCGGCGATGAACATAGCTGTATTTTGGTGGAGAAAGGCCAGTTTTACGGAATGGGCTACATCTCGCACTATTTTGATGCAAATAACGTGCAACAGCTCAAAAACTACCTGACCCCCTACCCGGGCAATGACTATATCAAAAACATCGTATCCAGCTATGCCACACGGTATCCTGATAGGATGGTGGTGTTTGCATAAGATTACAAATCTGCCTGGCGCAGAAACTTGCGAAGTTTCAAAAACTTCGAGTTTACTATTTAGTCTTACTACTTGATACTAACTACTTACTACTGTTTTTATCCTAAAAGTTAATTTTATTAACACAATAAAGATGTTGATTGGTTATTCTATAACATTTACCAACAAAAACTTTAAATAATGGATAGCATTAATCAACAACAACCAGAAGATAATTATCAGGATCTTGGCGGACCAGAGGCCATAGCCAAATTAAAAGCCATGGTTGACAGCGCTAAAAGCTGCTTCTTTTTAACCAATATTAAAACCGGCATCCCGGCAAATGTTCGCCCGATGTCTGTTCAACAAGTGGATGACGAGGGCAACCTCTGGTTTCTGAGTGCCAATGACAGCCACAAGAATGAAGATCTGTCGAAAGACCCTATGGTCCATCTTTTATTCCAGGGATCTGCACATTCCGACTTCCTGAATGTTTATGGTATAGCCACCGTGAGTGAAGACAAGGAAAAAATTAAAGAGCTTTGGGAACCAATACTAAAAGTTTGGTTCACCGATGGCATTGACGATCCGCGCATTTCGGTAATAAAGGTTGAGCCTACCGAAAGCTACTACTGGGACAACAAGCATGGCAACGCCATCGCTTTTGTAAAAATGCTGGCCGGCGCGGCTATAGGCAAAACCTTCGATGATTCGATTGAGGGCAAAATAAACGTATAACTACTTTTAAGTAGAGAGAGATGTCCTTAATGGACAAAAGCCATGCAGATAAAGTTCTGCATGGCTTTTTTAAACATTACGAAGTTTCAGAAACCGGGTAAGGTTTCATGAGCAACTATCAATTTATCGCATCTCCTTGTCGCATCTCGTCGCTGGCATGTTTTACAATTGTATCGCCGGCCTTTAAATTACCGAATACTTCGGTCGAGTCGTTCCGGGAAAGCCCTTCTTTAACATCCTGTAATTGGGCCTTGCCTCCTTTTACCACAATCACATATTCGTGTTCTGTCGACCGGACAATGGCCTGGTTAGGCACCAGTAATGATTTGGCGCCCGATAGCATCGGGATATGTACCTCGGCATACATGCCTGGTTTTAAGTTGCCGTTTTTGTTCTCAATATCAATCTCAATGGCTTCAGACCGCATACTGCCCAACGCATTTGCCGACCGGCTGATCCTGGCCGTTTGCTTTGTACCAGGCATAGAATTATAGGTAAAATTCACCGGCCTGGTCAAATCTACCTTGTCTACATAATCCTCAGGGATAAAAACCTCTAAACGCAATTTACTGATATCCTGCAGGATTAACATTGGCTGGTCTGTTCCTTTACCCGGCGAAACCAGCGCACCCGGCGACACATTACGCTGAACAATCATTCCGTCAAACGGTGCGCGGATATTCAAATAATCCTGCATAGTACGTACCGATACCACGTTGGATTGTTCTGATCTTGCCATGGCTTCATCGGCCCTCATTTTAGCCGACGCGTTATCCAGGTCGAGCGGCGATACCGAGCCGGGTTCTTTAGCGGCCTCTTTTAACCGCTGGTATTTTTCTTTACTGGCAACGGCATTTTCCTGCGCTTGCAGATACCTTGAATTGGCTGCCTGCAATTGCGATTCCATTTCGGGCGCTTCAAGGCTGACCAGTAATTGTCCCTTTTTTACAATGGTACCCCTATCTACGTACATACTTTTCACGAAGCCATTTACCTTCGGGAAAATATTTACTTCGTTGTAAGGCTTAAGCTGGCCGGGCAGGCGGGCGTTACTTGACAAGGCTTTCTCTGTCACAATACCTATTTCGGAACCCGCTTTACTTTTTGCAGCCGGGGCCGAAATATCTACAGGCTTTTGATTGCCACCGCATGCGGCAAATAGGCTTACGACTGCTATTAATATAATTGATTGAAATTTCATGATTTTAAACTATGGAGGTTTTTGGTTCTGTTATTTTAGCTGATTGTTCGTCGGTTTCACCAGGCATCAGCGAAGGCGATAAAAAATCTGTTTTTTGCTGTACCCACGCAAATACCTGTGGTAAAATGAATAGGGCCGCAAGTGTTGATGCAAACAAACCACCAATAACCGCACGCCCTAAAGGTGCCGACTGCTCGCCTGCCTCGCCCATGCCCGAAGCCATGGGGATCATACCGGCAATCATAGCCAGGCTGGTCATCAGGATGGGACGTAACCGGATGGATGCGCTGGTTATAGCCGCTTTTGTGGCATCTTTATAATCAATCCGCAATTTTTCGGCATTGGTTACAATCAAAATGGCATTGGCCACGGATACCCCCGTGGACATGATCATCCCCATATACGATTGGAGGTTTAAGGTTGACCCGGTAAGCAGCAACATCAGCAGCGATCCTAAAATAACCGCCGGCACTGTTGATAGTACAGCAAGCGATACTTTAAAAGACTGATAGTTGGCAGCCAACAATAAAAAGATAACTACAATGGCAAGCATTAGCCCGTTTTGTAAACTGCCCAATGTATCTGTTAACAGGGTCGACATTCCTCCCATGGTGGCAATCAATCCTTTTGGCGGCGCGCCTACCGAGTTCAGCGCTTTTTGCACATCTGTAGTGGCAGTACCCAAATCGGTTTTATAAATATTAGCGCTGATAGTCAAAAACCGCCTTGGCCCGGCCCTGTCGTACTCGCCGGGAACATAGGTTGTGGTAAATGTTGCTATATCGCTTAAAACCGGGCTGCTTTGCCCTCTTACCAGCGGCACCTCTTTCAGCTGATCCAGGGTGTTCATTACATACTCGGGAATTTGTACCTGTACCTGGTATGTATAGGCACCTTTTTCATCAAGCCACAAGTTTTTATCAGTAAAGCGGCTGGATGATGTACTTGCTGTAACCGAGCGGGCAATATCTTTAATATTCAGCCCTAACTGCGCAGCTTTTAACCTATCCAAAGCAATTTTTATTACCGGGAACTTTAAAGGCTGCTCTATCTGTACATCGCGTAAATAACTGATATTCTTCAGCTTGGTTACTACCTTATTGGCGTAACCTTCAATCTGCTGCATATCCTTGCCGGCCACCTGTACTTCAATAGGCGACGAGGCACCCTGGCTCATGATCTTTTCGGTCATATCTATCGGCTCAAAGGTTATTTGCAGTTCGGGAAGTTTATAATGGATGTTTTTGCGCAGCGCATCTTTTAGTTCATCCATATTTACCTTGTACTTTTCATCAAGATTTACCTGCAATACGGCTTCCTGGGTACCCGTATTAAAAATATAAAGGTTACTGGTACCGTAGCTGCTTGGTATTAGCCCCACGTATCCTGATGTAATTTCTACATGGTTATTTACCGTTTGATTGATAACCTGCAATACCTGTTTAAAAGCATCCTCGGTACGCTCCAACCGGGTACCGTCCGGCTCTTTCAGCCTGATCTGGAACTGCCCGTTATTAATTTTGGGCATCATGTCCTTACCAATAAAAACAAAGCATAATCCCGCTAAAATGATAACCACGCCTAAATAAACAGATACGATAAGTCGCTTTCGGGGCATAGAATTATTGAGGGCATTAATGAGCCAGAGTTTTACTCTTTCAAACAGGTCGTTGTTTTCGGGGTGCTCCTGCTCGTGTTCCAGGTGTTTTTCAACCTGTTTTTGTTCCTTGTCATCCAACGATTCACCCGCATGGGCGTGTACTTTGCCGTGGTGATAGTGTTGATAGCGTTCGGCTTTGATGAGCCAGTTACTCAATATCGGCACACCTGTTTGGGCGAGGATGTACGATACGATCATGGTTAAACCTATTGACAAAGAAAGTGGTAAAAACATAGCCTTAGGTACGCCCGACATCATGAATGATGGCGCGAATACCGCCAGGATACACAACAATATCAGCAGCAGCGGGAACGAGATCTCTTCGCATGCATCATAAATTGCCTGTTTTTTTGATTTACCCATTTCCAGGTGCTGATGGATATTTTCGATGGTTACCGTGGCCTGGTCTACCAGGATGCCGATCGCCAGGGCCAGCCCGCTCAGCGTCATAATGTTGATGGTTTGCCCAAACAGGCTCAATAACAACACCCCTATCAGGATAGAGACCGGGATGGTTATTACTACAATAAGGCTGCTTCGCCAATCGCGCAAAAACAGCAGTACCATTAAGCCGGTAAGCAGGGCTCCCAGCCCGCCCTCGGTCATTAAACTTTTAACCGCGTTAACCACAAATACCGATTGATCAAAGGCGTAGCTCACCTTTACATCATCGGGCAGCAGGCTTTGCATTTCGGGCAGTTTACTTTTAAGGGTCTGTACTACCGTCCAGGTAGAAGCATCGGCTGTTTTTACCACCGGGATATAAACCGAACGCTTGCCGTTAATTAAGGCATAATCAACCGTAACGTCTGCTGCATCAGCAACACGGGCCACATCCTTTATAAATATGGGTACACCGTTTTGCGTTTTTACGGGTATATCGCCAAAATTATCCGGGCTTTTAATCAGCGAGTTCATGGTGGTTAAAAACATCGTGTTATCTAACCGGAGGTTACCCGAGGGCGACATAACATTAAATTTAGATAATGCTTCAACCACCTCATCGGGTGTTAAATTATAACTGCGCAACTTATCGGGATCAACACTCACAGTTATCGACCGCGCGTTTGCCCCAAACGGCGGCGGTGCCGAAAGCCCCGGTATAGTTGCAAACATGGGCCGGATTTTGGTAGCAGCCAGGTCATAAATATCTTTTAAGCTACGCGTAGGACTGGAAAAAACCAGCTGACCAACCGGTAATGAGGACGCATCAAACCGGATTACCTGCGGCGGCAATGCCCCCGGCGGAAAAAAAGCGGTTGCCCTGTTTACCTGCAAAGCCACCTGGGCTGATGCTTCGGCCATGTTGGTAGTTTCATAAAACGAGAGTTTGATGAGGGTTAAACCTTGTATATTTTTACTCGTGATGCTTTTTATCCCGTTTACATACAGAAACTGATCTTGCAAGCGGGTGGAGAAAAACCCCTCCATTTGCTGTGGCGACATGCCGCCGTACGATTCAATTACATATATAGTAGGCAGGTTTAACTGCGGAAAAATATCGATAGGTATTTTTATTGCACTAAGCACTGCAAAAAGCAAAAGGCTCATAGTGATAACCACCGTGGTAATAGGCCTTTTTAGTGCGGATGTGACCATTGACATATTAACTTATTTTAAAAGGTTTAAAACTGCGTTTACCTGGTTATCGGTAACCGCTTTTTGGAACAACGCGCTTGAATAGCTGTATTTTGCCTGTGCAAAATCGGTTTCGGCGCGGTAAAGGATATTGAGCGCCGCGTTTAATTCGATGATATCTGTAAGGCCGTTTTTATAAAGCGACAATTTTTGCCGGTATCCGTCATTAGCAGCCCTCAACTGGTGCGGAATTTCCTGTAAGCGCTGGCGGGCGGTTTCCAGCTCCACATCGGCCTGGTTGGCGTTAACTGCAAGCATTTGCTTTTGCTCCTGTAGCTTGCGAGCGTTATAGCTGGTTTCGGCCTTTTGGGTGCGGAGTTTTAATTGCTTGCGGCGCAAGTCGAACAAATTATAGCTGATACCAACGCCTACCAGGTAATTGTTCCGGTCGAAACCCCAACCCGTGGATAGGCTATTAAAGTGGTCATTGGCATCAACGCTTGATCCCCTGCCCCACACGGCACCCTCTAACATAATTTTAGGATTATAGCTTTTTTTAACCAAATTTTCCCGCTGCAGACTATTTTGATATACCGACCGGTAATAATTGATAATCGGGTGGTTAACGGTATCCTGCTCAATTGGCTGCAATGCGGCAGGCTGATCTATCAATGCGGTTTCGGCAGCGGTATCGGGCACGATAGATTGATATGGCAAGCCACTTACTGCCGAAAGCTGTAATTGCACCTGTTTTACCTGGTTGGCCAGTTCGATGTAGTTTAACCTGGCTTTGGATAGTTCGGCTTCGGCTATACTGGTATCTACCCCTGCCCTTACACCGCTTTTGGCCAATGATTGTACAGACCGCCGGATCTCGACATTACGCTGGATGTTTCTTGACTGGATATCCAAAAAGTTTTGCAGCCTCATCAGCAGTAAATAATTGCCGATGGCGTAAGCCTGTAATTGATATTTTGAGTTGGCAAACTGGCTTTGTTGCACCCGGATATCGGAATTAGCCACTTTATTTTGGGCATCATAAGCGCCAAAATTATATACTTCCCAATCCAGGGCGGCTACACCTACATTGGCAGATACCGCGGTGGTGTTACTTTGCGTACGCACTCCCCGCGAATCGGACGGTATGATCCCAAAACCAAAATAGGGCCCGGCTACGTTATTATTTGTGCCAATATCGGCCTGGTAATTAAGCTTTAAATTGGGCAGCCAATTGCTGCGCGTTTCGGCTGCCTGCGCCTGGCGGATGCCTATTGCAGCCGAATCTGTTATCAGCGCCGGCGCGTTGGCGTTTACCTGGCTCAGCAGGGCTTTAAGGCCGATAGGTTTTATATTTTGTTGTGCAAAAGTATTCAGGCTGATGAGTAGTGCCATCAGTATGAATACACTTCTTGTTATGATTTGCATATAAGTTTCCTGGAATTTGATGTACCGGTACAACACGCCGGGCAGAAAACTATGTAAACACAACATAGCAAACCTGGCTAATACCGGTAATTGATTTAACTAAATTTAAATGAATGCCTTAAGCAGGATAGCTTAGGCAGATGCCCGTAACAGGCCATCACATCAAATACGGAAGGAACAAAAAGAAAGGTATGAATACCGGTAATCACTAAACAGAACACGGAAAAGCAGTTGCCAATGGGGTCGTATTCTCCAGATCTGTAAGGCAAAGAAAAGCACGATAAAGCTGGCGACAACCGCTTTCAGGAGGTCGATTACCGATTTTTTATCACTTATCACTACCTTATCTGTACGCTGAATAAAATTCCAATGCACCGCATTTAGCGTTAAATTACCGGAGTTTCTTTTAAAAATAGAATTGTGCCCAGAAGCTGGCTGGTTGCCTTGTTCAGTGAGTTTGGGAAGCAAAAAAATATGTGAAACAGCTATAAAGATATACCAGGCCGCCACAAGCAGCACCTTTAAATCTTTAACTACACCATTTTTTTCAGGCAACATCGTAACGGTATTCTTTTGGATGCAAACATCAAAATAAAAAATATGTTTTTCTGCAAAAGTATTGTTGCAATTGAGCCGGCGAGAGCAATCTTCATGAATTCTACATAAACCGAACTAAACAAAATTCATAAATATTTACCAATGCTCTCAATAAAAAACTCCCCCTTCAGGGGGTTGGGGGGCCTTTTAAATATTTATCATACCAATCAATATAGCGCTGTAGCCTATCCACCTGGTAGCTTGGCACGGTAATACCATGAAACTGACCGGGGTAAAGTACCATTTGGGTAGGCACACCCTGCGATTTAAGGGCCTGGTACATCTGCTCACCGCCGCTGGTTGGTACATTAAAATCCTTCAGGCCCGACATAAACTGCGTTGGTGTTTTGATTTTATCTGCATGGAAAAACGGATACGATAACTTGATATATTTTTCGGGATTTTTCCAGGGAGCACCCAGTTCGTTATCATATTGCACCACCCATTGGTCGCTGCCGTAAATGCCCAGTTGCATAGCGCTGCCCGCCCCGCTGGATGCTGCTTTAAAGCGCGGATCGGTTGCTATTGTGTAATCGGTCAAAATGCCACCGTAGCTCCAGCCGCCTATACCTAACCGGTCACGGTCGGCTATGCCAAATTTCACCAGTTCGTCTACAGCCCCTAATAAATCCTGAACTTCTTTATTACCCCAATCAGCATAAATAGCTTTGGTATATTCCAGCCCACGGCCTGTGCTGCCCCGGTAATTAACTGCGGCGACTGCATATCCTGCCGAAGCTAAAGTTTGGCGGATCATATCAAACTCAAACTCGTCCTGGTCAGTTGGGCCGCCGTGGATATACAGGATGAATGGTAGTTTTTTATTTACTACACTATCGGGGGTATATAAAATTCCCGACACCAGCGTACCATCGGCACTAAAAGATTGAAAACCTTTTACATAAGCCAATTTTACGCCGCTTAACCACTTATCCTGGTGAAAGGTGAGCCTTCTGATTTTCCCATTTTCGATAGCAACAAGTTCATGAGGCATATAGCGTGTGGTCATTTTGGCTATCCACACGCCTGGCGTTGCACCAATAACGTTTTCAAAACTGCACTCGGCACCTTTATAAACTATGTTTGACTTGCGGAGCAACAAGTTGTATTGAGCCACATACCTGGTACGGTCGTTGCTAACCAGGTAGCCAATATTTTTGCTATCGCGGCTCCAGGCCACATTGCTTACGGGCCTGTCCAGTGCTTCGGTAAGTACACGGTTATTTTTTCCGTCGGCATCCATCATACACAACAAATCGTGCTGGTAAATATAATAATCGGCATCACTTGTCGATCTCAGGTAGGCAATATGCTTACCATCGGGGCTCCAAAGCGGCTGAATATCGTGACCGGTAAAAGTAGTCAGCTGCTTAATCTCGCCATCGTCTTTGGCCTCAACCGTAAAAATATCCAAATTTTCGTTCCTATCCGGATCATTGGTATGATTGCTTACAAAAGCTATGTATTTGCCATCGGGGCTCCACACCGGCGATTGATCGTCCCTGTCGCCGGTCGTCAATGTATCTACCTTTTTGCTCTCCATATCATACAGGTACAAATGCGTGTGCCGGTGCTGCAGATACCCGTCAATGTCCTGCTTAAAATGATAGCGGTCTATTTTTATGGGTGGGATTGTCTTTGGTTCCTTACCATCATATTCAGGATCTTTAATTACCAGTGCCAATTTTTTATTATCCGGCGACCATGCATAATCTTCCAGCTCGCCCTTTTTTAAATCTGTCAATTTATGTCCCTCGCCTCCCCTGCGGTCCATCAGCCAAACCTGGCCGCCGTTTTTTGAGTAGCGCTCTGATACGAATGACAAAAATTTGCCATCCGTTGTCCACCTTGGCGAAGAAGCCGGTTCGGAGCCGTAAGTTAGCTGGATAGACTGCTTGCCATCGACGCTTTGCATCCACAAATGAGATACCCGGTTATCCTTTGCCGTATCCACATCTGAAACACTATAAGCCAGCCACTTACCATCGGGCGATAATTGCGGATCGGCAAGAGTGGGAATATTATTTACGTCACTTGGTTTAAGCGGTCTTTTAATCGTTTGGGCAAAAGCACCGGTGAAAGCAAATGCAGCTATAACGAGTAGCAAGTTTTTATTCATGTGTTCAGAAGCAGCTATAAGCGCATGTAATTTAGCAATTATCGGCTATACTGTAATACAGCGGCAAATGAATTACTTTTATATGGCAACAATACCATTTCAAGTCTTATGATTTTTAGGGCATCAGATTAAGAACAATTCATTATCAATGTAGGTTTGTAATTTTACCTGCTAAATAGGTATCATCATGTATTTAGTATATAGTGAATTAAGTAAAACAGATAAAAAGATAGTGCGCGCCTTATTAGATAAAGGCAAGGCTGCTGAATTTAAATGGGGGATGGTACAATTTGATACCGTTTTAGAGGCATGGCGAAACGACGGCGACAACCATCAGGATAACTATTACAAAATATTTAACGCGGTACGTGATTTTGACAAACAGATAGCCCGCAGATACGATGGAATGACCGGATCAAAATTTTTATTGGTATTGGCAGGCCAGGTTTATGATAAACTAATTGACGAAGCTGAATTGGAACCCCTTAGCGAGAATGTAAGGGATTTTATCCTGAGGATAGTAAAAATTAATGTGTAGTAACGGTTAGTTGATAATGACTGCTTAATTAGCCAAAGTAAAACTTAACGGAAAGCTATTTACCCGCGTTCGGACCGGCTGATCATTTAGCATGCCCGGCGTAAATTTTGGCAAAAGTTTCATGATCCTTAAAGTTTCATCGTCGAGACTTGGTGCAACACTTTTTTTAATCTCCAGGTTGGTAAGTGTACCATCTTTCTCTACTATGAACGTCCCTATCACTTTTCCCTGAATATTACGCTCGTGGGCTTTGGCGGGATACCTGATCGTTTTCACAAGAAATCTTAATAGCATTTTTGTACCACCAGGAAATTCCGGTTTAACATTTAATACGCTATCGCTGTAAACAGTGGTATCAGTTGCCATTGTTGTGCTGATGTTTTGCGCTTTAACAGCTGCAGTACCTAAAATTAGCATAATGAACAGGAAGAATTTCATTTAAAAAACGTCAATAAAAGTTTGTACTAAAGTTGCCGGCCTACTTTTTCAAATACTTATCATACCATTCCACATACCGCTGCAGCCTGTCAACCTGGTAGCTTGGCTTGGTGATGCCATGGAACGAGTTTGGGTAAAGTATTAACTCCGTAGGTATCCCCTGCGACCGCAAAGCCTGGTACATTTGTTCGCTGCCGATGGTCGGGACATTAAAATCTTTTAAGCCCGACATAAATAACACCGGTGTTTTGATTTTATCAGCATGAAAAAATGGGTACGATAAGGCAATCCACTTATCGGCATTTTTCCAGGGCACACCAATTTCGTTTTCATATTGTAAAACATACTGATCGCTGCCATAAACTGCTAATTGCAAGGCACTGCCGGCACCGCTGGCTGCGGCTTTAAAACGGGTATCAGATGCAATGGTATAATCGGTAAGGATGCCGCCATAGCTCCATCCGCCTATACCTAAATGGTCGGGATCGGCAATGCCTAATTTTTCCAGTTTGTCAACCGCGCCCAGCAGGTCTTTTACTTCTTTGTTACCCCAGTCGGCATATATCGCTTTACAATAATCAAGGCCACGGCCATTGCTACCCCTATAATTTACACCGGCAACTGCATAACCCGCGCTGGCCAAAACCTGCCGTACGGCATCAAAGGCATATTCATCCTGCCCAACGGGGCCGCCGTGTATAAATAAAATAAAAGGTAACTTTTTGGCATTACTATCGGGCGTTAAAACAATACCGTTAACCTGGGTACCATCTGCACTGGTAGATTCAAAACCTTCTACATGGGCCAGTTTAACATTGGATAACCATGCCTGCTGATGGAACGTTAAGCGGCGAAGCTTGCCGCCTTCCAACGCGAATAACTCGGCAGGGGTATATGGATCTGTTTTTTGAACAACCCAGTTGCCGCTTAAGTTGGTGTTGATATCGGTAATGCTGTACGTGCCCTTATTAACCGTACTTATTTTACCATTGTTTATGTTCACGCTGGCCACATAGCGTTCACGGTCGTCAACAACCAAAAATGTAATGCTTTTATTATCTTTTCCCCAGGCAAGGTCGGTAACCGGGCGGTCAAGCTGCTGCGTTAGTATCTTTTTATTGGAGCCAACCACATCCATGGTGCACAACATATTTTGATCGTACATCATATAATCGGCATCACTGGTAGAGCGCAAAAAAGCGATCAGTTTGCCATCCGGGCTCCACTGTGGGTTTGTATCGGGGCCTTTCCATGAAGTAACCTGGAGCATACTGGCATTCGGCCGGGCATCAATGGTAAAAATATCTGTGTTCTCGTTTTTATCGGGGTCGGCACTGCGGTTGCTCACAAAAGCTATCGTTTTACCATCCGGCGACCATACTGGTGAGCTTTCATCCTTATCTCCCTTGGTTAAGGTATCAAGCTTTTTTGCTGCAACATCAAACAGGTACAAATGCTTGTGCAGGTGCTGCAGGTAGCCTTCTATATCCTGTTTAAAATGATAACGGTCGATAACAATGGGCTTAGGCGTTTTAGGCTCCTCTTTACCTTTATTTTCAGGGTCGCCAATAACAATCACCAGTTTTTTGCCATCAGGCGACCAGGCGTATTCGCCCAAATCGCCTTTAATGTCTGTCAGTTTCAAGCCTTCGCCACCGCGCCTGTCCATCAGCCAAATCTGGCCGCCCTTTTTTGAATCGCGGGACGAGACAAACGACAAATACTTACCATCCGGCGACCATCGCGGCACCGAAGCTGCTTCATCGCCATGCGTTAACGCCAATGATTCCTTACCATCCCAGCTTTGCATCCACAGGTGCGATACCCGTTTATCCTTTGCCGTATCAACTTCAGATACGCTGTAGGCCACCCATTTGCCATCAGGCGAAAGCTGCGGGTCGCTTACCGTAGGTATTTTATCAAAATCGGCCGGTTTAAATGGTTTTGTTTGAGCAGTAGCATACAAAGCATAGGATAGCGCAAAAAGCGAGAGTAGTGTTTTTTTCATAGCGTCAACTTACGAGGTGGTAAGTTAGGAAAATACTATCTTTTAAAAACAAATAAAAATAGGTAATTCAAGTAACGGAGAGACTGTGAATATCAACTACCTGTTCTTATTTAATTCCTATCGTATCTACTTTTTTAAAATCTTTAAAAGCATCAGCATAAATAGCTCTTGTAAAATTGTGAATAGCAGTATCCAACTTCGGCCATCTTACTTTCATATTTATTTTAAGCAAGTCCTCTTGTTTTGAATCAACTATTTCATCTTCTAATTTATCAAATGGCATATCAACAGAATCTCTAAACCAATTGGCATATTGATCACCGAACAAAACTTTCAGCCTGGAAGGATAATAATATGTACGGGCATACATAAATGTATCTAACGCTTCATTTCTACCCAGCCACTTTTTTAATTCAATGTCATTGTGTTCCCATTTTGAATTGTATAAGCTTCCAACAACGGTTATTCTGGTTGCGATATTTTTACATAATTCATCAGTAAAAGCGATCTTTGCTTTTGTTATTTCATTTCGCTTATCAACTATATTCTTAGCTAACTGTTTATCTTTTTCGATTTTGTTGTTAAAATAACTTACTCCGAAACTTGACAACAACGATATAAATGCTCCCATAAATAATAAAATGTATTCTTTAGGAATAAACGTTTTGTTTTCTTTATCTGAAGATATATAAATCTCCTTTAGTTTTGAATTTAGCATGGGTGATTATTTAGGTTCAACTAATATACCCATCTTTTCTAATTAACAATAAAATATTGTTAGTCACCCGCCTGCATTTGTTGTTATATGCTTAGTACTTCTTAATAACGCATTTTTTTCGCTTATTAAAAATTAAATCATTTACTTTGTTTAACAAAGTACTTTTATTTACAGAATATGAAAGTTAAAATGATCCTCCCCGCATTAACCGAAGCCGAAAGTCCGTTTTGGAGGCCGATAAAATATTCCCTGTTCCCGCCCCTTGGCCTGGCAACATTGGCTGCTTATCTATCGCCTGACGATGAGATTGACCTGCAAGATCAACATGTAGAGAAACTTAACCTGGATGACAGCCCCGACCTGGTGGTTATCCAGGTATACATCACCAATGCTTACCGTGCCTACAAAATTGCCGACCATTACCGGGCAAAGGGAGCTTACGTTATTCTTGGCGGCCTGCACGTTACATCGCTGCCGTTTGAGGCCACACCGCATGCCGATAGTATTTTTACAGGCCCGGGAGAGGATACGTTCCCTAAGTTTTTGCTGGATTTTAAAAATCGCTGCCCTCAAAAAATATACAATTCAACCATCCGCACTTTAGAAAAAGTTCCGCCCATCCGCCGGGACCTGATCAAAAGACACTTGTACCTTGTTCCCAACTCTATTGTGGTTACCAGGGGCTGCCCACATCATTGCAGCTTTTGTTATAAGGATGCTTTTTTTGAAGGTGGCCGCACTTTTTACACCCAGGAGGTTGATGACGCCCTTGCCGAAATTGACCGGCTGCCCGGCAGGCATTTATATTTTTTAGATGATCACCTGCTAGGCAACACCAAATTCTCAACCGCCCTTTTTGACGGCATGAGGGGTATGAACCGTGTTTTCCAGGGAGCAGCCACTGTAGATTCGATATTAAGGGGAAACCTTATTGAAAAAGCCGCAGAAGCTGGCTTAAGGAGTTTATTTGTGGGTTTTGAAACATTTTCGCCGCAAAACCTTAAACAAAGTAATAAAAAGCAAAACCTCGAAAAAGATTATGTAAAAGCCGTAAACAGGCTCCACAGCCTTGGCATCATGATAAACGGCAGTTTTGTTTTTGGGTTAGACGATGATGACAAAGACGTTTTTAAACGAACCGTTGATTGGGGTGTAAAACATTCAATTACAACATCAACCTATCACGTGTTAACTCCCTATCCCGGTACCGAATTATTTAAAACCATGGAAAGGCAGGGACGAATAGTTACCAAAAACTGGGATTTGTATGATACCCGCAAAGTGGTTTATCAAACCGTTGGGTTAAGCGCACAGGAACTGGAAGATGGCTACTGGTGGGCCTATAAGGAATTTTATAAATGGAACAATATCTTCAAAGCCAGCATTCAGCACCAATCGCATATGCACAAACTCAAACACTTTTTTTATGCCGGCGGCTGGAAAAAATTTGAACCGGTTTGGAATTTCCTCATCAAAACAAAAAATCTCAATAATACACTCCCAGCCCTCGAAACCGTACTATCAAAGATAAACTTCGGCAATAAAAATCAAAATTCAACCGAACCAATATCCTCTTATTTACCAGAAGCTTAACCTAATCAACTACTCAAAATCTTGATACTTGATACTAAATAACTCCCGCCTTTTCCAATTCCACTTCCATTTGCTGCTGCATACGTAATGCTTCGGCGCGGGCTGCTTCGGCAAAGTTTTCATCGTTGCCGGCGTAGATGATGGAGCGGGATGCATTTACTATCAGGCCGCAATCTTTGGTAATCCCGTATTTACACACTTCTTCCAGGCTGCCCCCCTGCGCGCCAACCCCGGGTACCAGCAGGAAATTATCCGGCGCGTATTTGCGAATGTTGGTAAACTCGGTACTTTTAGTGGCACCTACCACATACATAATTCTATCGGCCCCTGCCCAGGTATTGGCTTTTTGGATTACGGTTTCGTACAAATAGCCGTCGCCGGTTTCCAGGTATTGAAAATCCTTGCTGCCTACCGATGATGTGAGCGCCAGGATAATAATCCATTTGCCATCATATTTAAGGTATGGCGTAACGCTGTCATTGCCCATATAAGGGGTTATGGTGATAGCGTCGAAGCTCATGCCCGATGCCTCTTCATTAAAAAAAGCGGTGGCGTATTTATCAGAGGTGTTACCGATATCGCCTCTTTTTGCATCTATTATATTTAAGGTATCCTTGGGCAGGTATTTCCAGGTATCTATCAGGCTTTGCAGGCCTTTTATGCCGCGAGCTTCGTAAAAAGCGGCATTGGGCTTGTAGGATACACAAAGGTCTTTGGTGGCATCAATAATGCGTTTGTTAAACTCAAGGATAGGATCGGGATATTCTTTTAAAAAAGCGGGTATCTTATCAATGTCGGTATCAAGGCCTACACATAAAAAGGATTTTTTTTGCTTGATCTGGTCTATTAGCTGCCTGCGCGATATCATAGGGAGGGGTTAAACATTCGGATGGCAAAAAAACTAAAAATTTAGCTTAAACGTTATAACACCGTAGATATTTTTTTAATTAATTTGATATTAAGAAATTATTGTTTAGAATTGCATCGTTTTCCTTTGAATTTTTTCTTGCACCAAAGAAACAATTTAAAACCCCACGATTTTTATTAACTAATGTTTTGAGTGGGTTTGGATGTTTATTTAATCAATGCTTCAAGATCAATTTCTTACTATAACACCCCGTGTGTAACAACGTATAAGCCAAAATGCACATGGAAGTTTTATAACCGTTTGAAAACTATTTACGATATTAAAAATCCCTTTGAACTATAATTCATATCATGTCTGATAAAATCGAATTGAACGACAAACTCGTTTCAGAGTTGCGCGAAATTGCAAAAAATTTAGGTATTGCTGAGGCCGACGAACTACGTAAAGCACAGCTAATTGCACGTATTATTGAACAACAACAATTAATTGAGGCCGCAAGGGTACAACAGAACATTGTTGAACAAAATTATGCACCCATTACAGCCGAGCCTGTAGCCGAAGAAGCCGGTGAAAAAACACGCAAGCGTACCCGTGTGTTAAAACCAAAAACTCAGCCTCGCGTTGAAGTACCCTTGGATGATACCAACAATTTTGAAGAGGAAGAGGACGACCAGAACAATGCCAGCCTTGTAAATGATACTACAACAACAGCGCCTGTAAGCGGCGAAATACCAGACAATCAACCTGGTGAATCGGCCCCAAAAGCAGAAGTACCATCTGCTGAGGTACGTCCGCAAAAATTTGACAGGCGCGCTAATGGCAACCCTAACCAGCAAAAAGCACAGGAGCCTGCTATTAATCTTGATTTTGATAACGTTATTGTTAACGAAGGTGTATTGGAGATTATGCCCGATGGTTACGGTTTCCTGCGATCATCTGATTACAACTACCTTACATCTCCCGATGATATTTACGTATCACAATCGCAAATAAAACTTTTTGGCTTAAAAACAGGTGATACCGTTCGCGGCAGCATCCGCCCGCCAAAAGAAGGTGAAAAATATTTCCCTTTGGTACGTGTGGAAGCCATTAATGGCCGTATCCCTGCCGAAGTGCGTGACCGTGTTCCTTTTGATCACTTAACACCGCTTTTCCCATCTGAGAAACTGAGCTTGTTCACCGATGCAGGTAACTATTCAACCCGCATTATGGATTTGTTCTCGCCTATTGGTAAAGGTCAGCGTGGATTAATTGTGGCCCAGCCTAAAACAGGTAAAACTATGCTATTAAAGGATGTGGCTAATGCCATTGCAAAAAACCATCCTGAAGTGTACCTTATTATATTGCTGATTGACGAGCGCCCTGAAGAGGTAACCGATATGGCCCGCAGCGTACGCGCCGAAGTGGTTTCATCAACATTTGATGAGCCTGCCGAGCGCCACGTAAAAATAGCCAATATTGTTTTGGAGAAAGCAAAACGTATGGTAGAGTGCGGTCATGACGTGGTGATCCTTTTGGATTCAATTACCCGCCTGGCCCGTGCTTATAATACAGTTGCACCAGCATCCGGTAAAATACTATCGGGTGGTGTTGATGCCAACGCATTACACAAACCTAAACGCTTTTTTGGCGCGGCCCGTAACATCGAAGATGGCGGTTCATTAACCATCATCGCTACTGCCCTTACAGAAACCGGCTCAAAAATGGATGAGGTTATTTTTGAAGAGTTTAAAGGTACCGGTAACATGGAGTTACAGCTGGATCGTAAACTTTCAAACAAACGTATTTTCCCTGCTATCGATATCACTGCATCAAGCACCCGCCGCGACGATCTGTTGCTTGACCGCGAAACGCTGCAACGCATCTGGATATTGCGTAACCACCTGGCCGACATGAACTCGCAAGAATCAATGGAGTTTTTACAGGCACAAATAAGGGGTACCAAAACCAACGAAGAGTTCCTGATTTCGATGAATTCTTAATATTTTAGTGGTAATGAAGTTATATTTAATGTAAATATTATTTGTAACTTCATTATTACTTAATAAAATCCTGATAACTTCGTAACACAAAATGAAGAGACGAGTTAGAAAACACCTGCCCAATACCATAACTTGCGCCAACCTGTTTAGCGGCTGTATAGGCATCGTGTTTGCCTTCCAGGGTAATTTATTAATCGCATCATACGCCATTTTTCTGGCTGCCATTTTTGATTTTTTTGATGGCTTTGCATCCAGGGTACTCAACTCCTACTCGTTTATAGGCAAAGACCTTGATTCGCTGGCAGACATGGTAAGCTTTGGTTTTTTACCGTCGGCTATATTATATGAATTGTTTTTAAAGGCCCCGCAAATTGCGCACATCAGCGAGTATTTGTGCTACCTGGCTTTTTTGATAACCGTATTTTCGGCTTTACGCCTGGCCAAATTCAATAATGATACCCGGCAGTCAGATAGCTTCATTGGCCTGCCAACGCCCGCCAATGCTATATTTATAGCATCACTCCCATTAATTATCGAACAGTACGAAGTTTTGGCCCGGTTTATCCTAAATCCGTATACATTAACGATACTTATAGTTATCATGTGTACCCTGCTTGTATCCGAATTGCCGCTGATGTCGCTTAAATTCAAGAACCGCGACTTCAATAAAAACATTTTCCGTTATTTACTGCTCATGTTTTCGGCAATACTGATTCTATTTTTTAAATTTGTGGCAGTTCCGGTGGTTATATTTATGTACATCACCTTATCTTTAATTCAAACAAGACTCACAAATGACAAAATTCCAGGCTGAAATTGACGTAATGCCCAAAAAAGAAATTCTTGACCCGCAAGGAAAAGCAGTAACCGGAAGCATGAAAAACCTCGGTTTAGCCGAAATTCAAAACGTACGCATTGGCAAACATATCACCCTTGAGCTTGAAGCCGACAGCGCCGAAACAGCACACAGCAAAGTAGACGAAGCCTGCAAAAACTTATTGGCAAACCTTATTATGGAAAGCTATACTTTTAAGGTAGTAGAAGTTTAGTTTTTGAGGTGAAAGGCGAAAGGTGAAGGGCTTTAACATCTCACTAAAATATAAAAAGAGGTTATCTCGGATGGGATAGCCTCTTTTTCGTTCAATACTAAACATTTGCTTATAACGTAAAGAGGCCACCCCTCCAGGGATAGCCTCTCTTATATTTTTAGCACACAGGCAAAAAACCTTTTACCTTTCGCCTTTAACCTTTTACCTCCTCAAAGGCTTGCTTCTTTTTCCGCTTTAATTTGTTGCAGGGTAATCAAATTTGCATTAACTGTGGCTTTTACCTGGTTAAATTTGGCAAAAATTTCTGCCGGGTTTTGACCGCCTCCTTTACAAGCCAATTCAACTTCCTGTATAGTAGCCTGGCTTATTGGCATTCCAAAAAAACCCAGGTTAGGTTTCAATTTATGCGATGCCTTCCCGGCCTCGGTCCAGTCGCCAGATTCAAGGGCAGCAGTTATAGCACCCAATAATTGTGGTGTTTGCTCCAGGAACATACCAATAGATTCAACAATAAATTCATCGCTGCCATCGGCAATTTCATATAGGAAAGAAAGATCAAAGTCTTGTTCTGGTGAAATATCTGACATATAAAGATTTATGAATATTCAAAATTATACTTTTTTTACGACCAAGTCATCAATAAGTTCACTTTTTAACTGTAAAATATTTTTTTTTATTCCGGGGTGCTCAAATTCGGGCGCCAACTCGGCCAAAGGCTCTAAAGTAAACCTCCGTTTATGCATTTCGGGGTGTGGTACCTTCAAATCCGGTTCATCAATAATGACATCGCCGTAAAACAAAATATCAATATCAATGGTCCGCGAGCCCCATTTTTCTTCGCGCCTGCGTCCCATTAACAGCTCAATTGCCAATATTTTTTCAAGTACTTCCCGCGCTGTAAAATCGGTTTGCAACAGCAGCACCTGGTTTAAATAGTCGGGCGCATCTGTTTTGCCCCATGATTGGGTTTCATAAACAGATGACGCCTTTAGTACGGGCGCTACGTCAGCTTCAATGCGCTCAATCGCCTCATTCAGCAGCAATTTTCTGTCGCCAAGGTTACTGCCCAAAAGTAAAAAAACATCAATCATGTTGTAACAAATATTATAGAACAGGCTCTTACCACTATACGGTATTGAATTACTAAGTTTGCATAGTTAAACAGATTTATAACATTAATGAAACAATTCTTCAAATTCGTTTTTGCCACCATGCTGGGGTTAGTATTAACAACAGTGATACTGGTTTTTATAATTGTAGGTATAATAGTTGCCGCCAGCGGTGAAAAAGAGGTAGAAGTTGAGCCCGGTTCTGTGTTACACATGGCGTTTACCACGCCAATAACCGAGCGTACGCCAAACAACCCGCTTGCCGGGTTAAGCTTTTTAGGGTTAAACAGTGATAAATCAACCGGTTTAAACGATATTTTGGCTAACATTAAAAAAGCCAAATCCGATAGCAACATCAAAGGTATCTTTTTGGATGAAAGCTACATGACATCGGGCCAGGCCACCACCGAAGAAATCCGTAATGCATTAATCGACTTTAAAAAATCGCATAAGTTTGTTATCGCCTACTCTGAAATTTACACCCAGGGCTTTTACTACCTGGCATCAGTTGCCGATAAAGTATACATGAACCCTAAAGGTATTTTTGAATTTACCGGCTTTAGCCAGCAAGTTACGTTCCTGAAAGGCGCACTTGATAAATTGGGCATCGAGGTACAAATTATTAAGGTAGGCACTTACAAAAGCGCAGTTGAACCTTTATTCCTCACCAAAATGAGCGAACCTAACCGTTTGCAGGTTACCTCCTATTTAGGATCATTATATGACCATTTTTTAACAGGCATCAGCACAAGCCGGGGTATTAATAAAGATTCGTTGTTTAATTATGCCAATAGCGGTCGCGTTCAATTCCCCGAAGACGCGGTAAAACTAAAGCTGATAGATGGCCTGAAATATAAGGACGAACTATTAGATGAACTTAGGCAGCGCACAGGCAAGGGCAAAAAAGAAGATATTGCAAGCGTTGACCTTGATGAGTATACCAAAAGTAAAACCGACGATAATACTGACGACGATAATTCGTCAAAAAATCGCATAGCTATTGTTTATGCCAGCGGCGATATAACCGGCGGCCAGGGCGATGATAACAGCATCGGATCTGAAAGAATTTCAAAAGCTATCCGTAAAGTACGTTTAGACAACAAAGTAAAGGCCGTTGTATTACGGGTTAACTCGCCCGGTGGCAGTTCATTGGCATCTGATGTGATATGGCGCGAAGTTGCGCTTACCAAAAAAGTGAAACCCATTATTGTATCGATGGGCGATTACGCCGCGTCGGGTGGCTACTATATCAGTTGTGCGGCCGATTCGATATTTGCCGAACCTAATACTATAACGGGATCGATAGGCATTTTTGCTGTATTGCCCAACATGCAAAAACTGTTTAATGACAAGCTGGGCGTTACTTTTGATGGTGTAAAAACCGGAAAATATGCCGACCTGGGCGACGTGAGCCGGCCATTAACTCCAGAAGAAAGGGCGATATTGCAAAACAACGTGAATCATGGTTATGACGATTTTACAAAAGCCGTTGCAGCAGGCCGTGGCAAAACACAAGCCTACATCAACAGCATTGGCCAGGGCCGGGTTTGGACCGGCGCACAGGCTATAAAAATTGGCCTGGTTGATCGGTTGGGCAATATTAACGATGCTATTGCATCGGCTGCTAAGAAGGCTAAGCTTAAAAACTATAACCTGGTGAGCTACCCCGAGCAAAAAAGTTTCTTTAAACAGCTCGACAGCGATGTAACCGGCCAGATGAAAACCAAAATGATGAAATCGGAATTAGGCGATAATTACCGCTTGTACGAGCAATTAAAAGGCCTTACCCAAATAATGCGCACCCCACAGGCCAGGTTGCCCTATGAAATTGTGATCAAGTAAGTTTTATGTTATATTTTGAAAGAAGAGCTGCCCATTGGGTGGCTCTTCTTATTTTAGTAAACAATTAAATCTATAATGGTCCATCATCTTAATTTCTATACATCGCATAATCAATTCTATATTTTTGACAAAGGTTCTGAGGGCGATACTGCATCTGATAATTTTTGGACAGCGGAAGCTTTTGATGATAGGCTTGCAATTGAAGATGGCGTGTTAGGGGTCAGTACCGAATGTTACGGACCAATAAAAGGCGAATTAGAATTAGTAGATACCAAAAATACATCGTTAGATTTAAGTGACTTTGATCATGTTGTGGAAGGAGGCTTGGTAGTAAAATCGGGGATTATACAAATACTCGATTGCCCAACCTCTGCTGTTTAATTAGAAATCAGGGTGCACCCAGGTACTTATAGCGTAAGAGTATATTCGTCAAACCTTGAGTCGGTAGTTGGAGATGCCGGCGATGATTTTTATAGGATAGAGATTTGGCCGGAAGACAAGATGCACAGAACTGTATTCAAAAGGTATTTTTAGTAATTTGATAAACATGTTAAAACCATTTGCCTTTACCTTATGATCTTCCTTTTTTAAATGCAAAAAACAAACAATGCCTCAGTAATTATACCCGACATTGTTTGTTCAATATTATTTACAGCAGGCTAATAATTAATCCTGAATATGCAACGCCGCTTTCAATTCATTATAGTTTTTCAATTTGACGGCAGCTATGTGTACTCCGCCAGGTATAATCACATACCTGTAACTATGGGCATTTGAAATACTGCCATAAACGTTGTTGTTATTTTTCAAGCTGATTTGCACATTACCCAATGTATAAAGGCCCGACCAGATATCAATTTCGGGGGTTGTACCGCTTAAGTAATTAACTACAACAGGCAATGGCGACACCTGGTCTGTTGGCCAGATCACGGGGTTGTAGCCATTCAACTTGGCATAAACCACCACAACGCCTTTATCTAATATATCCTGGGTTATTTTGGGTTCAACAACATTGTATGTAAAGGTGCTTGTGCTAAAAACGGTTGTTTTTACATACGATGGCGGTGTAAACCAATCAGAGTAAATAACATTTGCAGTACCGGGATCGCCTTTTGGCCCTTTCAGGTTAATTGGGGCCGGCCATGTACCGCCAATTTTGGGCCCGTAAAATAAGTAGGTAGCAGTGTTCAAATAATAGTCGCCATCGGCACCTACTGCTGCACCGGGTGCAACATTGCCGCTTTTAATGGTTGAACCATCGGCCCCGGCCGCCCCGGCCGCACCAGTCGCGCCGGTTGCGCCTATTGCTCCCTTTAAGCTAAAAGGCGAACCCCAGCCAGCGGCGGTTTTGGGACCATAAAAGCCACTTGTTGCGGTATTGATGTAAAAATCGCCATTGATACCGAGCGTTGCCGCAGGGGCAGTAGTGCCCGAGTAAATTTTGGTTCCATCGGCACCGGTTGCGCCTACTGCTCCGGCAGCACCGGTTGTACCTTGTGAACCGGTAGGCCCGGCAGGGCCTACTGCTCCGTCTTTACCGCAAGAAGTTATTGCCAATACAACAACCGCCAGTAACTGTAATAAATAGATCTTTTTCATTTGGATAGATTTTAGAGATTTTTAATAAATAAACTTAAGCTGATTGAAACAAAATTTCTTTATTGTTTAATCAAGGGCTAAAGTCGGCAGGCGCCAAAAAAAATCTATCAGGAGATTCACGCAAACGCGAACGTATTATTACCTGTTTTACATCGCGTATAAGTGCTTGCCTTTTTAGGTAGAATTACCAAAAGGCTTTTTGGGGCAACGAAAACACTATTGACCATAGTGCAATATTATATATAGGAAGACAGTATACTTAAATGTAGAGTTGTGGTTTAAACCTCCTGGCCAACAAGCCTGTAGCTAAATCAGGATCAATTTCGGCAACAATCACCCCTATTTTACCATAAATTTCGTGAGCTACGCATGTACCATCCGGTGCAATAATACAGCTGGCCGAATCGGGATATTTAAACGCATAGTTCGAACTGGCGAAATAGATGGTATTTTCCATTGCCCTTAGCATAATGGCCTTTTCATAGTAGGGATTGTCCTTGCTGCCCCATTCGGTAAGCTCAACGCCCTGCATATTACTGCCTGTACAATGCGGGTGAAATACTATTTTAGCATCATTGCGGGCTGCCCACCGTACCGATTCGGGGTAGCGGAAACCTTCGTGACATATGGTAATACCAAATTTAACCCCATTTACTTCAAAAATTTGGCGCTCGGTTCCGGGGATCCAGATGTTATCTTCAGTAGGATCTAACTGGTTTTTGGTTTGATAACCCAACACCTCGCCTGTTTTTGATATTACATGGGCTATGTTTAAAACACCGCCAATAGTATACCAATCCATGGGCATAATAATCGCAATTGAATTTGTTGCCGCCATGGCGCATACTTCTGCTAAAGCCACACGCATTTTTTCGGGGGAACTTGCCTCTACCCCAAATTCTTCAGCAGGGTAACCGGGGATATAAGATTCGGGAAAACAGATAATCTCTGCTTGTTGATTTGCCGCTTCCTGGATCAAAAACTCGGCCTGTTGCAAACCCTCTTTAATAGATGCCGGCATTGGTGGCGAAGCTATAGCGATTTTCATTTTTCTAAATTATATCTAAAATTAGCAAATCTAATAATGTACACCATATGCCGTAAGCCTATCCCCTTTTTAAATAAGCATTGGGTACATTATTTGGTAAGTAATCAATTCCGTAAGCATGTTTCAATAACAAGCTTACTATTTCCATTACAGTCGCCTCTTTACGGTGAACCTGGGGTAACGAGCCCATCATGGCGTAGCTTACCGGATTAACAGCGGGCATCAAGGTTTCCCATTCGTACCCTATACCCCAAATAAGGCCTTTAACAGTGATTGATAAATCGGAATCATTTTGCAGCAGGAGGTGGAGCATATCAATTGAGCTATTGCCATTTTGATTTACCGTATGGAATATTGGTGTATGGCCGCCAAAACCGTATTGGTCAAGGGCAGCTTTGGCATTAACATCGGCACCGTATTGCAACAGCACTTCGGCACAGGCAAGGCTATTATATTCGGCGCAGTAATGCATCAAAGTTGCGCCGGTAAGTGGCGTATAGGTATTATGGTGTATCGCGTATGTTTTTGTTATAATTTGTGGATCATTAATAATGCACGATTTTAACTTTTCAACATCATGCGCCAGCACAGCCAAAAGTGCCTGGTCTTCAAACTCCAAACCGGCATCAATAAACGCCCGGATGCAATCTTTAAATTTGGGGCTGCGGTAATACATCTCGACCATGGTGGTAAAAAGCGGCACGCCATCATGAACGTCGTTTGGGCTTCCTCCATCAATAAAATATTGCTTAATTCCTTCAACGGAATGCACTTCGGTGGCGTAAAGGATTTGGTTGTAATCGGGCATAATTCTTTGGTTTTAACGTTTACAATAACAATTTATCCCTGCCGTCTTTTATAAACTCATCAAGCCATACAACAGTAGATAGTGTATTAACTTCCGTTGCGGCCTTAACAAGCGGAACAAATTTTCGAGGTATCCACGCATACAATATTCGCCCCCAATTATTCCTGGCCATGTAAAACCAGGTATCAATGGGCGGACAATCGTGTTTATCTATTATGCCAAGTGATTCCTTCTCCGAAAATCCGTCGACTATTACACAATCTACCTCTGCAACTACTATTTCACCCTGATATACTTCATTTGAATTCAAAATGCTAACGGCTTGCATTTTGTGCACCAATTGCAGTTGAAACAATTTATCATAAATTATTTCATTCCCGTTTTTTGTGGGATCTATATTCCAAATTACCCTTGTTTCTTCTTCAGAGTTACCGAAGAACCTTACTCGTCTGAAAGAAAAAATAGCTTTTCCATTAATTACGGGGTTAATACTTCTCAATATCTCGCCTGCCGGTTTACCTTCGGTGTTGAGTTTCATATCACAATAAACCTGTGTAAGCAAAAGGTTTTTTTGAAATTCGTCCTGGTTTATGTGGATCATGGTATTGATTACTTTAGCAACTTACTATCAAATTTACGAAGTTTAAAAAACTTCATAAGTTTCGTTTTGATATTGTTCATTCTAAAAGTCTAATTCACACAAATTTGGATAAAGGCCCCAGAACTTTATTTTAACCTTCAATCATCTGCACATTTGAAATCTGAAATCTGCACTTCTGCAAAACAAACCATCACACAACACTGTCTTTACAATGGCTTTTTGTATTTTTGCCGCTCAATTTAATTATGGAAAATAAACCCATAGCCCGCAAGCTTCGATTACTATCGCAACTCATGGAATTGCATGAGGTTAATCCGTTTAAAATTAAGTCGATAGCTAATGCCGCTTTTAAGGTTGATAAGCTGCCCTTCCCTATTGCCGGTAAAACACTGGCCGAACTGGAAAAGGTTGACGGCGTTGGCAAAAGCATTGCCGGCAAAATCATCGAGCTCCTGGAAACCGGCACCATGGCCGAAATGGAAGAAATGCTTGCCCAAACACCCGAAGGCGTGGTAGAGATGATGCACATTAAAGGCATCGGCCCAAAAAAAGTGGCTATTATATGGAAGGAGCTTGGGATTGAAAACACAGGAGAACTTTTTTACGCCTGTAACGAAAACCGCCTGATTGAGGCCAAAGGTTTCGGACTGAAAACACAGGAAGAAATCCGTAAAGCAATCGAGTTCAGGATGGCCAGCAACGGCAAATTCCTGTTTGCCCAGGTCGAAAAAGAAGCTAACGAACTGATGGACGCAGTGAAAGCTGTATTCCCCGGCGCATTGAAACATTTTGCAGGCGAGTTCAGGAGGCTGAATGATATCATTACCGAACTTGTAATTGTTATTGGCAGTATAGATCAGCAGATTGCCTATGATGCTTTTTTAGCATCGGAAATATTACAAAATGTGGCGCAGAACGAAAATCATATTTCGGGCGAGCTGAAGAATGGCTTACTGGTTGATATTGTTTGTGTAGAAAAAGGCGATTATTATTTAGAGCTTTTTAAAAATACCGGCACTGATGATCATGTACAGGCCGTTTTAGATCGCATTAATACTCCGCTTCAGCAACCCGAGACTGAAGAACTCATATATACCAAAGCCGGCCTGGCCTGGATGCAGCCCGAACTGCGCGAAGGCACCATGTTTATTGAAAAGGCCGAAACAAACACGCTGCCAACACTTATAAACTGGCACGATTTAAAAGGCAGCCTGCATAACCACAGTACCTGGAGCGATGGCGTAAACACCGTGGAAGAAATGGCCCTTTACTGCCGGGATACCCTGAAGCTGGAATACCTGGGCATGTGCGACCACAGTAAAAGCGCTTTTTATGCAAAGGGGCTGACCATTGAACGCGTGCTGCAACAACAGGAAGAAATTGACCACCTGAACAAAAAGCTGGATGGCTTTCATATATTTAAAGGTATCGAATCGGACATTTTGTACGATGGCGCATTGGATTACCCGGATGAGATCTTGAAAAAATTCGATTTCATCGTGGCGTCGGTACACTCCATATTAAAAATGGACGAGGCCAAAGCTACATCAAGGCTGATAACTGCCATTGAAAACCCTTACACCACCATACTGGGCCACCCTACAGGCAGGTTGCTGTTAAGCCGTAAAGGTTACCCTATTGATTATAAAAAAGTAATTGACGCCTGTGCCGCCAACAATGTGATAATTGAAATAAATGCCAACCCGCTAAGGCTTGATCTTGACTGGCGCTGGCACCAATACGCGCTGCAAAAAGGTGTTATGCTATCCATAAACCCCGATGCCCACCGCCTGGAAGGCCACCTGGACATGCATTATGGTATTTTAGCAGCCCGCAAAGGAGGTCTGTATAAGGAAATGTGCTTAAACGCGTTATCATTACCGGAGATTAGCAAGGTATTTGAAAAGAAGAGAAATGGTGAAAGGTAAAGGCGAAAGGTAAAAGGTAAAACGCCAATTGACAGCGCAGCGAAATGACTAATGACAGCGAAGCGAAATGACCAATGACAAGCGTAGCGATAATGACTAATGACAGCGCAGCGAAATGACCAATGACAGCGCAGCGAATGACCAATGACAAGCGCAGCGAAATGACTAATGACAAGCGCAGCGATAATGACTAATGACAGCGCAGCGATAATGACCAATGACAAGCGCAGCGATAATGACCAATGACAAGCGCAGCGAAATGAACCAGTGAACTAATGAACTTAAAAGATAAAGTACACGCTATACAATCATCAGGTGCAAAACCACAAATACTCGTTATAGGAGATTTGATGGTTGACCATTATATAATAGGTGGTGCCACAAGGCTTTCGCCAGAGGCTCCGGTGCCTATTGTAAATGTTAAAAAAGAAACCTACACCCTTGGCGGTGCAGGCAATGTAGTGCAAAACCTGGTATCCCTTGGCGCGGGCGTTTCTGTGGCAGGTGTAATTGGCGATGATACGGCAGCTACACAGGTATTTGATATCCTGGCTAACGAAGGCGTACAAACCCTTGGTATTATCAAGGATAGCAGCCGCCCTACTACGGTTAAAACCAGGGTATTGGCGGGCAGTCACCAATTGGTGAGGGTAGATAGGGAAGTAACAGATACCGTTTCTGCAGCTATTGAAGATGAGCTGATTGATAAATTAGGCAGTTATATTGAACAGGCGGATATGGTAATATTGTCCGATTACAACAAAGGTCTTTTTTCACCATCATTAACTCAGCGGGTTATCATCCAGGCCACCAAATACGGTAAAAAAGTAGTAATTGACCCCAAAGGGCTCAATTACGAAAAGTATAAAGGTGCATTTATAATCAAACCAAACCGCAAGGAACTGGCCGAAGCGGCTAAAGTAGAAAAGATAAATTCTATCGAAAGCCTGCAAGAAGCATCAAATGTTATCTTTGACCAAACAGGCACCGAGTATATAGTAGTTACCTTATCCGAAGAAGGAATGGTAATACTAAGCCAATCAAAGTATACAGCGTTGCCTGTAAAAGCAACCGAAGTGTTTGACGTAACCGGTGCAGGCGATACGGTTTTAGCAACCATGGCTTATTTTATTGCCTCGGGCCTATCTGTTGAAGAAGCTTGTGAATTAGCAAACCATGCGGCAGCAATAGTGATACGCCACGTAGGCAGCGCCACAACAACCATCGACGAGATTATTAAAGACATGGAAAGAAGCTGAAAGCCAAAGGCTTAAAGCTATAAGCAGAATGCTAAAAGCGCAAGGTTTTTTAGAACAAGATAAGAATATCCCAAAAATCAAAAAATAACAACTCAAAACTATAAAATGGTTTTAACAGAACTTATAGATCATCAAAACACGATAAAACTGGTTATTGATACGCTGCAAGGCGATATTGAAATAGCTTGCGAGATGATTACCACTACTATCAAAAATGGCAATAAAGTTTTATTTGCAGGCAATGGCGGCAGCGCGGCAGATGCGCAACACCTTGCAGCCGAATTAACCGGTCGTTTTGTAAAGGAACGGAAAGCATTACCAGGAATAGCTTTAACAGTAGATACATCAGCAATGACAGCCATTGCAAATGATTACCATTACGATAGGGTATTTGCCCGCCAGGTTGAGGCATTTGCCAAGCCCGGTGATTTGTTTATAGGCATATCTACCAGTGGCAACAGCCAGGGAATTTTAAACGCCTTTGAAACGGCTGCTCAATATGGCTGCAAAACTTTAGGATTATCTGGCCGGGATGGCGGTAAAATGAACGGAGCCTGCGATTTAAACATCGTGGTACCATCAAACACTACTGCCCGCATCCAGGAAATGCATATCCTGATAGGCCATATTATGTGCCAGGCGGTTGATAACTTGTTTGATTAAAAAATGTAGAGATGCATATTTACGTCTCCTGCCAAACATTCATATTTGCATACGGAGACACAAATACGTGTCTCTACCCCAAAGTAACATCATGAGAATCGACCTCGAAAAAACACTTACCGGCAAAATTAATGACCTGACATCGCTTAAAAGCCAGGTACAAAGCTGGCAAAGTGAAGGACAAAAGGTGGTATTTACCAATGGCGTGTTCGATTTACTGCATATTGGCCACATCACCTACCTGGCCAAAGCTGCCGAACTGGGCGATAAACTGATTATCGGGCTTAATGCCGATAGCTCGGTAAGGCGCATCAAGGGCGAAAGCAGGCCGGTTAACGACCAGAATAGCCGTGCAGCGATATTAGCAGCTTTGTTTTTTGTAGATGCGATAGTAGTTTTTGAAGAGGATACACCGCTAAATTTAATCAGCACCCTGCTGCCCGACTATTTGGTAAAAGGTGCCGATTATTCGGTAGAGAATATAGTTGGAGCAAAAGAAGTGATAGCCAACGGCGGCGAGGTTAAAACCATTAATTTTGTGGAAGGCTATTCCTCAACTTCGATAATCAACAAAATCAGGAGCCAAATTTCCTGATAAGGCAGCAACATGAAGATACTGGTAATCCGCTTTAGTTCGATGGGTGATGTTATATATACAACACCCGTTGTACGTTGTATTAAAAAGCAGGTGCCCGATGCCGAAGTGCATTTTTTAACCAAACCGGGGTTTAAGTATATTTACGACAATAATCCTTACGTTGATAAACTACTGCTGCTAAAACCTTCCCTTTCAGATACCATCAGCGAGATTAAGGCCGAAAAGTACGATCACATTGTAGATTTACACAACAACCTGCGCACCGCCATTATTAAACTGCGCACGGGTATAAAAGCCACCACCTACAAAAAGCAACCTATAAGGAAATGGCTCAGCTTAAAGTTTAAACTAAAGCTAATCGCCCCTACCCACCTGGTCGATAGGTACCTGGAAGCCGCAAAGCCCCTGGGCGTTACCAACGACGGAAAGCCTATTGACTACTACATAAAAGCCGAGCATCAGCTAAGCAAAATACTCCCTCCATCTCATCAAAACGGCTATATCGCCTTTGTAATAGGTGCCACGCATTTCACCAAGCGGATGCCTAATGAAAAAATAATCAGTATTTGCAATCGGCTTAAATTGCCTGTTGTGCTATTGGGCGGTAACGATGTTAAAGCCAATGGCGATATTATCGCCACAGCCATTGATACTCATATTTATAATGCCTGCGGGCTTACCTCGCTGGATGAATCGGTTTACCTGGTATCCAAAGCCCAAAGCATCATAGGTTTTGATACCGGCCTTACCCACATTGCCGAAGCTTTTAACAAACCCATCGTATCAGTTTGGGGCGGTACCGTACCCGAGTTACTGGGCGTACAACCCTATATGGTTAAAGATGTGCTGGTTGCCGGCATTGAACTTGATTGCCGCCCATGCTCAAAATTCGGGCTGGAGAAATGCCCGCTGGGGCATTTTAAATGCATGAATGATATGCCTGATGATGGTATTATTGATTTTATAAACCGGTAACCTCTATCGTCAGTAACTGTAATATCCACAGGCTTCATATTTTGATGGATTGAATAAAAATACGGCAGAAAAGCAACCATCTACCCAGGGAAATCGCTTTTGAACTTTTTCAGCTACAAACGGTTGACCTTTACAAAATAATACACTTTTAAGCTGCCTCGTAGAGGCTACATGTTTGTAGAAAACGAATAGTTCAACCCTTTTTGCTCCTTAGGAGCTACCTTTCTTCAGGATCAACTTTTAAAAGCGATTTCCCCGACCATCTACCCTACTTTTTTATTTAGTATTATTTATACATTTGTTTTAACCTGTAAACCATTGCCGCTACATGAAAAAAATTTTCCTTGCCCTGTTTTTATCTTGCTCGTCATTAGTCGCCTTTGCGCAGCTGCCATCAATCGGTATAAAGGGAGGCGTAAATTTTGCTACCATGAGCTCATCCGGTACTCCGGCAAATATGGTTGCAGGCTCTGATATTTACGCCCGGTCAAAAGCGGTTACATCTTTTAATGCCGGTGTTTTTGTGGATGTTAAACTTGGTCATTTTTCGTTACAGCCAGCTGTCAACTTTACCGGCAAAGGTGGTAAATTTGATGGCCCCACCGGTCAGCTTCCAAATGGTTCTGTAAGCCAGGTTGGTACAAAGTACAATTTATATTATGTGCAGGTGCCCGTTAATATAGTTTACCATGTGCCTTTTGTGGTAGGCGAATTTTACATTGGCGCGGGCCCTTTTGTGGGTATGGGGGTTTACGGGCGCAAAAATCTATCGGCGGATAACAATAATAATGGTGTACATACAGCCATTTCCAGCAGCAATAAAATCACCTTTGGCGATAATGGCGATATCCGATCTGACGAGTATGGCGCCGGTGCCATCGCGGGCATCAAACTGAAAGGCGGCCTGCTCTTCAACCTCAATTACGACCTGGGCCTATCAAACGTGGCACCAGACCAGGCTGGCAACAAATTCAAAAACCATGTTTTCGGTGCCTCAATTGGTTTCGTTTTTTTATAATTTTCCGCAGCCAAACGTCAAACAAAAAACAACCTCAATACTTTAATAAATAAAAGTAGAAATCCAGTAAATTCGTTTTGTGATGAAAAAATTGTTGCTTATCCGCCATGCAAAAGCCACCCATGAAAGTGGCTATGTTGATTTTGACCGACCATTAAAACAAGTGGGTAAGGAGGATGCCTTACTCATGGCATCGATATTAAAAGGACAATCCATTATACCGCAAATAATAGTAACCAGTCCGGCCCTCCGTACGCAAACCACAGCCGATATTTTTACCGCACAAATGCAGCTGTCCAATGCCGGTACCGATAAAAGAATTTACGAAGCTAACGAATACACCTGGGTAAAAGTGATTAACGGCCTGCCCAATGAGTATGATTTTATTGCTGTTGTAGGCCATAACCCCGGCATCAGCCAGGTATTATATTACCTTACCGGCCAATACCGCGATTTGCCAACCTGTGCCGTAGCACTCATCACTTTTGATAACGACACCTGGGAATCCGTCGGCGGCGAAGACGGCCATTTAACTTTTTTTGATTCGCCGAAGGGATGATCCGAGTGTATATTCGGTGGAAGTGAGAGCCTTAAGGGTTCCGTAATATCTTCTCCATCTTCCTTCCTTTCGCTAACTCATCCACCAGCTTATCTAAATATCTAACTTGCTGCGTCAAAGGATTCTCGATTTCCTCCACACGATACCCGCAGATTACTCCGGTAATGAGGTGTGCATTTGGATTTAGCGAAGCCACCTGAAAGAAGGCTTCAAAAGTCGCTTTTTTTTCAATCAGGTCTTTTAGTTTGTCGTTATTAAAGCCAGTTAGCCAAGCTATAACCTGATGTAATTCCTCCTTTGTTCTACCTTTCTTCTCCACTTTTGTTAAATACAAAGGGTAAACCGAGGCAAAGGTCATTTTTGCAATACGCTCATTGTGTATATCGATCTTGTTCATATCTTATATCAAGCGACTTATCTTCTTTATACCAAAAATATTCATAAATTTTTTTCTATTCGCCAAAATGATGAAGAAGTTTTACGTTGAACGTTATAGGTTGTACGTTGATTTGTACTATTAATAAAAACGTATAACGTATAACGTCCCACGTATAACCTAAACGCTCAATTCACCCTATAAGTCTTCCCCGGCAAGCTGCGGATATAGCCCTGCATTTCCATATTGAGCAGGTTCATGGCCAGCGAACTCATGGGCATGTTGGCCTTTATGGTAAGTTCGTCAATAGCCAATGGGGCCTTATGCTGTTGCAAAATATCAAATATTAAGCTCTCGTCTTTGGTTAAATCCAGCGGCAGCATAAACTGTTCGGTGGGTTTCAGGTTTTCGTCTTTTTCCCAGCCAAGGCTAAAGGCCAGGTCGGCCATGCAGGTAAGCAGTGCGGCTTTATTGTTACGGATCAAAAAGTTACACCCTTCGGAGTATACATCATCCAGCCTGCCGGGGAATGCAAAAACATCCCGGTTATAGGAGTTGGCAATTTCGGCGGTTATAAGTGCACCGCCCTTAAGGCCTGCCTCAATTACTACTGTGGCATCGGCCATGCCGGCAACAATCCGGTTTCGCTGCGGGAAGTTCTCCCTGTCGGGAATGGTGCCAGACGGGTATTCGGTAAGCAAGCCACCGTTCTCCAACATTTTATCGGCAGTTGCACGGTTTTGGCTGGGGTACATCCTATCGAGGCCGTGGCCCAACACTCCTACCGTTGGTACATTCAACCGCAGGCACTCTTTATGGGCGGAAACATCAATGCCGAGGGCAAGACCACTGGCTATCAAAACGTTGTATTGCTGTAATTCCTCTATCAGTTGCCTGCATAATTGTTTGCCGTAATCTGTAGCGTTGCGGGTGCCAACTATACTGATCACTTTGGGCATGTTAAGTTCCATTTTACCCTTACTATATAATAGTATAGGCGAATCGCCACAATTTTTTAACCGTTTTGGATACCGGGCATCGGTATAAAATATCAGTTCGATGCCTTGTTTAGCGGCAAATTCTAACTCCTTTTCGGCCAGGCGCAAAGCTTCATCAAAATCCCATTGGCTTGCCCGTTTTTCGCCAATACCGGGTATGGTAGCCATTTTTGAGGGCGATGTTTTAAAAACCTGATCGGCGCTGCCTAAATAGGCCATCAATGATTTAGCCGCAACAGGGCCTAAGTTTTTAACAAATGATAAAGCGGCGCCGTGCAATGTGGTCATTTATATGTGCAGATTAAGTACAGATGTGCAAATTTCAAATGTGCAGATATGCAAATTAAAACCCGCTATCGATACCACGAATATACAAATCCTAAAAATATTAGCAAATATTAATTTCAGATGTGCAGATTTCAGATTCCAAATGTGCAAATGTTGTCTGAACCTGAATTCACCGAATTAGTCGAATTTTCAGAATTTCAAAATTCGACTAATTCAATTAATTCTAAAAATTCAGGTTCAGACATCTGCACATCCGCTAATTCATTTTCAAATCTTCAAATTAAAAAATAAAAAACTATAAAAATAGTTTGCAAACTATAAAAATAGTTTTACCTTTATCTAACTATAAAAATAGTTTACTATGAATGTTAAAGAACTAACCAAAGCCGAGGAACAGATTATGCAGATTCTGTGGCAATTAAAGGAAGCTATAGTAAAAGATATCATTGAGCAAATGCCCGATCCTAAACCAGCTTACAATACCGTATCAACCGTGGTGCGTGTACTGGAAGGCAAAGGTTTTATCGGCCATAAAGCCTATGGCAACTCGCACGTTTACTTCCCGCTTATCAGCGATGACCAGTATAAAAAGTTCACGTTTGATAAGATGATGAAAAATTATTTCAGCAATTCGTACCAAAGCCTGGTATCGTTTATTGTAGACGAAAAGAAGATCAGCGTAAAAGAGCTGGACGAATTAACCTCACTGATTGATAACCTTAAAAGCAAAAAACAATCATGAACTGGCTACACTACCTACTGGAAGCAAACATATACCTGGCCGTTTTTTACGCCTTTTATTGCCTGTTTTTAAATAAAGAAACTCATTATACCCTTAACAGGGTGTACCTGTTGCTAAGCTGCACTATTGCATTTATTTTACCATTGATACAGGTAAGCGCACTTAAACCCGCTGCCGAAAGTGCACAACAAACCTATATAACTATTGCCGCCAACAGCCACAATAACACGGCACCGGCCCTGGTAAACTACCGGCCACTGGTAAGCCATTTTACCATGCAGGATGCCATTTTATACCTGTATATAACAGGCATGACGGTAATGGCCTTGCTACTGCTTATCAAAATTGGAAAACTCATTAAAATGACCACCAGGGGTAACACCATACTGAATGATAAATACAAGTTGGTAGGTATCGAAAGTTCAAACACTGCTTTTTCATTTTTCAATTACTTGTTTATCGGCACAAAAATAAACGGCAGCGATACCATCATCCGGCACGAGCTGGTACATATCAAACAAAAACACTCGGCCGATATTATTTTCCTGGAAATCCTGAGGATCATCAACTGGTTTAACCCCATCATTTATTTGGTGCAGATAAGCCTTAAAACCGTTCACGAATATATTGCCGACGAGCAAACTGCCGCGCATGAAACCGATGCCATCACCTACTCGTCGTTTTTGGTTGATAATGCTTATGGCATAAACGGCTCATCCATTACACATTCATTTTTCAATTATAATCTACTAAAAAAGAGAATCATTATGTTAAACCAAAAACGTTCTGGGAACTTAGCAAGGCTAAAATACCTGGTGGCTGTGCCTATTTGCGCAGGGATGCTTTGTGCATCAACCCTTGCCTTCAGTAAAGATTACGCGCTGATTGACCTTGCGCCCGGGCATCATCAACCAGCTTTGCCCACCCTGGCAGATAGTATACCCAAGGTAAAACTGCAACAAAACGACACGCGCCTGCAGCCTCCGCCTCCACCGATAGTTGTTAAGGATACTTACGTCGACCTTTTCAATTATCTGAATAAAACCATAGTTTATCCTAATGAGGCGTTAAAAAGCGGCAAAGCCGGATTGGTTGGTGTAAGCTTTAATGTTAAGGCCAATCATAAAATTACAGATATCAAAATCACCAAAAACGGCCCTGCCGAATTTAACAATGAAGTTTTACAGGCCCTGAACGCATATAATGGCGTGGTTAACGAAACAGCAGGCTCACATAAAATGATAGTTTATTTTTGCACCGACTATTACAAGTTTGTAAAAACGCCCGTTGCCGCAGAGCTAACAGCACCTGGGTACGATTTTAATATGATGGTTTTTGGGGCCAACAAATATCCTGTAATGGCACCGTATAAAGCAGATAAAAAAGCTGCAAATCTGCCTGCTGCCCCGGTTGAAATTAAAGATGCCACCAAACTCCCCCCTCCACCGCCGCCTGCACCACCGGTTAGTATGCAGACCGATACATCAATCCGCACAACAACCGATGTTTTTTGCAAATATGTAGCCAGGAACGTCCGATATCCTGCTATCGACCGCGATAAGAAAATCGGCGGCAGGGTAATTGCAGCCTTTGATGTGGTTGATGGCAAAATCACCGATCCTGAAATTGTACGGGGTGTAGAACCCGTGATGGACGGGGAGCTTTTACGTGCTATTAAAGCATATGACGGTACACTTGATTTAAAAAACGGGCATTATTCAATCCCTACGTTATTTCAGGTGGTTGATTATAAAGGCAGCAATCAGGTGGTGGTTTCCCATTTACCAGAAGCGAATACCGCTGATAAACCTATCAAACAATCCGCGGGCTTTTCAACTGCGGTTAGTTTAAATGAAGTTGTGATAGTTGCTTATCCTTCACAAACTAAATAAAAGCACTATGAACTGGCTGCATTATCTCCTGGAGGCAAATATTTACCTGGCTGTATTTTATGGCGGCTACTGCCTGTTTTTAAATCGCGAAACGCATTATAACCTTAACCGGGTGTACCTGCTGTTAAGCTGTATCCTATCGTTTGTGCTGCCTGTTATCCAGGTAGGTGCGTTAAAACCAGCAGCAAAGGTGCCGGAAATCACACTTGCCGCCGGTACAAACCCGGCGCTAACCATAATGGCAGCCGGTTCAGCCACCGTGCAGGAGAATGCAGCTGATTACATTACCTGGGATAATGCTTTATGGGCTGTTTATATTGTTGGCATATCGGTGTTGGCTTTATTACTGGTTATCAAATTGTTTAAACTGGTAAACCTAACTACATCAGGTAAAAGGCTTATTGATAATAGGTACAAGCTGATAGATATTGAAGATGCAGATACAGCCTTTTCATTTTTTAACTACCTCTTTATCGGCACAAAAACCTGCGCCAGCGACATTATTATCAGGCACGAGCTGGTACACATCCGCCAAAAACACTCGTTTGATATTGTTTTTATCGAGGTTATTAAAATCGTAAACTGGTTTAATCCCATCATTTACCTGTTGCAAATAAGCCTTAAAACCGTACACGAGTATATTGCCGATGAGCAAACCGCAGCGCATGAAACAGATGCACTGGCCTACTCGTCGTTCCTGGTCAACAATGCTTACGGGCTCAATGGCTCGTCAATCACGCATTCATTTTTCAATTATAATTTGTTAAAAAAGAGGATCATTATGTTAAACCAACAACGTTCGGGCAATTTAGCAAGGCTAAAATACCTGGTGGCCGTACCCATATGTGCGGGGATGCTTTGCGCATCAACATTGGCGTTCAGTAAAAATTATGCCTTTATTGACCTGGCGCCAAAAACCGCAAAGCCAACCCTTACAGCGCCTAAAACAGCCACAGCCGATACATCTAACCGCAAGATGAGAACAAGGGCCACTACATCAAAAGGCTATGCTTATGATGAAACCGGTTACCTTATTAATAACAAAACCGATTTCAGGGTAATCATTACCGATAAAAACGGCGATCAAAAGGAGTTTTACAAAAGCAAGGCAAAACCAACAGAACTGGCCATACTAAAGGAGAAATACGGTTATTCGTTTCCTAAAATGATGATCTACCCTAAACTTCCGCCACCGCCCCCCGTGCCACCCGGTGCACAGCCAGACATGGACAGAATGCCGCCACCACCGCCACCTGCACCACCAAAACATGGGGCTAAACACCTGCGTATGCCTCCGCCACCACCGCCACCCGCTGAAGGAGCAGATGTGAACAGGACTCCTCCTCCTCCCCCGCCGGCGCCTCCGGTTGTGTCACGAGATATAAACAAAATGCCGCCGCCACCACCGGTGCCTCCGGTTGGATCAGGAGATATAAACAGAATGCCGCCGCCGCCGCCAGTACCGCCTGTTTACTCAAAAGATACAGTTGGAATGCCTGTAGCGCCTCAGCCCGGCACACAGCCACTATCACCAAAACCTGCTAAAACTTTGAAGTTGAAACCGGTATCAACAAGCCTGAGCCCTAAAGTTACAGGGTTAAAGTTTGCTAAATTGAAGTTAAAACCAATGTCGGTAATCTTCTATCCGAAACCAACTCCAGCTGTGTCCCCCGCTGAGGCCACACCGGAGGCAAATTAGCCATCAGGAAACAAACTAATTACCCTCGAACCCAATAGGTCAAAAATTGCTGAACGGTAAAACCCGCTTCGGAATTTTTCTGTGTAAAGCACTTCTACTTTTTAGCAATCCCCCGCTGTATGATTTCCTGATTACAGAATAGCTAAAACCAACAATCAACTCCAGCGTATCCCTGCCTTTTACATCTGCTTAAATAATAATTAAATAAAGTATACACTTACCGTTTAAACTTATTAAATTTGATATACTACTCAGTTGATATACAGTGCCTAAAATACCGATTGGGTATATCATTTAAATTTAATCATCATGAAAAAGTTTGGAATTATTGTAGCCATTTTGGGTATTGCGCTGTTTATTACCAGCAACTTTTTTTACAAAAAAACATCAAATGCAGTTGATAGCGGCGGCAGTAAAGAAATTGTTACCGGCCCCAATGGCAGCTGGACATTTAAACTACCAGTGTTTGCCGGCGGCGCTTTATTTGTAATTGGGTTGATATTTTTCGCCGCATCGCGAACTGATAACCAACACCACGATCACTTGATTTAAAGTAGAACCAAGAGTTAAGAGTCAGTAATTAAGATTTTTAAACAAGTCGGCAAGCTCTTCGCCCACAGCTCGATTTTTGACTTTTACTTCCAACTTAAGTATGCGTTTCCCGCACCGGTAGAAGCACAGGCCGCGCTTTGCACTAACGATCACTTGAGAGGTTAACGTAACAGCCACGCTAACCAAAAATTTTGAGTTTCGAATTTTGAATTTTGAACTCGGCTACTTCCCCTTCACATAAATCACCTGTTTAGTTTCAAAAAACTCTTCGGTAAAATAATCTTTAAGGTAATATTGCTGCACTTTAAGGCCCGATTCTTTGATCTCCTGGTCAAGGTCGCCGCCTTTTAAATACAGGATGCCGTTAGGCAGTTTATTGCCCGATTGCTTTTTGAATTTGCTGCGCACCCAGGGGTAAAAATCTTTTAACTGGGTTACCGCGCGCGATACTACAAAGTCAAAATTCTCGTCAATTTCTTCGGCGCGGGCATGGGTAGCCTTTACATTGGTAAGGCCCAGTGCTTTGGCAACTTCCTGCACAACTTTTATTTTTTTGCCGATAGAATCAACCAAATGGAAAGAAGTTTGGGGGAATAATATAGCCAGCGGAATGCCCGGAAAACCACCGCCAGTGCCTACGTCAAGCACACTTTCGCCGGGCAAAAAAGGCATTACTTTGGCAATACCCATGGAGTGTAAAACATGTCGTTCAAACAGCAAATCAATATCCTTGCGAGATATCACGTTGATCTGGCTGTTCCAGGTGTTATATAATTCGGGCAGCTGCTCAACCTGGGCACGTTGCTGCGCTGTTAGTTCGGGAAAATATTTAAAAACGATATCAGATGTCATCCCTGTTAAAACGGTTGATGATGTTGCCAAGCAGGTACCTGGCCCTAAACAATTGCGCCTTTACCGTACCTAATGGCAAATCAAGCTGTTGTGCTATTTCTTCATAGGATAGCTCATCAAAATAACGCAGGGTAATGAGGTTACGGTAGCGCGGCGGCAGGCTTTCTATCAGCAATTTCAGTTCCTGGGTTTGCTGCTTTTTAATGGACGTTTCTTCCGGGTTTAATACATCGGCTTTAATTTGCAACGGCTTTTCGTCGCCATCCTCATCCGTCATGCCGTGGATAGATTGGGTATTGAGTTTCTTTTTACGGATAAAATCAATACAATTATTAGTTGCTACCCTAAAAAGCCAGGTGCTGAAAGCATAATCGGGCTGGTATTTTTCCAGCTTTTCAAATGCTTTGGCAAAGGTCTCTACGGTAAGGTCCATGGCGTCCTCTTTATTGTTCACCATTTTAAGTACCATAAAATAAATGGAATCCTTATAACGGTGCATCAGGTCGGCATACGCCTTTTGGTCGCCGGTACGGGCCCTCACTACCAGGTGAAAATCATTCTTGGCGTTTTCGGTAAAATTTGCGTTTATTTCCATTGGGTGGTTTTTAAAAGTAGCCCAACTAATCCAAATCCAATTAAATACATATAATATATGATATCAAAAAATGGTAAATACCAAATCAGATCTTTGCCATC
>Ga0307515_10001996_pt1 | contig 45217 bp, 5 predicted proteins | sample 17_EM_MG_FD_194513 | JGI IMG/M metagenome (GOLD analysis project Ga0307515, IMG submission 194513) | Populus trichocarpa ectomycorrhiza microbial communities from riparian zone in the Pacific Northwest, United States - 17_EM | ecosystem: Host-associated > Plants > Roots > Unclassified | place... | reverse complement strand
ATAGAGTAGTATATTTATAGCTAACGCGCGTCTTCCTAGGCCTTTTATAAGAAGAAGCAGTACTATAATACCAATACCGTTATGGAGGAGAAGCTACTTCTTTTCCTTGTTAAGGAGGTTATAGGCCAGCCACTAAAAGCAAAAAGCCGTAAGGCCAGTAATAACGTACCCTAGGACGAGACGCGGCTCTCCTAGCGCTTAGTTTATGGCTATATTACGGCCTTAACGGACCTCTACCGGGCGTAAAAGGCTATAGGGATAAATAGCCACTAGTCCCCGCAGGAGGATAACGTTAGGGAGTACCTTAAGATTTTATAACGGAGGGACGCGCAGTAGGAAAAGCAGCAGTTTGCGGATAAGGGTAGAGATATACTACTTAACGGATATACGGAGGACGAGTTTAAGAACGTCTGCCGCCAGCTATAGGCCCGCGGAGACTTCTCGCCAAAATACTACCTCCGCACGCTTGTGGATATCCTACTAGGCCACTATATACTTACCCGCGGCGGCGATAGGTGCTCCGCTAAGATCTTAGACTTATTTACCTTTAAGTTTAAGGGGGAAGGCCCTACCCGCTATATGCCCCTAATATTTACTACACGCGCTAGTAAGTAGAACTAGTATAGCCGCCTTAAGACTATTAGGGCTCTACGTAATAAGAAGCCGCTCGTCTATATGCTTAGCGGGCTAGCTTTTTACCTCCTATGTCGCTAGAACCTTAGCAATAAGCCGTTTCCGGACTTTAGTAAGCGGTTAGCGTAGTACAATATTCACCTAATTAAGAGTAGCGCTAGGGACCGTAAGGCGGCCTTCTTATATAACTTGCAGCAGAAGTAAATTACTAAGGCGTTTTAGTACGTTAGCGTCTTCTTATAGAAGAAAACCTATATTGGATAAAGCGCTAGCGCTAAGACGGTAGAGCTAAAAGGGGTTAGCGAGGACTAGATTAAATGCGCTAGTAGGTAAAACTAGGAGTAGATAGTTAGCTGCTACTTAAACTCGCTACCGCAGGAGTTTATATGGACGATGGCCGGCTATACGCCGCAGATGGGCTGCTTTAAGATTTGTAGGGCAAGCGTCGCCCCCCCTAATATACTACTGTTGACAATCTGGCCAGATCTAGACATCTAAAAAGGTCAGTTTGGCCCTTAGGTCGGCTAGATTAACAACCTTATAGCCACAGGCGCTATAAACCTCTTGTTTTACCTCCGGGAGGTTATCCTACAGGACTTAGTAGTCCTCCGCGAGATATTCCTAAGTAGCCCTATATAAAACCACCCTGTCTTCTAGTATAAGGCCTATCTACCCTTTACGCGGAAGGTCAAAACCTACCTATAGTAAAAGGAAGAAGGCCCTAGCTAGCTATTAATACTCTACTAGGCTGTGCCGGCTATTGCGGACTACCTAAAGACTATAGACGCCTAAAACGACTAGAGGGTATATAAGAACGACTAGAGAGCACGCGAGCTATAGGCGTTGTTTAACCGTATAGCCGAGTCCTAGTGGGCGTAGTCTTTATAGCTTCAATTACTTACGTCTAGTAGCCTTACCTTTTAGCTTAAGGTCCCTTCGGCATAGCTACTAACAGCATATCTACTAACGGCACTAGCGCCTCTATTTATTACGGGATTAAGCTAGTATACGTCGGCCCGGGCGAGTGCTATAGCTTCCCCTTTGCCGGCGCTGCCGTAGCTACAGCCGCAGCTATAGCTGCAGTAAGGGCCCAAGTCTAAGCTTAAGCTTAAGCTCCCGCCTAAGCAGCCGCCTGTATATTATATATACTACGCGGTAAAGTCTATACGGGCCCTTTAGCGCGAGTAGACTAAGGGGCTTAGAGGTAATCCTTTTATAGCAGCGCTAGATTCCAAATGGGGCAGCAAATAGCGGGCTAGCTAGTAAAATAAGCTCTAATAGTACTTCCTACGGCTTAAGGTTATTAAGGAGATTAAGCGGGTTATATAGGCCTAGAGGGTTAGTGAGGAAGCAGCTATATAGTAGGTTAATCTACAGTAAAAGCAGATATAGTGCTTGCTAGATTAGCTTTGTAAACGGCTTTAAGCGGGTAGAAAAGCTATTAAATAGTATATATCTCTAAAATACTAAGGAGTCTTCTATTAAAACCTTTGTCTATAGCCCCTTAGGGGCTTATTTTAGTGCGGTATAAGTTTAGTAGGGTGCTTATATAATAGCGGCGCCCGACTTAAAATATAAATATCTTTATTAACCCATAGCTAATTCTTACCATTCTAGTGCGAGTAGAGAGCTCTTAGCTAGCTCTACGTATAGCGCTTAACGGGTATTAAGAGCGTGGTGTCGCTAGCGATTATAGATTAACTGTGGATATGGGGTAATATCTATATGCCACTAAGCGTATGGGCCTCTTCGCCTATAAAATCTAATTTAGCGGCTAATTTAGCCATATAAATCAAACCATGGATATACTATTGGTGTTTACGGCTTGGCTAAGCGCCCGCTTAGTCGCTAAGCCGTATATAATATATATAACCCCCGTTAATATTCGCGGATATCTACGGCTAAGCCTACAGCCAAGCCGTGGACATCTTTAAATGTCTTTACCCCTACTAATTAAGTCGCTAATGCACGCGTACTATTAGCCTATTGGGCCAGCCGTGTGCCTATATATTTACCCTATACGGTAAGGTTACTTATCCGCTCACTAAACGGCCAGTAGGTATACTTTCTCTACCTCTCCTCCCCGGTCTCTATCTGTATATATATAAAAAATAGGAACCCCCCTAGGGCATAGCTTCTCTAGTAGCGTCCTATCTTAAAAATGGCGTTAATTAGTCGCGTAGAGATTAACATCGCGAATAATGCCGAACTATACGCTAACGCGCAGAGCATCCTCGCCCTTATACGTGCCGAGAGGCCTAAAAATACGTCTCTAAATTATAAGCCGAAGTAGAAGGAGTTTAAGGTAGGTAGCTAGATGCTTTATAGAGTAGTATATTTATAGCTAACGCGCGTCTTCCTAGGCCTTTTATAAGAAGAAGCAGTATTATAATACTAATACCGTTACGAAGGAGAAGCTACTTCTTTTCCTTATTAAGGAGGTTATAGGCCGGCCACTAAAAATAAAAAGCCGTAAGGCCAGTAATGACGTACCCTAGAATAAGACGCGGCTCTCCTAGCGCTTAGTTTGCGGCTATATTACGGCCCTAACGGACCTCTACTAGGCGCAGAAAGCTATAGGGATAAACAGCTACCAATCCCCGCAGGAGGATAATATTAGGAAGTACCTTAAGATTCTATAACAGAGGGACGCGTAGCGGGAAAAGCAGTAGTTTGCGGATAAGGGTAGAGATACGCTACTTAACGGATATACAGAGGACAAGTTTAAGAACGTCTGCCGCCAGCTATAGGCCCGCGAAGACTTCTTGCCAAAATACTACCTCCGCACACTTGTGGATATCCTACTAGGCCACTATATACTTACCCGCGGCGGCAATAGGCGCTCCACTAAGATCTTAGACTTATTTACCTTTAAGTTTAAGGGGGAAGGCCCTACCCGCTATATGCCCCTAATATTTACTATACGCGCTAGTAAGCAGAACCAGCACGGCCGCCTTAAGACTATTAGGGCTCTATGTAATAAGAAGCCACTTATCTATATACTTAGCAGGCTAGCTTTTTACCTCCTATATTGCTAGAACCTTAGCGACGAGCTATTCCCAGACTTTAGTAAGCGGTTAGCGTAGTATAATATCCGCCTAATTAAGAGTAGCGCTAGGGACCGTAAGGCGGCCTTTTTATATAACTCGTAGCAGAAATGGGTTACTAAGGCGTTCTAATACGTTAGCGTCTTCTTATAAAAGAAAACCTATATTAGATAAAGCGCTAGCGCTAAGACGGTAGAGCTAAAAGGGGTTAGCGAGGACTAGATTAAACGCGCTAGTAGGTAAAACTAGGAGTAGATAGTTAGCTACTACTTAAACTTACTACCGCAGGAGTTTATATAGACGATAGCCGGCTATACGCCGTAGATAGGCTGCTTTAAGATTTATAGGGCAAGCGTCGCCCCCCCTAATATACTACTATTAACAATCTAGCCAGATCTAGACGTCTAAAAAGGTTAGTTTGGCCCTTAGGTTGGCTAGATTAATAACCTCGCAGCCACAGGCGCTATAAACCTCTTATTTTACCTCTAGGAGGTCATCCTATAGGACTTAGTAGTCCTCCGCGAGATATTCCTAAGCAGCCCTATATAGAACTACCCTGTCTTTTAGCATAAGGCCTATCTACCCTTTACGCGGAAGGTCAAAACCTGCCTATAGCAGAAGGAAGAAGGCCCTAGCCAGCTATTAATACTTTACTAGGCTGTGCCGGCTATCGCGGACTGCCTAAAGACTATAGACGCCTGGAATAATTAGAGGGTATATAAGAACGACTAGAGAGCACGCGAGCTATAGGCGTCGTTTAACCGTATAGCTAAGTCCTAGTAGGCGCAGTCTTTGTAGCTTTAATTACTTACGTCTAGTAGCCTTACCTTTTGGCTTAAGGTCCCTTCGGCACGGCCACTAATGGTATATTTACTAACGGCACTAGCGCCTCTATCTATTGCGGGATTAAGCTAGTATACGTCGGCCCGGGCGAGCGCTGTAGCTTCCCCTTTACCAGCGCTGCCGCAGCTATAGCCGCAGCCGCAGCTATAGCAAGGGCCTGAGTTTAAGCTTGAGCTTAAGCTTCCGCCTAAGCAGCCGCCCGTATATTGTATATACCGCGCGGTAAAGTCTATACGGGCCCTTTAGCATAAGTAGACTAAGGGGCTTAGAGGTAATCCTTTTATAGCAGCGCTAGATTCTAAATGGGGCAGTAAATAGCGGGCTAGCTAGCAAAACGAGCTCTAATAGTACTCCCTATAGCTTAAGGTTATTAAGGAGATTAAGCGGGTTATATAGGCCTAGAGGGTCAGCGAGGAAGCGGCTATATAGTAGGTTAATCTATAGCAGAAGCAGATGCAGTGCTTGCTAGATTAGCTTTATAAACGGCTTTAAGCGGGTAGAAAAGCTATTAAATAGTATATATCTCTAAAATACTAAGGAGTCTTCTATTAAAACCTTTGTCTATAGCCCCTTAGGGGCTCATTTTAGTGCGGTATAAGTTTAGTGGGGTGCTTATATAATAGCGGCGCCCAACTTAAAATATAAATATCTTTATTAACCTATAGCCAATTCTTACCATTCTAGTGCGAGTAGAGAGCTCTTAGCTAGCTCTACGCATAGCGCTCAACGGGTATTGAGAGCGTGGTATTACTGGCGATCATAGATCGACCGTGGACATGGGGTAATATCTACATGCCACTAAGCGCACGGGCCTCTTCGCCTACAAAATCTAACTTAGCGGCTGATTTAGCTATACAAATCGAACCGTGGACATACTATTGGTGTTTACGGCTCGGCTAAGCGCCCGCTTAATCGCTAAGCCGCACATAATATATATAACCCCCGTCGACATTCGCGGATGTCTACGGCCAAGCCTATAGCCAAGCCGTGGACATCTTTAAATGTCTTTACCCCTACTAATCAAGTCGCTAATGCACGCGTACTATTGGCCTATTGGGCCAGCCGTGCGCCCATATATTTACCCTATGCGGTAAGGTCACTTATCCGCTTACTAAACGGCCGGTAGGTATACTTTCTCTACCTCTCCTCCCTAGTCTCTATCTGTGTATATATAAAAAAATAGAAACCCCCCTAGGGCACAGCTTCTCTAGCAGCGTCCTATCTTAAAAATGGCGTTAATTAGTCGCGTAGAGATTAACGTCGCGAATAATGCCGAACTATACGCTAACGCGCAGAGCATCCTCGCCCTTACGCGTGCTGAGAGGCCTAAAAATATGTCTCTAAATTATAAGCCGAAGCAGAAGGAGTTTAAGGTAGGTAGCTAGATGCTTTATAGAGTAGTATATTTATAGCTAACGCGCGTCTTCCTAGGCCTTTTATAAGAAGAAGCAGTACTATAATACCAATACCGTTATGGAGGAGAAGCTACTTCTTTTCCTTGTTAAGGAGGTTATAGGCCGGCCACTAAAAGCAAAAAGCCGTAAGGCTAGTGATGACGTACCCTAGGACGAGACGCGGCTCTCCTGGCGCTTAGTTTATAGCTATATTACGGCCCTAACGGACCTCTACCGGGCGTAGAAGGCTATAGGGATAAACAGCCACCAGTCCCCGTAGGAGGATAACGTTAGGGAGTATCTTAAGATTTTATAATGGAGGGACGCGTAGTAGGAAAAGCAGTAGTTTGCGGATAAGGGTAGAGATATGCTACTTAACGGATATACGGAGGACGAGTTTAAGAACGTCTGCCGCCAGCTATAGGCCCGCGGAGACTCCTCGCCAAAATACTACCTCCGCACGCTCGTGGATATCCTACTAGGCCACTATATACTTACCCGCGGCGGCGATAGGCGCTCCGCTAAGATCTTAGACTTATTTACCTTTAAGTTTAAGGGGGAAGGCCCTACCCGCTATATGCCCCTAATATTTACTACACACGCTAGTAAGTAGAACTAGTATAGCCGCCTTAAGACTATTAGAGCTCTATGTAATAAGAAGCCGCTTGTCTATATACTTAGCGGGCTAGCTTTTTACCTCCTATGTCGCTAAAACCTTAGCAATAAGCCATTTCCGGACTTTAATAAGCGGTTAGCGTAATACAATATTCACCTAATTAAGAGTAGCGCTAGGGACCGTAAGGCGGCCTTCTTGTATAACTCGCAGCAGAAGTAGATTACTAAGGCGTTTTAGTACATCAGCGTCTTCTTATAGAAGAAAACCTATATTGGACAAAGCGCTAGCGCTAAAACGGCAGAGCTAAAAGGGGTTAGCGAGGACTAAATTAAATGCGCTAGTAGGTAAAACTAGGAGCAGATAGTTAGCTGCTACTTAAACTCGCTACCGCAGGAGTTTATACGGACGATGGCCGGCTATACGCCGCAGATGGGCTGCTTTAAGATTTATAGGGCAAGCGTCGCCCCCCCTAATATACTACTATCGACAATCTAGCCAGATCTAGACGTCTAAAAAGGTCAGTTCGGCCCTTAGGTCGGCTAGATTAATAACCTTATAGCCATAGGCGCTATAAACCTCTTGTTTTACCTTTGGGAGGTTATCCTACAGGACTTAGTAGTCCTCCGCGAGATATTCCTAAGTAGCCCTATATAAAACCACCCTATCTTCTAGTATAAGGCCTATCTACCCTTTACGCGGAAGGTCAAAACCTGCCTATAGTAAAAGGAAGAAGGCCCTAGCTAGCTATTAATACTCTACTAGGCTATGCCGGCTATTGCGGACTGCCTAAAGACTATAAACGCCTAAAATAACTAAAGGGTATATAAGAACGACTAGAGAGCACGCGAGCTATAGGTGTTGTTTAACCGTATAGCCGAGTCCTAGTAGGCGTAGTCTTCGTAGCTTCAATTACTTACGTCTAGTAGCCTTACCTTTTGGCTTAAGGTCCCTTTAGTATAGCCACTAACAGCATATCTACTAACGGCACTAGCGCCTCTATCTATTACGGGATTAAGCTAGTATACGTCGGCCCAGGCGAGTGCTATAGCTTCCCCTTTGCCGGCGCTGCCGTAGCTATAGCCGCAGCTATAGCTGTAGTAAGGGCCCAAGTCTAAGCTTAAGCTTAAGCTCCTGCCTAAGCAGCCGCCTGTATATTATATATACCGCGCAGTAAAGTCTATACGGGCCCTTTAGCGCGAGTAGACTAAGGGGCTTAGAGGTAATTCTTTTATAGCAGCGCTAGATTCCAAATGGGGCAGCAAATAGCGGGCTAGCTAGTAAAATAAGCTCTAATAGTACTCCCTACGGCTTAAGGTTATTAAGGAGATTAAGCGGGTCATATAGGCCCAGAGGGTTAGCGAGGAAGCGGCTATATAATAGGTTAATCTACAGCAAAAGCAGATATAGTGCTTGCTAGATTAGCTTTGTAAACGGCTTTAAGCGGGTAAAAAAGCTATTAAATAGTATATATCTCTAAAATACTAAGGAGTCTTCTATTAAAACCTTTATCTATAGCCCCTTAGGGGCTTATTTTAGTGCGGTATAAGTTTAGTAGGGTGCTTATATAATAGCGGCGCCCGACTTAAAATATAAATATCTTTATTAACCTATAGCTAATTTTTACCATTCTAGTGCGAGTAGAGAGCTCTTAGCTAGCTCTACGTATAGCGCTTGACGGGTATTAAGAGCATAGTGTCGCTAGTGATTATAGATTGACTGTAGATATAGGGTAATATCTATATGCCACTAAGCGCACGGGCCTCTTCGCCTACAAAATCTAACTTAGCGGCTGATTTAGCCATACAAATTGAACCGTAGATATACTATTGGTGTTCACGGCTCGGCTAAGCGCCCGCTTAGTTACTGAGCCGCACGTAACATATATAACCCCCGTTAATATTTGCGGATATTTACGGCCAAGCCTACAGCTAAGCCGTGGACATCTTTAAATGTCTTTACCCCTACTAATTAAATCGCTAATGCATGCGTACTATTAGCCTATTGGGCCAGCCGTGCGCCTATATATTTACCCTATACAGTAAGGTCACTTATCCGCTTACTAAACGGCTAGTAGGTATACTTTCTCTACCTCTCCTCCCCGGTCTCTATCTGTGTATATATAAAAAATAGGAACCCCCTTAGGGCATAGCTTCTCTAGTAACGTCCTATCTTAAAAATGGCGTTAATTAGTCGCGTAGAGATTAACATCGCGAATAATGCCGAACTATACGCTAACGCGTAGAGTATCCTCGCCCTTACGCGTGCCGAGAGGCCTAAAAACACGTCTCTAAATTATAAGCCGAAGTAGAAGGAGTTTAAGGTAGGTAGCTAGATGCTTTATAGAGCAGTATACTTATAGCTAACGCGCGTCTTCCTAGGCCTTTTATAAGAAAAAGTAGTACTATAATACTAATACCGTTACGAAGGAGAAGCTACTTCTTTTCCTCGTTAAGGAGGTTATAGGCCGGCCACTAAAAGTAAAAAGCCGTAAGGCCAGTAATGACGTACCCTAGGATGAGACGCGGCTCTCCTAGCGCTTAGTTTGTGGCTATATTACGGCCCTAACGGACCTCTACTAGGCGCAGAAGGCCATAGGGATAAATAGCTACCAATCCCCGCAGGAGGATAATATTAGGGAGTACCTTAAGATTCTATAACGGAGGGACGCGCAGTAGGAAAAGCAGCAGTTTATGGATAAGGGTAGAGATACGCTACTTAACGGATATACAGAGGATAAGTTTAAGAACGTCTGCCGCCAGCTATAGGCCCACGGAGACTTCTTGCCAAAATACTACCTCCGCACGCTTGTGGATATCCTACTAGGCCACTATATACTTACCCGCGGCGGTAATAGGCGCTCCGCTAAGATCTTAGACTTATTTACCTTTAAGTTTAAGGGGGAAGGCCCTACCCGCTATATGCCCCTAATATTTACTATACGCGCTAGTAAGCAGAACCAGCACGGCCGCCTTAAGACTATTAGGGCTTTATATAATAAGAAGCTACTTATCTATATACTTAGCGGGCTAGCTTTTTACCTCCTATATCGCTAGAACCTTAGCGATAAGCTATTCCCGGACTTTAGTAAGCGGTTAGTGTAGTATAATATCCGCCTAATTAAGAGTAGCGCTAGGGACCGTAAGGCGGCCTTTTTATATAACTTGCAGCAGAAATAGGTTACTAAGGCGTTCTAGTACGTCAGCGTCTTCTTATAAAAGAAAACCTATATTAGATAAAGCGCTGGCGCTAAGACAGTAGAGCTAAAAGGGGTTAGCAAGGACTAGATTAAACGCGCTAGTAGGTAGAACTAGGAGTAGATAGTTAGCTACTACTTAAACTTACTACTGTAGGAGTTTATATAGACGATGGCCGGCTATACGCCGTAGATAGGCTGCTTTAAGATTTATAGGGTAAGTGTCGCCCCCCCTAATATACTACTATTAACAATCTAGCCAGATCTAGACGTCTAAAAAGGTTAGTTTGGCCCTTAGGTCGGCTAGATTAATAACCTTGCAGCCACAGGCGCTATAAACCTCTTATTTTACCTCTAGGAGGTCATCCTATAGGACTTAGTAGTCCTCCGCGAGATATTCCTAAGCAGCCCTATATAGAACCACCCTGTCTTTTAGCATAAGGCCTATCTACCCTTTACGCGGAAGGTTAAAACCTACCTATAGCAGAAGGAAGAAGGCCCTAGCTAGCTATTAATACTCTACTAGGCTGTGCCGGCTATTGCGGACTGCCTAAAGACTATAAACGCCCGGAATGACCAGAGGGCATATAAGAATAACTAGAGAGCACGCGAGCTATAGGCGTTGTTTAACCGTATAGCTAAGTCCTAGTGGGCGCAGTCTTCGTAGCTTTAATTACTTACGTCTAGTAGCCTTACCTTTTGGCTTAAGGTCCCTTCGGCACGGCTACTAACGGTATATCTACTAACGGCACTGGCGCCTCTATCTATTGCGGGATTAAGCTAGTATACGTTGGCCTAGGCGAGCGCTATAGCTTCCCCTTTACCGGCGCTGCCGCAGCTATAGCCGTAGCCGTAGCTGTAGCAAGGGCCCGAGTTTAAGCTTGAGCTTAAGCTCCCGCCTAAGCAGCCGCCCGTATATTATATATGCCGCGCGGTAAAGTCTATACGGGCCCTTTAGCGTAAGTAGACTAAGGGGCTTAGAGGTAATCCTTTTATAGCAGCGCTAGATTCCAAATAGGGCAGTAAATAGCGGGCTAGCTAGCAAAACGAGCTCTAATAGTACTCCCTATGGCTTAAGGTTATTAAGGAGATTAAGCGGGTTATATAGGCCTAGAGGGTCAGCGAGGAAGCGGCTATATAGTAGGTTAATCTACAGCAGAAGTAGATGCAGTGCTTGCTAGATTAGCTTTGTAAACGGCTTTAAGCGGGTAGAAAAGCTATTAAATAGTATATATCTCTAAAATACTAAGGAGTCTTCTATTAAAACCTTTGTCTATAGCCCCTTAGGGGCTTATTTTAGTGCGGTATAAGTTTAGTGGGGTGCTTATACGATGGCGGCGCCCGACTTAAAATATAAATATCTTCATTAACCTACGGCCAATTCTTACCATTCTAGTGCGAGTAGAGAGCTCTTAGCTAGCTCTACGCATAGCGCTTGACGGGTATTGAGAGCGCGGTGTCGCTGGCGATCGTAGATCGACCGTGGACATGGGGTAACATCCACATGCCACTAAGCGCACGGGCCTCTTCGCCTACAAAATCTGACTCAGCGGCTGATTCAGCCATACAAATCGAACCGTGGACATACTATTGATGTTCACGACCAGCTTCACCCCCCCCTTTAGCGAGCGCTGCGAGATTTCAAATTCGCTACGCGCATCCAATCTCGCTTGATTGCAGCCAGCTGTACATAGTAATTGTAGTGAAGCCGTATGCTTGGCTGCAAGAACGTCGCGATCCCGCAGTGTCGTGATCTTCACCAGATATCGTGAGGCTTCCACCCGTATGATATTGCCAAAGTTCATCGACCTCTCTACAGAGACAGCGTTGTATTCGCGTTTTGGCGGCCACAAGGGAGGCGTAGTTACGGGGGAGAAGGGGGAGAAGAGGAAGCGTACGCCTTTAATTTGATTCCCCCGGCCAACTAAGGCGTTTCTCCGGGGCAACCAAAAAGGTCCTTGCGTGTGGCCACAGCCGTTCGCTACAGGTACTACGTACAGCTAGTGGCAATCAAGCGAGGTTGGATGCGCGTAGCGAATTTAAAATCTTGCAGCGCTCGCTTAATGTAACGGAACCTTGTAGCAAGTACTACAATAGGCTCGTTAATGGGCTAGGTGTGTAGGTGATGTAAATTAAAGTCAACAACGTAATAACAACTGGTAGAGTAGTTGCCCAATAGATTAACTCTAATTATATTCTAAGAATTACTATAAAGAAGGAACTATCTAGGTAGGGACTAAGGGTCCTTTAAATATATAACCGTACTTCTATAAAATCCTTTTTATACGTAATATACGTATACTCTATTTACTTTATTACAGATTATATAGATCCTATAGATTATATAGATTATATTACATAACCTTAGTTACTATTCCTCGTTATATAGCTCTATTAGCTCTATTCTAGACTATACTTAAATTAACTAACTAGCTTCTTCTAACTCTTTCCTAAGTAGTTATAATATTATATTTAAAGCGTTTATAACACTATTTCCTTCCTCTTTATCTTCGTTTTTAAAGATTTTAAATATCTCTAAGTTATTTACTAGAGGTATAATATCCGTCTAATTAATTTAGTTAATATTATTACTTATTATACCTAAAGTAATTTCTTCTTCCTCGACCGCTTATTGTACTCGCACTATTGCTGCAATATTATCTCTTAGTAAGATTATACCGTCTCCATATTTCCGCTATTTAAAAGAGAAGTTAGTTTATATTACGTTAGTAAACCCATCTTCATAACAACCGTTCTCTTACTTAAAGTGCACTAAAGCGAATATTTATTTATTTTATAACGTTCGCTCTATTTTTAATGCTAAATATACGTAACCTATTACTCTTAATAGTCGTTAAGTTCCCTAATTAATTTATTTTAGGGTCTTATATTTAGTTTACTGCTACGCGGCTAAATAATAAACTGTCTATTACCCTAGCGGAGTTATATTATTCTTAGAATGCTAAGAGGCTGCTAATACTTAGTAACGGGCCCTTAAATCTCGTTTAGCGGCGTCCACTTAGTTAATCCGTCTTAAGAAGGTTTATAAGAAGGTCCGTTTTAAGGAGTAAAAACTTATAAAATAAGGTCTGCAGAAACTTAGCGATAAAAGAATAGATTCTCTTCTAACTAAGAAGGAAATAGATCTAAGTAGTTTAGCAACTGCTCTTCCTAGGTCCCTCTTAGGTAACTTATTTTTTAGTAATCCTTTTTTATTAATACTACCTAACCTAATCTCTTTTAATACTCCTATACCTTTCCTATAGCGTTTTTTAAATTCTCTAATAGCTTCTAGGTAGTCTTAGTATAGCCTATTTACTTTACCTTATACTATATTTTATTGTTAATATCCTTATAGCTAATAATCTTTAAAACTTACTATTTATCCTCTTTCTATTCTTTATATATATCTGCTTTATAAACTAGTAGCTTAATATTCCTATATACTAGCTTTAGTATTATAATATACTATATAGGGTAGATCTTTATTTTAGCTGGTAGGTTTAACTTAAATATAACTAGTAAAATCCTTTATTTAATTTTAAAGGGTCCTAGTTTAACGTAGTCTAACTTTTTACTTAATTATTAACTCTTAAAATTTTTATATAGTAGCTATACTTTATCTCCCTCCTTAAGATCTAGTCCCTTAGATCTCTTAGCATTATAGTACTTTTTTATTTTCTTTTATACCGTTTTTGCTAATTTTATAAGGTCTATATAAAGATTTATTAGTATCTTTATTCTTTCTTTAGCTATACTACTTATTTTCTTTACTTATTATAGTAATAATAATATTCTTAGCTTATATCCGTAATTCGCCTTAAATAGTAATATACCTATCCCTTCTTATAGTGTTACATTATACGTAAACTATATAACTAGTAATAATAATACCCAATTATTCTGCGCGTAATTAATATAGTATCTTAGGTATTACTCTAGTATCTAATTTAATCTTTTTGTTTAACTATCTATCTGCGGATAATATATAGTAGAAGTTACTACTCTAACTCCTTATTCTGCTAAGAATACCTCCTAAAATACTACTATAAATTTTAGATCTTTATCTAATATAATTTTGCTTAGTACTCTATACCTTATAAATACTTCTTTAATATAGATTCTAGCAATATCCTTAGCTAATATTTCTTCCGTATATACTATAAAATATCCCCACTTTATAAGTTTATCTACTATTATTAAAATTATATTATAATTTTATTCGGTAATAGAATCTCTTAACTTTAGTAACTTAATAATAAAGTCCTATAATATAACCTCCTATAGTCTCTCTAGTATTTTAATAAGTTATAGCCCTCCATACGGCTTATACCTTATTAATTTATTTCTTTAGTAATTTAAATATTCCTTTATGATTTTTTACACTAAACCCTAGATTCCGTTAATAATATACTCCTCTTAAAGTCTTAACACTAAGCCCGTAGCTCTATTATATCCTTAAGTTATTCCTTTATAAAAGTCTTCTATAAAATGCTCCGTTATGCTTCTTAGGATATACTTTACCTCTCTATACTTATATAGTATCTCTTCTCTTAGGTGTTCTAATTGTTTCTTTAGTTATACTTTAAAGATTCTTTATACCTAAAAGCTTTTTAATAACTTATAAACTTTATCTAGTTCTTTTTAAGTCGCTATAATTTTTAGATAATTAAACCTAATTAGTCCGTCTATGCCTTTTCACAGTAAAGCCCCTAATGGCTTTTTGTTATTTTATAGTTTAGCTTTTTAACTTAGAGCGTCTGCTCGTATATTATCTGTACCCTTAGTATACTAAATCTTAAAATAATATTCTATAAGCGTCTCTGCCCATCTAACCTATCTTTAGTTAAGTTCCTTTATTATTAGGAATCCTATTAGGTTTTTATAATCCGTCTTTATTATAAATAGTTTTTCTATACCTTATAAGAATGCTCTTTATTTCTTTAATACTGCGACTATACCTAATAATTCTTTATTATAAATGTTATAGTTTAACTCTAGTAGTGTTATCTTCTGACTATAATATACCACTAGGTGCTATCTATCTTAATATTTTTATATAAAGTACGCCCCTAGTATAAAGTCTAATATATCCGTTTCTATAACCGTCTCTAATCCTAGTTAATAGATTTTAAAAACTAGCTCCTAGATAAACAACTCTTTAACTTTCTTAAAGAGTTCTTACTATTCCTCTCCCTATACCTATAGTTCTTCTTTCTTTATTAGTTATGTAAATAGTTTAATATCCCTTAATTATTGCGCTATAAACCTTCTATAGTAATTGCAAACCCTTAAAAACGATTTTAATTGCGTAACGTTCTCTAGTTCTTACCAATTTACTACTACTTTAATCTTTTTTAGATCTATACTAAGTTGGCCTAGTTTAATAATAAATTTAATAAAATCGGTCTTTCTAGAAAGAACTTGTATTTCTTAATTGCTATTAGCATTTGTTCTTCTTATAGTCGCTTTAAGACCTATTTAATATGTTCTCCGTATTCTTCCTTAGTTATTAAGTAGATAATAATATTATTAAGATATACTATAATAAATTTATCTAAGTATTCTCCTAATATGTTATTAATACGCTACTAGAACGTTGCTAGTACGTTTATAAGCCCGAATTATATAACTAATAGTTTATATAGTCCTTTCTTTAACCTAAAGGCTGCTTTCTATTTATTACCTTCCTTAATCCTAATCTAATAGTACGCCTATCTTAGATCTATCTTCGTAAAGATTTATACGTTGCCTATCCTATCTTAGATTTTGCTAATTAAGGGTAAAGAATACCTATCCTTTCTAGTAATGCTATTTAACTGTTTATAGTTAATACACAGTCTTAGTTTACCATTCTTCTTTAGTATAAATAGTACTAGATAACCCGCTAATAACTATAATAGTCTAATATATCCCTTTTATAAGTTTTCTTAGATAAACTCTTTTAATACTCTACTTTCTTCTTTGGTAAGCTTATAGATTAAAAAGAACCTTAGACTTATTCCTAGTTCCAATTTTATTTTATAATCCTATACTATATACTTTAATAGCTTTTTAGTTTCTAGTAATTATAACTTCTTGCTATACTTATAGTATCTCTTTAGTATATAGCTTAATCCCTTTTCCGTTTCTTTATAGGTCGCCCCTACTTAGTACTATACTAACTTAGCTTATTATTACATCTTATGTTATTAAGTATCCCTAATATTAACCTAACCTATAATCTAATTAATCTTTAGATTGTATTTCTGTAACTAAGGCATTCCTAATACTGCCTTATTATTCCCTAATGGTAATATATTAAAAGACATCTTAATTTATCTCCTTTTAATAGTTAACTAAATAGATCCTGTTTTAAGGTTAATAATACCTCCTTTATAGGCTATCAGATCTCCTAAAATTGTCACTAAGGGGTAAGGATACTCCTTCTTTCTATGTAGTAACCCTATTTTTTTAACTGCTACTAATAAGATATAGTTCCTTATTGCTCCACTATCTATTAATGCTTTAAACTATTAATCTTACCACTTAACTTGTAAATTTAGGTATTGTCCTTAAATTCCTTTAAGGGTTTAAGGCTCTACTACTAGTTCCCTCTAGTTTTGTAAGCCTCTACTTTTCCTAATTATTAGCTACTTAATCCTATTTATACTTAGTCCACTCTTAGCTAATACTTAGTTTACTTTTTATCTTTAATATACTATAGACACGTATTTTCTAGGCATTCATACTACTATTATCTATCTAGGTATTCTTCTATAAGGAATCTTCCTGGCTAAAGTATTAAGTCCCCTTAGCTTTATACTTTTACTAGGTGCTAACTATATATATACTTAGCATTTCTATATTTCGCCTTATCTAGTGCCTAATATATCCTTACTAAGTACTTCTAATTCTTATCTTTAGGTGCCTTATATATATTATATATATTATCTATAAATACGATCTATACCAACGTATAATATACTTAGTATCTTAGGTTAACTCTTAGCTTATCTTTATCCTTAAGTTTAAACCTTTTTTATATTAATTTAAGCGTTGCGACTTCGTTTACAGGTACTAAGATTTGCCTTTCGCCTCTCTAGTCCTCTAATTACTCCTCTAAATCTTTTAACATTATAATTAAGGCTCCTTTAATATAACTTATAGCCTTTTTTATAATTAGGTAGTCTTAGATAACTTTTTTATCTAACTATATATAGAAATCTTCCTACTTATCGTTATATTGTTGCCTATACTACTTTTAGTATAGCCCCTTAAGTATATACAGTTTGTCCATAAGGAAGTATCTTCTTATTACTACATTATAATAGCCTTTAGTATATTATTCCTTAAATCTAATTAGGATCTTAAGATCCTCTTCCTATTCTAGTTTAGTAAGCTTCTTAGCTCTTAGTATACCTACCCTAGGCCTATTAGTAATTCTTTATATAGGTGCTCTATCCCTTATACAGCCTAGTATACTAGATCTTTTATCTAGTTTCTAGTCTTACTATAAGGTAATTCTTACTCTAAATTCCTCTATAGTTTCTTTCCTTTCACGTCTTATAAGTAGATCCTTAAAGTTTTCTTGATTTTTAATCTTATTAATAGTCCTTATTTATATCTTAAAGTCTTAGTTCTATAGGATTCTTAATTTTAAGCTTACTTCTGTTTTAAGCTTTACTCCTACCTTAATCTAACTAGGCTTAAGTATTCTTATCTCATCTTAAAAGTCTTAAATTTTACTTATTTTATCTTAAGAGTCTTATACCTATAGGAAACTCTATCCTAAGCTTATTTATATATTTTTAAACTAAGCTATTACCCTACTCTATTGGTTTCTATCTATTATAGGTTCTTAGGTATACCTTATCTTGTCTTAAGAATCTTAGTTGTCTTTTATCTCGTCTTAAGAATCTTAAGCCTTTAGCCTTTTACCTTTATTAAGTAATAAATTAACACTAGTAGTTATCTGCTTGCTTAGTCTTTATAAAACACTCTTCCTTTTATTTTATAAAGTGATAAATGCCATATTTAATAGTGTTATAATTCCCGTTACTAAACCTTATTTTATAGTAGTCCTAGTCTTTACTTCTAATATAACTTCTTTAAGGTTTATACGCTTCTAGTAAGCTGCCCTTATTACCTTATTATTTATAAATATTTCGCCTACGTTAAACTTATTGTCTTTAATATCCGATCTACGAAATAGTTTATTAGTTCCTCTATATTCTAAGGATTTTAGCTCCTATAGCTTATAGCTTACGCTATACTTAGCATCTTTATAAATTTGGTATATGTTATTATAATAAAACGCGAAACTTCTAATTAAATACTCTTTTGTTCCTCGTAGTACGCTATCGCCTATTTATATATATGCGTCTTCTACTAGTTTAGTTCCCTTTATTATATAGTAACTCTAACTATCTTTATAATCCCTTATAAAGTAACCTTATTTTCTATAATTTATATAAGCTCTATCTTTAAACTACTAACTTTACTATAGAGTCTGCCTAAACGTCTTCTGCTACTAAGATCCCTAGTTTAGCCTTTACTCCTTAGTCCTATAATTACTAGATCCTTAACCTCTAGGTTTTTATAGTTTTTTACTTTATCTTTTATAGGCTTCTTTAGTACTACTTAGGTCTATTAGCTTTGCGCTATACTATAGTTTCTAACTTAGCTTTAGTTATTACATACTTTACGCCTTATATAATTATAAAACTCTATCCTAACCTCTCTTAGCCTATTCCCTTTAGTAGATCTAATTATTAATCTTAATCGCTTAATATATTAAATCCTATAAGGTTTCCGTATCTTTTATTAGGATAATTACGTTCTAAACTTTAGCCTTAAGTCCTTGTTTATACTATACTATAAGCGCCTTATTATTCTACTTAACTTATATAGCTAACGTCTAAAACTATATTATATACTTAATTGCTAAGGTTTATTGCGTAATGTCTTAGAGTTTTCTTTCCACTATAGTTACTACCTCTAGGTCTCTAAATATTTATATAAGTCGCTCTATAAACCCCTCCTAACTTAAGAATATAAATTATACCTCCTAATTAGTGGTTGTTATTCTATTTGCCTATATTTCTATAAAGTAGGGCTTAAACTACTTAAGTGCCCTTTCTAATAGGAATAGTCCCGCATATACTATTCGATCCATAGGTATTAGCAGCTTTACCCCTTCTTATATAACCTTAAAGTACATTTACGTAAAAAATCCCTTAAGTTTTAACCTTTCTCCTAAGAATCTCTTAATTAATAGTAACTTAATCTTTGCTGCTCCTATCCTATTAATCCTATTTTTTAATATTATATTATTTTCTATTAACTAGTTAACTATTTCTTATAACTATCTAACCATTATAGGTTGCTATAAGTTAGTATCTACTATACTAGTGTCGTTTCCTAACCTTAAAGTAATTGCCGCCGTTAATGGCGTTATAGTGGCTACTTTTAGTAGCATGTTGTTTAACTTCCTATATTTAATACTATAACTAGGTAGTAATTATATAATAGAACCTTGTAGCAAGTACTATAATAGGCTTGTTAATAGGCTAGGTATATAGGTAATATAAATTAAAGTTAATAATGTAATAATAACTAGTAAAGTAGTTACCTAACAGATTAACTTTAATTATATTCTAAGAATTACTATAAGGAAGGAACTATTTAGGTAGGGACTAAGGGTCCTTTAAATACACAACCGTACTCCTATAAAATCCTTCTTATACGTAATATATATATACTCTATTTACTCTATTACGGATTATATAGATTTTATAGATTATATAGATTACGTTATATAACCTTAGTTACTATTCCTTATTATATGGCTCTATTGGCTCTATTCTGGACCGTGCCTAAATTAACCAACTAGCTTCTTCTAACTCTTCCCTAAGTAGTTATAATATTATACTTAAAGCGTTTGTAATACTTAAGAGGGAGGGTAAAGCTAGTCGTAAATATTATTATAGCTAGGAAGCCTATATAGAATATATTATAGTTAATTAAAAAGCTTTTAATATTATTACTGCCTATTTAATTATTAAATCCTTAGCAAGATATCGTCCTTATATATATACCGCCTAGAAAACATTATACGTTTTTAGCTTTAAAGCCTTTAACGGCTCTAAAAGCTTAGTAGCTAGTTAATAGAAGAAGGATAGGAACGTATAGCTATAACGTTATATATCGCAACTTCTTGCCCAAATTCCTTAAAAAAATATATTTAGTCATTCTTTAGTAGTGGCCTCAGGCAGCATTTCGTTAGCATCGCAATATTGAGGTGTTTTGGTAGGGCTTGCTAATAAAATTACACTAGCTAGGATGCCTATAGTATGCTAACCTGTAACTAAGGCATGCCTAATACTACCTTATCCCATCCTAATGGTAGGATATTAAAAGATATCTTAATTTATCTTCCTTTAATAGTTAGCTAAATAGGTCCTGTTTTAAGATTAATAATCCTTTTTTTGTAGGCTATTAGATCTCCTAAAATTGTAATTAATAGGTAAGGTTGCTCCTTTTATCTATAAGGTAGTTCTATTCTCTTAACTACTGCTAATAAAATATAGTTTTGCGTTGCTCTACTATCTATTAGCGCTTTAAACTATTAATCTTACTATTTAACTCTTAAATTTAGGTGTTATCCTTAAATTCCTTTAAGGGTCTAAGGCTCTACTACTGGCTCCCTTTAGTCCTATAGGCCTCTACTTTTCCTAACTATTAGCTGCTTAATCTTATTATACTTAGCTTACTTTTTAGCTAATGCCTTATTCGCTTTTTATCTTTAATATACTATAGACACGTATTTTCTAGGCATTTCTACTACTATTATCCGTCTAAGTATTTTTCCGTAAGGAATCTTCCTGGTTAAAGTATTAAATCCCCTTCCTCTTAGACTTCTACTAGATGCCATCTATATATATATTTAGCATTCTTATACTATTACTTATCCGTTATTTAGTATATCCTTATAGGGTATTTCTAATTCTTTTCCTTTAGATTCTTATGTATCTCGCATATATTATCCATATACGCAATCTATAATAACGTATAGTGTGCTAGGTGCTTTAGGTTAACTCTTAACTTATCTTTATTTTTAAGTTTAAACCTCTATTATGCTAATCTAAACGTTATAACTTTGTTTATAGGTACTAAGATACATCTCTTACTTCTCTAGTCCTTTAATTATTCCTCTAAATCCTTTAACGTTATAATTAAGGCTTCTTTAATATAAGTTATAGCCTTTTCTATAATTGGGTGGTCTTAGATAACTTTTTTATCTAACTATATATAGAAATCTTCCCACTTATCGTTGTATTACTACCTATACTACTTTTAATATAGCTATTAGAGTGTATACGGCTTGTCCGTAAGGAAGTCTCTTCTTATTACTATATTATAACAGCCCTTTATGTGTTATTCCTTAAACCTAGTTGGAATTCCTAAATTCTCTTTATTTTCTAGTTCGGTAAGCCATTTAGCTCTTAGTATACCTACCCTAGGCCTATTAGTAATTCTTTATACTAGCGCTCTATCCTTTATACGTCCTAATATACTAGATCTCTTGTCTAGTTTCTGTTCTTACCATGCGATAATTCTTTACCTAAACTCTTCTATGGTTTCCTTTAGTTTTCGTTTTACTAATAGGTCCTTAAAGTCTTCTTACTTCTTAATCTTAGTATTAACTCTTTGATCTTTAGTCTAAATACTATATTCTACTAGTAAGTCCTCTAGGTCTATATACCTGTCTCCTAGTCTAATTACTATCTATACTACAGATTCTCTAATCTATAAAGAAGCCTCTTACCTTTTATCTATAGGTTTCCTAATTCGTACTCCAAATTCTTAACCCTTTAGATTTATTAATCCTAAGCTTGCTTCCAACTTAAGCTTAGCTCCTACCTTAGTCTAACTAGGCTTACTTAGTGTTCTCATCTTATCTTAAAAGTCTTAAATCTCACTTATCTTATCTTAAGAATCTTATGCCTTTAGGAAACTTCGTCCCGAGCTTATTTATATATTACTAAACTAAGCTACTACTCTACTCTATTAGTTTTCGTCTATTATAGGTCCTTAAGCTTACCTTATCTCGTCTTAAGAATCTTAGTTGTCTTTTATCTTGTCTTAAAAATCTTAAGCCTTTAGCCTTTTGCCTTTATTAAGTGCTAAAGTAGTTTACTATCCTACTTCTCTTACGTCTTATAAAGCGATAAACATCGTATCTAGTGAGGTCTTAATCCCTACTAATATTCCCTATTCTATAGTGGAATTATCCTCTACCTCTAGTATAATATCTTTAATAGCTACGTATTCCCAATAAACCGCTCTTATTACCTTATCGTCACGAAATGTTTCGCCTATATTAAATTTATTATCCTTAATATCCGATTTATAAACTGGTTTATTAGTTCCTCTATATCCTATAGGTGCTAGCTCTTATAGCTAATAGCTTACGCCATACTTAGCGTCCTTATAAATTTGGTATATGTTATTATAATAAAACGTAAAGCTTTTAATTAAACATTCTTTTATTCCTTGCAGTATATTATCGTCCCTCTATATATATATATCGTCTACTAGTCTTATGCCCTTTACTATATAGTAACTCTACCTACTTCTACAGTCTCTAATATAATAACCCTGTTTTCCGCAATTTATATAAGCCCCTTTTTTAAACCATTTTTCTTATTATAGAGTCCGCCTAAATATCTTCTGCTACTAAGATCCCTGGTTTAGCCTCTACTCCTTAGACCTTTAATTACTTAATCCTTATCCTCTAGGTTTTTACGGTTTTTTACTCCATCTCTTATAGGCTTCTTTAGTACCACTTAGGTCCATTAGCTTTGCGCCATACTATAGTTTTTAACTTAGCTTTAGTCGTTATGTGCTCTACGCCTTATATAATTATAGAACCCTATCCTAACCCTTCTTAATCTGTTCCCTTTAGTAGATCTAATTATTAATCTTAATCGCCTAATCTATTAATTCCCTTAGGGTATCCGCGTCTTCTATTAGGATAATTACATCCTAGACTTTAGCCTTAAGTCCCTGTTTATACTATGCCATAAGCGCCCTATTATTCTACTTAACTTATATTGCTAACGTCTAGAACTATATTATATACTTAATTATTAAGGTTCGTTGCGTAATATTTTAGAGTTTTCTTTTCGCCGTAGTTACTGCCTCTGGGTCTTTAAATATTTATATAAGTTGCTCTATAAATCTATTCTAGCTTAAGAACATAAACCGTACCTCTTAGTTCGTAGTCGCTATTCTATTTGCCTAGATTTCTATAAGGTAAGACTTAAACCACTTAAGTGCCCTTCCTATTAAGAACAATCCTGCGTATACTATTTAATCCATAGGTATTGCCAGCTTAGCTCCCTCTTACGTGACCTTAAAGTGCATTTATATAAGGAATCCTTTAAGCTTTAATCTTTCCCCTAAGTATCTTTTAATTAATAATAACTTAACCTTTACTGCGCCTATCCCATTAATCCTTTATTTTAACATCGCATTATTTTCTATTAACTAGTTAACTATCTCTTATAACTGTCTGACTATTATAGGTTGCTATAAGTCAGTATCTATTATACTAGTGTCGTTACCTAACCTTAAAGTAGTTGCCGCCGTCAATAGCGTTATAGTGGCTGCTTTTAGTAGCATGTTGTTTAACCTTCTATCTTAATACCGTAACTAGGTAGTGATTGTGTAACAGAACCTTATAGCAAGAACTACAATAGGTCCTATTATTGGGCTAAGTGTATAGGAAATGCAAGGATAGAAGTTAATAACGTAATAATAACTAGTGGAGTGGTTGCCTAATAGATTAACTCTAATTATATTCTAAGAATTACTATAAGGAAGGAACTATCTAGGTAGGGACTAAGGGTCTTTAAATACATAACCGTACTCCTATAAAATCCTTCTTATACATAATATACGTCTTATACGCAAGGTACGTAAGTTTTTCCCGTTCCTCTCATTTAATACGTAGCATATTATATAACCTTAGTTACTATTCCTCGTTATATAGTTCTATCGGCTCCATCCTAGACCATGCTTAAATTAACCAACTAGCTTCTTCCGTCTCTTCTCCAAGTAGTTATAATATTATACTTAAAGCGTCCGTAACACACGGTCTAAAATAGAGCTAATAGAACTATATAATAAGGAATAGTAACTAAGGTTATATAACGTGCTATATATTAAATAAAAGGAATAAAAAAAACTTACATACCTTATATATAAGACGTACTTTACGTATAAGGAGGGTTTCTTAAGAGTACGGTTATATATTTAAAGGACTATAATCCCTACCTAAATAGTTCTTCTCTTTATAGTAAATCTTAGAATATAATTAGAGTTAATCTATTAGGTAACTACTCCACTAAATATTATTACGTTATTAACTTCTTATTTACCTATATACCTAGCCCATTAATAAGTCCACCATAGTATTTCCTATAAGGCTTTATTATAATCTTTTAAACTACTTCTTAACACTTTTAAATAGATTTTTAAAGTACTTACTTTTCCTAATACTCTTTATAAGCCTATAATAAATTATTGTAATTAGAGTAATAACGCGGACCTCTAGATAACGGACTCGTCTCCTTATATGGCTTAAGTAGAATATTATATAGATATCTAGTAGCTTTATTTATAAGCTCGTATAATATATTTAGAAGTACCGCCCGTTTCTCTATATTAGTCTTTACCCTCTTCTGTTTTTCTATATACTTAATTAATAAAGCTAATAATATTATATTCTTATTAAAAATTTAATTCTCCTCCTCCTAAGTAGATACCTGTAAAATATTATTATTATTAACTATAATAAATAAAGCCAGATCGCTAGTAAAATTTACTACCCTATCCTTTTATATTATTACCCTAATAGTAATAAAGTGTTATAGGACTTCCCTATAATACCTTATACACGTCTACCTATTTCTACTAACTTAATAACTATAAGATGGCAATCTAACGGCAACTTACGGCAATTTAACGGCAATCTGCTATATTCTGTTATATTCTACTATATTCCGCTAAGTTCTACTAAATCCTACTAAGTTCTACTAGGACTACTACTTAAATCCTATTCTACTCTATATACGTATTAACTAAGCAACTAAGCTAATAATATATACCCTTTCTTCCCACTTTCTTACCTTCTTTCCTTATATAATGTTTTAATTTTATTATATAGTTTATATACATAGCTTAATAATATCTACTTATTATATATTATTGTCGCTTATACTTACTCCGTAATACTATATTGTGTTAAACCTATACTACTTTACCCTGCCTAATATATAGAACAACCTAAAAGCCCCTATATTTATAACTAACTTATATAATATATTTACTAAATAAATTAAGGGCCTATAATAGGCCTTTATAGATGCCCTTACTTAATAAGAGGCTTAATACTAAGAGATAATTAGATCCCTAAGAAAAGAAATTAAAGAGATCCGCCGTAACCTACTGTCTGCTATACTATCGCCCCCACCTATTTCTACTAGTGTTGACCTATAATTACTAGATAAAAGAGACGTGTTTAAAACTAGCTTCTTAACCCTAAATTTACTAATTAGTGCCCCTATAAAGAAGCTAACTAAATGTCTCCCTAATCCTCCCGCCTATTTAGGTAAAAGGAGTAAATTATACTCCTTTCTTAACTAACTTAAGAATAAGTTAAATGGTAATATCGATCGCTACCCTACCCCTAATAGTTAACTATATTATACTATAAGCCGTTTAATAAAAGACGCCGTGGAAACTATATACCTATTTTAGCTAAATACTATAGAAGAACTAGTTGCTATATTAGAAGTATCTTATAGCGACTCTAACTAAATTATAATAGTATAAAGGAAACTAAATAAGATAATATATGGCTCTAAGAACTTCCTATTATACTTTACTAAGTTTTTCCGCTATATTAAAGAGACTAAATAGAATAAACCCGCCTTAATTAATCGCCTAGTATAATCCTTAAACTTTAAACTAAAGGCTTTCCTTATAGGAGTTAAGCTGCCAGATACCCTTACTGCCTATACTAATGTTATTAACGGCCTATATAACGATATGCTACGCCTTACTCTAAAATATATACCTTAATACTTTACCCCCTAGCCGTCTAAGACCCGTAAGGACCTAGACGCTATAAATATTAACGCTAGAACCCTTTCTTACGCCCTAAAAGAATCTACTAAATATAAATAACGTATTAAATATGGCCTTTGTTTTAAGTGCAAAAGCGATACTTATATCTTAAGTTACTGCTCTATTCCTCTGCCTAAAATAAATATTTAAATAACTAGTATAGGTAGTATACTGCTGTCCTAATTATATAAAAGGATAACTAGTATAAGTAACTAATTGCTTCCGTTAAGCCCTACCTATTAACCCTAATTATTATCTAATTTTAGTTTAGTATTTAATAAGTACTACCTATAAGGACGAAGCTATAACTAATATGCTATAAGAACTCCGCCCTAATTATCTCTAAAAGAAAGGTTCTGGAGCTAAGTCGCTTTCTAAAACAGCTTTATTATAGGATCTTATTAAACATATTTAACGTTATAAACTCCGACTTTTAGGACTATAGTATAACTATTAACTGCCGTTTTTAGTAGAATGGTTAATAAGCTAATACTTAAATACTAATTAATATAGGAGCTAGCGGCATAGGATTTATTAATAAGATCTTTATATAAGATAATAGTTTTACCCTAATCCCCCTTAACCAGCATATTAACGTATTTGGATTTAATAGTAAACGCACTATCTTAGGCTGTATTACCTACGTAGTAGCTCTAAGACTTTAATACCTAAACCATAAAGAACTAATTAAGCTTTTTATTACCACCCTAGGTTACCTAGTAATCCTTAAATAGCCCTAGATAAAGCTATATAAAGTAGTTATTAATTAGGATAACCTTAAGCTTTTATTTACTGCCCTATATTATAAGTAAGAATACTCTATAATATACCGCCTTAACCCTAAACTAAAATTTAGGAAATTTACTAAAATCTATTAACCTAAAATTTCTACTAATGTCTACCCTATGCCTAAAGAATTTACTAGATTCTACTAACCTAGGAATTCCACTAAATTCTACTAATGTAAGACTTCTACTAATATCCACTAAAGACCTAGAAATTCTACTAAACCCTATAAACCAATTCTAATTACTATACTGCCCTAAACTAAATAGAAGCTTAAGCTTAATATATAAAAGTACTAGATGAACTAGTATCCTACTATAAAAAGGATACTTAAAGAACCTGAACCCAAATTTAATATTAACTTAATACCTAATACTAAACCTAAAGCCGAATAAGAAACTATATAAGAAACTATAGACTATTTAAACGAGCTTAACACCCTAGATATCCGCATAATTAGAGCTACCCTGCTAGCGTAACTTACTAAAAAAACCTAAATATACAATCTTCGCTATTATAATAGCTGATATTAAGAAGGCCTTAGCACTAAAGAAGTATACTAACCCTACTATAAAGGTACTAGTAGAGTATTACTACCGCCTAGACGTATTTTTATAAAAGGAAGCTAATAAGCTACTAGAATACCGACTATATAACTATAAGATTATACTTAAAGAAGAAAAGCAGCCTAAATTTAGACCCTTATATAGGATGTCCTAAAATGAACTTTAAGTGCTATAAAAGTATTTAGACGAGAACTTAAGTAAGGGATTTATTAGAGTAAGCTCGTCGCCTATAGCCGTATTAGTAATCTTTATTAAGAAACTTGGCGGCGGTCTACTCTTCTATATAGACTACTAAGCTCTTAATACTATTACTATTAAGAACTAATATCTAATCCTATTAATATAAGAGACACTAAACCAACTAAATAAGGCTCGCTACTACACGAAGCTTAATATTATCTCTATATTTAACCGCCTCCGTATTATAAAAGGAGATAAATAGCTTATTATATTTCGTACTTAGTAATACCCTTTAGTCTTATAAACGCTCTAAGCTTATTTTAATATTACGTAAATAATACCCTACGTCCCTACCTAGACATCTTTTATACTGCTTATATTAACGATATTCTAATATATAGTAATAACTTAACTAAATATTGGAAATACGTTAACCTTATTCTATAAACCCTATATAGAGCCAGCCTATAATTAGATATAGATAAATGCGAGTTCTATAAAATAGAAGTCCTATACCTTAGACTTTTTATTTCTATAAGTGGTATATAAATAGACCTAAAGAAGGTTAAAGTAATTATAAACTGGTAAGAACCTAAGAACGTTAAGGACGTAAGAGTATTTATAGGATTTGCTAACTTCTATTAACGGTTTATTAATAACTTCTTCGCCCTAGTTTTACTACTTATAGCTTTAACCTAAAAGGATAAGACCTTTATCTTTAATAAGGAATGTAAAAAAGCCTTTACTTACCTAAAAGTTATATTTACTACTATACCTATACTCTAACACTTTAACCTAGATTAGATAAGTGTTGTAGAAGCTAACTTATCTAACTACGTTACTAGAGGTATTCTGTCTTAATATAATAAAGAGGGAGTATTATACCCTATAGTATGCTTCTTAAAATAACTAAGCCTAGCTAAATATAACTACAAGATCTACGATAAGGAATTGCTGGCTATTATTAGATACTTTAAATAATAGCGACCTAAACTAAAAGGCGCTAAATTTCTAATTAAGGTCCTTAGCGACTATAAGAACTTATAGTACTTTATAACCACGAAATAGCTAAGCTACCGCTAAGCCTACTAGTTAGAATATCTGTCTTGCTTTTAATTCTTAATTATATACTACCTAGGTATTTAAGGTTAGAAGCCTAATACTCTAACTTAACACTTTTAAGACGTACTAGCACTAGAAGAAGCGTACTCCTATTAAAATTAGACCACCTTATAGTACATATTCTTAAAATAATTAATTAATTAATTAAATAGATTATAGTTAACAAATACCTAAATAATAAGTTTATCTAAGAGACGCTTAAGCTAATTTAAGATGGCGTTAGATGCTCTAAAAAGATTTTTTTAAGTAAATGCAAAGCCTGTAGAAACTGCTTATATTATTAAAACCGTCTTATTATCCCTAATTATAATAAACTTAAACTTAAACTCCTTAAATATATATATAATCTACTAGTAGCTAGCCACCCTAACTAAGGAAAAACCCTAAAACTACTCTAATAAGAGTACTATTAGCTAAATATATATAATATAATATAAAGGTATATCTCTAGCTATTATACCTATTAACGAGCTAAAGCCTTATATAAGACGTATAACGGCCTTTTAAAGCTACTACCTATCTTAGACCGAAGATAGAAGGATATCTTAATTAACTTTATTATTAATCTCCCTATAAGTAAAGGATGTATAAATATTATAGTAGTTATAGACCGACTATCTAAGATAAGATACTTAATCGCCTGCCCTAATATATTAATACCTACTATTGCCTAACTATTTCTAGATTATATATAGAAACTCTACAGACTCCTTAAAACAATTATCTCCAATAAAGGTAGCTAGTTTATTATTATATTTTAGGAAGAACTAACTATTAAACTCTATATTAAAGTACTACTATTTACTACTTATTACCTAGAAATAGATAGTTAAATAAAATATATAAATGCTGTAATGGAATAGTATATTTAAATATATACGTTATACCTATAAGACAACTAAATTAACTGGCTTGTATTCGATAAGTTTACTATAAATAACTCTGTCTTAGAAACTATAAAGGTCTCCCCGTTCCTAGCTAATTACGGCTAGCACCTATAAATAGGTTTTAAACCATTTAGTAATGTTCCTTACCCTATTTATTATACCTTATAAGTTATAGAAGTAAATAAATTTATAAAGAAGATAGAGGAACTATAACAGTTCCTTATTAATAAGATAATATAGGCTTAATCTGTCTATAAAGCTGTAGTAAATAAGAAACGAACCCTAGTACCAGCTTATTAAATTAGTGATTTCGTCTAGCTAGATATAAGAAATCTAAATACAAAACGGCCTACTAAGAAACTTAATTAGAAGAATGCTGGCCCTTATAAGGTTAAAAAGGTTATCTCTTTTTATGCCTACTAACTAATGCTCCTTAATACGGTTTAAATCCACCCTATATTTTATACGTTAGTCCTTTACCCTACTGCCCACGTATTAGATACCCTACTCAGATAGATTTAAGACCCCCCTCTACTAGTTAAAGTAGATAGTAAAAACGAGTACTTTATTAAAAGAATTAATAATATTAAGTATAATAAAAGGAAACGCTAATATATATACCTTATAAAATAAAGAGGCTTTATTAAACCCTTATAGGAACCTATTAACTCTATAGGACTTATATAAGCTGTAGAAGACTTTTATAAACTCTACCTAGAACTACTATAGCCCTATCTCGCAGAAGCTTAAGTTTAAAGGTAGGGTACTGTTATAAGACTTCCCTATAATACCTTATATACGTCTACCTATTTCCACTAACTTAGTAACTATAAGACGGCAATTTAATGGCAATTTATGGCAATCTGATAGCAATCTGCTATATTTTATTATATTCTGCTATATTCCGCTAAGTTTTACTAAATTCTACTAAGTTCTGCTAGGACTACTACCTAAATCCTATTCTACTCTATATACGTATTAACTAAGCAACTAAGCTAACAATATATACCCTTTCTTCCCGCTTTCTTACCTTCTTTCCTTATATAACGTTTTGATTTTATTACACAGTTTATATACGTAGCTTAATAATATCTACTCGTTATATATTATCGTCGCTTATGCTTACTCCGTAACATAAAGTTACGGCTAAGTTAGGTAGATAAAGGGGCTATAGGTTTTTAAGACTTTTGCTTTAGTGGTGCAATATCTATAAGAGTACCCTTATACTGGTCTTTAATAAGGATAATTATATATTCGGTAACACCATTACGTTAGGTAGCCTGTCTAAATCGCTATAGTAATATTTAGGCTTTTATTAGGATAATAACTATATATAATAGAATGGATAATATTTAGAATATTCGCACTATAGGCTAGGGCGTCCGATATAATAAGAATACGGGTAGGTAAGTCTTCTGTATAGAAATTTCAATACTCCTTGCTCTTATTATATTTGGATAATATTATATAATAACTCCGCACTACTATTTTAGCCTTCTTAATAGTATAACCCTTAGCTATAAGCTATAAACGGATAGTGTTTATATATCTATAGATATGATTTTTAGTATAAAGAAAGATAATTATCTTAGGAATTAATTCGGGACTTAAAACCTCTCGTCCCTTTAGCTATATAGTACCTCCTGCCGGATCTTAGATCTGCCCAACTAATTAATAAATAAAGGTGGTGGATATTTAACTAAAAGATGCGGATATTCTACTAGGCACTAGTGTAATTAATTAATCAGCTAGTCTGTAGACTAACCGTCGCCTAATTAATCGCCTAAATTTTAGCTACCTAATCTAGTTAGTCTATAAAGTTATCCGTCTTAATCTGGACTGGATCAGATTGATAGAGCTCTTAGCACCTCTAAATACGCGTAAAAGAGAGGTAAAAGGACGCGTTCGCGTTGTTTTCAGTCCGTGCATAGTCCGTATATTTACATTTCCCCCCTAAATCACCCCTAAACTATACCTAAAAAGGCTTAAAACTAAGCTATATAACCTTATCCGCTGTCTATAGACGTTTGCAATTAGGCTTTATTAATTAGGCCAATCTAATAGCTTTAATTAAGAGGCTAATCTAGCCGTTTAAACCTTAACGATCTAGACGTTGGGCAACTAACCACGCTACTAGGCACTATAGGTGTTTGGCTAAATAATACGGATATTTTACTAAACCCTACGGATATCTAGCTAAGGGTTGCGGATATATAATCCTCCTCTACTACCTCCTCCTTAAATGCCTCTTTAATAATAAAGAATAATGCTTTATAATTATTCTTATCCCTCCGTTTAATATAGCCCCTAATAATAGATAGGTTAGGTCGATTAATATCTATTTATTTAAAATCCGTTATACTCTAATAAAACCCTACTAGCTTTATTACCTTTATATATATCTCCTTATTAAGTATATATAAACTACGGCACTGTTAGATTAAGCAGTAATCGGATTTTAAAGAGCTGTATATAATAGGGCCGGAAGCTCTTACCCTAGTTAGCAACTAGATAACACTTATTAATTATAACTAAGAAAATATATAAGCGAAAAGTGGGCTAAGTAAAGATATGGTGAAACCGTTTACTTAATAGTAACTCTAGTAATACTAAAATAAATATAAATCAACCTACTTTAATATGTTTTAGGATATCCGTATATACTTCTACTACCTCCGTATATATAAATATAGGATTTACTTCTAGGATAGCCTATATCTTTAATAGCTGCTCCTCTTTAATTGCGTTTAAAGGTAATATAATAATAGTAACGGAAGCTTAAATTAGTAATAGAATTGCCTACATTATTATGCTTTTACCCTATAATGTCTTCACTACTAGGAATAAGTCCCTCTTTCTAGATATTACCTATTTTAATATCTTAATCTAACTAGGTTATCCGCTATACAAATATAAGGGCTTAAAAGCTTTATCTATTACGCTTAACTGTTTCTCCTTACTTGCCTCCTATAAGGCTAAAAGCTCTTTTTATATATCTTATAACTGCCTCTTTACTAGGGATATAAGATCTTTTTATATATAATTATCTAGTTTCTATAAGCTCTATAAGACCTACTAGTGTTTCTATTTAACTATAGTCTTCTAACCCTAACGACTAGTGCTTTTCTTTTAAGCTATAGTGGTTTTCTATATAGATATAGTGTCTAATAGTAGTAGAGGCACTTTAGGCTAAGGGAGGATATTTTTAAGAAAGGACTTAACTATAGCACCTACTAGGTATTGTAATAGTTTTAAGTAGTAGATATCTATATATTTATATAGTTACATCTATATTAGTAGACTATTTAATAAAATATAATATATGCTTACGCTTTTAATAATATATTTTTTAACTTTAACGAAATTAATATTAGGACTAAGTAATAGCTATATAATAAAAATTTATACTATTTAAAAGCCCTAACTCTTAAAAGAAAGTAACTACGTATAGTAATAATAACACGTTATATAAATAAATAAATTGGGTATCCACGATATCTATTTTACGGATTTTGCTTACATTTTTAATAAATCTCGCTAAAGGCTTTTAGACGTAATTTAGCAATTTGGAAGATGGCGTAGGTTATTCTAATACTAACTAAAAAATCGCGTTTAAGCTCGCTAAGGTAATATCTATAGGTATATTTATATAGCTAAATTAGTAACTAAGTTACGATTACGTGGGCGAGGAGGTCCATGCGTTTAGCGACTGTAGATATTACCCCATATCTATAGTCGATTTTTAATCGCTAGCAACGCCGCGCTCTTAATACCCGTTAAGTGCTATACGTAGAGCCTACTGAGCGCTTTCTACTCGTATTAAAATGGTAAAAATCAACTATAGGTTAATAAAGATATTCGCGTTTTAAGTTACGCGCCGCTACCCTAAAGCACCCTATTAAACTTATATAGCACTAAAATAAGCCCCTAAGGGGCTATGGACAAAGGTTTTAATAAAGGACCTCTTAGTATCTTATTAGAAGTTATATATATAACTATTTTAAAGCTTTTTTACTTACTTAAAGCCGTTTATAAAGCTAATCTAGTAAGTACTGCATTTACTCCTACTGTAGATTAACCTGCTATATAGCCGCTTTCTTACTAACCTTCTAGACCTACGCAACCCGCTTAGTCTTTTTAGTAACCTTAAGCTATAGGGAGTACTATTAAACCTCCTTTTGCTAGCTAGCCCGCTATTTACTACCCTATTTAAAATCTAGCGCTATTACGGAAGAATTACCTCCTAGTCCTTTAGTCTACTTACGCTAAAAGGCCTATATAAAGTTTACCGCGTAGCTTATATAGTATATAGGTAGAGACCTAGACCTAGGCTCTAGCTAGGACTATAGCTCTAGCTATAGCTACGGCAGCGGCTATTATAGTAGCGGCGATGGTAGCGGTAGTGGAAGTGGCGAAGCTATATAGGAAGGAGAGCCTATAGCGCTTACCTAGGCGGATATATATCTACTAAATCCCGTAATAGATAGAGCTAAAGGGGCCACTTCTATAGGCGGACGCGGGGGGTTAGTAAAATGGCCTTAAGGCTATGCTATAGCTAAAGGGGCTTCTAGTTAAAATATAAGGCCTTTAAATATTAGTAATTAAAGCTGCGAAGACTAGGCCTACTAGGACTTATCTAGGTGGTTTAATAAGACCTTAACCTTATTAGCTGTCTACTTATATTTAGTATATAAAGCTTTTAGTTAGTTAATAAGGAGTAGTATAGTAGTGTACGCGGTCCCTCTTAGATATAAAGTTACAGTGCTATTAGGTCGGTCGGTCGGTTGTAATTAGCTAGTAGAAATTAGTAGGAAAGCAGTTAGTAAGAAGAGAAGAAAAGAGTATATTGTGTGTCCGTCGTACCTATTTAAGTTATTAAAGACTCTAAAGGCTCTAAACCAATCTATATAACTTATAAAAGGCCTAAGCTCTCCTAAAGCTATGCCTAATCTAGATGTTAAATCTAGGGGCCAAATTATACCACTATAGTAGTATAGCCTAGTAGAGATTTAATAGCTAATTTAGGTTCTTCTCTTCCTATAGGTAGGGCTTTAGATCCTATATAAAGGCCTTATACGCCTTATACTAAAAAATAGGATAGCTTTATACTAGATATTTTATAGAGGGCTATTAAGTCTTATAGAATAACCTTATAGAGGTAAAATAGAAGGTTTATAACCCCTATAGCGGTAAGGTTATTAATCTAGTATAGCTGCGGGCTAAAATAGCCCTTTTATTTATCTAGTTTAGGCCATATTATTAATAGCAGTATATTAGGTAGCGTAATACCCATATAGCGGATTTTAAAGTAGCCTATTTATAAGGGGTATTCTACTATTAATCTTATAAACTTTTATAGGAGAGAATTTAAGTAATAGCCTATTATCTGCTTTTAGTTTTACCTCCTAGCGTGCTAAATCTAGTCCTTACTAACCCCCTTTAGCTCTACTATCTTATTGCTAGTGCTCTACCTAATATATATCTTCTTTTCTAAGAAGACGCTAATATACTAAAAGGCCTTTATAACCTAATTTTACTTTACGTTATATAAGAGGCCCCCCTTGCGGTCTTTAGTACCGCTCTTAATTAGGCGTATATTATACTATACTAAGTAACTACTAAAGTCTAAAAACGGCTCCGTACTAAGATCTTAGCGGTATAGAAGATAAAAAGCTAGCCCGCTAAGTATATAAATAAGCGGCTTTTTATTCTATAGGGCCCTAATAGTTTTAAAGCGGCTATATTAGTTCTACTTACCTATATATATAGTAAATATTAAGGATATATAGCGTATAGGGCCTTTACCTTTAAACTTAAACGTAAATAGATCTAAGATCTTAGTAGAGTATTTATTACCGCCGTAGGTAAGTATATAGTAGCCTAGTAGGATATTAATAAGTATATAGAAGTAGCACTCTAGGGATAAGGCAGCGCCCTAAAGCTTATAGCAGACGCTTTAAAACTCGTCCTTAGTATAGCTGTTAAGGAGGGTGTCTCTACCCTTATTAGCGAACTGCTCTTTCTTATATTACGCGTCCCTCTACTATAGCGTCTTTAGGTACTCCCTAACGCTATTTTCCCGCAAAGATAGGTAGCTGTTTATTTTTATAGCTTTCTGTATCTAATAGAGGTCTATTAGAGCGGTAATATAGCTATAAACTAACCGCTATAAGAGTTGCGTCTCCTCTTAGGGTATATTAATATCGGCTTTATAGCTTTTCCCTTTTAAGGGCTAGCTTGTAACCTTCTTAATAAAGAAGAGAAGTAGCTTATCCTCCGTAATGGTATTGCTGTTATAGTACTACTTCTACTTATAAAAGGCCTAGAGCTAAATAACGCGTTAGCTATAAGCCGCGATACTTTTAAAAGGGGGTGGGGGTATTACCTTTAACTTCTTTTACTTTAGGTTATACGTTATAGATATATTCTTAGGCCTTACGGTATACGTAAGGGCAAGGACATACCGTGCGTTAGCGTATAATTCGGCATTATTAGCGATATTAATCTCTATGTAGTTAGTTAGCACTATCTTATATAATAGGTATAATAGTAAACGTACTGCTACGATTAAGGATTAGGTAGGGATGACTTTTTTATATATAGTTAGGGCCCTAATAGCCCTAATTACCCTATAGTGGGCGTTAATTAGCGGCTTAATTAGTAGGTAGCCCTTAATACGCATATCTGCTTAGCTTAGCGCTAGTAGCGCTGTAGAGATCCTTAAATCTACCTTAAGTAGCTAGCTAAATACGTAATTTTTTTTAGCTAACTAACAATTAGCTAGGCCTCTTATACTAATAAACCCTACACACTAATTAAGCTTATCCCTTAGCATATTAGGGTTTGTAAACGAAGTGGCTTATATATAAACACTAGAATTAAAAGTATGCGTATAGTTACAGAGCCTTAATCTTACTAATTCTATTAGTTAGCTCTTATTAATAACCTATAGACCTAAATTAACATGCTAAGGGATAAAGTAGGCGCACGCACTATTGCGCTATATTTTTCGTTAATGCTATCTACTAAAGTTTATATAGCGCGCGTTTATCTATAATAACTAAGAGTACTCCTTACTACCTTCCTACTTATCGCCACTATAGGCAAGCCACGGGTAGTTAGCTAGTTTAATAGCCTTAAACAGTAGCACTAGATCCTTTAAAATCCTCCTAATCTTAAGTAAGAGCCTACACGACGTTGCCGAACCCCTATACCTTACTAAAGCCGAATTTAATACCTACTTTCCATATATTAGTAATGTCTGGTTATATTAAAAGAAGTATATTTAAAAGGACGGCGTTAAGATTTAATATTAGAACTATTGTATGCAGCTATAAATAAATAAAAGTGTAAAAGATAAAGATAAGAAAGCAAAGACGACTCGATTAAAAAAGATTTAAGACGGCGGCACCTATAAAAGCTTCCTTAGAATTAAGATACTACTTAATTCCTATACCCTATCTCTTACTAGCAATCCTTATAAGCATAATCTTAATTATATAGATTAAATAAACAAAATAACGCCCTACGTCTTCGTTATAAGTATAAGATTTAGAGGTAGCGCTAGCTGGCTAAGATTCTTATAGCTCTCTAAGGTTCTATATATATGCAAGATAGGAGGAAATAATTAATTAACACTGGTAGCGAATATCTTAAACTTTAAGATCTTAATAACTGGGCAAATATATTTAGAAAGGCTTATTTAAATCTATATACTATTAGCTATAAAGATAATACTAAAATCTAGCTAGCAAAGGTATATTTATTTTTAGATTAAAATAGCTAGGAGTATAAGCTTCTAGACGTTAATAAGGATAATATTTAGTAAAATAAAAAGAAGAGGATAGCTCTAGAGGACCTAGAAAGATCTACTAGAGTTGTCTTTTATATGCCTTACCGACTAGACGCTTTACTAAAGTATAGAAAGCTTATTTTACTTAATTTAACGTATAAGACAAATTACTTAAAGTGGCCTCTATATACCTTTTAGAAATATAACCCCAAAGGCACCTTCCTTCTAATTACTTACCTTCTTACTAATAGCGAGGATAGTAATATTCTTATAGCTGCTATATAGTAGATTAAGAAGGCTTATAATAAAGGAAGGCGTAAAATAAGCTATTAGTGTTACGGCACTAACCTTACGTATTATTATAGCTTGGCTAAGTATATAAGTATATATAAGTATAGACCTAACCCCTAAGCGACACGTATATATACCGCCCTACCTCTATATATAGATCTTTATATAATATTAATTATATAGTTACCTTATACCTTATACTTTAATAATTAGCATATACTATAATAACTAATAACCTTAATATTTTCTTACTAACGACTTGTTACGGAACCCCACCATAGGGGCCTCTATAGGAGAGCCCCGTGCTCTTATATATACCTCGCGTACAGCTTATATCAGCTACGCGTAGGTATATTACCTCCTTACGCCCTCGACCCTTACGATCGATCGCGTAACGTCTTATAGACTCCTCGAATACATACGCTTTATAGCCACTGCCCCCGTCCCATAACATTACGTTACGCCTTTTTTACTACTAACGCTCAGCCTACGACTAATTCTACATCTCTATAATACTATAAGCGCTGCTAAAAGCAGCGTGTTTATAAATTACCTTACTTTATACTTCTAAGGAACCCATAATAGTAAGATAATATCCCTTACTAGCTACTATATTAAACCTAAAGAACAATCTAATACCTATACTTAACCTACGACGCCAATCAATCCTAGGAGAATTCAATTTATTAGCTCTAGCCTTAACCCCTAAAGAGACGGACACTAATAATGTCTTATCTTTTATTAACTATATAACTACGGACAAGCAAACGGAAGGGCTACTACCTATTAAAATTAAAATACGAGACGCTAAGACGTTTGCAAAAATGGTAGCACAAGACCCTAATAAATACTACCGCCTTCTATAGAACTACTACCTAAAGCTTATATAAGCCGAGATGCGTACTACCTAAGATCGCGATATTATCTAAGACCTATAAGCTTGTGAGGCGCTCGCCAATAATACACGTTAAGAAACTAAAGATGACCTCCGTGTGTCTAAACGCGACGTCCAATAGTTAAAGAAGGCTAAGATTGCACTAATTACTACAGTTACTAAAAGAGAAGGCACAATTAAATACCTATAATCTTAGCTTAATAAGCACATTCGTAATAACGCTAGACACCTCTCTACTATATATAACGCCACCTAAGTCTCTACGCCCTTAGCAACTTTACCTACTTAACGCTTAACGGAGGGCTAGTATTAAGCAGCTTTACCTAATAGAAACCCCTACTAAAGCAGCGATAATAAAAGCTATAATAATTAGACCTAAACTGCTACTATAGGGTCTAATATACACTACCCTAATCCCCTAGTCTTCTAGGGAGACCGTAAGGAATATAGCCACTAAAAGATATAAATCCGCAAGAAACTAACTTAAAGCGCCTGCCTTTTTCCTATAAAAGACACTAAGATTAGTTACATTATCGGGCGAATAAAGGGTATACCGTTTAACAGATTCTTCGCCTAATAGGAGACTAGTAGCCTCTAGAAGTAGCAGTCCTACTAAGAAGTCCTTAATAATCTTAGCCTAATATACCGTAACTATGACCTACTGGCCACTAATTAAGCTAAACTACGTGCCCTAAAGATAAGCCCTACCGAATTATTTAACGAATTCTATATTAAATTCCAGGAATATACTAAAGCCCTCGCCTAAGACGATACTAAAGACCAGGAGGACCTCCTTAAAAAAGTTACTTATTGCCTTAGTTACGCAGCCGCTAGCTATAACTATAACAATATTTATAATATAGTAGCAGCTTTACAGAAGATTAAACGACAACTAAATTAGATTGCTACTGCTAACCCTTACTTAAAGACCTCTTTATAGAAGCCCTCCGGGCCTACTAAACCCACATATACTAAGCCACTAACGCCTACTACCTTAAGTACTACCGGAACTAATATCGATTTCTCTATACTAACCTTCCCATAAAAACTCCTAGATGGAGAGCGCGAGCTACTCCGGAAACTAGGACGCTGCTATAGATACTATTAAGAAGGCTATTATTATAATAACCTAAACTACCTAATAGCTAGGTTTAGTAGCCGCCACCTAATACCTAACCTAATACCCTAAACACTAAATACGTTGCTATACGCCACTACTGTATAAGACGAAGACGTAGTAATAGCGGTAGAGTTAGATACGGAAGCGGAAAACGCTAAGTCCTAGCCCTAAGTCGTAGGTTAGGACGCCCTAATAATAGAGGGATCTATATATCGGCTTACTTAATAGATAACTCTATAAAAATAAATAGACGGAAATAGATAGTTTTACCTATAATAGGAACTACTACTAAAAAACAATATAAAAGCCGTTCTATAATTAATTGCGGAGCTATTAATAAATTTATAGATACCTAATTTATATATACTTATAACCTACCTACCTTACCCCTTACTAAAGCCTGCGCCCTATAACTCGCTAATAGTAATTATACTATATAAAAGATTACCTATATAGTATAACTCCACCTAAATATAAATAGGCACTAGGAAGAACTCTAGGCCTATATTATACTACTTACCAACTACCCTATTATCCTTAGAATAAACTAGCTTAAATAATATAACCCCGCCATTAACTAAAAGAAGAGAGAAGTAACCTTTAACTCTAAATACTGTAGAGAGACTTACCTAGGGCATAGCCTAGCCGCCTCTATTTACTCCCCAGGATATTAACCTAAGGAACCCCTTATTACCCTACCTATAACTAACTACCACTATATAAGTGCCCTAGCCTTTTACCGTATAGCACGTAAGAAAGGCTAGACCGTTACTATAGCTTTCTAATTATAATTATATAAGCTTAATAAAGAATAGGACTATATCCTCTATAGTAATAGGATAAACATAGTTAACCTTCTAGAAGACGACGCCCCTACGGAACTCTATAGACTTTCACCTTTAGACTTTAAGAAGTTTATAAAGCTTAAAAAAGGACTTACCAATAAAGAACTCCGCAAGCTCCTCCCTAAGAGGTATTATAACTTTACTAATATATGCTTACAAAAAAGTATAGATATACTCCCCCCACATTGACCTAATAACTATGCTATTAATATTAAATAAGGAAAAATGCTACCTTATAAGAGACCCTACCTAATATTAAAAGACGAACTACTAGTTATAAAAATGTATATTAATAAGCACCTTAATAAAGGATTTATTCGTCCTAGTATATTACTAGCAGCCGCCTTTATCCTTCTCGTTAAGAAGCTAAGAGGAGGTATTTAATTCTACGTTAACTATAGAGGACTTAACGCTATTATAATTAAAAACTGATACCTAGTACCGCTTATACGTAAGACCCTTAAGCGGCTTAGTTAAGCTAAAATCTATACTAAGCTTAATATTATCGCCGCCTTTAACTATTTTTAAATATAGAAAGGTAACGAATAGAAAACTACATTTGTATTGCGCTTTGGCTAATTTAAATATACCGTTATACCCTTCGGCGTATATAACGGCCTAGGCACCTTCTAAAGCTATATTAATAACGCCTTACGGGACTACCTTAACGACTTCTGCTCTACGTACCTAGATAATATACTTATTTATAGTAATAACCCCTCTAAGCATACTAAACACGTTTAAAAGGTCCTACAGCGCCTTAGGGACGCAGGACTTTACATTAATTTAAAGAAATATAAATTTTTAGTCACAGAAGTAAAATACCTTAGACTAATTATTACCACTAAGGGTGTCTATATAGACCCTAAAAAGGTATATACAATTACTAAATAGCAAGCCCCTAACTATATTAAGGACGTATAAGCCTTCCTTAATTTCGCTAACTTCTATCAGAAATTTATATACAACTTCTTAGGCGTAGTAGTACCACTTATAGCAATAATGCGAACGAAGGGCCTTTCTGTAAAAGGAAGAAAAACGCACCTACGCTTTACCTAAACGCCTAAATGCGAGAAGGCGTTCTAAGACCTTAAAAATGCCTTTACTAAAGCACCTGTCCTAGCTTACTTTACACTAAAATAATAACTCTACCTTAAAACCGACTCCTTAGACCACATTAACGCAGGCGTCCTTTCCTAGATAAATAATAACGGTCTCCTTTACCTAGTCGCATTCTACTCGTCTAAGCTTATACTATAAGAGTATAACTATAAGATCTATAATAAAGAACTCCTTATAATTATATAAGCGTTTAAAGAATTCTAACTAGAACTCTTCTTAGTAGAGCCTAACTAGCCAACTAAAGTCCTTACGGACTATTATAACCTTAAGTACTTTATAACTATAAAGCAGCTAAACTAATGCTAAGTATATTAGAACGAGTTCCTCTCTAGTTTTAACTTTAAAATCGTATATAGACTAGGAGTATAAGGTACTAAGCCTAATAGCCTAATACGCCGCTTGTAAGACCTTCCTTAGTCTAAAGATAACCCCTATAATTAGTTCTAATAACAGACAATCCTAAAAACACGAAATTTGGCCCTAGGTATACTACCTACAATAGAGCCAACTATACCCTAGCTTTATACCACAGAACTAGAGTTACCTCCTAAAATTAATAAGCTTATCACTACGGCATATAACACCTCTATTGACCTATTACTATATTAACTTATTACCGCAAAGACCGCCGGCGCCCATACGCTACCTATTAACCTCTAAAGCTTAGGCCAGATTAATATAGCAGCCTTAAAAGTAAAAGAGAATAGGCTCTATTATAGAGGCCGCCTATTTATCCCTAACTTAGAAAATCTATAACGGCAACTAATCTAAATAGCCTATGACCTCCGATTAAGCGGCCACCTAGGTAGAGGAGGAACCTATAAGCTTCTTAGCTGATACTACTTCTGGCCAAAAATGATAGACTTAGTTAAACGCTTTATAGGCGCCTGCCACAGTTATAAGCGCGCTAAGGCCTTTAATATAAAGTACCAAGGACTACTACACCCTCTACTAGTACCTATATAACGATAGGTAGATATCGCCATAGATTTCGTTATTAACCTACCACCCTATAAACGACACGGCCGTACCTATAAGAACATCCTTATAATAATATGCCGACTTATAAAAGAGCGCCACTACGTCCTAACCAAAGGTGTAGCCGTTAGCGACGTTACTAACGCCTTCCTTCGCGAAGTTTACTAACTATATGGGTTACCTAACTTAATTACGTCCGACTAAGGCATATAATTTAACTCCGATATATAGAGACGAATCTGCTAACACCTTAGCATCTCCGTTAAGATGTCTATATCCTTCTACTATAAAACTACTAGGTAACCGGAAAACGCTAATGCTAGTATAAAAGCGTACCTACGATAGGTAGTTACCTATAGTTAAGATAACTAGGTAGATTACCTCCTACTAGGTAAATTCGCAGCGAATAACTACATCTTAACTACTATAGGACTTACCCCATTCTTTATAAACAAGGGTTATTACCCCCAATCTAGTATAGAGCTACCAGAACCTATTAATAAGGAACTGCTATATAGAAAACGCCTTAAGATGCTACTTACTAACTAGTATATAGACTGTATAAAAAATCTACTTAACTATTATAAGGGAGAAATGGCCTAGGCTTAAGTAAAGCAGGCCTACTTCGCCAACTATTATAGAACGCCACCACCGGAGATGCGTGTTGGCGACTAGGTATAGCTAGATATATATAATATCTTTACGTAAAGGCCTATAAAGTTACTTAATTATAAGAACCTTGGCCCCTATCTAATTAAATAAGTTATTAATAGGGGAGCCGTATATAAGCTAGAACTCCCGCCTACCCTAGCCACCCGCGGGATATAGCCCGTATTTCACCTATAGCTACTATACCTCTATTAGCCCAACCCCTTACCGGGGTAGATATAGCCTAAACCCTTACTAGTACTAATCTAAGACGAAAACAAAGATAAGAACCATGAGGAGTGGACTGTTAAATAAATTATTAACTCTAAATACTTTGGTAAAGGCAGAGGACAACGGCTCTACTACAGAGCTATATATATAGGATTTGACATAGATTAGCTAGAATAGCAACTATAGGAAGACTTTAAAAATGCAAAGGATCTAATTAGCGACTTTTACTACGCAAACCTATAGAAACTGGGCCTAAGTAGAGACTTTATACCTAATCCTCTATAGGAGCCCTTATAGAGTTAAACCGTTATACATTGCCACGTAAGGGCAAATTACCGTTAAATTGCCGTTAGATTGCGGTAAAGTGCGATTATATAACTAGAATATCGTTAAGATATCCAGGAACTTCGACCGGCAGTTAAAGTTGTCTAATTGGTCGGATTCTTAGATGCCAAGCCCTATTACATAACGTTGTTTTAAGCCTTTAGCGATACCCCCCTTTTCTTCTTTTTTATACCTTAAGTGTCCCTTTTATATATATATAGTAACCACAGCGTCGCCGGAGCTCCGCCTCTATAAGAGGGGGGGTAGTATTACGGAACCCTACTACAGGGGCCTCTATAGGAGAGCCCCGTGCTCTCGCGTATACCTCGTGTATAGCTTATATTAGCTACGCGTAGGTATATTACCTCCTTACGCCCTTAACCCTTATAATCGATCGCGTAACGTCTTATAGACTCCTTAAATATATACGCTTTATAGCCACTGCCCCTGTCCTGTAATACGACTCTACTATAGAGCAGCCTGCTATTAAAAAGGCCTTTTATAGTACTTATAAGAATAAGGATAAGGTTATCTACCTGCCCTGCTAGGTATACTCTCGCTAAACGCTTAAGAAGAAGGTAAAGAACTAGGAAATAAGGAAGAAAATCTACTTTACTCTCTACTACTATATAATAGAGGCGGTTACTAAAACCACACATGCAACCTTACCAAAAGGTAGCGCTATACTTCAAAACTTACGCATACCCATCTTACCATCAAAAACAATCGATTTTCCAACTTTTAAGACCTAATTCTTACTGCCTAGCGAGCTAGAGGTGGATTTATTTGTCGTTTTACCCCCTTTCCCCCAACAGAAAATTCTTCTTAGGGGTAGTCCTAGCTTATAAGCGAGGTACGGACAGGAACACTAAAACCAAATACCAAAACCACGGAATATAGAGGCTAGATTTTCTATTACCTTTTAGCCTAATCTCCCCAGAAATCTTCTAGTAGGATTAGTAAAGAGAAAGGGTATAAGGGTAGTAAAAACTAGGAAACCCCCCTATAAGATATAAAATGCCAAGGCCTAATAGGTCTAAAAAAAACCTCCTATAGAAATAAGTGATGAGGATTCTATATCTACTTTTTCTCCCCCTTCTCCTTCCCCTGGCCCGTTTAGGACAGGAGAAAAAAGAGGACATCCTCAGTCTTCTCCTGAAAAAGAAAACCAAAAACCTACAAAAAAGATAATAAAACCAACGACTACTACGGATAGTACGGCTAATATACCTTCCTATTCCCCTTCTCCAGAACAACATCTAAGCTTCGCCCTAGAAAGCCTAACCCAGGCCTATAAAGGGCTGGAAGAAGAAGGAGAAGAAAGAGAAGAAATAAAAGAACAAGTTAAACAGCTAGTGTACTATACACGAAGTATCCTATTAGGAGAAAACCCCTTTACACAAGAAGAAGAAGAAGAAGAAGAAGAAGAAAAAGAAAAAGAAAAGGAAAAGGCAAATGAGGTCCTAAAAGGACTAGTAGAAGAAGTAAGAGCTCTCCGTAAGGAGGTAGCCTCTACTAAAGAAACCTA